>Ga0181605_10003749_pt1 | contig 12378 bp, 10 predicted proteins | sample 041ome_11_FD_148676 | JGI IMG/M metagenome (GOLD analysis project Ga0181605, IMG submission 148676) | Coastal salt marsh microbial communities from the Groves Creek Marsh, Skidaway Island, Georgia - 041411US metaG (spades assembly) | ecosystem: Environmental > Aquatic > Marine > Intertidal zone...
TGTTGGCTGATAGGCTTTATAAAAATTATGAAGTAGTTGTTATTGATGACAATAAAAAAGATTGTAATAGAATTGCTGAAAACAATTCACATGTAATCGTAGTACATAACGACCCAAAAGATCCATCAAACTTGCAAAGTATTGGTGTGGATAAAAATTCTGCCCTTGTTGCTCTAAGTAAAGACGATTCAAAAAATATTGTATGTTCATTAGTTGCAAATGCTTTAGGTGCACCTGAAATTATTACCAGAGTTAACAAAATTGATTATCTTGAGCTACTTAAAGAATCTTCTATTCAGGCAACAATATCTACAAGAATAACTGCTGCAAATGCAATTTTACAAGATGTTCGATCAGATCAAGTTACATCTGCACTAACTTTTGAAGATACAGAAGTAGAAGCTTTAGAAATAGTTCTTTCAAAGGAATGCCCAGTATTAGATAAATCTCTCATTGAATTAGATTTACCTGAAGATTGCTTAATTGCTGGTGTGACTAGAAGAGACAATACTTATATTCCTTCTGGCACTTGGAAGTTTGCAGAAAAAGACAAGCTTGTGGTATTTACACTTCCAGAGTCTATAGAAAAAATTGAAGAAACTTTTTGTTAAAACTAAATGATTAAAGTTGTAGTTTTCATCAGTGGAGGAATTCTTCCAGTCCTAGCTTTAGCAACTATTCCAACAATATTTTATGCATTTATGCAAAGTAATATGGAGTACGCTATCTCTCTAATTGTGTTAGCGTTACTTACAATTTCAATATCTTACTTAATTAGAAAATTTGTTTTACCTACTAGGCAACTTACTACAATTCAAGGATTTGGGGCTGTTGGTTTATCCTGGATTTTTATTTCTTTATTTGGAACAATTCCTTATGTTCTTTCTGGAATAGATTTAGGTTACACAAATATTTTTTTTGAAACAGTTTCAGGTTTAACTACGACTGGAAGTTCAATTTTAACTGATATTGAGGCTGTTGATAAATCACTACTGATATGGAGATCAACAACTCAATGGTTAGGAGGAATGGGAGTAATTGTTTTAACAATTACCATACTCCCTTTACTAGGTTCAGGTGGTATTAATCTATTTAAAGCAGAATCACCCGGACCGTCTGCAGATAGGTTAACTCCTAAATTTAAAGATACTGCAAAACTTTTATGGATTGTTTATATTTCATTGACAATTCTTGAGACAATTCTTTTATATTATTCAGGTCTAAATATTTTTGATGCTTTTAACCATTCGCTTACTACATTATCAACAGGTGGTTTTAGTACTTTTAATACCTCCGTTAGTGAATTTTCCACTCTTTCGAAATTTATAATAAATATTTTTATGTATTTAGCAGGCACTTCATTCATATTGTTATTAAAAACAATAAGGTCTAGATCTTTAGGTGAGTTTTTTAAAAGTACTGAATTTTTATTTTATTCATTTATGGTAATTTCAACAGCTATAATTTTTCTATTTAAAACAATTACGCTAGATGAAAATATTTTTGAAAGTATTAATAATGCTTTTTTTACATCTTTAACTTTAATTACTACAACTGGATTTACTAATTTAAATTATGAAAGTTGGAATATTAATTATAAAACCTTTATTTTAGGACTTATGTTTCTAGGTGGTATGGCTGGCTCCACAGCTGGTGGTTTAAAAACTGTCAGGGTTATTGCACTTTTAAAATCAGTACGAAATGAAATAAGAAAAATATTTTATCCAAATGCAATATTTAAAATTAGAATGTCAAAATCTATTTTGCCTGAAAAAATGATTGAGTCAGTACAAACATTTTTCATATTGTATGTGGCAATTTTTGTATTAGGAACATTTGCAATAAGTATTTCTTCTAATTATCACGGTACTCCTTTATCTTTTGAAGCAACCATGAGTGCTGTTGCTTCGGCAATAAACAATATTGGTCCTGGCCTTGGAGAAATAGGTCCAGTCAAAAACTATTTTTTTATTGACAGTTTAACTAAAATCTTACTGAGTATTCTTATGATTATAGGTAGGTTAGAAATATTTCCTATTGCAATTCTGCTATATAGGAAAACTTGGAAATCATAAAGAATAAAGTGAGTGTTCTTTAATAAATTCAATTAATTCATGGGGTAAATAACTATCTAAATTTTCTTTGGTATTCATTATATTTCTCACATTAGTTGAACTAATATCCAAATAGCTTCCTTCAATAATCTGATATTTAAACGGAAATATATTTTTAAGGTTTTCGTTTGGAACGCCTTCTCGGGGAGCAATTAAAAAATTAGTGTACTTATCTAATTCTTGGTAAGATTTCCATGAAGTTATGCCATAAGCAGCATCGCCTCCAAGAATAAAATAAGTATCTGACTTGTTTAAATTTAGCTTTTTTAAAGTTTCAACAGTATATGAAGGTTCGTGTAAATTGTTTTCAATATCACTAATTTCAAAATTATTATTGTCTTTTATTAAAATTTCTGTCATTTCATACCTTAAGGTATATTTTGTAGTTTCAGTTTTTTGCCACGAAACTCCAGTTGGAATAAATAGGATTTTTGTAAGATTGAATTGTTCTAGCGCTCTATTTGCAATTTCTTTATGCGCAATATGAGGGGGGTCAAAAGTACCGCCAAGAATTCCTATTTTCATCATTTAATTACCTTTTTAAAATTGATACTATTGATAAAACTCTTTAATTGTTCGAAATTCCTAACTTCAGAATGTTTCTTAGAAATTGATTGATAATGATGAAATTGACTATCGCCTGTGTTCCAGTATTGGCTTCTCTCTGGATTCATCCAGTAAACGTTCTGAAACTTTTTTGATAATTTATCAATTGTTTCTGTATTAATAGGTCTGTAATTATTTCTAGCATCACCTATTACAATAAGCGTATTAAAACTAGAATTACTAATTATTTTTTCATTTAATAAGTCTTTAAACGACTTGTCGTAATCTGAATGACCATCAACATGAACATAGTTATTCCAATTAGTAAGAATTTTATTTATGTTATTAAATTTTAAATTTTTTAATTCTTTTGTAATGTCTGTGATTCCATCAATAAACACGAACGCGTGTACAGATCTAAACCGTTGGACTACTCCAAAAAGCAAGGTAAGCCCAAACAAAGAATAAAGAGCCATTGAACCGCTAATGTCACATAAAAGAATCAACCTAGGTTTCTTTTTTATCTTGGGTTTTAAAACAATATCATAAAGACTTCCTCCATTTTTTAGAGATTTACGAATAGTTTTTCTAAATAATAACTTACCTTTAGAAGCAGATTTTGTATATTTTACAAACTTGTTTGCCAAGATTAATCCAAGGTTTCTAGTCTCCTTAAGTAGCTTTCTTCTTTCTTCAGCGTCTGTAAATAAAAAATCTTTTTCATCTAGATTTTCTTTTGGATTTAGCTCTGATGGTATGTAAGCTTCTTTAAATTGATTTCTTAGTTCTGAAACTCTTTCAAGTATGGATTGATTTAATTGACTAATAAAGTAATTTTTATTTTCTTGATTGATAATTTCATCTAAATCATTATCAAAATCAATATCAAAAAAACTAACTGAATCAAGAAAAGCAAGAGAGTTCTGTAGCTGATTTAACCAATAATTATTAGATACTGGTCTACTAAAATCTATTTCACCAAATTCATTAATAATATCATCAGCAAGTTTTTGAAATCTTGAATGTGAATTGTCATTAAAAAAATCCTCGACTCTCTCATCTTTATAATCTAGTAAAAAACTAGATTGATCTTTATAGTCACCTACTAAAAAATTAAAGTACTGATGAATAAGTTCTTTCAATTTTTCTTTTTCTTCTTTAGTAGAAGGAAGTAATGAATAAATAAAACTTATATCTCTTTCAAAATTATCATGTTGCTCTTTTTGTAAAAATTTAATTAAATTACTTATTCTTTCAGATGGAAATTTTAATGAATTCTCTGAACAGTAATGAGAAAAATTAATTAACTCATTGGTTTTTATTTGCATTATCTTCTTTAATTTTATCTAGATAAATTTTTTGGTCTTCAATATCTTTTATAAGAATTCCGATATTTGAATCTAAAGATTCCTCATCGTTTAAATGATTATATTTTACCCATTCAACTGATTCGATTAAAGAAGGTGGCTTGTTTAGACCAAGCGATCTTACAAAATTACTAAATATAGAAAACTTTTTTGCTTTTTCTTCATTTATATTTTCGACATTGTTAAGAATTACTTTTGTTTCTATATCGACAGATGGGTAGTCTAGGTAAAAATACAAACATCTTCTTCTTAAAGCTTCAGAAAGCTCTCTTGTAGCATTAGAAGTTAATACAGTAAGATTATCATTCTTTGAAGTGACAGTTCCTAGCTCAGGAATACTTACTTGGTTTTCAGCTAAAACTTCTAATAATAAAGCCTCAAATTCTTCATCTGATCTATCAATTTCATCAACGAGAAAAATAGATTTTTCATCAGATCTCAGAGATTGTAGAATCGGTCTCTCAATCAAAAATTCTTCAGTAAATAAATTTTTGGAATCCTGTTCAGTTTGTATTGATAAAAGCTGCTTTTTGTAATTCCACTCATAAAGAGCCTTGTCTTCATCGATACCTTCATGACATTGAAGTCGAATTAATTGAGTTTTAAATATCTTTGAGAGAGTTTTTGCAAGGTAAGTTTTTCCGGTACCAGCAGGACCCTCTATCAAAATGGGTTTATTTAAATACAATGAAGCATTGACAATGTCTACTAATTCTTGGTCTGCAAAATAACCATTGTCTTCAAAATCTTTTACTGTTAAATTGTTAATCATCCTCTTACTGTACCCTCGCCTGTAACTACATATCTTTCATTTGTTAACGCCTCTAACCCCATTGGGCCTCTTACATGTAATTTTTGAGTACTAATTCCGATTTCAGAACCAAAACCAAACATTTCACCGTCAGTAAATCTTGTAGATGAATTTATAAATATAACTGAAGAATCTATAGATTTAGCAAAAGTGTCTGCAACTTCCTTTGATTCAGTCAAAATTGCTTCAGTATGTCCAGATGAGTAGATTTTAATATGCTCAATTGCTTGATCAACACTGTCGACGACTTTTACTGCCAGTTTCAAATCTAAAAATTCAGCCTCATAATGTGATTCGTTAGCAAGATTTAGATTTGGAAAGTCTTCTTTTATTTTCTCGTCTACAAATAGTTCAACTTCATTTTCTAATAATTCTTCAATTATCAAACTGCCCATATCTTGGTAAATCTGACTATTAATTAGCAAGGTTTCAAGAGCGTTACATACCCCTGGTCTTTGCACTTTAGAATTAATAACTATATCAATAATATGTTCTTTTTTTGCATCCTGATGTATGTACAAATGTACATTTCCATCTCCATCTAGGATAAATGGTACCTTGGAGTTGTCTACTAGTGTTTGTATTAGTCCCTTCCCTCCTCTTGGAACAATGAGATCAACAAATTCTGTGAGATTCATAAATTCAATGGTGTCTTGACGATCTTTACTTTCTATTATCTGAAAAATATTTTTATTACAATTATTTAAAGATAGTGAATTTTGAAGAACTTCAAGAATAGCAATATTTGAGTCAAGACAATAGCTGGATCCTCTTAAAATTACAGCATTACCAGACTTTAGACAAAGACCTGAGACATCACTTGTAACATTAGGTCTTGCTTCATAAATAACTCCTATAACTCCAAAAGGTGAACGAATTTTTTTAATATGTAATCCTTCATCAGTTTTCCAACTGTCAGTAATATTTCCAACCGGATCTTCTAAGGGAATTATCTTGAGCAAGCCATTAGACATACCATTTATACGTTCTTCACTTAAAGATAATCGGTCAATTAAGGCAGGTGTTAAATCAAGATCCTTGGAATTTTTCAAATCTATTTTGTTAGCATCTAAAATTTTTTTTGAGTTTTTAAGCAATTCGTCAGCCATAGTCTGTAAAATTTGATTTTTTTTATCAGTGCTTAAAACTGCAATTTCTGCAGCAGCATCTTTTGCTTGTGTTCCTATTTGCTTAAGCATATTAAAAGGTTAATTAAGAATTTCTATTAGTAAAATTATTTATAGAATAATTAAATCGTCTTTATGAATTAAAACACTACTTTCACCAACTGCAGAACTGTCAATTTTTGCAATACCCTTAGCGACAATTTTTTTATTAAAAACAATTGACAGTCCATCTCCAATTTTGAAAGAATTATCAAATCTAACAACTCCTTTTGATAAAAGTGAAGCATTCTTTAAAAGTGCACTAGCTGCACCTTCATCAATATACACATTTGATATTGGAGCCATCCCATATGCAATCCAAAGCTTCCTAAGCCTAATTTTTTTATTTGAGGCAGTAATATAGGTTCCAACCTTTTCATTTAAAATTGCTTTCGATAGATTAGATTTGGACCAAGAGATTATATGTGTTGGTATACCGGAAAAACCAGAAATTTGAGATGCCATAATTTTTGTTGAAAATCCTCCCATGCCTTCTCCAGTCTTTGAAAGAGGTATTAATTCATTAAGTTGATTGGAATCATATTCAATGTAATCTATTTTTTTTGCATCTTTATTTTTATCAGGATTGAAATTGTACAAACCCTCTTTATTAGTAATGATTATAAGTTTTTCTGCATTAACAATAATTGAGACTATTGCAGATAACCTATCATTATCACCAAATTTTAGCTCTTCAGTCGCTACAACGTCATTTTCGTTAATTACTGGAATAATTCCCTGGGATAACAATTCATTTAATGCTTGTGTAGTATTAACGAATTGCTCTCTATCATCAATCAAATTTTTGGTAATTAAAACTTGTGCAATATTCATTTTTTTATCTTTAAAAATTTTTTCATATTGATTAATCAATTCAATTTGACCAACTGCTGATGCCACCTGAAGTCTTTTTAAGGATTTAGGTCTACTTTTATAATTTAATTTTGTTGCCCCAAGACCAACAGCGCCAGAGGTTACAATTACAAAATTAAATTGATTTTTATTTTCGATTATTAACTCGGCCAAGCTTTTCAATAAAGTTAAATCAACTTTATCATTCTTGATAATTGAAGTAGTTCCAATTTTTATTACTATGTTTTTTTTATTGTTTGTATTCAAATTCTAAATTTCCTAACACAATTGTATCACCATCAATTGCACCCATTTCACTAATTTCTCTTGAGAGAATAGATTTTTCGAATCTAATAAATATCTCATCTAGAACACTATCTTTGTTTCCAGAAATATTGATTATATTCGTGACTAATTCACCAGAACAAATGTACTGATTTTCTATTTTTTCTATAAAGTAATCTTCTTGCTCTAAAACAATTTTATGAAAATCAGAATAAATAAGTGGTAAGTCATCTTGAAATACATCCTGTATCGTGCTGACCAATTTATCAATTCCATGTTCATTTAAACAGGATATATTAAGATATTCCTCATTAGTTACAGAGAGTTTATCTGACTTATTTATAACTACAAGTTTTTTAATTGATTGATAATTTTCATCAAATTTAAAAAGTTCATCTTCAAGCATTGAAATTTGCGAACTTATATTAAATTTTTCATTTATTGGATCAATTAAATAAATTATAAATTTAGTATTTCTCAAATGTTTTAATACTCTCCTGCCCATTCCAACCCCGTCTGAAGCACCCTCTAATAATCCAGGCAGATCACATATAGTTACCAATGATTCAGAATTATTTAAAACACCAATATTTGGACTAGTGGTTGTAAACTCATAATCACCAATTTTTGCCTTAGAGTTTGTCAATTTTTGAATTAATGTACTCTTGCCTGCATTAGGCAGTCCAACAATTGAAATGTCTGAATAAAGACTATAACTTAGTTTGACATCAAGTGATTTTCTTTTTATTCCTTGCTCGCAGATTTGTGGATTAGGATTTCTTTTTGAAATCAATTCATAATTTCCTCTACCACCTTTTGAACCTGTAAGTAATTCATAAGAAGAGTTATTGTCATGAAGGTCAGCATACATTTCATTATCAATAAATACTTGTGTTCCTCTTGGCACTTCTATAATTAGATTCTTACCTGAGGTTCCGTTTTGAAAATTTTTGTTACCTGGTCCACCATTTTCAGCTTTAAGAGAACTGTTCGACATAATGTGAGATAAATCAGGCAATTCATTATTAACCTGTAATATGACACTGCCACCATTTCCACCTGAACCACCAGATGGTTTAGTTTTAGAATTTAAATTATTGAAATTAACAGAGCCTGGGCCTCCAGCTCCAGAGGATACTGAAAGGTTGATTTCATCAACGAACATTGGCTCATTTTGGAATTACATTAACTAATTTTCTACCATTTCTAGTAGAAAATTTTATAACGCCATCTGTTTTTGCAAAGAGAGTGTCGTCTCCACCTATGGATACATTTTCTCCTGGATGAATTTTTGTACCTCTTTGTCTAACTACAATCGAACCAGCAGATATATTTTCACCGTCATAAACTTTAGTACCAAGTCGCTTTGACTCTGAATCTCTACCATTCCTGGTAGAACCACCAGCTTTTGTTTTAGACATTATTCCTCCTCAGCGCTTTCAAGTCCCTGAATACTCTTAACTTTAACAATTTTTGAGTTTTCTCTATATCCAACTCTTCTTCTGTTTCCAGTTTTATTTTTATATTGAAAAATGTTTATTTTTTTAGACTTTGAAGCAGAAAGATGCTCTAGTTCAACTTTATAGTTTTTTAGTTCTTTGTCATCTACAACTATTTGACCTTTTCTAGGGCTGACTAATACAGGTACAACAGTTTGTTCTTCAAAAGAAGATGAAACAGAGAACTCATCCCCAACACTTACTTTTTCTTGAGATGATCCAACTTTAATAACAGCATATTTACTCATAACTCAATCACTCTACTACAGCCTCGGACTCAATCAAGCCTTCTTCTATACTTTTGTTTGCAAAAATATCATTAATTATTAGACCCCTACCATTGCATTTTTCACATTCTTCTGAGAAACTCTCAACAAGACCGGCTGCCACATTCTTTCTAGTCATTTCTACTAATCCAAGTCTAGATATTTCAAATACCTGTGTTCTAGTCTTATCTTTAGCTAATTCCTGCTTAAATCTATTTAAAAGACTTTGTTGCTTTTTGGTTGACTCCATATCTATAAAATCTATAACTATAATTCCACCAATATCACGAAGTCTTAACTGTCTTGCAATTTCTTCTGCAGCTTCCAAATTATTTTCATACACAGTTTCCTCAAGGCTGTTTTTTCCAACAAATTTTCCAGTATTTACATCAATAACAGTTAGTGCTTCTGTTCTGTCAATAATTAGATGCCCACCAGATGGCAACCAAACTTTCCTATCTAAAGCCTTTTTTATTTGGTCTTCAATGTGGTATCTTTCAAATAACATAAGTTCATCTTGATAAAAGTCCACAATATCACTTATCTCAGGAGAAGTAGCAGAAACATAATTCTTGATTTCATCAAATTGATCTTTTCTATCAATTAAAAGCTTTTTAAATGTTGAGTTAAGGTGTTCTCTTATTACTTTTATAGAAACATCTGGTTCTTGATGAATTAATTTTGGAGCATCACCACTTTTGTAATTACTAACAATATCCCATTCTTCTACAAGTTTTTCTATATCTACTTGTAATGCTTTTTCACTCACTCCCTCGGCAGCGGTTCTAACAATAACACCGAAATTTTCTGGCTTAAGTTTACGAATAATTCTGTCTAACCTACTTCTCTCGTTATCAGATAGTCTTCTAGAGATACCCTTTGTTCTAGAGTTTGGAATTAATACTAAATATCTTCCTGGAAGGGAGATTTGGCCAGTTAACCTTGCCCCCTTTTCCCCCATAGCATCTTTAACTACCTGAACTAAAATTTCTTGATCAGGTTTTAGTAAATTTTCAATTTTTGAATTTTTATGAGAACCCTCTATATCGGCAACATATAACACGCCATTTTTTTCTTCACCGAAAGAAACAAATGCTGCTTCCATTCCAGGTAAAACATTTTTTACTTTTCCTAGGTAAATGTTTCCAACTTTAGACTTTGCGTTATTTTCTGATGTGTAATACTGAACCAGGGTGGGCCCTTCAAGAATAGCGACCTTTGATACACCATCTTTAGAGCTTATAAGCATCTGCTTTTTTTCAACTTCTGGAACAGGTAATGGTTGTTCTCTAAACCAAGTTGGATTCTTATCTTTAAAATCCTTATTTTTTTGAGAACCTGAGCGAGTAGTCCCAGATTTTATTTTTACTTTTTGGCCATTAAACCATTTAGTTTTTGTGTTGTCCAAATTGTCGCTCTTGCGAACAATCTTTGACTTTTTGAATATACCAAACATTAAAACCTCCGAGATGACGAATATATAAATTTAACATGAGTTAAGAATAGTAGAGTTAAAAATTAAACAACTATGTTGTTTTCTATGAAAACTCTATTGATTAATCCAAATATTATTGCGGTTGAAAATATTGATGATCCTCCAAGGCTTAGAAGTGGGAAAGGAATTCCAGTCAAAGGAATAAAACCAAGAATAGTTAACAAATTTATAAATATTTGCACACCTAAGAGAATTAATAATCCTGAAAGGAGATATTTTTCAAACTCAATTTGAGTAAAATTAATTATTCTATTTACCCTAAAGAAAAAAAGTATCCATAAAGATAGAAGCAACAAACCTCCAAGAAAACCAAAGTTTCTTGAATAAAGAGAAAAAATAAAGTCCGTAGTTTGCACAGGCACAAAAACTTCTGTTATTTGTGAATTAGTAAAATAAGTTCCAAACAAACCTCCTGAAGAGATTGAAAGTCTACTTTGCTTTTGTGAAAAGTCGTCTCCAGAAAAGAAATCTGTAATTCTTGATATTTGATAATCACCTATAAAGTTCATTTCTAAAAGAATGAAAAATAAAAGAAAAAGTGACAACAACCCTAGAACAGCGCTCCTCAGTTTAATATCAGACATAAAAAACATTAAAGAAGTAACTATTATAAGCAACATGGTTGTTCCTAAATCAGGTTGTATAAAAATTAAAAGTAGATTTATTAGAACCCCCATTAGAGCAATTAGCTTATTAGACTTTTGGCTGAGTATTTTTGCTAAAAATAAAACTAAAATAATTTTGCTGAATTCTGATGGCTGAATAAAAACTGGTAATCCAATTGGTTCTAAATCGTACCATCGTCTTACACCAAGTATTGGTGCTGTAAAAAGTAGGCCTAATAAAACAGAAATAGAAAGTATAAATAATGAATTTATTAAATTAAATAAGTTCTCAATTGAAAGATATGTCGTTATGAAAAATACAATTAACCCTATTAAAGAAAATACTATTTGTCTTGATAAAATATTGGTTGTTTCAAACTCAATTGACTCAATTGAGCTAAATAATGTAAACCATGAAATGACACTAAACAACATAAACTGAAGCAGAATGTATAAATTTGTTCCTTCTGGACCTAATATTGTAATTTTTCGATTTATCATTCTGTAATTTCTCCAAATTCAACTGGAGTTAGTTCGTATTCACGTAAATGTTGAATAATTCTTCTAGCAACTGGTGCAGCAACTGCACTTCCAGATCCGCCCTCGTCGACAACTGTAACAATAATATATTTTGGATTACTTATAGAATCAACTCCAACAAACCAAGAAGTATTATTTTTGTCACCAGCATTTTGTGCTGTTCCTGTTTTTCCACCAATATCATTTACTTTGTTTCCCAATATACTGAATGAAACATAAGCTGTTCCACCTTTATTAGTAACTGTGTTTAAGTCTTTTAAAAGAAATGAAATAAATTCATCACTAACATTTATTTTTTTATTTGTTATCTTTTCTGCATTTACGTTTATTGTTGGTGATAAGTTTTCTCCTGTTAATAAAGTTCTATATGCATTTGCAACCTGAAGAGGAGTAGTCGTTATAGCTCCTTGGCCTATGATTAAGTTCATTAAATCTCCACCTAACCATCCCTCTTCTCTTACAAGGCCTGGTCTAGATATCTTCCATTCTTCAAAAAGGTCTCTATCAGGAATGATTCCAACCTTTTCAAATGGTAAGTCAACATTTGTTTTCTCACTAAAGCCCAATTCTTTAGAATACTCCTGAAGAATGGACTCTCCTTCTGTATTACCAAAATTTCGCCATATATTTAAAGCTATGTCCCAAAAGTACACATTACATGACTGTTTAATTGCATCGGTAAGATCTACTTTTCCATGACCATCAAGTTTCCAGTCGTTATAAACTTGCTGAGATCCATCATCAAATCCAAATGAAAGACTTCCCTCACAATCAACTTTTGAATCTTTGTTATTCAAACCCTCAGGAAATATATTTTCACTTAGTGCTAACC
>Ga0181605_10003755_pt1 | contig 12370 bp, 10 predicted proteins | sample 041ome_11_FD_148676 | JGI IMG/M metagenome (GOLD analysis project Ga0181605, IMG submission 148676) | Coastal salt marsh microbial communities from the Groves Creek Marsh, Skidaway Island, Georgia - 041411US metaG (spades assembly) | ecosystem: Environmental > Aquatic > Marine > Intertidal zone...
TGTTGTTTTTGACTCATTATTACATCTCTGCGCTCGCGCGCGCGCGCTCGCGCTCGCGCATCTCACGCCGCGCCGTACGCCGCCGCCGCGCTCTGTCTCTCTACGCCTCGTCGCCCGCGCCTCGCTGCGGCTTCAACGCCCGCACCACCGCCGCCGCGCTCGGCGGCGCCCGCACCACCGCCGGCTCGCCCGCGAACGCATCGCGCGGCACCACGAGCGGCAGCGCCAACCCCAGGGCGCCAATCATGCACGACCACATCACCACCGGCTCGCGGTGCATCGCGCGGTAGAACCACCCGCCGCCGTTGGACATCGGTGGAACGATGTCGCGCGATCGGTGAAGTGAATCGATCGCGTCGTCGTGCAATGCCGCGTCGTCGCGGTCGCGCGATCGGCTCGGCGGTCGCGCGACATCATCATGTGCGCATCGGCGATGTGACGCCACCAATGTATGACACACCCCACCGCACCGCACCCACGAGGGATGGCGCGCCGTCGCATCCGCCTCTCGTGCACACGTTCGTTTGCTCTCTCACCCGGCTAAGGCAGGATCGTTATCCTCGGCTTCGAATACACAGAACACACACACACTACGATACAATGAAATACGTCGCCGCCTACCTCTTGGTGCGTGCACACGATGCGCGAACGCGATGATGGGCGCGCGGGCGATGGGGATCCCGATGTGAAGCGCGCGCGTGCGGACGCGGGCGCGGGCGCGGTTGGGGGCGCGTGCGCGGTGGTGGTGACGATCGCGCGCGATGATGGTGGATGTTTTTGTATGCTCCGTGTCGACGGGTGATGCGGTGGCGGTCGAGGGCGCGTGCGGTGTAGGAGGGCGACGATCGCGCGGTCGCGGTTGGGGTCGATCGCGCTAGGGCTTTCGTCGCGGGTGATGATGATGGTGACTGACGGCGTGTGTGTTGTGTGATGACGTAGGCGCAACTTGCGGGCAAGGAATCCCCTTCTGCTGCTGATGTTAAGGCTGTCCTCGCGGGTGGTACGTCTCGTTCGCGATGCGATTTTGGATGCGATGACCGCGACGACGCGACGACGGTTTTGAACGCGCGCGACGACGGATGCGTGCGCTACTAAACAAACGCGTGTGTACTGACTCTGCCCTTTGTATTTTTCATTAATGTAACAGCCGCCGCTGAAGTCGATGACTCCAAGCTCAGCGCGTTCATGGCGGAAATTGAAGGCAAGGATGTTGCCGAATTGATTGCCGAAGGCAACAAGAAGCTCGCCTCTGTGCCGTCTGGCGGCGCGGGTCCGGCGGCCGCCGGCGGCGCCGCCGGTGGTGGTGCCGCCGCCGCTGCCGCGGCTCCGGAGGAGGAAGAGGAAGAGGAAGCCGACATGGACTTTGATCTCTTCGATTAATCTTCTTCTTGGCTCCGCCTTTCATCCAAGTTGACGTAGATAGACAGATTCAGTAGTCTTTTGACATGACGACAACACACAAAAAATCATTGCCAAATCTTCAGAACGCGCCTCGTCCTCTTTAACAACATGTCGACGCCGCCGACACCAACGCCACCACCATTGACGTTTCAAACGTTTCTGGAGAAGATGCGGCAACAAAGCGCCGGGTCGTTGGTGCGAGAAGTGAAAACGTTCATCGCGTCCATCGCCGACGCCGATGACGCCGACGCGCGCGCGTCTCGAGGAGGCGCGCAGAAACACGGCGTCGCCGTGCAAGCATTCTTAGCGCGCATCGAGGCATCGTTTGCGACGCATCCAGCGTGGAAAGGGAGCACGCCCGCTGAGCTCGACGCATCCGGGGAAGGTTTGGAAAAGTACATCATGACCAAGCTCTACACCAAGACGTTTGGGCGCGGCGCTCGAGACGCCGAGCGCGATGCCGCGTTGCACGCTCGCATCGCCGCCTTGCGCACGTTCATAGAAGCGAAACACCTAGATATCGCTGAGACGTCTCACGCCGCCGCGAGCTGGGCGCTCGCTGAGAGTGAGCTCGGAAAGATTAATCAATTCAAAGCGCCTCGGGACAAGTTGGTGTGCGTGTTGAATACGTGTCGAATTATCAACAACACGCTCACCACGAGACAAGGCTCGGATGGTGGTGCGGATGATTTTTTACCCGTGCTTATTTACGTCGTGTTGCGCGCGAACCCGCCGCAGTTGGAAAGCAACGTGCAATACATTACGCGCTTTCGCGCCGAGTCGCGCTTGGTGTCCGAGGCGGCGTACTTTTTTACGAATTTAATCAGCGCAGTGCAATTCTTGGGGCAAGCCACCGCGGCGGGATTCACGGGCATCGATCAAGAGATGTTTGATGGCGTCCTGCGCGAGGCTGGGGTTTTAGAACCCATAGATTTTAGCAGCAGCAGCAGCAGTACTAGTAGTAGCGAGGACGAGGCAGAGGACGAGGCTGACACCAAAGAAGAACCGCGCACGCCGCCGCAAACGATATCCGTCGAGGAAATGAGCGCGGCGTTAGACGCTTTAGGAAAACATACGAGCAGCAGCGGCACGAGCAGCAACACCAAGACAGCTGCACAGCCGTATACGCCGCAACCGCTGACGTCTCGCGCCGACGCGACGCCGACGCGTCGCTCGAGTCGGCGCGTGCCGTGGCGCACGACGGAGGACATCGAAGCCGAGGGTGCCACTGCACTCACCGCCCTCGACGTCGCGGGTAATTTATCCCTTCCAGAGTACAAGTTCTTGTACGCAAAGGTTGAAGATTTGACCGTGGGCGATGTCGCCGCGTTGCTTCACGATTATAAAGGCGTGGCGTTGCAATACGAGTCGCTCAGTCGGGGCGCGGCCAAGGTGCTCGCCGCGATTCACAACGATGACGACGACGAAAACGACTGTGAGCTGTAATTGTAATAATAAAAACGAAGAAGAACGTTTATTATCGCAGTTGTGAATGAAAATACATATTACATCTTCTTGCGCGCGGCTGCTGCTGCGGCGTGTTTAATCCGATGATGCGTCTGACGACTTGGGCAGCCACACGCTCGCGGCGACGCCGCCCCCGAGCATGGTTGCCACGACCGCTAACGACGCATCAGTAGGGACGTGAAACCCACCGAATTCAGCCACCATTTTCACACCGATAAACCCGAGCACGAGCGCTACGGCGGTTTGCAAATACTCCAACTCCCCGACGGCTTTCGACACCAACCCGTACAGTTGCCGCAAGCTGAGAATGGCAAACATATTGGACGTGTATACGATAAACGGATCTTTCGTCACTCCGAACACGGCCGGGATGGAATCCACGGCGAACACTACGTCGCTAACCTCTATCACAGCGAGCACCAATAATAACGGCGTCGCCATCTTTACCCCGTCGACAACTGTCCAAAAGTTGTCGCCGACGTATTCGTTGGAAACCGGGATTAAATTTGAACAAAACTTTACGATGGCATTCTCACCCATGTCCTCATCCTCTTCCTCATCACCTTCCGCGAGTAATTTGTAAGAGCTAAAAATCAAAATCCCCGCAAACACCAACAAAATCGGTTCAAAGTGTTCGATGATTTCCACCCCGGCGCCAATCATAAGCGCTCGCATCACGACGGCGCCCCAGATACCGTAGTTCAACACCCTATTCTGTCGCGCCACTGGAACCTTGAAATAATCAAACACCAGGACGAACACAAATAAGTTATCCACGCTCAAACTTTGCTCTAATAAATATCCCGCAAAATACTCGCTCGCCTTATCCGCGCCTTGCGTGGCGCCGACGAAAGCCCCAAACGCGCACGCCGCGCCCACGCAAGCTGCCACCGCCTTGACCTCATTCTCTTGTTTCTGCTCGAGTTCATCGATGGACATGCCAGTTACAAGTTCAAGTTCATCATCTGACGCCCGAGGATCGAGCATTCCGCGCGCCTTGACCGATGCCCGCCCGGTGCTCTGCTCTGACGCCTCTCGCGAGTAATCCAATCCTCGGCAAATCCCGCGCATCCCCGTCGCGCGCGCGCACGACGACGCCACCGCGCGGCTCGAACGCACCCCACCACTCGTCATCGTCGCGGTGGTCACCACCGCACCGCGAATCACCTTTCGTGGTCCGCGTGCGCGCGACGAATCCGATGATCGCCAGTGTCCCACGTCATCATCATGATTGTTCGTAGCCCTGAACGCGGTACGCGCGGGGACGACGACGACGGCGACCATGGGTGGATGGATTACCCCGCAAGCGTGTCCTACGTGACGTCCGCGACGGGGGCGATCGCGCGCGTTCGCGTCGACGTGTGACGGGCGATCGTTTCTTTTCGTTCATGGGTGTGCGTCCTTTGGGAGACACAAAAAATTGAGCTCGCGTGTGTTTGTGATTACAATGACGACGAATCTGCGCGACGTGACGATAAGAAATGATGCACGAGAATACCAGCGGCGACGGAGACGTTCAATGAATCCACGCCCGGGGCTTTACGCTGCGCGGCGGGGATTTTAACCAATCGATTGCACGCCCGTCGGACGTTTGTCCGCAAACCGGCGCCTTCGTTGCCCATGACTAACAATGTGGGTTGCGAAACGCGAACGAAATCGTGTACGTCTTCAGCGCGCGCCTCGGCGCTGGCACCGACAACGTCCCATCCTTCATCCCGAGCTTTGGCGAGGAATCGATGCATGACACCGGTTTGATGGACGACTTGCGCCTCCATCGCGCCCGCGCTCGCTTTGGATGTCGTGGCGTTGAACGGGGCGCTGTTTTTGGCGCAACAAATCACGCCATCAACGCCTAGAAAATGTGCGCTGCGAAGCATGGCGCCCAAATTCTGTGGGTCCACGATTTCATCGAGCGCCAACCACACCGGGGGCAAACCTTGCCCGTCCCAACGCGGCAAATCATCGAGCAAAGGCACGTCGAGCGCCTCGGCGTCGAGCACCACGCCCTGATGCGGCTTGTTGTCGCACAACATGTTTAAATCATGCTTACTCGCGTATTTCACCTCTATCTTAAGCTCCTGCGCCAAGCGTAAGACTTCAGCATCCGCGCCAGCGCCACCATCGCCATCTTGCACGTATAACGCGAACGATGTGCGGCGATTTTGTCGTAAAGCTTCGCGCACGGCGTTCGCCCCGTAGACAATTTCCCCAACCAACGACTCGGCGAGCGTCGGCCCTTTACCGAGTTCTTTTCGCATCGCCTTGCGGTCATAGCGCACAGTATCGCCACGGCCACGACGACGAGCGTCTTCTCGAGCCTGTGCGTCGTACCTCGCGCTCGCATCGCCGTATCCGTCGATGAATTCGTCGTCGTCGGCGGCGCGGGCGCGCGCGCGAGGCGGCGGCTTGGTGAACCCATTTTGTCTCGGTGACGACGATGACGACGGCGACGCGCGCGCGGCGGCACGCGAAGATGACTGCGCGTATCGCGATGATTGTCGTCGTTCGCCGCTCTCGTCGTTATCATCGTCGTCGTCGTTTAACCTCCACGACGCGTAGCAGCGCCTCGACCCATGATTCTGATGATGATGATTAAACTTCTTGCGCACGACGCGCGCGAACGCCCCCGAGTGTCTCACCACCGCGCGAAACATCACGCGTGCGGTTTGCTTTGCTTTGTGCGCGTGCGTGCGAGCGCGCGAGAGGCGTGAGATGCGGATGCGGTCGCGTCCCGAGCGGTGCGCTGTGGCGGCGCGTCACATCGAGGTGCGCCACCTCTCTCAAACACGACTCGACTCGCACGCGAGTGCTCGTCATGAGTCGAAGGTGCGTGTTGCGATGCGCGCGATGACGCGATGCGCGACGCGGCTGCGCGCCGTCGCCGCGGTGTCGGGAGATGTCATTGCGATGGATGATGATCTATGAGGGCGCGATGCGCTCAACGCCTATACGCGCGCGCCGCGTGGGTTCGCGCGCGCGTTCGCGCGCAGAGTTGATCATTCGCAATGTGCACGCGCGCGTTCGCGAGGCGCACGCCTCGGGGTGGTGTCGAGGGCGATGCGAGGCGCGGGTGACGCGTTTCGATCGCGCGCGCGCGCCGACGCGCGCGCCGACGAGGCTTTACGAGCGCGCGAGACTGACGATGTGCGCGACGCGTGACGACATACACAGGCCACCGAGTGGAAATCAAGATGGCTACGGGTCGAGCGGCGGGCGGGATCCGCGAGATCGACGGAGCGGACCTCCGCCGCACGCGCACCCGTATGGACGTCAAGGCGCTCCGGCGGCGTACGGCCAAGGCGCGCCCGCTCCCGCACAGACCGCGGCGGATTTGGCGAATTTGTTGCGACAAGTGAATGAAGCCATGGGTGGGGCGGTGGCGCAAGGCATGGTGGGGGCGCCGGTGGTGCAGCAGCATATGCAAGGGGGACAGTACGGTGGGCCTCCGGGACCTCCGGCGCAGCAGCCGCAGACGAATTCTAGAGGACCGACGCGCGTGATTTCAGGGGCTGATCCGCGCGCTCGGCGCACGGCGGCGGCAGGTGCGACAGCGAGTGCGATGGCACCGGCGCAAGGGCAAATGTTTGGCACTGGGCCTCCGTCGTACGGCGGGGCGCCACGCGGCGGGGCGCCGCCGCCGCCTCCAGCGATGGGGCAGCAGTACGGCGCGCCGCCTCTGCAGCAGTATGGCGCTCCACCGGCGCAATTTGGCGGCCCGCAACACTACGGCGGACCTCCCGGACCGCCTGGGCCACCGGTGCGCGGTCCAGGGTTGGGTGCCGCGAGCGGGCCGGGTTGGGACGGCGTAGGCGAACAGAGCGTCACAGAGTACATCATGTGTCCGAATGAGCACGCGGGTAAGGTTATCGGTCACGGTGGGGAAAAAATCAACGCTATTCAAACAGAATCAGGGGCGACGGTTAAAATCCAAAACCAGAGCGACGTCGGACCCGGGCAGCCGCGTAGGGTGACGATTACTGGACCGTCCGACCGCGTCGCCACGGCGTCTCGCATGGTGTACGCCATCATCGAGAGTACGACAAAGAGGGCGCCGACTTCGGCACCGCGACAAGAGACGAATAAAGCGGAGATTTTAGTCCCCGTGCAAGCGGCTGATTTTGGAAAAATTATCGGTCGTGGTGGAGAAACTATTCGTCGGTTGCAAGAGGAGAGTGGGGTGCGCATGCAAGTTGACCGTCCAAACTCGCAAGTCGTGATTTCTGGCGACCCGTCGGGGTGCGAGGTTGCGCGCACGCTCTTACAAGAAGTGATCGATGCAATCCCAGAGCCATCATCGGCGGGGACGACGACGGAGATTTCCGCCCAAGGGCAAGAGGGGCGGATCATCGGTAAGGGTGGGGAGAACATCAAATCCATGGCGGAGCAAACTGGGGCAAAGATAGTCATCGTGAAGGAAACGGGTATGGTGCGCATTTCCGGTAGTCCAGATAACGTGCAAGCGGCGATTGATACCGTCAACGCGTTCATTGAAACGCAATTGAATCCGGTACAGCGTCCAGGTGGTGGCGGCGGGGACTCTGAATACGTGCCGCAACACATCGGCGCGAGCGAACCCTCTTTGATCGAATACAAGCCGCTTTGGGAAACGCATCAAAGTCCCGAAGGCTACACTTATTACTACAACACCACCACAGGAGAGACGCAATGGGATGAACCCCCGGATTTCGATGGGAATCTCTAATCCTTTACGTCGCGTCTTTGTCGTTGACAAACTTGCGCGTTAGTTGCGCTCCTCGCTCATTTTGGCGTTGTAATCGCAAAATCATCGTAGGCTCACCTCAATCGAATATGACGCATACACATAACACGCCTCTTTATGCTCGCACGGCATCAATCGCGCCATTCGCGCGCATTTAAACAATCTATTTTATATAAAATCACCGTCAACAACTTTTCAACAGACACACCACACCAATTCCTCCTCACTCGTCCACTCCGTCCGGCGCGCGCCGCCAACGCGCGGTGCGCATGTCGCAATTGGCCATGACCGTTACGTGCGTCGTGTGTCGCGCATCGGGCGTCGATGCCTTCACGTCCTCCGACGATGGGTACTATGTCTGCGCGCGCTGTGGGACACAGAGCCAACACACCGCCGACGACTTCAACGCCACGCTCGACATCTCGCAAGACGGCGAAGGCTTACCCGGGGCGTCGATAGGCGCTGGTGGTTTACGTCGACGCGTGCTCAAGGCGCAGACGAAGGAAAAGGTGGTCAAGTCGAAGAAAAAGGATGAGCGAGTGAAGGATGCTAAGGCGTCGTGCGAGGCGTACGTGGCGAGCGCGCAAGCGTTATTAATCGCACAATGTGATGCGTTATCTCGCATGCCTGGGTGCGTGCGCAGTGGGGAGATGTTTGAAGTGACAGTGCGAGAGATTTGGTTTAGGTATATAGACGCGAGTGGGGTGCTTAGGGTTGATTTTGAGGATGAGCGCGAGATGTGGAGGCGCCGGCCGACCAAGGCGTTGCGCGTAAAAGACGACAACGTCGGAAAAGGTGGCGCAGAGGATGAGGATGATATGAGCGATGATGATGACGATAGTGATAACGACGATAGTGATGCTGATGGTTATGGCGATGGCGATGACGGTGTAAGTCGTCGTCGACGACGACGACGAAGGATGAGACAAAAGACGATGTCGACGTTGGCGTACTTGACACAACACGTACCCATGTACGCAACGTTAAGCGTGTTGTACGTTGCCGCAGCGAGGCATCGCGAAGCGATTTTACCGTTTGATTTGGCGAAAATGGCACTTGATGGGACGTTGCCGTATTTAAATGTATATGAGGTGATAAAATCAGCGTTGGGGGAGAGCGTCGTCGACGCTTTGCCTCGAGCGGATTGTTTCGTTCCACACGAGCGGCGGATACCGACGCCCATGATTGTCGTTTCTATGGCTGCGTACGTAGCAGCGAAAATCAAAGTAGAATTACCACCAGTCAATGCGCCGGCGCTCTTGTCACGCTATGTGCAGATGTTGAATTTGGATGAAGCTGTCGACGCCGCGGCGCAACGCATGTTGTCGTTGTATTTGCCGCCGACGTTGAAATACTTTCATTCTTCCGACTCTCGATGCGCGTACACGCCAGAATCGACAATTATGGCGTTACTTGTGCTGACGTTGAAGCTTATTTATGGATTAGACGGTCGTTCATCTACGGTCGAACGTACGCTGGAGCGCGTGAAAGTCAACAAGAATGGCGTAGGCCGCACCTCCATGAGAACGCTCCTCGCGGCGCCGCACTGCAAGCCAGTGGCGAATACTGGATGGACAACGTGGGCGCAAGCTACCAGTAAACTTGGCAAATTGACGTATCCGTGGACAACTGAAGACGCCCTCGCTCTGAGCGGTGAAGAGAAGGATGCGTACATACAATGGTGCAATCAAATTGTTTTCGCCGGCAGAACGCTGCCTTTTCCATTTGATCGGTTTGCAGAGAAGCTTCTCAATCAAGTTCCTAACGCGCGCAAACGTGGAAGCATGACACTAAAAGTGGCTCCACGACCCCCGCGCCCGTTTCAGACGCTTGAGGATCCAGTGTATAGCCCTCTGAAAGCCAAATGTGAGCTGATGAACATGTTTGAATCTCGTATAGTCGAGGCGACGGCGCTCGTGATACTTAAGGCCCGCACGCCTTCAGATTCATACGAAAACCACTTTTTCGCTTTCAAAAAGACGACAGAAGAAATGATTGAAGCTGTGATTGATCGAGTGAAACTCATCGCTACGCTGGAAATGAAGCGCGAGTTTGTCGCGCACCGCGTGGAGAAGAAGATGCGAGAGATGCGTTTTCAGTCCAATGAGATGTTGCTTTCTCTCGTCGGTGAAGTCGTCGATCGCACAAAAGCTGATGTGAATTACTTATCGCGTGTGCTTTTTGCGACTGGAAGTGGTGGGCCTAACAAGGCAAAACGCGTTGAGGTGTATCCAAAGACAAAGATGCTCGTGCGCGATTTTGCACTCGAACAAAAAAAGTCGATTGCAAAATCCTTCGCGGATGACAAAGAGCGCGCTAAATTGCTGGAAATCGTCGATGAAGTCCTACAAGACTTGCTCCGAGAACAGCGAACGCTCGATGTGTTGTTAAAACATGAACCAGAGTGGCAAGGTTTTGAAGTCGACGAAACGGTTGAGGATTTGAGCGCTCAACTTGAAAAGTTGTCAGTGCAGCGCGGCGCTGGGACATTCTTACAATGTGCACGCGATAAACCGCTCGCGCAGTTACCAGAAGAGTACGTTGAAATCGTACACGCTCTTTCACACGCTGTTTGGATTGAACCAGATAGTTTGCACGAAAATGTGCTCGAGTTGGAGCTACTTATGCTTAAAATTGAAGAAAATATTTCCTCTGAAATCGCATCCAGGTTGCATGAGGGTAAGAAGAAACGAACAAACATCACTCGTTGAGCGAACATGACGAATATTCGGCGTGAACGCTAGATAGATTTATAGACTAGCACATTTAGATATTAGATTGCAAATGGTAGCTATGAATGTTGTCCTCCCACGACGCCAACGCCTGCTTTCCAAGAACGAGAGCTTTCGAGTTTTGCGAGTTTGGATTGCGCTTTGAGCTTATCAACGTACGTTTGACTCTGACTCTTCACGCTCGATGCAGGTGCAGGAGGAGGTGTAAGAAAGCGGTCTCCATCGCTGTAATTGTCATCGCCGTCATCACGATTCGTTGCGGGTGAACGTTCATTCCACGCGCGCCGCCGGGATCCTGGCGTTGACTGCGAACGAGCAATACTCCGCGGCGTGCCCCCCATTGTCGCGTGTTCACTCACATCATCGGCATACACATCTGAACTTTCCGGAACTGGCGCTAAACCTAATCGAGAGAGCTTTTCCTCGGCGCTCATCTCGCCCATGGCTTTCAATAAATCTGAGCGCAGGATGGACGTAACGACTTTTGGCTCTTCTACGATATGTCTAGCGCTTTCCAAAGTTTTCCCATCTACGCGTGCTGTCTTCAATCCCTTGGGCTGAAGTATTGTCCCAGCACTAGAGCTTCGTTCGGAAAGCGCACTTTTTGAACGCTCCGCAGCCCATGAATTACCCTTCTCCTCCCACGGTTGCACGGCGATGACGCCGTTCTCAACGCGTTCATTCAAGTCGCTAATTTCTTGATTGACACGTTCGGCCGATACCCCAGCACGCTCTGCAACTGCAAAAAGACGATCAAGTTTACGCTCGTATGATGTTCGTTTTGGCGCGGTCCATCGCGTAGAATCCTTTTTCTTCCCTTCTTGTCTTACGTGGGACGTTTTCGTCGTGCGTTCGGCGTTTGACTTTTCCTTCGGCTCCAGTGCCCGTCGCTGATCTTCTCGTCTCGCCTCGCGGACTCGATTCTCTATAGACCGTTTCGGCTTTTCTTTCACTGGCGTCTCCTGTTCCTCTTCCTCGTCGCTTCTATTGTCTAATAATAACACATCTGGTTCCTCGCGAACCGACTGTAACCGCATGGAAGCCGGCCGCTCTCCGCCGCTCTGCACACGCTCTCGATCCACTCGTTCACCTTCGTACGTCCGACTCGCCGCGCGATACGCTGACATCGTGCTCGTCATCACAGGCTTCGCATGTCCCATAGACGGCAAAGTCGCCGCCAACGTGTCCCGCAACGCCCGCAACACCGCCGGGTCGACCCGCTCCTCGTCCTCATCCTCGTCTTCATCTTCCACCATCATCGGCGGTGGCGTCAATGCCGACGTCGATCGCAGCGCAGACTTTATCGGCATCTTCACATCTTCGCTCGCATCCCCATGGTCGTCATTATTATCGTCGACGACGACCGCGACGGGAGCCGCGACCGCAACCGCGACCGTCTCATCGCCAAACGAGACTTGCTTCACCACGCGACGCGTCGCCTCGGCCTCCTCCTCTCTTCGCACGTCAGCGCCCTCATCAACAACATCATCATCATCATCACGCTCGTCGTCGCGAGTGATGATGATCGTACCACCGCTCGCGCCATCGATCGACGTCTTAGAACACGCGCCACCCATGGCTGTTCAATGACTGAATGAATGCTATTTTCACCCGATGTGACGCCTACACACGCGCACGCGTCCGGCGACACAAAAACCAAATTCGCGCGCGACGCGACCGATGTGCGCCCGGCGCGCCGTCCGCGTCGACGCGCGTCGCGGCGAGCGAATGGCGTCGGGGCGCTGGGGCAACTGTTTTTATCTGTGCGCGACACCGTCGTCATCATAAAACCCATGCGTGTCGTACTGCATCGCGTGTGCGTGCCATGTGACGTTCAAATGTAGGGACCGCGAACCGTGCTCTATTTCTATCTGTTATTGGACATACGATACGTACTGTGAGGATATGTGGCTCGTGTGCGTGTACGTGTTGGTTTTATATGTGTGTGGTATTTTGGGTATTCTCGGACATACGACACGTACTGGCGCATGTAGTTGACGGATGGACTCGCGCGCGCTTTGGGACGAGGCCCGCCGCGGATGCGCGGTTT
>Ga0181605_10003789_pt1 | contig 12301 bp, 11 predicted proteins | sample 041ome_11_FD_148676 | JGI IMG/M metagenome (GOLD analysis project Ga0181605, IMG submission 148676) | Coastal salt marsh microbial communities from the Groves Creek Marsh, Skidaway Island, Georgia - 041411US metaG (spades assembly) | ecosystem: Environmental > Aquatic > Marine > Intertidal zone...
CAGCGGGGAGTGAATGCAGTGGCGGGTGGATTGGTTGCTGGTGTCCTCGTTCAGATCCTGATGCATATGAATTGGGCTCGGGAGAACGCAGTGGCCTTTGTTCTAACCCTTGGTCTGCTCATGGGCAGGAGAGTGCCCGCACCCTATATTGTGGTCGTGGTCGGACTGCTCTATGCGGCCGTCTTCTATTTCGCAGATAAATAATCTGCTTGTCTGAAATCATTTCATTGAAAGATAGTATGGGTATGAAACTGCCCAAAATTTTACCCCTTATATTTTTAATTGGATGTCTCGCTCTTTCAGCTGGAGAAAAAGATCGGCTGAGTGATGCCCAAAAGCATTTAATCAAACAGGCAAAGGAATTAATCATCCCAGAGATTATGTTTAGGGATACCCCTTTTTACGATGCGATCAGCTATATTCGGTCCAAAGCAAAATGGCTCAATATTGTCGTGGTATCTGATGAATACATCGAGGATGTCGAAGTGAGCTTGGAGTTAAGAAACATCACTCTTTACGATGCCATCCGTTATCTGGTGGAGGTCAGTCATCTGGATGTGCGTGTCGATGAAAATGCCGTTGTTATCTTCGTTGATGAGGAAGAGTGGTGGGACGAAGAGGAATGCGATGAGGAGTGCGATGCAGATGAAGAAGACGACGATGACGAATAGCATCTCTTCTTCTCGCGGGCCTTCCTGATAACGCTTTGGAATCAAATCTCGCTAAAATTTGGCTGAAAGGGGTTCGGTCAGTCTTGGCAACCTTTGAGATGATGAGAACGACTTGACTGGATTGTTTCCAAACCATTGAGATTTGATCAGATCATCAAGATCTAATAATCCCGGATAATGGGTTGATAAAATGGACTGAAATCGACATTCAGACTCATTGACTTTTTAAAATAAAAGGATTATTTTTGTGTTAGTTTGAAAATAACCATCCAAGTGCTCGTTTTATTGAGCTTTCTTGCGGCAAGCTTGTTGGAGTCTTCCAAGATTAATCACGATGTATTATGTGCAGATGTGACCGATGAGTTATTAGAGGAATCGGTTCTCAAAGGTTGCGAAGAAAACTTGCTTCGATGGGAGGTGCATGGAGGCTTATGTAAAAAACAGTATTTTTTGGTCCACCAAGTTCCCAATGAAATTTGGATTAATATTTCGGAGACCAGAAACTCCCCTGATCAGTTTTATTACGAATTAATGGACGAAAGTGTCTGAGGTTTAAGCACCTCTTCCAAGCCGGGTTCATATAAGAGAGAACCCGTAACAGATGTATCATCTGCACTTTCGTAACCATGAAAAAAATAAATTTTAAATCCAAAACATTTCGTAATTTTCTGTATATTTTCAGCCTCGGTCTCTTAGGAGTCTTCCTTTTAACTGGGGAATCTGGCGAATCGATCAGCACCATCCGCATATCGGAAGTGGTTATATCCACAGTTAGTCTGATGGGCTTGACCTTGGCAGATTTGTATTTCTCTGTATTCGGAAAATAATATCACTGCCAAGACCACGAACGATGGAAAATGTTATCATTGTTGGTGCAGGAGAGGTAGGTTATTACCTCGCCGACTACCTAAGCAGAAAAAGATCCTACAATGTCACCTTGCTTGATAATTCTGAGGAGCAGGCAAATCTGGCTGACCAGGAACTAAATGTTTCCGTTATTCAAGCCAATGGAAGTTCTGCCAAAGAGTTGATGAATGTAAAAGTTGATTCGTGTGATTGTTTTATGGCCATGACATGGGATGATCGAACCAATCTTATTGCCTGCTCACTAGCGAAGGCATTGGGAGCGAAGCAAACAATTGCCCGGATTCACGATCAAACTTATATCGACCAATCAGTCCTTAATTATGAAGAGCATTTTGGGATCGATGGGCTTGTGAATCCTGAATCGCTTTGTGCTATAGAAATTGTTCAGCCAATTCGTAATCAATTGCGTTTTATAATGGAACTCTATGCTCAAGGCGAAATTGAAGTGGAATTTCTTCAAGTTGATGAGTCTTCGAAATTAAAGGGTAAGGAGATACAAGAGCTCGACTTGGGCTCAAATCTTAGGATTGCATACCTGCAAAGGGATGACCGTATTTATGTGGCCTCAGCACAGACAAGAATATTTGCCGGGGATTTACTGATATTCTTTGGGGAGCCTAAGGAACTTCGGAATTATGAGAAAAAGTACTTCAAAAAGGCATACACAAAAGTTAAGTCTATCGTTTTATGTGGTGCATCTGAAATAGCTATTGCGATTATTCGTCTTTTGCAGAGAAAGCACTACCAAGTCCGGTTAATCGATTCATCAGAGGAAAAGTGCAGTTATTTCACAAAACTTTTCCCAGACTTAACGGTGCTTCATGGATCTCCTGCTTCCCATCGATTATTAGAGGAGGAGCGTGTGGGCGAGGCGGATTTTTTCATCGCATGTAGTTCTATGGACGAAGAAAATGTGATGGCTTGTCTACAGGCTTCCCGTTTGGGTGCTCAGCATATTCAGGTTGTTCTCAACAATTCAGACCATGAAGATGCGTTGAGGTCACTTTCGGATGTAATAGGCTTAAAATCAATTGTTTCTCCCCGCGTTGCTACTTTGAATAAAGTACGGGAGTATCTCTCTGATGAAAAATACAGTCGGATTGGAAGCCTGCCCGATACCCATATTCAAATTATCGAAATTTTTATTGGGTCCAAGAGCATTTGCCTGAATCAGGAAATTCGTAATATTGGAATCCCAAAAGGTTGCATACTTTTGGGATTACGTCGGTCATCTGAGATTTTGGTTCCTTCCGCAGAGAAGGTTCTTCGTGGAGAGGATCGATTGTTATGCCTAGCTCCTGAAGACAAAATCGATTCTTTACTGAGGGTCTTTTACAATAGACCAGTAAATGTGGATCAACTTTTCTTCCAAAAAGAGGGTATAAAGAAGACGATGATCGCGTAGATCTCGACCCTTCCCATAATCATAAGCATCGAAAGGTAAAGCTTACTGGTATCTTTTAGGAAGCCGTAGTTATCGGTCGCACCAACTTCTGCAAATCCGGGACCTACATTAAAAAGGCAGGCCAGAACCGCACTTTTTACACCTTCCTCACTCATTAAAGGCTCCATGAGAGAGAGGATTGGCATAGCGGCAAAGCAGAGTGCTGTAATCAGAAAAACATAGTGTAGGGTATCATCCCGTTCCTGATCCGATAATGTTTTTCCAAAAATAGTCAGACTGCGCCGAATATTGGGACGAAAAACCCTTTCAATATTTGCGAGGCAGATGCGAAAAGCAACCAGCACCCGTATGCTCTTCAAACCGCCCGCAGTCGATCCTGTGCATCCACCCATGATCATAGCGGCCAGCAGAAACATATGCTCTGCGGGAATCCATTTCTCATAATCTGTGCTGGCAAATCCTGTACTGGTCAAAAGAGAGGCCACCTGAAAAGCACTTTCACGGAAACCTTGGCTTAAAGAAACGCTTTCTTTACCAAAGGATTGCATGGTAAACAGAATTAACGCGGTTATGGTGAAAAAAGTGGCGTAATAAAAAATAGTTTCCGGGCTAAGAAAGCTCCGGCGATACATAGTCAAATTAATCAGGGCCACAAAGTTGGTGCCTCCCAAAAGCATAAACACCACACAGGTCCATTCAATAGGAGCACTATTGAAGTATCCTATGCTAGCGGAGTGAGTGCTAAAACCACCAGTGGATACGGTCGCAAAACTATGGCAAATGGAATCATACAAATCCATTCCACAGAAATAGAAACAACTCGCGCAAGCCATCGAAAGTACGAGGTAGGTAATGGTGATATTTCGAATCCCAACCTGTACATTGCTTGAACCGAGGTCTCGCATTTGCAACGATGATTCTCCTTTAAAGAGGAATTTACTTCCACCACCTTCAATCGAGAGAATAAAGACAAACATACTGATCATGCCAAGTCCGCCAATCCACTGAGTAAGGCATCTCCAAAGAAGCAGATCCATGGGTAAAAGCTCAATCTCGGAAAAGATAGATGCACCTGTTGTAGTAAACCCAGAAGCGGATTCAAAAAAGGAATCCATCGGTCCTGTACCTGCAATCATGTGATATGGTACAGCTCCAACAACAGAGCAAACCAGCCAAGATAGGCCGACGATAGCCAACGCTTCTTTACGCAATATGGTTGGCTTTGCTCTTCTGCCTAAAAGTTGGAGAGAGACCGAACCAATCAATGAATATAAAATGCAGTAAAACCAGGCGGTTAGATTTTCAGGTTTTATACTTTGCTGAAAGACTGCAAAAAGTAGGCATCCACTAAAAGAAAATGCTAGAACGAGAAGGTTGTAGCTAAGGATTTTCGAAATAATGCGAAAATTCATCTTATTTTAGGTCATTGCATATCTTAAAAGATCAATGTCGGGCAACCCAATATGCATCTTATTACATATCAATTTGGTCACTGAATGGAAAAAGTTTTGTAAGATTATCAATTAAACGGGAGTTTACCAGTAAATGAGTGATGAATTGAGCGCAGATCCAAGAGGTGCATTTCCCAGATTGTGGGCGAAGCATGATCCCAGCATTCGGGCATATGTCCGTGCCTCCTTGCCGGATCCACATGATCTCGCTGAGGTGATGCAGAATGTCAGTGTCATTGCTTGGAAAAAGTTTTCTGACCTGGAGGATGCAGAGACTGGATTTGGGCCTTGGGCATCTGTGATTGCCCGATACGAGATCCTGAAATTTAGGCGTACCAAGGCGAGGGACCGCTTGGTGCTGGACGAAGATGTGGCGGAGAAACTGCTCGATGAACCCTCAGATAGTTTTTCGATGCGGTCGGAATGGTTGCTGTATTTAAGCACCTGTTTAAAGAAATTGAAGAAGGATCATCAAAGTCTTCTGCGTCAAGCTTATGCATCTGATATCCCAATCAAGAAACTGGCGGAGCAGAGGAATAAAAAGCCCAATGCTGTTTACCAGACCCTGTCCCGTTTGAGGTCTGCTTTGGCTGATTGTATCGAGAAGGAAATGTCAATGAAAGGTGCCCAGTGAAGAACAAACACGATAAACTATTTTACAAATATCTGGATGGCATTCTTTCAGAAGAGGAAAAGTCAGAACTCAACAATCTTTTGCGGGAAGATGATGAGGCATGTGAAAGGTTGAAACTCTTAGCCACCGTTTCAGAAGGTTTAAGCGAGTATTCCTATCATCCTCAAAACAATGAAACCAAGCCGTCCTTAAAATATGTTCCTTGGCTCATAAGTTTGGCGGCATCGATTGTGGCGGTGCTTTCCTTTTTGAGACCCGAAGCAATACCTGACTCCCCCAAAACAGGGGTCTCTACCCCTCAAACTCCTTTTTATGCTTTGCTGGTTGATCAGGCCGGGGCGGGGTTTGCGGAGGGTGCAGGTCCAGACCAAGTCAGATTCAATAAGGGACTTTACCAATTGGATGATGGGGTCATTCATTTGAGGTTTAGCAGTGGAGTGGACACTGTGATGAGAGCACCAGCTACTTTTGCGATTAGGAATGACTATAACATCCGATTGGATCACGGTGATGTATGGGCAATTGTTCCTCCAGGTGCCGAAGGTTTTACCATTTCCTCTCCCAGTATCGATTATGAGGATCGTGGCACTGAATTTGCCATCTCGGTTGATGCCGCAAGTGGATCGAGTACTTTACATGTGATCGATGGCCAGGTCGATGCTAGGAAACCGAAATCTAATGAACTCCTGTCTTCCGTATTTGAGGGGCAATCCACCGAATTTTCGGAGGGGGAATTAATTCCAGTTGAAACTCCTGACCTAAGCAAATTTCCCAGCCCCAATTCAATCGGGTATTTGCGCTGGCAAGAACAGCATAGCTTTTACACCAATCAATCGGATGAGTTGATCGGTTATTTTCCTTTTTTTGAAGAACCTCACTTGAATAACTATTCAACCAACCCAATTGTCGGTGATGGCGAGATTCATGGTGCGAGATGGGTAACGGGGCGCTGGCCTGGCAAAAAGGCCCTGTTGTTCGATCGTGATGATGATTATGTGGAATTTAATATAACCCATGAATTTAATGAATTATCGATGTCGACCTGGATCAATATTGATCGTTTTGATAAAACCCTAACCTCTGTTTTTGTTTCCAACGACTGGGATGTTCCAGGAGATTTCTTCTGGCAAATGACCCGGTATGGGCAAATTTGGATGGGCTATCGTGGTGGAAATCGAATTAATAAAACAAATACCCACGTTATTCCAACAGGCCAATGGGTCCATCTCTCAGGCTCGGTATCAATTCCTCAAAAACGAGTGAAATTATTTATAAACGGAGAAATGATGAGTTATGCCGACCTCGATCCTTCTTCCTTCAATAAAATGGTTCCAGGGATGTGCAGAATGGGCAACTGGCATACCACGAATATAAATGAAGGGAATAAGGTGCGTGCACTATGCGGAAAGATAGACCAGTTCTCGATCTGGCAAAAAGAACTTTCTCAGGAAGAAGTGGAAGAGCTGGTTGAATTAGGGAAACCAAGCGTTCTTTGGGCGATGAGTTCTAAATGATATTCCCTTAGTGCTATTTCTTTAGAGTTAACATGATGGATGAATCAGAGGTAAAAGTAAGAGTGAGCGAAGATGTGGCTGAGAAATGGGCTAAGGATAGCCCAGTGGAGGCGGCGGAATGGGTATCCAAAATGCCGGAAGGTGAGGCAAGGTCTGAGAGTATGGAGGAAGTGGTCACGCAGTGGGCCCGTAAAGACCCCATCGCCACCGCCGAGTGGCTCAATCAGTTCCCATCCGGTGAGTTAATGGACGAACCGATTCAGCGCTTTGTTCGGGAAGTTGCCCGTAAAGATCCCGATACCGCTCTTACCTGAGCACAATCCATCAAAGATGAGCAACGAAGGAAAAAAGTGGAGGCCGATGTTTTAAATATTAAAGTGATGCAGGCTCAGCGGGAACAAGCCGAAGCTGCTAAAAAGCAGGCAAATGAATCGGGTCCCAAGTAGGCACCAATTTTTCACATTTCAATGAAATTAAATAATAGTGATCATAGATTTTAAATTTCGTATTCTTTTATTTTTGCCTTCTTTGTTGTTCGCAAAGATTGACTTCAATCGGCAGATCCGTCCGATTCTCTCTGAACATTGCTTTGCCTGTCATGGATTGGATGATCCAGAGGGTGGCCTACGGTTGGACTTTGCTGAGTATGCTTACAAGGGAGGGAAATCAGGATTTACTGCCATTGCTCCCGGAGACCTGGAAGAAAGTGAAATTCTCCATCGTGTGGTTTCCACCGAAGAGGATGACCGGATGCCACCCAAGGGTGATTCCCTCAAGCCAGAGCAGATCAAACTTCTGCGCCAATGGATTTCCTCCGGGGCTGAGTATGCGAAGCACTGGGCGTATGTGGTTCCAAAGAGACCTGCTTTACCCAAAGTGGAGGACAAGAATTTTGTAAAAACCCCGGTCGACCAATTTATTCTTTCAAAGCTAGAGGAAAAAAAATGGGTACCAAGTGAGCCCGAAAAAAAGGAGAAATGGATCCGAAGGGTAAGCTTGGGTCTCACCGGATTGCCTCCAACCCTTGAAGAGTTTGAGGAATTTATACAGGACAAATCTTCCCAAGCCCGAGAAAAAGTAGTCGATCGTCTTTTGGCATCTCCCCGATACGGAGAGCACTGGGCACGCCAATGGCTCGATCTGGCGAGGTATGCGGATTCCAATGGTTTTCAGGCAGATCAATTGCGGGATAGTTGGGCATTTCGCGACTGGGTGATCAATGCCATCAATCAGGATATGCCCTTCGACCAGTTTACCATTGAGCAGATTGCCGGAGACTTACTCCCCAATTCCACGATCGATCAAAAGATTGCCACCGGTTTTCACCGTACCCCCACCTGCAATGTGGAAGCGGGCGTTCATCCGGAGGAGAACCGGGTAAATCAGGTGGTCGATCGGGTAAATGCCACCGGTACTACTTGGCTGGGCACCACCATGGAATGTGCCCAGTGCCACAGTCATAAATATGATCCCTTCTCGCAGGAGGAATATTTTGAAATGTTTGCCTTCTTCAATAATACTCCTCTGGAAGTCAAGAATAAGAGCGGCAAGGGAGTATTGTTTGATTTTTGGGGTCCCAAGATGGAACTTCCCCTTCCTGCTGATAAACAAAAGCAGAGGGATTCTCTGAATGCTGAGCTTAAGGTTAAAAAAGAGGAGCTTGCCACCCTGCAAAAGGAAGCAGATCAGAATTACAAGAAGTGGACTCAGCAACAATTCAAAGAAACTCAAGTTAAGGAGTCCGAGTGGCAGGTACTTACTCCCACAAAGGCAGTTTCGGATGGTGGGGAAAGCTTGCGAATCGTTAAAGATGGCAGCCTGCTGGCGGAGGGAAAATCCGGAGACAAATCAACCTACCAAATCGAAGTGTCTGCACCTGCCGGCACCTGGAAATCATTTCAAATGGAAACCATGCTCCATAAGTCCATGAAACAAAATGGACCAGGCAGAAATACCACCAATGCCAATCCCAATTTCGTACTTACGGAAATGATCGTAAAAGTGGAGGGGGCATCCAAACCAGTGGAATTTGGCCGGGTGGTCGCTGATTTTAATCAGGGGGGATTTTTACCCGGGCAATTGTTTGATGGAAACCTAGACTCTGGAAATGGATGGGCGATTGCTCCGGAATTTGGGAAAGCCCATTGGGTCCAGGCGGAATTTGCTGAACCATTGGTATTGGATAAGGATTCCAAATTACTTATTGAAATGAAACATCTCTATGGGGGAGGGCGCAATGTGGGCCGTCCGCGATTCTCACTTTCCACGGATAGAGTCAAGAAAGGTGATGCGGAGAACAAGAGGTTAAATGAACTTTTAGCGAAGGAAAAACGGAACGGAAAGGAAGAGAAGGAACTGCGGGCGATTTTTGATCAGGGAAATCCAAAACTTTTGGCTCTCCAAAAGAAAGTTGCTGATCTTGAGAAAGCCTTAAAGAAAGTCACCCCACCCACCACCTTGGTGATGGTGGAAATGGACGAGAAACGGGAAACCCATGTCATGGCCCGGGGAAGCTATTTATCCCCCAAGCAAAAGGTGGAAGCGGATGTGCCCGAAGTGCTCAATGACTGGAAACCGGAATGGCCAAAGAACCGTCTTGGCTTGGCGAAGTGGTTGGTCGACCCTGAAAATCCACTCACCGCACGGGTGATTGTCAATCGTTGGTGGGGACAGTTCTTTGGTTCCGGTATTGTTTCCACGGAAGAAGATTTTGGATCTCAGAGCGAACCACCCACACATCCGGAATTGTTGGACTGGTTGGCCGTTAAATTTATGGAGAAGGGGTGGTCGATGAAGCACATTCACAAACTGATCGCACTCAGTGGTACTTATGGGCAAAGCTCTCGCGTAACCACCGCCATGCTGGAGCGGGATGCCAATAACCGATTCTTTCTTCGTGGTCCACGTTTTCGAATGACTGCGGAAATGATCCGGGATAATGGTCTGCAAATTGCCGGTCTATTAAGTGATAAAATGGGAGGCCCTCCCGTCTATCCTCCCCAGCCGGATGGTTTGTGGAGACAGACCGGGCGCAATGAGCCCAAATATATAGCCGCTCAGACGGAAGACCGATTCCGCCGGGGAATCTATGTCATTTGGAGGAGAGCAGCTCCCTATGCCAGCTTTGTAAATTTTGACGGCCCTGACCGTTCCGCCTGTCACCCCAAGCGTAGCCGGACCAACACCCCTTTGCAGGCACTCACTTTACTGAACGATCAGGCCTATGTGGAAATGGCCCTCGGCTTTGCGGTTTCGATTCTGGAAAAAACACAGGGCAAGTCCGATAAGGATCGTATCACCCATGCCGTCCGCCGGGCCTTGTCCCGTGATCCCTCTGCCCGCGAAATCGAAGTCCTGCTAGGATTATTAAGCGAACAAAGCGAAAGATTGAAGTCCGACTCTGCGATTGCTAAGTCCCTGCTCTCCCAGGCTCCCGAAATTGAAATCTCCGATAAATTGGAATCTGATGAAGTGGGTGCCTGGTTCTTTGTTGCCAATGTGCTGCTCAATCTCGACGAAACCATTACCAAAGGATGAATACACACCCAGTTGATCAATATCTTCGTACGCTTACCCGGCGTCAGCTCTTCCAACGAGTGGGACTGGGAGTGGGTGGATTCGCTCTTGCCAATTTGCTGAATAACGATCTGTCAGCTGCTCCCCAAAATCCATTCGCTCACTTTGCACCCAAGGCAAAGAATGTCATATATTTTCATCTGGTCGGGGCACCCTCCCATCTTGATCTTTTTGACTATAAACCGGAGCTCCAAAAAAGAAATGGGGAGCTCTGCCCCAAAGAAATGTTCGAGGGCAAACAGCTTGCATTCATTCGTTCCCGTCCAGCCCTGCTCGGTACACCCAAGGAATCCAAATACCAATTTAAAAAATGTGGAAAATCCGGCATTCAGATTTCCAATTTACTCCCCAATTTGCAAGCGGTGGCTGATGATATGTGCTTTATCCGCACCCTGCATACCGAGCAGTTCAATCACGCACCTGCTCAGATGTTCATGCAAACCGGGTTCGAGCGGTTCGGGCGACCCAGCCTTGGGGCGTGGACGAATTATGGAATCGGATCACCTAATAAGGACCTTCCCGGATTTGTGGTCATGGTTACCGGACAATATCCCGGTGCGGGAAACAGTGTTTTCGGAAGTGGTTTTCTGCCCTCTGTCTATCAGGGAATTGAATTTCGCGGGAAAGGAGATCCTGTTCTCTTTCTTTCCAATCCCAAAGGTGTGGATGCATCTGCTCGTCGAAAAGTGATCTCTGCGGTGAATCAATTAAATGAGATGCAGCTCGAAGGGGTGGGGGATCCCGAGATCGCCACCCGAATCAGCCAGTACGAGATGGCCTATCGCATGCAGACGAGTGTTCCCGAACTGAAAGATATATCCAAGGAGTCTCAGGCAACGCTTGATGCTTACGGGGCAAAAGTGGGCGGTGCCGGTTTTGCCAACAATTGTTTGCTTGCCCGCCGTATGGTGGAACGGGGCGTACGCTTCGTTCAATTATTCGATCAGGGATGGGATCATCACAACAATGTGTTCAATTCCCTTCCCGGTAAATGCAAACAGGTGGATCAGCCGATCGCTGCCCTGATCAAGGATTTGAAGGAGCGTGGGTTATTGGATGAAACCCTGGTGGTATGGAGTGCAGAATTTGGACGCACCCCGATGGGGCAGGGAAATGACGGTTCCGGTGAGAAAGCTACGGTCGGACGCGATCATCACAAGGAAGCCTTTACCGTCTGGATGGCAGGCGGAGGAACGAAGCCTGGCCATGTACATGGTCGCACGGATGATCTGGGATATGGAATCGCTGACTCTCCCGTGCATGTCCATGATTTCAATGCCACGCTTCTGCACCTTTTAGGAATGGATCACGAACGCCTGACCTACCGATTTCAGGGGCGAAAATTCCGGCTGACCGATGTCCACGGACATGTGGTCAAAGATGTAATCGCCTAAATTTTTTAAAGTTTAAACATGCCTCCGCTTGTGTTTTTGAATCAATTTTAAACAATGAATATCATGCGTTTCGTCTCCTTTTCTTTACTAATATTTCCATTTTTTCTCTGGGCTGAAGAGAAAGTGGATTTTAATACCCAGATCAAATCCATCCTCTCCAATAAGTGTATTGCTTGTCATGGGCCGGATGAAGAAAATCGCGAGGCTGGGCTAAGATTGGATACTTTTGAGGGAGCGACTAAAGATTTGGGAGATTACTTTGCCATTGTTCCTGGCGATCCCGAGGAGAGCGAAATGATTTTCCGGATGGGTCTCGATCCTGATGATAAGGAGATCATGCCTCCAGAGGGCAGGGGAGACCCCCTTACGGAAGAGGAGCTCGAATTATTTTCGAAATGGATTGAGCAGGGAGCAGAGTATGACAAACACTGGTCATACAAACAACCAAAGCGTACGGAAACTCCTGATGGAGTTCATCCGGTGGATTATTTTGTGAGGGAGCGTTTGGAGGAAGAAGGTTTGGAACCATCCAGCCCGGCAGACAAAAATACTTTAATTCGCAGAGTCTTTCTCGACCTCATTGGCTTACCACCCACTCCGGCAGAAGTGGATGCATTTGTTCAGGACTCTTCGCCGCAGGCTTATGAGAAGGTGGTGGATGATTTGCTCTCCCGTTCCACTTACGGAGAACACTGGGCAAGAATGTGGCTCGATCTTGCCCGCTATGCAGACTCCGCAGGATATGCCGATGATGTGCCCCGTACAATCTGGGCATACCGGGATTATGTG
>Ga0181605_10003836_pt1 | contig 12205 bp, 9 predicted proteins | sample 041ome_11_FD_148676 | JGI IMG/M metagenome (GOLD analysis project Ga0181605, IMG submission 148676) | Coastal salt marsh microbial communities from the Groves Creek Marsh, Skidaway Island, Georgia - 041411US metaG (spades assembly) | ecosystem: Environmental > Aquatic > Marine > Intertidal zone...
CAACTCTTATCGTCGTCGTCGTCGTCGTCGTTTAAAATGAAGAAGAATTAGTATTACATTTCCGTGCCACCGTAGGCTCTCTCGTAAAACACGGGAGGTTTCAGTCCACTCAACCAATCGCTCGCGTGAGTGGGCAACAAACCCATCGCGTTCAACTTTCGCAACGCGAGCGCTAAACCTATCAACTGTATCGCGCAATACATCAACCTCGGCGTCGTGACGTCGGTGTTCTTATCGCCAAAACGTTCAAAAGTTTTCCCGCTCGTGAGTATAGCTTTAATCGGTTGGAATAAACCGTTGAAAGTGACCATTATGCTGAAAATTTGAATCCCGTTTCCTGTGAACCACATCATAACTCCAGTCATCATTACGCCCGAGAAAGAACTCTGGGCGAATTTGTACGCGTTTCGTATTCTAAACTGTCGCATCTTCTCTTCGTCTCTTTTTTGTACTTGTTGGGGAGTTTTTTTCTGTTTTCCCGCCCCCGCGTTCGCGCCACCACCACTATCACTCGTCGTCGTCGTCGTCGTCCCTTCCAAAGAAGACGTACTGTTATTAAACCCGGGAGGGTTGACGTATTGACTCGTCGTATCTTTCGATATCGATCGCGCCAAAGCGCTCGGTTTGAAGTCCACTTTAAACAGCGACATTTTTTTTAACTCTCTCTTTTTACGACTAAAAATGCTACGGGGTGCTACTCCCTTTTTTTAATATTAATCTCTACCTTCTCTTCTCTCCTAGATGAAGCAATCTCTCTCTCTCTTTTCCTCTGCTTTGCAAGGCAAGCGCTTTTGCGTTTGGAATCGCGCGCGTGTGAGTGTGTGCGCGCGTGCGTTTATGTGAAGGAGGGAGTCCCAAAAAAGAAAAGAAGTGAAAAAAAAGAAAATCACCAGCAGAAAAAAAAAACGCTCGTTGACACAAATACCAGATTATTGATCGGACGGAGATATGAAGACGAGAACAACGACGAGGACATCAGCAGGAACAGAGGAAAAGAAGAAGAAGAAGGAGAAGAAAAAGAAGAAACAAAACCAAACGACGACTTCGACGGAAAAAACTGAGCGCGACCTCGATGAACTCGAAAGCATCAATCCCCTCAGAAGAAGAGGGAGAGGGAGAAGAGAACGATCTCGAGTTTACGATAAAAACGACGACGAAGACGACGACGAAGTCGGTATCGATAGACAGAGAGGAAGGAGAAGAGGCGAGGAGAAAAGGTTTTCTTCATTTTCTTCTTCTTCTTCTTCTTCTTCTTCTGGTGGTGAAGATGATGACGACAGCGACAAGAACAAAGCAGCTGAAGATATACTCTTAGAAAATTCCAGACGCATGCGGTTCAACGACACTCGACGAAAACGAGAGTTATTCGCACAAGTAGAACGAGAGCAAGATACGCTGATGCAAATCCAACGAGAGAAGGCAATGAAAGCGTATTTAGACCAAGAGATGGTTGATATGAAGAAAAAATTAACGATAGAGAGCGCTTTGAACGAAGAAGAAGACGAGGAGAGAACGAGGAACGCGGAGATGGCTGCCGAAACGTTGTGTAAATCTTTAGACGAGGCGGATTGTTTTACGAGAGAGGATATCGATTGGGATGATCACGAACAAAAATGGGCAAAGTTTGATGCAGCGACTACTTGCGGAGGAAAAGAGGTAGAAGGAGAGCAAAATAAAATCTCAATGTCTGATATTCCGTGGCCGCCTTCGAAAGACATCTTGCAGCACATGGCTGCGTTTGAGATGCGCCAAAAAGGAGGAGGAGAAGAGTTTGAGGACGGGTCGCGCGCTGAAAGAAAAGCAGCCGCAGCTGAGAAGATTTATAAGAAAGCGTTCAGACGCGCCAATTTGCGATGGCATCCGGACAAGTTCACGGCGAAATACGGAAAATATTTAGACGAAAACGACCGGGACGCCATCTTAGAGAGAGTGGAAGAAATTTCCATGACTGTTAACAGTTCCTTGGAAAAGTTGATGACACTTGCGTAAATTTGTATCTACTGGTACCGTAAAAAAAAAATAACGTCGGGTCGCAAAAATACACGCACTTAACATAAGCACTAAAACGCGCGCGCCACGCACGACTATAAAAGCATGAGTTCGCAGCGCCTACTTCAAGAATTTAAGAATCTGGAGAGAGATAAAACGCGCGTAGTCGACGACGTTTGCTTATCACCACACGACAACTTGTATTGTTGGCGCGCGAAGATGAGAGAGTTTGACGAGGAAACTCCGGACGCGAAACTCTTGAGAGAGGACTTGAAGCTCCTCCAAAAACGCTTCGGAGGAGACGGCAAAATACAAATGGAATTGAATTTCACCTCGAAATATCCGATCGAGCCACCGATTATTCGCGTCGTTTTGCCTCGCATGCGGCAATACACGGGCAACATTACGATTGGAGGTGCCGTGTGTTCGGAGTTTTTGATGGATAAGTACGATCCAAATTTTAAAGTATCTGAGATTATGAGGATGGTTCGATTGAACATGCTTAATGCTCCTGTTGTTACTGTCACTACACAATTTGGCCCCGGACCTCGACGTGCGGGGCCTTTGCGAGTAGACTTGGATGGACGAGATCATTTGGGAAGCCCGTTGAGAGAGTATTCGCGCGCCTCGGCAGAATCGAGTCTCTGGCGAGCTTATGCGCATCACAAAGAAAATGGCTGGTGAAGTATAAATCAATGAATTAGAACACAGTATGCACGCAAACTAATATTACAACATGTGGGTGTTCGTTTTCACGATGTGTTGCTTTTTTTTCGCTTCAATATAATTTGCTCACTTCACTTTTACACAAAATCATACACTCGCCTCACGCTTCTCTCTCTTTCTCTCTCTCACTTTCTCTCTCTTTCTCTCTCTCTCTTCTCTCACTTTCTCTCTCAATATCTCTCTCACTTTCTCTCTTCTCAGACGCGTAGCCAGAATAACTTTTTAATATACAAATAAATTTCGATTCTTATACAATCGTTTCAACGCGCTTCACTCATCACAAAAACTCTCACTTCTCTCTCTCTCTCTCACTTTCTCTCTCAATATCTCTCTCTCTTTTCTCACTTTCTCTCTCAATATCTCTCACTTCTCTCACTTTCTCTCTTCTCAGACGCGTAGCCAGAATAACTTTTTAATATACAAATAAATTTCGATTCTTATACAATCGTTTCACCGCGCTTCACTCATCACAAAAACTCTCACTTCTCTCTCTCTCTTTCTCTCTCTCTCTTATCAGTACCGGTACCTGGAATTATTATAGTTGTATTGCACTTTTCAAGACTCCACCGCTGCATTGTTCGTTGCAGGCACTGAAATACTTTTTTGCGGCAAAGTTGTTGCTCCCAACCACTCCGTTCTGGACGGATACGCGGCAACAGGTCGGTACAATCCAGCCGCGTCGGCTGGAGAATCCCGGCCTTGATAAGACATAAACGAATCTGACATTTTCATTTGTGCACCGTTCGGTCCACCTGCAGTGGCAGGATCCTTCGTTTCCGCCGTAGATTGCGTTTCTGCAGACTGCGAACTCGGTCTCGGTATCGCCATCGCTGCAGGATTTTGTCCCGACAACAACATGTTATATTGCGCGGTCCACATGGAAGGATGAATCCCGGCAGCCATCGCCGATGCCATCGCAATTTGCTGCTGTTGTTGATATGCGGCCGAGTTGCGCTGCATGTGTGCCATCCACTCGTTCATATTTTTCTGTTGTTGTTGAGAAGGATCCATGGGTGGAAACATTGACGTTTCCGTGGGCGATGCGGCGTGCGTAGGCACAAACGAAAGCGGCGGCGCAAACATTGGATTGTAGTAGTACGGGCTCGTCATCGGAATCGTCTGCGGCGGCGACTGAGCGCCGTAAAATTGACCCGCAATTGGATGACCGTTGGCGTATTCCTTTTGTTCCTGAAGAAACCGTTGGTGTTGTTGCTGTTGCTGCTGTTCTTGTTGTAGTTGCTGCTGCCGTTGCAAAATCGAATCGTTTTGTTTTTGTTGTCTCTTTGTATTATTTTTCTGTTGTCTCGCGTCGTGCGTCAAAACCATGTCTGCTAACGTTCGCATGGACTCTTCCTCGCGCGAATTGAGCTTATCGGTGGTCATTCCTTTCGTGCTTCCGTTGTTCTTCAACATTTTCGTCAACGATGATGATGTCGCGTTGTTGTTGTTCGCCTTACTAGCCTTAGGCAATGCCGTAGTTCCGATTGTCGCGTCTGAGCCACCGTTTTGCGATCCAGACGCTTGCTGCGCCACAAACGTCGTCACTCCATCTCCAGGCCCGTGTTGAATGTCAAACAAACTCGCTCTTCGTTTTCTCTTTTGCGTATTTTGATGTCGTATGAAATATTTCTGCGCGTGCGAAGCCACCTGCGTTGGTGTCCTCGTTTGTACAAAGTGTCTCGATATCCCGCGCCAATCGCCTTTCCCTAACGCGTTCAAGCCCATCAAGAATGATCTGTGCTCTTCTTCCGTCCAGGAAACGCCTGATGATGATGAGAAAATTTTAGAGTCCCGTTAGTTTCAGTTTTGAAAAAATATATCTTTCGTTTCTCGTCTTCGCTGTGAGCCTCTCGTTCAAGTCGTCTTTTCCTCTCCTCAGTTGTAGGCCACTCAAAAATCGTTCGCCTTCCGAAAAATTTAAAAAGACAAGTCCGAAAAGTCAACTTTTTCGAGCGAGAAAAAATCTAAAACAGGTGCCCAAGGGAAAACGAACAGACGGGGTGTGGGTGAAAAGCAAAAATTGATAACGAATTAACGACCGGGGGACGCGCGCGCCCGACGCGAACGGCAAAAATGACCAAAGATCTGCGTTCAAACCATCTTTGTTTGTCGTGAACGCGAAAATAAACGTCTCGATCCGCGCACGAAGGACTAGAGCGTACCTTTCTTTCTTTCAGTTGTCGATTTCAAATTCGCGGTGTTTTGGTTCGCTCGTACACCAGGAGGCACCACGTTAGTGTCAGATTCATACCCCAACGTGTTGGGTTTGTTTAAGCTCGCTTGCGCGTTCAACTTGTTCTTGTTGAACTCCTCGTTCGAGGAGGACTTTTTAAACCCGTCCGCACGTTTAGCTGCCATGATGTGTCCTCACGCCTCCGTCAACCCGCGCGGAAGAACGAGAATCAGATCTTTTCCTTACGTGTCGAAAATTCTCCTCCCCTCCTTTTATTTTATATTTTGTGAATTTTTATGTGCCGATTCAAAAAAAAGTTCCCTCCTTTCAAACAATAAACGTGATCGCGAAGCGCGTGATGTGAAATTCGCGCGAAAAAGAATGCTCTCCGTCGATGCGTCGAGTTGTTTTTGTTTTTGTATGTTCGCGTGCGCGTGTTATCAAGCGGTCAATTTGTGTGAGGAATAATTTTTTTTGTGTCGCGGGAAAATTTAGATACGAAAAATACGAAGCGAGTAAAAAAGATATTTTTGCTTTGTGGTGCTCTTTTTTGGACAAAAAGCTCTTTTTGCTTCCCGACGATCCAATATATCCTTCCATATCCGTGAGCGAGCTGCTCGTCCGAACGCATTCCCCCCGCGTGCTTTTTTTCCCTCTCGCGGAAAACACCCACACAAAAATATAGAATAACACTAAAGACTCACTGTGAGAAAGTAAGCAGAGTTAGAACTGCGAAGAGAAAACAAACGCGCGATTAATAACTAACACGTGGTCGTCGTCGTCGTCGACGGTTTCTCAGTCCTCTGGTGTCAAATCGCGATGAGGAAGACGGCGACTATTCCGCTTCTCTTGTTCCTGACGACGATGTGTTTCTGTTGTTGTTCGTCGACTTTTTTGTTCGCGTTTGGACAAGAACAACAAGAACAACAACAACATCGTCAACAACCGATAGGATTACCGAACGGTGAAGTCATCGAACTCAACGATAACAACTTCGATAAGTACATCAACAAAGGAAACACCGAGCAGTTGCCGGTGATAATTGACGTCTACGCGACGTGGTGCGTTCACTGTAAACAGTTGGAGCCGACGTGGAAGGAACTCGCGAGAGAGTTAAAGTCGGAAGTGTACGTCGGGAAAATCGACGGGGAAAAAGAGCGCGCGTTAGCGAATCGATTGAGCGCGAACAAAGGATTTCCGACGATTATCTTGCTGCATCAGAATAAAATGCGCGTGTATTCTGGCGAACGAAGCGTGGAGAAGCTGACGCACTTTTGCCGAAAAGGTTGGCGAGACGTGAAACCAGAGCCGTGGCACAAAACGCCGAATAACAGCTTCGGAGCGATTTTTGGGTACGTGCATAAAGTACCGGGGATATTGAAAGGCATGTACTCGCAATTCTCTAAAGATTATTCAGACACGCAGATTTTATTCATGGCATTGTCCGTGCCCGTGGTGAGCGGAATGTTGTTGATTTGGGTCGCGGATGCGATTACGGTGCGGAGAACGGTTTCTAGATCTAGACGGTACGTCGCCGAACAAGAGCTGATAAGAAGGCGAGCTGCTCAAGCTGCCGCAGATGCCCGCCCACACGCAGATTAGGAGAGACGACATATTAATTCATACACAGTAATTCATATAGAAATTTTACGCATCAACGCCCAATATCACTTTTACGCTTACAAAAAACTAATATATAAATTTGACATTTTTTATTTGTATTCGAAACCTCTTTCCGCCTCGGTCGTTCGCCACAACAAAGCCGAGTATATGTTCGCTAATGCGTGTCCACAAATTGGTACAAACAAGTCTCCATCGGCGAGATATTCGCACGTCGCTCCGTACAGAATACCAACCGCTGCTGCCCACACTGCAAAGGAGACTTTTCTTTCGTTGCTAACGTGCAAAGCGCCGAAAACCGTACCCGCGACCAAAACGCCAACCGCCTCTCCACCCAACGCTGGCATTAAAGCCCCGCGAAAGAGCATTTCCTCCGCTAACGCAGGGTACGCCGCGCAAAACAAAACGTCCGAAAACTCCAAATTCGTCAAAACTTGTTTGTTAGAAGTATTCGTCTCCTTTCTGAAATCCTCCGACACGGACATAAAAGCGACTCTCCCCGCGGTCACGCCAACCGCCAAAGCCGACGCTAAACACGCGTGCTTCCAATCTACGCCATCTTTGATCAAACCAAGCGTCAATGGATTCATCTCCGCGAGTTTCGGGACGATAAACCGCGCCCCTAATCCGAGCATTAAAATCAATGTCGACGTCGACGTACACGACGCCACCACGTCGTCTCTGCTCGGAATCACCAAAGACGAAGTAGAAGCTTCGCTCATCGCTCTCTCTTTCTCCTCTCGAAATTCTCTTTTCCTCTTCTCGACGACGTCGTTGTATGTTTCTTTGTTCACTTTTCGTTTCTTCGGTTTCTGTAACTTGATGGAATTGTTGTTGTTGCTGTTGTTGTTGCTGCTGCTCTCCATCTTTGTCGCGCTCGTCGCGTCCATCGTCGCGGTCTCTTCCTTCGTTTCCTCGTCGTTATCCGTCGTCGTCGTCGTCGTCGTCGTCGTCTCTCTTTCCATCTTTCTTCTCTCTTTTCTGTTCATGGGTTTCGACGACGACGACGACGACGACGAAGCGCGCACACTACCAGCGCTCGTTCTTCCTCTCCTTCGCTCCGGTGCTGCTCCTGCTGCTGCTGCTGCTGGTGGTGGTGGTCGTATCGTCGTTAAGCCTGGTCTCATCGTCTGCGTAAACATATATTTTTTTTCTCTCGACTTTTCTCGCGCTCGCTCTCTTCGCAAGAAATAAAAATTCGCAATAAAAATTATATTTCGACTCGACTGCTCCGCATAAAACCAAGACGCGGTCTTGACGCGTTAAACTCTTTTATATATTATTACTCGACTTTATAAAGCACAGAGTTGAAATGAACAACGACAACAACAACGACATAATCTTCGGATAAAAGCGGACCGCGCGCAGAGAGAGAGAGAGAGAGAGAGAGAGAGAGAGAAGGAGAGAGAAGATGGATTTCTGGTTCAACGCGTTGAACAACAACAACAACAACAAGAACAACGAGGAAGAAGATGAGAAGAAGGAGGAAGAGAGGAAGAATTCTTCCAGTCGCCGATGAAACCGTCTCCTCCTGTCGTTGTTCGAGACGAGAAGAACGCGAATGAAGAGGAGGAGGAAGCAGAAGAAGAGAAGAAGAGTGATTCTCGCGGCAGCAGCGGTCATCATCGCCAAAGCGTTCTGTCTCCGACGACGACGACCTCGACGATATCGACGACGACCGGAGGCGGTTACTCTTCGGAATACAATTCGAGTCCAGAGACGACGAGCGAGTTAAAGTCAAAGAAGATTGGTGATGAGAACGACAACCAGAGAGGAAGAGAGGGAGCGAAAGTGATAAACAGAAGATCATCGACAGAAAAGTATATGCTCACGAAAGAAAGCTTCGACGTCACGACGAAGGAGAAGAATGGAGAAGACGACGGCGCCGAAGGCGACGACGACGAGGGAATATTGCGAGACGACGAGCAAGGGATGCGCTCATCGATACTTTACGAAAATCCAGATCATACGCTCGTAGAAGAGGACGAAGAAGAAAGAGAAGAAGAAGAAGAAGAAGAAGAAGAAGAAGAAGACGTAGAGAAGGAAGTAGAAGTGGTAGAGAAGAAAAAGAAACAGAAGAAAAGCGAAAACAATAAGAAGAAAATCACCCGAGTGGAGAGGCTCCGAGAGTATTTTAAGCTTCCACCGGACGAGGAGCTGTTGGACGAATTCTTGTGCGCTTTGCATAAGAAGATTTTGTTACAAGGACGGATGTACGTGTTCAATAATTACGTATGTTTCTATTCGAGCGTATTCGGATATCAAAAGCGAAAACGGATTCCGTTCAAAGACGTGACGCTCATGGAAAAAGCAAAAACGGCGGGAATTTTCAACAACGCGCTTTACATCGTACACCAAGGCGGGAAGAGAGAGTTTTTCACGAGTTTTATTTTCCCGGACAAAGTGTTCAAGTTTCTCGAACAGCAATGGAGAACAAGTAGCGATTATGGTAGACTCTTTAGAGGACATCGAGGGCACGAATCCATGGACTTTGACGCGACATTGAGACGAAGGGAGGAACAACTAATGCTTGCGCAGCTCGGAGATTCGGATCAATCTGATACGGAGGAAAACTCCGAGGAGAAGAAGATAAGCAATATGCTCGGGACGCAAAGTTGGACGGATACGCCTGTTAATGATTCAGAGCTCACGCACGAGCAAATGAAATCACTCAGACGGCGAAGAAAAATGAGTGAACACCGCGAATCTGTGGAAGAGGACACTGATGATCTGAGTTCAGACAATACCGCCACTACCGGAGAGAATACTTTCGAGGACAACGAAGTCACTTCCGAAACAAAGAGACGCGCGAGAACGCCTGATCTTACCACGAGCAAATTGTATTTGGATCGAAAAGAAGATAGAAGAAAAGAGAATGGAGGAGAAAATGGAGAAGAAGTTGCAAATGACGTTGAAACTGATGACTTCGGCGAAATACCGAGAATGCACGCAATGCCCGGTGATGAGCAAGACGAGAGCGCGAGAATACCGGCCGAGTGCGGCGAAGGATTGGTGAGTGCCCAATTCGATTGCACACCCAAAGAATTCTTCAAGGCGTGTTTTTCAAACTCCGCCACTAATACTTTCTTTTTCGCGCAAACAAAAGCGTCTGGAATGACGGATTTCTCTTGCACGGAGTGGGCAAAACACTCTCACTACGGGTTTTCGCGGGACGTTAAATTTGTCGCACCGGTAAATTCAACTTTCGGTCCGAAAGAGACGCGTTGCGTGCAGACACAAACGTATAAACTCTACCCAGACGATAATTTAATCATCGGTTATTCCCAGGTTCAGCTCGATATCCCGTATGGAGATTACTTTTCCGTAGAATCCAAGTGGAATTGCGTTCCAATTTCCTCTGAGGGCGACGGTAAGATGAATGGATGCGAAGTTACGTTTTACGTCCACGTTGTGTTCGAAAAATATACGTATTTGCAGTCTGTGATTCAATCGTCGGTAATTTCAGAGACGAAAGCGAGTGCCGAATCATTTTTGAACGCCGCTAAAGAGTTGTTAAACAATAAGGGTGGCGTCATATCCGAAGAGAAAAGCGCATCATTCCTGGAAAGGTTGTCAAAACGATTTTCGATCGACGTTACCAAGGTGAAAATTCCAGAAGGTTCGCGCGATGCCGTTTTCAGCATGCTCTATCCATCGGCAGGAAAAGATTCAGACGCTAAAATGCGTCCAGCCTCAACAAATACGCACCAGACCACGACGTCGTCGTTCGCAAAGAAAAGTACAAAGGATAAGCTCATATCCGGCGCACGACGCGCGAAAGAACTGGCAAAGCAATTCTTTGGCCTGTTTACGATTCAGAATTTATTGATGTTTGTGCTCTTTATGGTGGTGGCTTGGACGCTCTTAGCGATGTGCGCAAGTTGTGCACAAAAGCTCTGGTACGTCGTGAAGTATCCATTCGTCGTTGTATTCGGAGATAGCGACGCAAATGTAGAAAAATATTGGGAGCGCCGAATCACAATTTTGACGCAAGAGCTTGGCGCTCTCGAACGAAAAGTTCAGTTAGTGTCCAAAGAGATTACGCTCGCCAAGCAAAGCTTGAAGAAAGCCTCGGGCTCGTAAAGAAATTTTCGTCCAAAGCCGAGAACAAATTAGCTATGTAATAAGGAATTGTATGTATAGTGATCAGTTTTGCTATGAAATATTTATCGCGCATCAATTTCTATTATATTTTATTAAAACAAACAAAAACTTGTGATCATAGCACCCGGGCGTTCAAAATGTCTCGGTACAACAAACGCATGAAAAAAGTTGTCTCGTCCGGATTTGCCACCCACAAAATTGACGCTGATTCTCTCACTTTACTGTCGTTACCGGTTAATGTAAATCTATCACCTACGTGTAAAGTTTGCGATCCTTTCACCTTCAGGTGTTTCATCAGCGCTTGCAAACCGATGTGCTTGTTTCCCACGTCTACAAACACATCATTCCCACCATTGAACGCACAAAACGGAATATCCGACGTCGACAACTCCGCTTGCGCAGCTAATGCCAACTCTTCGAGATTCTCGTAGATGGTATCCGTCGTCGGGATAACACCGACCGCGTATTCTTTACGCATTACTTGGCAGTCCACGCCTAAATATCTCGAGTATCTCGTCAAAAAGATCTCTGCTCTATCCAAAAAGGCTTGTAAATCCTTCCCTTCTCTCCATCCGTATTGCTCTACGGTCGCCCATTCCTCGTTCGGCACGAATTGAAGCCCGTAACTCTCGTTCACGTTCAACAAATAGTTGCATTCGCCACCCATGACATGGAAATACTTGGTGATGTTCGGCGGTAACTTTTGCTTTTTGAACTGGTCCAACAAACCTCTCGTTCTTTCCTCAAACTTCTCTGGCTGCCCCGGATAGCCCGCCGCGGTGACAATGGCAACGTGAATCCCCAACTCCATCAACTGAATAATCTTATCAATCATTTTATTGTCGTCTTCGAAATGTTTCCCGTCTTGATACAACGTCCCGTCTGCGTCGAAAGTCACCAACCTCACGTCCTTCGCCGAGACGTGCACCTGCGCTATGTTCAAAATATGTCTGATCTCCGCAAAGTTTGGCAAAACGTACTGCCTCTTTGTCAGATGAGAAAATTCGTCGTATTCTTTCAGCGCTTTCGTAAGCGGCAACGAGTGGAAAAAGTACCCAACCTGTGGGACCATTTTATGCAGTCTCGTAAACTTTCTGCGTTCCTTTGGGAGTTGCAACGTTTCATCGATCCACCCTTCTACTTTGTGCATGACCTCTTCCGTCGTGTGAGTCTTGTGCATTTCAACCATGAACTCGATCAAAGCGTCTTGCTCTTTTAATCTCCCTTTCCTCCTCAACACGGTCGAATCAGTCAGCGATCCCGCTCTCGGTAAATCGTTCGATTTCACTTGTCTCTTAATCAACTCTCTCATGTACTGCGCAGCTCGGCCCATTTTCTCCTCGTCCGTGGACTGTAACGCCTCGTTCGCTTCTCCCTCTTTCATGTACGGCATGAACTGCTTGTAATCTTCGTCGTTGTTATTTTTATTCGACGAGGACGAAGATATCGCCGCTAATCGATGATGTCTTCCTCTTTGAGTCGAAGTGGTAGTCTTAGTCTTAGTCGTCGTCGTCGTCGTCGTCGCGAACACATTTTTTGAAACGTTGTTTTTTATTCTTCTCGACGACGACGACGACGACGTCGTCGTTTTCC
>Ga0181605_10003856_pt1 | contig 12170 bp, 9 predicted proteins | sample 041ome_11_FD_148676 | JGI IMG/M metagenome (GOLD analysis project Ga0181605, IMG submission 148676) | Coastal salt marsh microbial communities from the Groves Creek Marsh, Skidaway Island, Georgia - 041411US metaG (spades assembly) | ecosystem: Environmental > Aquatic > Marine > Intertidal zone...
CATGCGATAATTTAGGTATTTTTAGCGCGTTTGATTTCTAATTGTTTGGAAATTTCATTGGCACGCTCTTCCGTAATAGTGTAAGATCGCATGATGTACATGGCGGTTAAGGTCTGTTTTTTCTACCAGCAGTTAAACCTCCATTACTTGAGATAAACATCCAATGATTAGAGTCGCTAACAATACTCATTAAGAAAGGGCGCATGTTATCAACGTTTGAAATTTTAGCATACATTTCATCATCGATTAGCACTTGTTCACTTTGTGTATTTCTTTCCCTTAACAGAGATTTGTTTAATTCAACGTTGATTTTTTTGGTCATCTTAAATTAAATAAGGACATGTTGTTTTAGAATAAGAGAAATCTAGCTCTCTTATTCATAATTAAAATTGAAGCGATCCTTATTTATTGATAAAAACGGACGTAATCGATTTCCATAATGTCTTGGTTAAACGAATCAGGGATGTTCCCGCCTAAGCTTCCTCCCATAGCAACATTTAACAAGAGATAATGAGGATTATCAAAAGGATTATTTGCGTTATTAGACATATTAACAATAAGAATGTCATCAATGTAAATTCGCATTGCATTTGTGTTCCATACCAAAGAGTATAAATGAAAATCATTGGTGAGATTTTCCACCCCAATATCTTGGGTGGATACTACTTCTCCATAGCTATGGTACTCTGTGCTGCTTGTATCTGCCCAATGAAAATATCCTTGCACTTTGTTTTTATCCCAACCATTTTGTTCCATTATATCAATTTCACCACATGCAGGCCATCCAACACTTCCAGCACTATCACCGTAGTAATTGCCCCGTTCATTAATATTTGTCCCTAAGGTCCAAATTGCAGGCCATGTACCCGCTTGTTGTGGTAATTTTGCACGTACGTCAATACGCCCATACTGCATGTCATATTTTGAATTTAATCGAGCAGAGGTATAATTTTTCTGGCTACCATCGAAGGTATAACTTTCTCGTTTAGCCACGATTTTTAGCGTTCCATCACTTACATAGGAATTGTCTAATCTAGCAGTATAATGTTGTTTTTCATCATTTGCCCAACCTCCTCCGTTAATAGGAATATATTGGTGATGCCACTTGGCATCTGAAGGGGCGCCATCATAATTAAATTCATCATTCCATACCAAAGAATAATTACTATAGGCAGTAACTGTTTCACTCGTATCAATATTTCCAGTATTAGATACAGTCGATCCATCAGCATTAGTTATTTCAACTTCAATTGTAGTGTATGAGTAATCTTGGTTTGCGGAATCAAAAAAGGCCCAAACACCTATGGTAAACTGGCCTTTATTTGAATATTGATATTCAACTTGTCCAGTGGTATTATCTATAACGGTAGTACTATTAAAGGAAAATCTGTAATTCACAGCACCATCAGCACTTGCTTGAATACTGATTCTACCATTTTCACCAAGATTATAGTCAACATTTAACACACCTTTATTGTCTTTCGAACAAGATGGATAAATGCTGTTCAAGCATATAAGAAAAAGGAAGTATTTAAAATTCATATTATATTCATTAGTTATAATATACTATCCTGCTAGAGCAGGATAGTATATTAAAGAATAATCAACTTTAGTCGAATGAAGTTATTACAAAGTCAGTAATTGTGACATTCGCATCTCTTGTCACTACATAAAAAAGTGCTGAGCTATAAGTGTTAGCTGCATCTTGAGGAGGAATTTCTACTGTATATCCAGTAAGCGTTGTTCCGGATATGGTAGTTTTAGGTAAATCAAATGCTGGATCTACATCAGGGAAAGGAAGACGCTCGAATCTAAAGTAAACTTCTACATCTATTCCCTCTGTTGCAGCATTGAACGCTATTCTTCCTCCATTAGGGAAGGATAACGGGTAAATACTTTCTGATTCATTTGCAAAACCAGCCCAACTTTCTGCACTTACGGGTACATTATATGTTCCAGAAGCGGTTACAGATGCACCACCAAACGTTCCAGTGTAAGTTGGTGTATAATTTGTTCCAGAACGAGGAGCATCATATTCTCTAATTACAGTATTTGTAATTGTGACCTCTGCATCTCTAGTTACTAAATACATAAGTGCTGAACTAAATGTATTGGCAGCATCTTGAGGTGGAATTTCAACCGTGTATTCTTTTGCATCCCCTGTGTTAATAGTAACCTCTGCTGTACTAAACGCTGGATCTACATCCGGGAAAGGAAGGCGTTCGAATCTGAAGTAAGCTAATACATTTGTAGTTGCCGCAGAAGCTGTAAATGTGATTCTACCACCATGAGGGAAAGATAGTGGATATATTGCTGAAGCTTCATTAGCAAATCCAGCCCAACTTTCAGCACCAACAGGTACACTATAGGTAGTTTCAGATAAAAGGGCTCCTCCAAATGTACCTGTGTATTCAGCAACATTGTCTGTTCCTGAATCAGAACCACCTCCGTAAAAATAGATATTATCGAAGTAAACTGTTCCGTTTCCTTCTACCTTCAATTGGAATATAGATGATAAATCAACGGTTCCACTAAAGTGGGTTAGGTCAATATCAACACTATTCCATTCCCCTGGGTTAGATGTTACATCGAGTGTGTATGGAACTTCTGAACTAGTAGTACCATCAGTACTAATTAAGAAGAACTTCAATGTTGTAGCATTGCCAGTGAAATAGTCAAGGTGAACTCTAGCTTTTTCTGAAACGTCAATACTAGGCGTGATTTCTGTTCCTTGGTAATTGAGGTTTTCATATTTTAATACTGTATTATCCGCAATAGTTTCAGTAGAAACAGATGTAGATTGCCCCCAGTTAGGATTTAAATTAGCTGCAACATCATCATATTGATCACTAAAAATTGAAATGACCGTCGTTGGACTATATGTTGGTGGGTTAGGTGCGGTAGTAGGCGCATCTGGGATTACAACTTCTACAGGTGTGGCAAAGGTAAAGTTATCGACATAATAAGAAACTTCAGCAGAATTTGTTATAGAGTATCCTAAAATCATAGTTATGGTATTATAAATACCGCTTCTTTCACCATTTTTTTCTGGGACATTAAAAACAAGGGTTTCCCATCCAGTACCTGTTGTAATTGCAAATAAATCTCCTGTTGATTTTTTGCCATCTGAACCATTTGCAAGTCCATCTTCTAATTTTAATAACACGTTGTGTCCAGGTCCAGGAGAATAAAATTGTAAAGCGATGGCTTCCTCTCCAGTTGGGAAAATGATGTTGTTTTCAAGCATAAAGTAAAAACCAGCCCAAGATTCAACTCCTACAGGCTCTATAACTTGAATTACTCTATCCGAGGTATTAATTCCCGTAGCGTCTGGATTTACAGAATAAGATACTGTAATACTATTTTCGCCAACGGCACCAAAAGACCCCCAGTTTCCTTGACTTCTGTCATCTGGTTGTTTGTTTGATAAATCAAAGCTTGGTCCAGTTTCTTCAAATGTAATTACCCCATCATTGATGTCTGGATCTGCTGCAATAAATACAGGGGTTTCATCCTCATCAGGGGGTGTGATTACTATTGTCCCTGTGTCATCGTCATTTTTACCGCATGAGACGATAAAAAGTATTGCTATAAAAGCAAAGAAAGAATAAAATTTAGTTTTCATTAGAGTTAGATTTAATTTATTTAGTTATTAAAATAGCCCTCATTCTGAGGATATCCTGCCCCTAGAAGGTCTAAAACACCTTGAGGAATAGGAAGATTAACCATGTGAGGTCTATAAACTTCAATAGGGTTAACATGGTTTCTTGCGTAATATTTGTTGAGCAATGGAGAATTCATATGGTCTATCAAATAGTCGAATAACAAACCTTTTCGTTTAAGGCTATACCAACGTTGCCCTTCAAAGGCTAATTCTCTTGCTCTTTCTTCAAAAATATTGACTATGGTTGCTGAACTTGCTTGAGGAATACCAGCTCTTGTTCGAACTTGATTAAGATAGTTTAGTGCTTTTGCTGCATTTCCTGCTTCAAGATGTGCTTCAGCCCCGATTAAGAGTGTTTCAGCATAGCGATATATCATGATGTTTTTAAAGTGCATTCGATCAGTCGGATCAATTTCTTTATCTAAGAATTTAATAACACCTGGGTTTTGTCTTTTGTAATAGAAAAAGAAGTCATCATTCGCTTCAACATCTTGATATACATCTAAAGGAGTACCTAAGGTTTTTCCTGGGGGAAGTGTGGCTTCATCGTTGTATAAATATTCGAAAATATAATAATTCCCTTTTCTTAGGTCGTTTGTATTTTCGTTAAGTAAACCAATCACATAAGGATTAAGTGAAATAAAACCAAATCCGTCTCCACCATTTTCTACAGATTGTTTAAGTCCTGGCAGGGCTGAGTAATGGGAAACTGTTTGCCAGTTCATTTGATGCCAAGCACCACCTCCGATAGCATTCTTTTCAAAATTAATTGCAAATAGCGTTTCGCTATGATTTAACTCTCCTTCAAAAACGGTGTTAACATTTACTAAAGAATATGGGCCATTATTGACAATATCATCGACAATTTGAGCAGCCTCAGAATAGTTTTCATCCCACATCTCAACTTTTGCGCGAACGTGGTCAACAGCTCCTTTTGTCCAACGACCAAATTGAGAGGTAGTATAATTTAGATTTTGACTAGCGAAAGCTAAATCTTCTCGAATTAAAGCAAAAATTTCTTCTTGACTTGATTTATCTGTGGGTCTGTCAAAAGCTGTTTCTGGTGTTGTTGGTTTGGTTTTTATATAGATATTTTTGAAAAGCCTATATAGGGTAAAGTATGCGTGTGCTCTAAACGCTCTTGCTTCTGCTAGGTCTTTAGTTAAGTTGGCATTGTTATTTCCATTGGCGATCAATTCGTCACCACCTTGTATAATTGAGTTGGTAATATCAATTATTCTATAGTTGTGTGCCCATAAATAACCAAAGGCGGCTTCTGTCCCGTAGTCACCATCAAGACCACATCCCCAGAAACAGTTTCCAAAGAGCGAGATTTCACCATCAATACTTGCAGCAATATCACTTTTTGCTTGTAAAATCAAAGGGATTGCTCCATTAAACCAATCGCGTTGATAGGGCTCTCTATTGAGTGAATATAAGCCTACCACAGCATTGGCAATGCCATCCTCGCTTGAATATAAAAAATCAACTGAATTGTTTGATAATAGTTCATCCTTAAGAAAGTCTTCCTGAAAACAAGAAGAAAAAGTGAGAACAATTGTCGTTAGTAAGAAGATATTTAGTTTTTTCATTTTTTTATTATAAGGTTAGTTTCAGCCCAAGGGTCATGTTCAATGTCTCAGGGAATATACCTGCATTTAAGTCTTGCTCTGGTGAATAAGACAAGAAATCAGTAAACGTAAAAAGGTTTGTTCCAGTGAAATAAATGCGTCCAGATTTAATGTTTAAGTAATTTTTTATTTGCTCCCCGAAGTTGTATCCTACCGTTAGTGTTCTGAGACGAATGTAAGAAGCGTCTTGAGCAGCGAATGAGTTAAGGTGTTTTAACCATGCTGCATTTGCATTAGCCATAGGCCAATTTGTAGAAGGTCTATCAGAGGTGTAATAAGGTACTTTTGGTCCATTGATTGAAGCTTTCCAAAATTCTCCATTCGCTAGTATAGAATTAATTCTTGTTGCTCCTTCTAAGAAATACCAATCAAAAAATAAATCAACGTTTTTGTAACGAATCGTTGTGTTGATTGATCCATACCAATCAGGATCTGCATTTACAAAAACATTATCTTCAATATCAATTAAGCCATCACCGTTTTGATCAATTACTCGAACATGACCAGCACGTGCACCTACTTCAGGTGTGATAGGACTTCCTGCTAAGAAATCTGCTTCTTGGTAAATCCCAGCATATTCAGGCTGCCACAAACTGTTGATGGATTCCCCTATTGAGAGTCTTCTTCCCTCAGTATCGGTTATATCAATAAAATAAGATTCTCCAGTATTTGGATCTACTTGAGTTTCGCCAGTAAGTGCGATAATTTCATTTTGATTACTAGACCATACTAGACCTAAATCAATGGAGAAATCATTTTTACTTAATACTGTACTGTTTATTGTAGCTTCTAATCCACTATTTTGTAATTCTCCAACATTAAATCGCGTTACGGTATATCCTGTAGAGGAGGCTAATTGTCTATCTAAGAGTAAATCTGTTGTATTAGCCTTGTAATACTCGAACGTACCTCGAAGGCGGTTGTTGAATAAGCCAAAGTCCAAACCAACATTTAAAGTTGTTGTTGTTTCCCATTTTAAGCCTGGATTTCTTAATCGCGAAGAGGCGGTCGAACCGCTAACAACATTGTTTTCAAAAATGTAGGGATTATAGTCCGCCACACCTAGAGATTCTAGGGGATTAATTCCTTGATTCCCTGTTGCACCATAACTGACGCGAAACTTTAGTTGTTCTATATAATCAAGGTTTAAATCTTCTTCTGCTTTGTAAGCAGCAGATATAGCCGGGAAGTATCCCCATTTATTATCTTCAGCAAAAACAGAAGCACCATCTGCCCGTGTAGTTATTTCTACAAGGTATTTATCGTTAAAGGAATAGCGAAGACGTCCCATAAAAGATAATATGCGTCTTCTCCATACATCTCTACCATTACTTAAAAGCTCTGAGGCGAGCCCATTATACCCAAGTGCATCATTGACAAAATCAGATTTGTCTAACTGGTTATACTTGAAGTTTTGTTCATCAAAAGCGTGTACCCCTGTAAAATCAAGTTTATGAACTTCATTGTCTAATACATCATAATTAACGATATGCTCTATTAATTTTTGTTTGTATTGGGTGTCAATTAATACACCTATACCGTTGTTTCCTTCGTCACCAGCAGAATGAAGAGAGCTCCTATAAATACCTTGATCAGTATTACGATTTCTGTAAAAGGTTTTTAAAGAATAGGAAAGTTTTGGGGTTATTTGATAGTTAAAACGTAGACTAATGTCTGTTAAATTTATATCAGATTCATCTTCAGATTCACGCTGATCCCATAATGGGTTGATCGCGTTTGCATTTTCAGTACCAAAATAATATTTAACTAAATTTCCATTTTCGTCATAAGGTTCTGCAATGGGGCTTAAACTAGCTAGAAAAATCCCTCCAGTTTCCTTGTTTTGTTGTGCATTTTGTATGTTGATTACTCCATCTAAACTCAATTTATCTGTCAACTGATACGTGTAATTTAACTTAAATTGTAAACGATCAAAACTTGAATTAGGGATGATCCCATCTTGTGTAAAATAATTTAAACTAGAATACACAGTAGATTTATCAGTGCCAGAAGAATAACTCATGGAATGACTGGTTAATAGAGCATCATTTAGAGCAAGATTTTCCCAATTAACAAAACGTTGATTTTCGATAAGATCTAATTCGAATTCACTCCAAACAAAGCTTAACGGTGGATTTGTTACACCGGTTCGAGTGCGCCATGCATCTAAGCGGTAATTAAAGAAGCCTGGAGCATTGTAAATATCAAAATTACGTGTAAGCGCTTGCGTAGTTACATAACCAGCATAATTAAAATTGGTATACCCACTTTTAGCTCGTTTTGTAGTAACTAAAATTACTCCATTTGAGGCTCTTGCACCATAAATGGCTGTAGAGGCTGCATCTTTAAGTACCTCAACACTTTGTATATCATCAGGTGAAATATCATTGAGATTATCAAATGGAAGTCCATCAACAATTATTAATGGGCTATTTCCACCTGCAACAGATACATTCCCGCGAATAACAATGTTAGAAGATCCACCAGGGCGAGCATCTGAAAGGTTCACTTGCACTCCTGCTGCTCTGCCTCGTAATAACTCAGAGACATTTGTCGTTGGAACTTGAGTGGCTTGTTTTACGTCTACTGTGGCTACAGACCCTACAACATTACTCCTCTTTTGCGTACCATATCCTACAACTATGATTTCATCCAGAAGGTCAAGCTCACTTTCTAAATAAATTTCCAATTCAGAATTATCATCTACAGTAATGAGTTGTGTCTTAAAACCTAAATATGATACCTCAATTTGGTTTTCTCGTTCAACCGAGATCTGAAAGAAACCATCAAAGTCTGTAGTCGTCCCTTCGTTTGTTCCTTTAACAAGTATTGTTACCCCAGGGAGCGGTTCTCCTGTGGCTTGTTCAATGACTTTTCCTGATATTTTATTTTGCCCCCGCAATTGTGCAGAAAAACTAAAAATTAGAATAGTTATAAAAAAGAAGTAGCTTTTTTTCATTTATTTACAATTTAACGGAAACAATAATATGAAATTATCATGATGATTGCATCAAAAAAAACTATACAAAAAATATACAAGTGTGATTTTACAAGCTGTAAAACCAACTATAAATTTTGTTTAACCTTTCTTAAACAAATTGATTTTCAGTTTATTGTATAAAGATGAAATAACACGAGGACAAAAGAACTCCAATGACATTAAACTATACAAAGACTAAAACAGCATGATGTACTCTACAATCCCTTGACTTCTTTCTAGCTTCATTTTTTTCCGCAATCGATAGCGCTTGATCTCTACACTATGGACAGAAATGTTTAGTAAAGGGGCAATTTCTTTGGAGGACAGATTCAATCGCAGATAGGCACAAAGCTTTAAATCATTTTTAGTCAACGAGGGATGGGCTTGTTTCAATTTGCTAAAAAGTGGCTGGTCGGTTGTATCAAACGCTTTTTTAAAATATTCCCAATCATCGTTGCTATTGAGCTTTGCGTTGATGCTTTTAATCAATTGTTTTGCCTTTGACTCTCCTTTGACTGTTTCAAGTTCTGCTTTGATATTTTTTAAGAATTCATTGCGTTTCAATGTACTCATAGTTGCAACGGCAAGTTCTCTACTTTTAGCCTCAATGTCTTTTTTTAATTGTTCGTTACGCAAACGCACGATCTCTTGCTGTGCCTCTAACTCTTGAATTTCTAATAAACGCTTGTTTTCTTTTTCTAGTTGTTTACGTTGATTTTTGAGTTTACGTTTATAAAAAGCATTGTACCCTATCATTAATAAAGCCAATAAAGCAGCGTAAACAGAGATGGCAATTCGATTGAGGTACCAAGGGGGGTTAATGTATATAAGGGGAGATGTGATTACATCTGTTAGCTGACTTTCTTTTTGACTTCGCAACTTTAAACGATAGCTACCATAGTTTAGGTTGGCATAATTTACCGTGGTGTTTTCTGTCCATTCACTCCATTTTTTGTCTTCTCCTTCTAGCAGGTATTGATAACGTGTTTTCCCATAACGATTAAAATCAAAGCCTGTAAAACTAAAATTAAGGTTATTGAACTGGTTGGGTAAATTGGTTTCTTCTTTTAGGCTGAGTTGTTTTGTTTTTTCTTTGTTGTCGACAGTGATTGAGGTGAAATCAATTCTGCCTGTAGTTTTCTTAAGTTTATTAAGGCTTACGGTTAAATACCCCTTATTGGTACCGATTAAATATTGGTCTTTTTCCAGTGGGTTGATGTGTTCAAAACCTGAAACATTTTTACGGTCATTATCATTGAGCGAAAATTCACGGATGGCTAGTTTATTTTGACTTTTACCCAATAAATACAGCTTTTTTTTCGAGAACAACCATAACTGGCCCAGTGGGTCATTAAGGAGTTTACCATTGATAAAATCAGTTCTAGCATCGATCCCATACAAAAGAGAATCCTTTATAAAAGTACCTTTCCTTGGGTCGTGTTTAAAGAGTTGATTTTTGGCCTGATAATAAATGCCCTGATCAAAATTGACCAGACTTGAATTACAGCCAAAACAGCTAACCTCTTCAAGGTTAACCTTGAGGGCATTTCGATTATCTTCATCAATTTTAACGGTATAAATTCCCTTGTATTCGTGATTTACGACCACTTGAGATGGGGATATAAATTCAAAAAAGCGGGAAGAAATATCAAAACCTTCTATTTTGTTGCGATAGACCCACTCTTTCCCCTTTTTTTCTAAGAGGTATAAGCCCGTAAAGTTTCCCATAAAAATGATGTTTTGCTTTACAGGATGCTTTTTAAAAAGCCAAGTACCCATAACCGTTGAAATTAATTTTGCGCGCTTTCCCGCTATCTTAAAAGCCCCCTTATTGTGTCCACAAAAAAGTTCCCCATCAATAACAGAAAGGGTCCACACTTGTCCTTGTGTGCCGGGGATTAATTCAAATTCTTCATTGCTTAATCGCCGCTTTACAAAGAGCCCTTGATTTGTTCCCAGATACAAGTATCCTTGATGTAAAGATGAAGTGTATATCGAGCCTAACTGTCCTGTGACATCAATGTATTCTTTGAATGCAGAGGATCGATTGATGAGGTTAATGCCATTATCTAAACCTAACCAAAGGTTTGCATCATCGTCTTCAAAAAGCGAAAGAACGGTGTTATTAGAAAGCCCTTTCTCTTGGGTAAGGGTTTGCTCTATTGAACCATCTTCAGCCATTAAAAGCAGTCCTTTCCCAACAGTTCCCAGTGCATATCCCTTATTCTTTAGGGCTAAAGCAGTGTACAAGGTGTATTTTTTAAGAAATAAATTGGGTTTTTCCCATGGTATTAGACGATTGTTTTTCCAAAAATAAAGTCCTTGATCTTGTGTAAAAACAAGAAGATCTCGCCCATGCTTAGTGAGATTTGCTAAACGCTGTTCTTTAAAAATGGGGTTTGCAGAGAGCAAGCGAGTACTTGTTCCATGGACTTGATAAAGTCCCTCGTCTTGCACTTGAATGTACAGTTCCCCGGCTAGATGGAATGATTTTAAAAGGGTATTTGTCGTTTGAATTACCTCAAAGGTATCTTTTTCGATGGCTACAAAAATTAATCGGTTAAGAGATTGAAAAACCACCTGTTTTTCAAAGGTGAAAATGTTCCAAAATTGTTCATCTTCTAAAATGGGTAACGCGAGTTGCTGGCTAAGAGAAGTATAGGTCAAATTTCCCGTAGTGTCTTTTTCCCAAAAACCAAAATCGCGATAACTACTGCTGTATATTCTATCCCCTATAACTTTAACCGATCGAACAATGGAATTATCTTTTGCAGCATAGCGTTTCCATTGCGCTCCATTATAACTTAATAAACCTTGATTATTCCCAAAATAAAGGTTTTGATCCTCTGCTTGATCAATCATCCAGTTTTGATTCCCCGAGGCGGTCTGTTGTGGGGTGAAAATCTGGATTGGGGAGATCTCCTGACTGTTCAACATTTTAACGGACCCTGTGGTCACTAAAACATTTAGCACGAAATAAAAAAAAGTTTTCATTTGCCTAGATCATAACAATCAAAGATCATTAATTTTATAAAAACCACAGATTTATTTCAAAAATATATACGATTAGCCCCGCATTAGTTCGTTCAAAACATCTCTCGCTGTCATGAACTTAATCTTGTGTACAGTATCTTTGACATCGTTGTCGTCTATGCGTTTTTGTATGTACTCAAGTTAAGTTATTAAAGGTGTATCTTTTGATATCATATTAAAATTTTAGGGGCACATCAATCAATAAGAGGCGCGTGTTTTTTTCTATATTAAATGCTATAGAAGGGGTATCCCATACCCCTAAAGCATCTCTTTTTGTTAAGGTTTGATCTCCTATTTTCACCTTTCCTTCAAGCACAAAAACGTAAACCCCATTTGAAGGCTGGCCTAAGGAATAGCGGGTAGAAGTTGTTTTAGAAAAATCGCCTAAATGCATCCACACATCTTGATAAATCCAGGAACCTCCATCTTTGGGATCTGGGGAGAGGATTTGATAAAAAGCGTTTTCTTTTTTTAAATCACGAATAGAAATTTGATCATAACGAGGTGTTACGTCTTTCTGGTTTGGGAAAAACCATAATTGGAGGAGTTCTACTGCGCTATCTTCTCGTTGATTTTGTTCGCTGTGGTAAATCCCCGAGCTTTTTTAATAAATCATAGCCTACTCTTTTTTGCATCAACGCTTCAAATAATTCCTGCTTCATTTTTTTGAATTTTAACTGTTAAAAAAAAACCCAGGGGGATTTTAATCGTCACTACTTTTTAGGTTTAAAATTGTTTTTCCATTATGGAAGCTACCCATATTGATAAATTGCTAGTTTCCAGGTGATTTAATATATTTGGAATAGCGTTTTTAATTGCTAAAAGATCAGTGGAACTTTGTAAATGAATGATTGATGAAAGA
>Ga0181605_10003881_pt1 | contig 12130 bp, 11 predicted proteins | sample 041ome_11_FD_148676 | JGI IMG/M metagenome (GOLD analysis project Ga0181605, IMG submission 148676) | Coastal salt marsh microbial communities from the Groves Creek Marsh, Skidaway Island, Georgia - 041411US metaG (spades assembly) | ecosystem: Environmental > Aquatic > Marine > Intertidal zone...
ACCACGCCAGCGGATTGGACAGTAGCAGTGAGTATTTTTTTGGTGTCTGGCAGCTGAATTTTGATTTTTTCTCGTAGACCACCATTTTCTAAAGCGACACCTTCGTTTGTTACACTGATGCCATTTCGTTCAAAAATAATGCTTACAGCATCTCCTTTGCGGACTAAAACCGGCGGACGGAGCATATTGATCGAAATGAGGGCGCCTTTGGAAATGGTTTGACTGGGCTCCATTCCAATAGGGTATTTCAAGCTTTTGACATGTCCGGATTTCAACCGGTTGTCTGGGAAAGCTTTAAGCTCTATGTCGCTAGCAATGATCGGTATGCCTCTTAGAAGGGTTCTAGTTGCTATAACCCCCATGGCTAGCGGGATGGGAACTGAATTTTTCTCTGGGTATGAAATAGGGATAAAGACTTCCCATTGACTTGGCTGAAAACATTCTGCTTTTACAGTCTTTTGGTCGTTGAAAGGGTATGAAATTCTAATAGCTGAGGAGCATTTTTCATAAATGAGGTGGGGGCTAATTTTTTCAATATGAACATCGCCAGCAAATCGTAAGATTTGATCATAAATTTCATTATGGTTTTGAGGTATAAATGGGGGCTTAACTTTTTCAACAGTTAGAAAAATTTTCCATCCTTTGTCTGCAGTGCATTTCACCTCGACAGTCGTTTCTGTTGAAAATGGATACCGAACAGATAAATTGCCGGTGCAGGGCTCCAAGCGTAAGCGCGGATCTATTTCTTGGATCGTCACATCGCCGGCAAATTCTTTAATAGCGCTGTGTATTTCATCATGGTGTTGTATTTCACTTGCAATCGTTGGATTAAAGCAAAGTAAAAAAAAGAGCCAAAGCAAAGGCCTGGAAAGCTTATCTTCAAGTTTTGAATTTTGTTTTGTTACGGGGTAAATATTCATTATCTACAAGAGTAGCTAAATTGACCTATTTCAGGCAAGGTTGAGACAATTACCCATCTCAAACGTTTCAGAGGTGCCTAATTATGGTTAGTGATCCTACACTTGATGGTCGTTTGAAGCCTAATTCTTTTAGAAGTCGACTCTATGAAATTCTTGAGGTAGCAAGACCAGGCGATTACGCTAGCAAGGTATTTGATAGCCTCCTGATCTTATTAATTCTGACCAATGTCCTCGCCATTATTTTAGAGTCGGTTTCTGAACTTAATGAGAAATATGGCATCTGGTTTGAACGATTCGATTTTTTCTCTGTAATTGTGTTCTCTATTGAATATGTTCTTCGAATTTGGACGTCTGTCGAAAATAACCAATCTTTGGTTGCCAACGATTCTCCACTTAAGAAGCGCTTGCGTTACATGAGATCACCGGCAGCGATTGTAGATTTTCTCGCTATTTTGCCTTTTTACATTGCGCTTCTTGGTCCTTCAACAGTGGACCTAAGGATTCTAAGGGCTTTTCGCTTGCTTCGTATTTTTAAGTTGACTCGTTATTCTCAGAGTATGACGTTAATGTTAACTGCCATAAGTGATCATTTGCGCTCATTTATTGCAGCTATAACAATCTTAATGATCGTCATGCTTCTGGCGGCTAGCGGGATGTATGTATTTGAAAAAGAAGCTCAGCCTGATGCGTTTGGCAGTATTCCACATGCGATGTGGTGGGCTTTTGCGACACTGACAACCGTCGGCTATGGCGATGTCACCCCCATAACAACATGGGGCAAAGTCTTTGGAGCTGCCATTACGGTCGTTGGCGTGGGCATGGTTGCGTTGCCGGCGGGTATTTTGGCGTCAGCTTTCTCTGAGCAACTGAGAATGCGCGAGAGAATGTATGAGGAAGTCGTCAATAAGGTTTATGAAGATGGTGTAGTGGACGAGGAAGAGGAGGAGTTGCTTCGGGAAACCCGACGAAGCTTGGAGTTGAACGAGGATACCGCTTCTCGAATTGAGTCAGTAAAGGAAGCTAATTCACCCGCAGGCTCGACTCATCATGAGAGTTGTCCCCATTGTGGTGGCCGACTTTAGGTCCACGGCCTAGCTGTCGATAGACTATAAACTTAAGAAGTTAAAATTTAAGAGGCCTTTTTGTGATTACTGGGAATCGTTTGAAATACCTATTTATGGCGATCGCGGTTTGTTTCGCCTTACAGGCTTCTGCGCGCCCGCTTGGTCCAGATTGTGCTGTTTATTTCGAAACCAATTACCCTATGACTGAATTTAGGTTAATTGGCCAGGGAACAGCGATAGATAAGAGAACCAACTTAATGTGGTATCGCTGTAATGTGGGTGAGTTCTGGCATGGTGGCAAGTGCCGTGGGTCAGCTGATCGTTTTACCTGGCAACAGGCATTAGGTATTGCTCAAGAGGCAAAGGCCGCGGGCTATACAGATTGGCGGTTGCCGACAGTGAAAGAGCTTAAAGGGTTGGTTGAAAAAAAATGTGTGAATCCGGCGATCAACCCCTATGTGTTTCCGACAGTTGATACTGAAGTCTATTGGACTAGTGAAGATAACTTCTTTAACCGCTATTTAGCCTGGGGTGTCTTCTTCTTCAATGGAAGTGATTTTGGTCGTCATGATAAAACGGCTGAGCATCCAGTTCTCTTGGTTAGAGACCATGAGTGATATTTATTTCGGGGTGAAATAGAGGCAGTTTTTCCCATCAGCTTCTAAAACTTCATGGCTAGGTAGCCGCCGAGTTTTCATATTAAATTTGCGACATCCTCGGGGAAAATTTTTGTCCCAAGTGACAAAAAAGTGATGGCAGAGATAACAATCTGGCGGCGTGTTATTCTGGTTTTGTATTGACATACTTATAGTTTAGCGAAATTTAACAACGAGTAGTTTGATATGGATGGATGGTTTGCTATTGCCCAAAATTTAATGCCATCGATTGCTGATTGGCCGATCTTTGCGCAAGCATTGGCGGCTGTTTTAATGTTGGCTGTGGGTACTGTGGGTGGTTTAGGCTCCATTGTCTTGCTTCTTTATGCCTTAATCCATTTAAGTAAAATGCCAGGCATCTCCTACGTTGTAGGTGCCTTTGGCTTTTTAACCGCTTGTATTATCGGTTGGTCGGTTTGGGTATTTCTTCCCATGCTGTTAGCGCCAGAAAGTTCTAATTTGGCTAGCTCTCCGCATTATGTTGAAAGTTTTGGAGTTTTCTTTGCCGTTTTCTTGCTGTTTGCTCTTTTAGGTAAAGATGAGCTGGATGCTTTAGATCATTGGGGTGAAGAGTCTGTCAGCACTCTTGGCAAGCTATTTGAGGTTTCCTTGCTGTTACTTCCTGCAGGTGTGCCTTTGTGGTTACGAATTATTCGTTTTCGCCGAATTAAAAAAGCTAAAGACAATTACAAACGTATGCTAGCTGCTATTGCTTCGGATTCTTGAAGCGTTTTCTTAGGTACTCATCCCATAGCTTCCAGCCGAAAACCACAAAAAAACCTATCCCAACAATCGTGGCAAATAAATCCGTGAAGTAAATTCCTTCAAGCAGTCCAAAGTCGAATGTTAGGGAAGCTAGCGCTAGAACAAGGACCGCCATCGCAATGACGATGCGAAGAGTTTTGCAAAAACTACAATCCTTGCGAGCGTATGTCGGTCCGCGTCCAAACATGGTTTCTAAGTGCTTTGATTTATGAAGATTTTTAAGACGTTACCATAAAGTTTCTTTTTTCTGCATCTCTTCTGACAAGTAGTTGCAAAAGTACATTTTTTTGTTTTTTTGCCGATATAGAATAAGACCTATGCGTAAAAAAGCATTCGCGGCCTTGGCAGTCGTGGTGGGCTTGCGTGTGAACTAGACTAACGACCAAATTACAGAAGACTGAAGAGCTCCGTATGGATATAGCAACGTTAATCGGCCTTGTTGGCGCCATTGGTACTATCGTGATGGCGATCGTGATTGGTGGCTCTGCCGGGATGTTTGTCAACGTGCCTTCGCTGATCATCGTATTTGGCGGTACCTTGATGGTGACCATGATGCGCTCATCCATGGCTGACTTCGTGGGTGCTGTAGGCGTTGCAGGCCGAAGCTTTGGTAATCCGCTAGAAAAACCAGAAGATCTGATCGATAAGTTTGTCGAGTACGCAGAATTAGTGCGTAAAGACGGCATGATCGCTCTGGAGTCAAAGGTTGGCGAAGAGAAGAATGAGTATCTCAAGCGAGGCCTTGAGATGTTGGTTGATGGTAAAGACAAAGGCTTTGTTCAAGGTCAGTTAACCAAAGATACTGAGATCATGGTCATTCGCCATGAGCGGGGTGCGGATGTGTGGAGTGCGATCGGTGACTTTGGTCCTGCGATGGGCATGATCGGCACCTTGGTTGGCTTGGTACAGATGCTGGCTAACATGAGTGACCCGAAATCAATCGGACCTGCGATGGCAGTTGCGCTATTAACCACGCTGTATGGCGCCTTCTTGGCCAATATCATTGCGTTCCCGATACAGCAGAAGCTCAAGCAGCGTATGGTGGATGAGACCTTGAATAACGAGCTAATCCTAACCGCATTGAACTTCATGCAAGATGGCGGTAACCCACGTGTATTGGCAGATAAGCTATCGATTTATCTTGACCCAACTACGCGTGCAAAGAAGGCCGGTGCGTAAGAGCTAACTATGGCCGAGCAAGAGGACAAACTTGATGAATCAACAGAAACTGATGAGCAAATTCAGGGCTTGTCGGATGAGGCTGTTGAGGGTAGCGAGAATGTCGAAAATCAAGAGCTTGTAGCAGAAGATCCACCGCCAGAAAAAGAAGTTAAATGTGAGCCATGTAAGCCTGGAGCGCCATTGTGGATGGCGACTTTTGCGGACATGGCGACCTTGTTAATGGCGTTTTTCGTTTTGATTCTGTCATTCACCGAGGCTAAGAAATTACGTTATACCCAGGCAGCAGGCGCCTTGGCTTCTGCCTTTGGTGTGCAAAAGGATGTTCAAACGTTTGAGCGTCCTGATGGAACGATGATCATTAATAATGATTTTAGTAAATCGATGTCGAACCCAACAGCGGTCGTTTCCGTAGAACAAAGTAAGGTTGATGAGAACGATCCTGAAAAAGATCTTGATGTAAATCGTAAAGAGAAATCGCAATCTCAAGTTAATGAAACAAAAGAGCAATTAGAGGAACTACTTGCTGAATTTGTTTCTCGCGGTCAAATTGAGATACGAGAAGATAAGAATCGTGTCGTCGTTGAGGCAAAAGGGTTTGGTTCAGCAGCAGCAAATGAGCAATCAGCTACGCCAAATACTGGTGGTGTGATTCCACAAGAAAAAGTTGAATTGCTACGTCGAATCGCCAAGTTCCAAAAGACGGCTCAAGCGCCTATTCAAGTCATGGATTATGAGTCATCACAGAATTGGGCAGATTCAGAGAAAGACTTACCTGTAAATGCCGTAGCACATCGTGTTCAACAGCTAAATAACGAGCTGGAACGTGAGCTTGCAATGGGGCTTGCTGAGATTGAAACAAGAGATGGCAAGGTTATTGTCCGTTTATCAAATCAAGGAACCTTTCCTGATGGGGGCTCTGATTTGAGTAAACACCGCGGTAGAGCAATGTTACGCAAGGTGAGCAAGGTGATTCGTCAAAACGAAGGGCCTGTCACGATTGAGGGTTATACCGGTAATGAAGTTCAAGAGCCGGGTGGTGAGTATCCTTCCAACTGGGATTTGTCGATCGCTCGAGCATCAGCCGTCGCAAATGCGCTAACCGATCAATTTGCCATTCCTCAGAATCAGTTGGTGATTAAAGGTTATGCGGATACCAAGCCAGTTGCAGAAGGTGAGGATGATGATCGAAATCGTCGGATTGAGATCGTTATGGATGTAAAAGGATAAAGTTCATAGCAAATTGTATAAAAAAACCGGCTGAATGCCGGTTTTTCATTATGAGCTTAGCGATGAATACCGGGTGGTGGATCGATCAGAGCATTGAGTTCAAGCATCTTCTTTGCAATCGATTCACTATCTAAAGGGTAGTCGCCTTCAGCAAGCTGACGCTTTATACGCTCCACTTTCTTCAAATCAACGCCAGAGACCTCTTTTGTTGATTGAGCAACTGACTGCACATGCTTTGCAGCATCTGACACTTTCGCAGTATCACTACCTTTTTTTGTAACGTCTTGATTTAGCTTTGAATCTTGTGCTTTCTCGGCACTTTTAAGAGCAACGATATTGTCATTATTCACGCGCACGCCGTTACCAGAACCAGCGACTTTGACGTTCTGAGTTGTGCGAACCGATTTATTTGGGAATAAGTGAATATCGTTTGCCATGTTTAACCTAAAAATTACATTTCAATTCTTTTATCGGCAGCTTTCTAGAAAACTGTAATGCGATCTGAAAATAAAGCGGCAAACCCTTGCCAATCGCCACATTTTAATCGGCTTAAAGCGGGTGTTTCATGGAAAAATTTCTAGTTAAGTATATGTTTTTAATAAATTTATGAATTTTGGCACGTCGATTGCTTTAAGCGAAGCACAGGGTAAAAAAATAAAGGAGAGGCAGTGATGCCACTACTTCAGAATCCATTCGGTATTCACGAAAGAGCACTAACACTGCGAGACATGCGTTCAACCATTCTCGCAGCCAATATGGCCAATGCGGATACCCCAAATTATAAGGCGCGCGATATTGATTTTCGCTCGCTCATGCAAGGTACGGCGAACGCACAAATGATGCAGTCAACAGACAGACAACACATGCAAACCAGCTTTGGTGCTGCCGGTGGCAATCTGATGTATCGGGTGCCAACGAGTCCATCATTGGATGGCAACACCGTTGAGGCCGACACTGAGCAGACTCATTACGCGGATAACGCGATGCGTATTCAAGCAACGCTAACCTTTTTGAACAGCCGGATTAAAGGCATCAGAACTGCATTGAGGGGTGAATAACGATGTCATTCTTTGATGTATTAGGTATTGCCGGTTCCGCGATGAATGCACAAATGGTGCGTATGAACACCATCTCATCAAACCTAGCGAATACCGGCGTTGCCGCTTCAAGTGCCGAAGAGGCCTACAAAGCTAAACGTCCTGTTTTTAGAACGGTTTATGACCATGCGAGCGAAACCTATCGTGCGGGTGTCACTGTCGACAGTATTGGTACGAGTGGCAAGCCAAATGACAGACGTTTTGAGCCAGGTAACCCAATGGCAGATGAGCAGGGCTATATCTATGTCTCGAATGTGAATTCAATTGAGGAGATGGTGGATATGACTATCGCATCTCGTGCTTATCAATCAAATGTAGAAGCGATCAATACGGCTAAAAAGCTAGTGTTGAATACACTCAAGCTTGGTCAGTAATAAGGAAGTATCAGCATGGCAATTGATTCAATGAACTCACTTCGTACCGTCGATGATTACGCGGCAAGCCAAGCTCAAGCTGAAGCTGAGCGCACGTCGGTATTGGGTCAAAGTGATTTCCTTAAGTTAATGACGACTCAGTTAATGAACCAAGATCCATTACAACCAATGGAAAACGGCGAGTTCCTCGCGCAAATGGCGCAGTTCTCAACGGTAAGCGGTATTACTGAGATGAACAGCTCAATTCAAAACCTTTCTGAAAGTTATCGATCGCAACAGCTTATGCAAGCAAGTGGCTTGATAAATAAAAGCGCACTTGTTGAAGGTAACTTTGCTCAACTCGATGCAGATAAAGGTTTAAGTGGTGCTTTCGTGCTGGATAAAGCTACCGATGGCACGAAGATAGTGATTAAAAATTTGAAGGGTGAAATTGTTCACACCGAACAGCTTGGTATTAAGTTTCCAGGCATTCATGAATTTAAATGGGATGGCATAACCGATGGCGGTTACCCAGCAGAGCCTGGTCAATATTTCGTAGAACCAGTGGCGCTAGATAACGGCGAGCCATACACCCCAACCACATTGGTTTATGCCAATGTTAATGCAATTTCTTCTGGCCCGGCAGGTGAGTTACTACTCGAGGTCACCGGTGTTGGAAACCTACCGTTCAATGATGTGTACCGCGTTGGCCAATAAAACAACGTACTAAAAAGAATTAACCCAAGGAGACAAACAAATGTCATTCTATACATCACTCACCGGACTTAACTCCGCAACATCACAGTTAGCTGTTACTTCTAACAATATTGCGAACTCTGGTACCACGGCATTTAAGCGATCGCGGGCTGACTTTGGTGACATCTTCTCGACCTCACCACTGCAGAAATCATCGGCACAGATTGGTCAGGGCGTACTTCTCAAAGGTGTAAACCAAGAATTTAGCCAGGGTAACATTTCAACCTCAGGTAACTCGCTCGACTTAGCAATTACGGGTGACGGTTTCTTCCCATTAAAAACCGCTGATGGCTTGCAAGATATCTACACCCGTAACGGTGCATTTATGTTGAACGAGCAAAATAATGTGGTGAACTCAACGGGCCAACGTTTGATGGCAGCATCGGTTGACTCATCCGGTACTGCGGACTTGAGTAACCTCAGCGCATTGACCATTCCATCTCAGACCACAGGCGAGGCAAGTAAAACTACGTTGGTAAATTTAGGTCTTAACTTGCCTGCGGATGCAAATGTCATTACTGAGGCCTTTGATAGAACAGACCCAACAACATACAACGAAAGTACCGCACTAACCGTTTATGACGATTCGGGTGAAGGCTATCTTGCCACCCTTTATTACGTAAAAACTCAAGCCGGAAGCATCAGCAAGCCAGAAAGTAAATGGCAAACTTATTTCTTTATTGGTGATCAAGCCTTTGATCCACGCTTACAACAAGTAACCAACGAGAATGGCCAATACCTAGAAATGAATGGCCATGGCGACATGCGCTATGTATCGGCAAAGGCGTCACAAAAGGTAGGTATGTTCCGTTACGACGAAAACATCACAAAGATCCCTTCTGAGCCTGCATCATTCACAACCACGGTGCCGGTAACAGCTGCTGGTATTGGTTGGGATGCTACTGACAAAGAAATAGACATACCACAGAATTCGACTATCTCTTTCACTTTGGAGATTGATGGTACGAGCCAAGCAGTTTCACTCTCAGATGCTGACTTGGGCGCAGATGCAGGTGCAACCACTTTGACAGGTGCTGAGTTAGCGACCAAGTTAACGGTGGCTATTAATAATGCTTTTGCAGACAATGCGTCACCTAAATACGGCGCCAAAATCACTTTCGAAGATGGGAAATTCAATTTTGCGGCAGGATCAACAGGCGATAGCTCAAGTATTGCTATAACAGCAGTTGGTGGTGATGCGGCTGAATTAACGGGTATTTCAACGAGTAACGCTGTGGCCGCCGTGGGTGCTACAGATAATGCGATTCGGGGTAAAGCCTCAACAGCAGCTGAATTATCATCAGATGCCGTTATCTTAAAATCTAACGGTACGATGCAAGTGACCAACACACTCGAGATGGAGGTCGTTGTAAACGGTATTAAGGCTAAGTTTTCAGTCCCTGGCTCGCAAGCTACACAGGATCCGAAGGACATAGCTCAAGTCATCGAAGATGGCATCAATTATGACGGTAATGCGTATACCGATGGCACGGTTTATTCCATTTCAGATGCTGGCCAAGAGCTTAAAGGAGTAACGGTAAGTTTTGATGACACAACCAATAAATTTACTGTTTCGAGCCCCACAACGGGAGCTTCATCAGTAATTGATATCACTAAAGTACTCGATACAGTCACTGGTGAAGAGGTGCCAGAGCTATTTGGCTTTGCAAACAATACACGAGCAGTGGGTGAAACCGTATCTTGGGTTAATTTGAAACAACATACCGATAACGGAACTTCAACTTTTGTAGAGTTGGGTGATGATGGTTACTACTCAGAAGTAACCGATCCAGCTGGTGTTGATACCACGGTAAATGCAGAAACTTGGAAGCCGGTTTTCCTCGATCCAGGTGAATTGACCTTCTCCCTTAATGGAGAAAGTTTGTCTCCATTTAAGTCTATTCCATTCACGGCAAAACTGGTTGCAGGTTCTGATGCAAATGTTCCGATTAGTTCCATGGGTATCGACTTAACACGTTCTAGCCAATACGGTGGTTCATTCTCGGTCATGAGTCAGTCACAAGACGGTATGCCAGAGGGCGACTTGATGGGCTTGGATATTGGTGGTGATGGTTTGGTGAACGCATCATTCTCTAATGGCACACAGATCTCGCTCGGCAAGATTATTCTCGCTAACTTTGCAAGTCCTTCTGCCTTGCGTCAGATGGGTGACTCAAGTTTCTTGGCGTCAGCATCTTCCGGTACGGCAAAGATTGGTGAGGCAGGTTCATCAGGTTTCGGTTCAATCCGAGCGGGTGCAATCGAACGCTCCAATGTGGACTTGACACAAGAACTGGTGGATTTGATCACCGCACAACGTAACTTCCAGGCAAATGCGAAGGCAATCGAGACCTCCAATACCCTGACCCAGGCCATTATTCAGATCCGCGGATAATTCTATCTAACGATTTGAGGCTTGGTTTTTGCCCCCTCTTCGGGAGACCGTTGAGGGGGCCTTTTTATGCGCCAAAGAAAAGTTTTTTAAAGTTGGCACGTTCTCTGCTTTAACTCTTGTAACAGGGTAAACCGCCTCGGAATTGTCCACAGGGCGGCAAAATTTTTCCGCTATAGAACGGAGAGCAAAAATGGACAAGATGATATTCACCGTGCTTAACGGTATGAAAGTGGTTGAACAACGCCAAGCGAATACGTTCAACGAGCTTGCAAACGTTAATACCGTCGGTTTTAAGAAAAGTTTTAATTCTGCAGTTATGTCTGGTGACTTGGTAGCAGATGATTCATTAGAAACAAGGGCGTATCCCAGTCTTCAGACCATCAATAAAGTTGATCTAAAGCCAGGTCCTTTTCAGCGTACGGGTAACCCTTTTGATCTTTACCTTAACGGTAGAAGTCTTTTGGCTGTTCAAGATGGTCAGGGAAATGAGGTTTACACCCGACGTGGTGACATCAAAGTCTCTGAAAACGGTGTTTTGACCACTGGATCGGGCAATGTGGTGTTGGGTGATGATGGCCCGATTACTTTACCTCCAACGACTCGGGCGCAAGTATCACCTGACGGCACAATTAGTATTTTAGCGCCAGGATCGGTAAACAATGAGATGACACCTGTAGCCAGATTAAAGCTGGTTAATCCGGGTGAAAACCTTATTCAGATCCGATCAGATGGTCTTTATCAGACTGAAACTAAAGAATTACTCCCCGTTGATGCTGAGATGAAGGTGACAGCGGGCGGTCTAGAGGGTAGTGCGGCTAATCCAATCGAATCAATGATAAACATGATTCGAGATTCTCGTGCTTACGAAATGAATATACGCGTTATTAAAAATGCTAAAGAAGTCTCTACCGCGAGTGCATCGATGATGCGCTTAGATGGTTAATTGGCACGCGAATTGCTGAACTACTTATAAATAAACATAAAGCGGCAAAAATTGCCGAAAAAATGACAGTAAAAGGGTATCACTATGGACGCAACACTTTGGATTGCTAAAACTGGTCTCGATGCACAGCAAACACGTATGTCGGTTATTTCGAATAACTTGGCTAACGTGAATACGATGGGCTTCAAGCGCGATCGCGCTGTGTTTGAAGACTTGCTTTATCAAAATGTTCGACAAGCTGGTGCAGTAACTGCAGCCAACGCTGAGGCCCCAACTGGCCTTATGCTGGGTACAGGCACCCGGATTGTCGCTACTGAAAAGTTGCATACCCAGGGCAACATGGTCTCTACCGAGAATGCTCTTGATGTAGCCATTGATGGCGCAGGCTATTTTCAGGTACTGCGTCCTGATAACACCATTGGTTATACCCGTGATGGTTCTTTTAAGTTAAGTAAAGACGGCCAATTGGTTACAGCCAATGGTTATCGCTTGCAGCCAGAAATCACAATTCCTACTGATGCGCAAACCATCACCATTGGTGCTGACGGTACGGTGAGTGTCCAGCGTTTCGGTACAGCAACACCAAGCACGCTTGGAAATATTCAAGTAGCGACTTTTGTTAATCCAGCAGGCTTACAGGCAGCGGGCGAGAATATGTATCTTGAAAATGGTGCTAGTGGCGCGCCTCAACTTTTGACGCCAACTCAATCGGGTGCAGGCAAGTTAGTTCAGGGCACCTTAGAAGCGTCGAACGTCAACGTTGTAGAAGAAA
>Ga0181605_10003884_pt1 | contig 12125 bp, 6 predicted proteins | sample 041ome_11_FD_148676 | JGI IMG/M metagenome (GOLD analysis project Ga0181605, IMG submission 148676) | Coastal salt marsh microbial communities from the Groves Creek Marsh, Skidaway Island, Georgia - 041411US metaG (spades assembly) | ecosystem: Environmental > Aquatic > Marine > Intertidal zone...
TTTTCTGCCCCCCTGGGGGGGGGGTCGTCCCTGATCATCATTGGTCGATCGAAGACACTGTGCACGCATGGGCCACGCATGTCGCCAGTGGACGACGCCGCGGGGTCGCCGGGCGGCCGTCGATGATGACGATGGATGACGTTCCGAGCGCGTCGACCGCCGCCGCGACTGGCGGCAGCGCGTCGTGGCCCGCGACGTCGACGCCGAGTGCGTTTGGACACGCGTCTTCGCATCTTCATGCACATCATCATCATCATCAAAATCATCTGTTGAGCGCGGGGAATCCGTTCGGGACGTCGCTCTCGGGTGGGATCGCGGCGCGGATGAACAACGAGGGTGGGGCGTCGTCGTCTGCGGCGGCGTCGGCGGCGGCGTTCGCGCCGTTTTCGCCCGTGGCGTATGAAGAACATCAGCGTAATCTTCTTCTTCAGCGACAGCATCAGCACCAGCGCGGGCGCGACGAGCCGATGATGATGATGATGGTGCCCGTGAGCAGCGTCACCGGTGGTGCACACGCGCCTAGTCTTGCGTACCCAACTATGGCGCCTTCGGCGCACATAAATGCAATGTATGCGTCGACGTTGACGCCGCGCGTGTTGCTCGCCGCCGGGGAGGCGCCCGTGTACGTCAACGCGCGACAATACCACGCGATTCTTCGCCGTAGACGTGCGCGTGCGCGCGAAGAGGCGCGGAATCGCACAAGTGATAAGCGTAAAGTGTATCCTTCTCGTTCAGCGCATGCGAAAAGGCGCCTGCGCGGGGCAAATGGGGCGTTTTTGACGCGCGAGGAGGTGCTCGCGGGCGCGGCGGGTCCCGAGGCGCAGGCGCGCGCGCGCGCTCAAGAGGCACAGAAAGCCGCCAAGGCGGCGGCCAAGGTGGCGAAAGCAGAGGCGGCGGCCAAGGCGCGCGAGGACGCGGCTGCGGCTGCGGCGGCTGCGGCGGCGGCGGCGGCAGAGGATCCAGAGGAGCCGGCGGCGAGCCGACCGACGGTCGACTGACGACGTCAAAGCCGAAGACAGTGGGAATAATCCAAAACCAATTCATCCATCCGCGCGCGAGATGGATGTTCTAGCTGTACACATTGACCCCTATATTGTACATGTACCATCATAGCGATTCTTGTCATCGTATCTCTCGCGAACAGATGCGTACCGACGCGTCTTCATTCGGCGCCTCTCGCGCGAGTCAACCCATCAACGCGCGAGCTCCTTTGCTTTGCGCACCGCAATGACGCCGCGCTCGCGCGCGGCATTCAACGCCATCTCGCGCATCGCATTCATCGCCATGGCGTGCGCGTGGATGTTCATTTTCACCCCGTTATACGGCGGTTCACAAGCGTGCGACATGTCATGGATGCATCCAAAGTTTACGCTCGAGCCCGACGTCGAGCTCGCGTCGTCCACGCACGCGCTCTACCGCTACGAGGACAGAATGTACGCATCGCACACGGATTCCTCACCCGCATCCTGCGTCGTCGCGGTGGTGTTCGTGCCGGGCACGGGTGGTGGGTACAAACAAGTACGAAGCGTCGGGAGCGCGAGCGCGCGAGCGCGCGGCGAGTCGTCGACTTCATCGTGCGACTTGCGCTACTACGCCGTCCATTTCGCCGAAGAACTGTCAATACACAACGCAGCGATCATGCGCCGACAAGGCGAGAGCGTGCGACGGGCGTTGCGCGCGGTCAAGGGATTGGAATTTGGGCATGAGCTAGCGAATGCGCGCGTCGTCGTCGTCGGGCACAGCGCTGGGGCGTACGCCGCGCTCGACGCCATCGCGGATATACATGACGAATTCGCCGATGTCACCGTGCTTGCGCTGGCGGCGCCGTTAGCGTGGAATCCAGTGGCACTCACGCGCGATGTGCGCGGGCACGTGAGAGATATTGAGCGTCGATGGCGCGCCAGCGGAGCCGCCGACGTCGTCGGTTTGGCCTCCGTCGCGGGCGGCGCTCGGGATCGACAGGTGAGCTCTTTAGCCATGGCGAGCGTCGATGCGTTGGTCGCGAAGGGAAATGATGGGGATAGAAACGGTGCGCGTGGCACGGCGTTCGCGGCGAGAGCGGATGCGCTGACCGCAGTCGGAGTGTCGACGGATCACCGGTGCGCGATGTGGTGCAAACAATTGATGGACGCCGCGGCTCGCGGGTTAGTAGACGCGTTTCCATCGGCGATGAGCGCGGCGCCGGCGTCGAGCGCGGCGCGCGCGCGCGTGCGTGCGATCGCTGATGCGTTAGGGTACGTCGAGTCGGGCGATGAGGCGCCGAGGCGCACGTTGGTGTTCGGATTGAACGCGCGCGCGTTTGAGGTTGTGCAAGAACGAGCGGCGAGCGGGCTCGCGGCGATCGTAGCGCACGCGTTCGTCGAGCCTACGTTCGGGCTCGGGTGCGTGTTTGCGTTGATATGTACAGCGTCGTCACCGTTGATTCTTCGCGACGAAAGTCATCGCGTGGAGTCGGTCATTGCGTCTTTCGCGGTGTACGCGGCGAGCGCTGTCCCGGCTCGCCGAGCGCTCGGCTCTGCGCGCCACCGCGAGCGCCTCGTGCTCGCCGCGTGCGGTGCGCTCGCACAGATCCCGAGCATCATCGCATGGGTACAGTGCGCGTTCGCGCACGTCATGTCTGCGTTCCCGAACGTTATGGACGCCGCGCGCGCGTCCCCGACGCCGATGTCACCGACGGATGCCTTTGCGTGCGCCGTCGTCAGCCTCTCCATGCGTGTCACGCCCGCATCCTACGTCGCCCCACCGCGCGCGATCGATCGCACCTTGGGTTGGATACTCGCCGCCATCGCTGCCGCACCGGGACGCGTGGGAGATATCGTCATTCCAATCGCCGTCGCGCACGCGTTTGCCGCCGCCCGCATCCACCGTCGCGCAAAGCGCGAATAATTATTTCCACCCCGGCACCCCGAATTCGTGCGCGCGCGCGCGACGCACGTCATTGTACACATCTAGCACGACCCTAGTTAGCGCGCACATAGGCGTGTGTAAAACCATGACGCATGAGCGTAGACATTCGACGACGCTTTACAGCGTCGAGCGCGACGCGTCCAACCGTCCTCACACCTGTGCGCGCGCTCTCTCGCTCATGCACGTCGCGCGCGGCGCCCGAGCGACGACGATGGCGCTCACCGCCGCGTGTCTCGCCTCGCCGCTCGCGTCGCGGCGCGCCTCGGCCGATGACGCGTCGCACAGCCGCGTCGCCAAGCCACCAGGCGACGTCGCAGCGTTAGAGCGCGTGCAGCTCATGTTTCGACACGGCGACCGCACACCCATCACCGCCACCGCGGAGGACTGCGACGGGGCAAACGCGACGTGGTCGTCGTTGACGCTCGATGCCGAGCGCTCGCGCGCGCTGGCGAGGCGAGGAGACGTGCGGGAATCATGGCGGGACAAGTTGTACCACCGCGGCTTGGCGTGGGAAGGTCAGCTCACGACGCGCGGCGCGGCGCAAATGCACGCGTTGGGGCGCGAGATTATTCGTGAGTGGTTGATTGAACGATGTGGATTTTTGTCGGGCGATTTCGCCAGGGTCGTGCGCGATGGAGAGGTGAAGGTGCGGTCGACGGCGGTGAAGCGGTGCGTGCAGAGCGCGCAAAGCGCGCTGGCGGGCGGTTGGGACGACGAGAGTGACGACGCGAGCGCGCAATTGGAGATAGAAGTGCGCGAGAAGGAGCGAGAGTCGATGTTTCCCAAGCCTGGGTCGGCGTGTGAGCGATTGAGTGTGTTATTTAAAGAGGCGTACGAACCGGCGGAGCACGCGTCGCGAGAGGCGTTCGCAAACGCGCCGCATTTGGCGCGCATTCGTGACGGTATGGAGGCGCAAAGGAACACTCGTGCTGGGCTGACGATGGTGTGGGATCCGCTGCAGTGTCGGGTGAATCACGGCATGGCGCTGCCGGAGGGCGTGCGCGAGTCAGATGTGGCCGAACTGCTGACGATGATGGAACGTCGGCATTTTACGTTCTTTTCTGACGCCGACGCCGCGTCTCTCGTCGGTGGTCGCTTGTTGCGGGAGATTTGCGAAGAAATGGTGTCGCCCGAAAAAGTCAAGCTTTGCATATATTCAGGGCACGATTCGTCTCTGATTGCGTTGTTTGCGGCGCTTGGCGTTCTCGGCGAAGGCGTTCGTGAGTGGCCAAAGACTGCGAGCTCGTTAATTTTCGAGACGTGGCGCATGCGCGACGGCACGCGAAGCGTGCGCGCGGTATATAACGGTCAACCACTCATGTTGACCTCGACATCGCGCGCGAGTGATGGGTTGACACCGTACGACGATTTTAAGGCATTCGTGGACTCACGCGTGCCGAGCGATTTCGCCGCGGCGTGTCGGGTGCCGTCCAAGCTCTAATACGTCACGTAGCTCTTCTTGAAACTAGGTTGTAGTGTTTTATTTCTTGTTCATCGCGATTGTAAGCTTTTACTACGATGCTATAGATCCTATCTCGCTATTTTTTGCCCTTGCCAGTCTTCCGTTTCTTGACTTTTTTGGGAATTTTCGTCTTCCGCTTCTCCGCGGCAGCCGCCTTTTGCAGCTTTTTCGCCTCCTTGCGCTCAGCCTTGACTTTATCTTTATCTACGACTTCTTTAGGAAACCGACGTCGTCCACCACCTTTGTCGTCGTCGTCGTCGTCGTCGTCGTCGTCATCATCATCATCGTCGTCGTCATCGGAATCTAAATCTGAATATTCAGAGTCAGAATCGCCGTCGACGTCCATCTCGTCAACGTCATCCATGTTATCGCCGCCGCCTCTAACACCTCCATCACTGACATCATCTCCGTCTTCTTCTGCGACTTCGATCTTTTTCAACAACGTCGGCATAGTGCGCACACCACTTAAATCAGCCTCCATACCAGTAATGGTTTGGTAGTAGATGCCTTCGCTCTCGCCGCCACCTTGAATCAATCGACGTTGGTCGCGTTCGAACGAATCCACTTCATCGAGCGCGCGCGGAATGAACGCTTGGTGGAAGACATTGTCGGCAATTTCCTTCTCCGCCCGGCGCTCCATGGTGCCTTCAGGTAAATCATTTTGTGCGTCTGGATCCGCCGAATTCAATGCGTTGAGTTGAGCGTTGACGCGCTTCAAATCCACCGCTTGTTCCTCCGCGGATTCGCTCAAGCGTTCTAAAACTTGCTCCATATTATCGTCGTTAATCGCCGGGTCAGTGACAAAATCAAACAACTCTCGCACCGTCGGTACGGCCACGTCCTTCTTGGCAAAGTATTGAATGACGTGCAACAAATCCTCACGCAAGAAATCCAAACACCTCGGGTGGTCTTGATCCACCGATTGCGACACATCGATGATCCAAATCTTCCCTTCGTGAAAGAGCAAGTTATATTCGCTTAAATCTGCGTGCACCAAACGACACTTTTGGTACATCGCGCGCACGTCCACGATGAGTTCGGTGAAGAGCGAGCGGAGTTTCTTAACGCCAATGTCGGCGTCGCGCAGCCGCGGCGCGGCGACGCCATCCGTGCCGATGAATTCCATCACCAGCACGTGCGAGCGCAACATCGTCACTGTTGGTACGCGCAGACCCGCTTCTTTTAAACGAATCAAGTTGCGCATTTCTTTCTCAGCCCATGTTTGTACCATTTTCCGTGGATTTTTCTTCGAGTACCCGTTGCGCCAACGCCAATCGCCGCTCACGTACCGGTCGCGGTCTTTGAACACTAAAATCGATGTCTTATACACCTTGACTGCAAAATCCTCTACGCGCGTCGTCGTCGTCGTCGTCGTCGTCGTCGTCGTCGATGTCACCGCACCGTCCCCATCATCGCGCGCCTCGACGACCATTTTCCTCGCGTGATACACGTTTGCCTCCTTCCCCGTACTCACGCACCCATGAATCTCCGTAAACACCTCTCTCGATAACATCTTAAATAAAATCAGCATCGTCCGTGGATCCAATGCCTGTTCCACCGTCGCTCGATCCTCCTTATCCTTATTCAACGACGCCAGTTTATCATCCTTACGCGCGCGCTCCTTCATCGCGTTTGACACCTTGGACGTCACCGTTCCCGCGTCCAGCGCGCTCCCACCATCCCCGGCGTGCCTGGCGCTCACCCGCCCTTGCCCTTGCCCTTGCGCGCCACCAACGACGCGCGATTTATTCATCGCCCCTCCGTTCGCATTCGGCCTCACCCGCGTCGTCGACGCTTTCGACAACGCGCTGGACCCGCTGGCGTTGGAGCCGCCGCCGCCACCACCCTGCGCGATCGTTGCGCCCGCGCCCGACGTGCGCGCGCGGTAATCCTCCAGCGCGTCCAGCGCGTCGAGTCGCGCGTTAATCTCTGCGTCCTCGTCCGCGGCGTCGGAGTCGGAATCGAACGCGTCGACGTCGTCGTCGTCGTCGACGTCGTCGTCGCGTCGCAAGGCGATGCCGCTGAGCGCTTGACGAATGGCGAGCAGCGCGTCGGCTTGCGCGCGTTGTTCGGCGTCGGCGTCGTCGGTGGTTATCGTGTCCATCGCGTGCGTCGTGGTCGTCGCGAGCGCGGGCGCCGATAGCGATGGTGGCGGCGTCATCGCGCGCGAAAGGGTCGCGCCGCACACTGATGGGTGATGCGATTGCATGGCGTCATAACGCGACGCCGTCGACTCGACGACGGGCGCGCGATGGGCGAGATGACGGCTGCAGACGATGCGTCGTACTACGATCTGGATGGCATGGACACCGGGGGCGAGGGCGAGGGCGCGCGGTCTACGGCGCGCGAGCGACAGGAGGCGCTGTTGAAAGAGTTCGAAAGCCGACGGAGGTTACGCGCGACGCACGCGCCGACGGACGATGCGCAGGTGCGCGCGATGCTGCGAAGGTACGAAGAACCCGTGACGCTGTTTGGTGAGCGACAAGCCGAGCGTCGGGAGCGGTTGAGGGGGATTTTAGCGGCGTTGGATGCGAGGGATGGGGGCGAGCTCGAGACGTCGGGCGACGTCGCGGGCGGGGGCGCGGTTGTCGTGGATGCGAGCGGTGTGGGCGCGTACCAGAAGGAAATTTTTTACACTGAAGGTACCGATGGATTGTTGCAGGCGCGAGTGGATTTGGCTGAATTTTCTTTGCCTCGCGCGGCGAAGCGCGTGGCGGAGCAAAAAGCGAAACGAGGCGAACGTGGAGGCGACGAACGACGCGCGATGGATGATATCGTGTTGTCGACTTCGGCGTTTACCGCACAATGCAGTGAGATTGGCGACGCCACGCGTCCGTTGTGTGCGGTGCGGTTTTATGACCAAGGTAAGCGCGCGGTGAGCGCGAGTTGGAGCGGAGAAGTGCGCGCGTGGACGTGCGACGCCGCGGCGGGCAAATTGAGCTCAAATCTTGTCATCAAGGCGACTGAGCATAGAATCACTGGATTGGATGCGTACCATGATGGGTGTGCCATTGCGACCGCGCACGCGGACGGTACGGCGGCGATTTGGAGCGCCGATGGTGAGAGGCGCCGCGAGCTGAAGGGGCACGCGTCGCGCTGCGGCAAAATTGCCTTTCACCCGCGAGACGGCGGTCGATACGTCGCCACCGCGGGGTTCGACGCCACCTGGCGATTGTGGCACACGGAAACGGGTGAGGAGTTGTTGTGCCAAGAAGGGCACTCCCGCGAGGTGTACGATGTGGGATTCCACCCCGATGGCGCGCTCGCGGCGTCGGTGGGGTTGGACGCCATCGGTCGCGTGTGGGACTTGCGTCTCGGCAAATCGATTAGCGTCTTGCGCGGGCACGTCAAACAGATTCTATCCGTGGATTTCGCCCCGAATGGCTATCACATCATCACCGGTAGCGACGATCGAACGGTGCGCGTGTGGGATTTACGCAAGAATGCGGCGTGCGCGTACACGTTGGCGTCGCACTCGGCGCTCGTGTCGTGCGTACGATACGAAAAGACCGCGACACACGGCGCGTTCTTCTCATCCTGCTCCTACGATGGCACGGTATGCATTTATTCCGGAAGCGATTTCGCGTTGAACACCAGACTCTCCGCGTCATCCTCGTCGTCCTCATCCGTGAATAAACTCACATCCGTCGACGTCGCGGGCGACGCCCTCGTCGCGTGCGGTTTCGACAAGACGCTGAAAATGTACACTAAAAAGTAGTACCACCACCTCGAGTGGTACTACTTATTAGTCCTAGTACTTGTAGCCTTTCTATAAACTAAACCAACAAAAAGTATGCGCGTACGAATATTCATTCATCGGCGAAATCCATGATAGTGCTACTTCGCGAACTCGGTGTCTTCGAAGAAAAGCAAGTGTCCCAAAGGACCACCAAAATATTCTGGGCCTCGTCTCGTCCGACTCGGCTCGCAGTCCTCGCCGGTTTCGGCGACACCGACGGGTGGCGTTTGGCCGTCCGTGGAATGTCCCACACACGCCGGCGCGCATTGGTACTGGTTTGGGCTTCGAGCGTTGATGCACCTCTTCTTGAAGCGTTTGTAAGTAACAGATGTTTGTTATTGTGGCAAACAGTGTCAGTCGAAAACAAACGAGGTAAAATTCGCGGAAATGCAAGTGATGAGTCTCGCGGATGAGTATCTACGCATCATGAACGCGCACCTACCATTTCGTTCATCAAAGCGAACGCTTCCTCCATGGTGCGCGGGCGTCGCTCTCGCTCCTGACGTTTCCTAAACTCGTCCGCAAGATTCATGACTTGCATTTCCGCTGTAGATAGACAGGAACCGCGCGCTAGCTGCGTGGTGTTCATGCTATGACCTAAAATTTCCGCCACGGTTCGTCGAAGTAGTTGCAGTCCCGACAGCGAGGCGCCCGCGGTGTCAGCAGGGCGGTGAGTGCGCGAAGGCGTTCTTCGTCGTCGTCGGTGTCCGCGGTGCGAGGCGCGTCAAAGTGCGAATCGTCGTCGTCGTCCCGTGGCGCACCGTCTCGACGGTAGATTGTACCCGTAACCTTTGCCAGGTAACCAACCTCTTATGATTCTGGTCAGCACGTCTGCGAGTTTAGTATCCAGTATCCGTCTTTCGGCTGGTCGCCGAGTCCGGGCGACATTTCGAGCACGCGATAAACTTCTTTTTCAACGTGTTCACGTTCGCTTTCAGATATTCGCTGACCTCGCGGCGCCTCTCGTCAATCCATCTCTTCGCAAACTCGACCGCCTCGCGCCCGCTCGTCAACACCGCCGGCCCCCTAACCGGGTTCGGGCGCGAGGCGTACGCAAATTTGTCGTACACGATGGTCGTCTTTGCTCGTTCCTGGATTCCGTGCCAGTGTGAATCATTCACGGCGATACGTTTACACGCCGCTTTCGCTTGGGTAGACGATTTGGAGCGTAACGTGAATCGCACGCTTCCATGTCCCAATTTCACGATGAAACAACTGCTGAAATTGTCAATATCTGTGCCCGACAATTCGCGCGAATAGTGCTTCTTTCGTCGCGTGCACAAATCGAGCGCGTCATCTTTGCTCGTACATACGATTACGTCCGCGTCGTCGTTCGCGACGCGACCGACATTCTCCTCTCTCGTCCACGCAAAAGTTTTCCCCAGAATTTTCATCACAGAGTCGTCGCGTTGCCCACAAACGCCGACGCTTCGAACTTCGTGCTTGCCGCTGTCGCGCGCGTTATACGACGCGTGTTCGTGGCGTGGCTCTAACATGAACTCTCGTAATTCGAGTTTCGCTTCGACGTCGCCGTGAACCAGGCGAGGCTGCGTTTCGCCTGCCACGTGTACGTAGAAATTACCACGGAGACCCTGCGCGCACGGACCGAATCCCGTCACGTTTTCCTCTCTCAATTTGAAAAACCTTTTGTGACGGGCGATCGTCTCAGACTCGGCGACTCGCGCGCGCTTCGCCGCCGGCCCGCCCTCGAGCCCGCTCGCCGCGCTCGGTACGTTGACGTCTCGAGCGCGCAACTTTGCCGACGCTTTTTCAAGCGTCGCCGGTCACGCGCAAACCCTCTGCACTCTCTGATGCGTAACTCTGATAAGTAAACAACTGATTGTTTGAAACGTATAAAATTCTCGTACCTTACCGGCGCGGAGCCGCTGATTCGCGCTCAGACGCGCGTGAGGCGTCGCGAAGTGACACAAATGATGCAATGTTCAATCGCCGATTCGTGTCGCGACTCGCGATGAAGTTTCAATAGACAACAAATCATACAATATACGTACCATGTGTCCGAAAAACGGACACATGTGGTACCATGGATGTCCCTCTACCAAAAGCATTGATATTTTCTCAGGAAACTCGACGCCGTGACGACAACGGCGACTCTGAAACGATTAGAAATACTACGCCTTTCTTCCACGCCCAAAAAAAAGAATGCGCGTACGAATATTCATTCGTCGGAGTGATCTTGCACAGGATCGAACTGTGAATCTCCGGTTCCGTAGACCGGCGCCTTATCCATTGGGCCACAAGACCCATATATAGCGAGAATGCGTGAAAAAAATCCCTGCCATTCGTGAACGAAGTTACGAAGTAGTTGCAGTCCCGACAGCGAGGCGCCCGCGGTGTCAGCAGGGCGGTGAGTGCGCGAAGGCGTTCTTCGTCGTCGTCGGTGTCCGCGGTGCGAGGCGCGTCAAAGTGCGAATCGTCGTCGTCGTCCCGTGGCGCACCGTCTCGACGGTAGATTGTACCCGTAACCTTTGCCAGGTAACCAACCTCTTATGATTCTGGTCAGCACGTCTGCGAGTTTAGTATCCAGTATCCGTCTTTCGGCTGGTCGCCGAGTCCGGGCGACATTTCGAGCACGCGATAAACTTCTTTTTCAACGTGTTCACGTTCGCTTTCAGATATTCGCTGACCTCGCGGCGCCTCTCGTCAATCCATCTCTTCGCAAACTCGACCGCCTCGCGCCCGCTCGTCAACACCGCCGGCCCCCTAACCGGGTTCGGGCGCGAGGCGTACGCAAATTTGTCGTACACGATGGTCGTCTTTGCTCGTTCCTGGATTCCGTGCCAGTGTGAATCATTCACGGCGATACGTTTACACGCCGCTTTCGCTTGGGTAGACGATTTGGAGCGTAACGTGAATCGCACGCTTCCATGTCCCAATTTCACGATGAAACAACTGCTGAAATTGTCAATATCTGTGCCCGACAATTCGCGCGAATAGTGCTTCTTTCGTCGCGTGCACAAATCGAGCGCGTCATCTTTGCTCGTACATACGATTACGTCCGCGTCGTCGTTCGCGACGCGACCGACATTCTCCTCTCTCGTCCACGCAAAAGTTTTCCCCAGAATTTTCATCACAGAGTCGTCGCGTTGCCCACAAACGCCGACGCTTCGAACTTCGTGCTTGCCGCTGTCGCGCGCGTTATACGACGCGTGTTCGTGGCGTGGCTCTAACATGAACTCTCGTAATTCGAGTTTCGCTTCGACGTCGCCGTGAACCAGGCGAGGCTGCGTTTCGCCTGCCACGTGTACGTAGAAATTACCACGGAGACCCTGCGCGCACGGACCGAATCCCGTCACGTTTTCCTCTCTCAATTTGAAAAACCTTTTGTGACGGGCGATCGTCTCAGACTCGGCGACTCGCGCGCGCTTCGCCGCCGGCCCGCCCTCGAGCCCGCTCGCCGCGCTCGGTACGTTGACGTCTCGAGCGCGCAACTTTGCCGACGCTTTTTCAAGCGTCGCCGGTCACGCGCAAACCCTCTGCACTCTCTGATGCGTAACTCTGATAAGTAAACAACTGATTGTTTGAAACGTATAAAATTCTCGTACCTTACCGGCGCGGAGCCGCTGATTCGCGCTCAGACGCGCGTGAGGCGTCGCGAAGTGACACAAATGATGCAATGTTCAATCGCCGATTCGTGTCGCGACTCGCGATGAAGTTTCAATAGACAACAAATCATACAATATACGTACCATGTGTCCGAAAAACGGACACATGTGGTACCATGGATGTCCCTCTACCAAAAGCATTGATATTTTCTCAGGAAACTCGACGCCGTGACGACAACGGCGACTCTGAAACGATTAGAAATACTACGCCTTTCTTCCACGCCCAAAAAAAAGAATGCGCGTACGAATATTCATTCGTCGGAGTGATCTTGCACAGGATCGAACTGTGAATCTCCGGTTCCGTAGACCGGCGCCTTATCCATTGGGCCACAAGACCCATATATAGCGAGAATGCGTGAAAAAAATCCCTGCCATTCGTGAACGAAGTTAC
>Ga0181605_10003886_pt1 | contig 12112 bp, 16 predicted proteins | sample 041ome_11_FD_148676 | JGI IMG/M metagenome (GOLD analysis project Ga0181605, IMG submission 148676) | Coastal salt marsh microbial communities from the Groves Creek Marsh, Skidaway Island, Georgia - 041411US metaG (spades assembly) | ecosystem: Environmental > Aquatic > Marine > Intertidal zone...
GAAATAATATCCGAACCACCCCCCAAATCTGCACAAGTCTCGTTAAAGTAACTACTTGGGGGAGGTGGAGGTGGGGGTAGAGCTGGAGTTGAGTTTGAAGATGGAGTTGGGTTTGAGTTTGAGTTTGAGTTTGAAGATGGAGTTGGGTTTGAGGTTGAGGTTGAGTTTGAGTTTGAAGATGGAGTTGGGTTTGAGGTTGAGGTTGAGGTTGAGGTTGAGTTTGAGTTTGAGTTTGAGTTTGAGTTTGAAGATGGAGTTGGGTTTGAGGTTGAGGTTGAGTTTGAGTTTGAAGATGGAGTTGGGTTTGAGGTTGAGGTTGAGGTTGAGTTTGAGTTTGAGTTTGAGTTTGAAGATGGAGTTGGGTTTGAGGTTGGGGTTGTTTTTTTCTTACCCATCACATTCATATAAAATATAATACCAAAGATGATTAATGATATCATTGCCAGTAGAATGCCACCTCCAATTAATGCAGCCTGTGACATTTATAATATTCGACGATTTTATTCTTGATTCATAGTAAGTGATAATGGAATGTTCCAATTATCGTGTCCAAGGTACAAGTGAGAGTGAATTAAGTTCGTATGTATGCACCGGACATGAAAGTTACTGTACCAGTTATTTATGCGATGATGTGGGTCGAAAGAGAGTTGAATTTTGTAGAAATTTAGATAACATCACACGCAATCCAGGGGGTGATGGAGGAACGTGTATGGAGAGAAATGGAGGTGCTGAATACGCCAAAGAATATTGTAAAGTTGGGGATAGAATGGTGAGTGCAGGGGTGTGCAATAGAGACAATCTCCAAAATTATTACGACAGTCTCGCAGAAGCGTATTGCAAAACTGAAAATGGTAAAGCTAATCCATGGTGTTCATGTTACAATGTAACTAATGGGGTATGTAATACAAATACTACCGCAGCTGGTTGTGCACAAAAAAGACAAACATATGACAAGTTGGTTGAAGCCACACCAGAAGACTATAAAGAATCTTGGTCTGATATGGAACCATGTTTTGGTGGGGTTTGTATGGGTAATAAATATTTACCAGGTGGATATAACACAAACTGTAGTAGACCTGTTCAAATATGTGATATGAATTTTGATATTCAAACTATTGCCGATTCAACTATCAATGCTACTTGTAATCAAACCGCGAATATAGGTTCACCCACCGGAGGAGGTGGTATTGGTGATTACATTCCAAAGTCACTTGACGAACTCAAGGCAGATTCAAAAAAACAAATTGGTGTCACAGGTATTGTCTCTATATTATCAGTTTTATGTATTGCAATTATATTAATTACTGTGGGTATTAGTGGTAATAATAAAAGTGTAAGAACAAGATTCAAGTGATAACTTAACATCTTACTCGTGAGTTCACAATTTTGAGGGGTTCCCCAATTTGCTTGAGGTGCGTAGTGTGGTATGCGAAGTTGTACTGGGGGAACATATCCTTTATGAGATTCGATATCACAGCACCCTCCACATAGTTGGATATACCTGAACACACCGAATTTCGTTCAATTTGAAGAAAACGATCCTCTAATTGCACGAACTTTTTTAGGTTCTCTTGACTCACACCATTCTTATGCATGAGAAGGTACATCTGCTTGGAGGCACCCCCACTGAGATGGAAGTTTTTGGAACCCGCAACTTCCTCAGTCTGGTTAGACTTCTCATATATGAGGGCAAGGGCTAAAAGAGTTAGGAATACATAACGCATCATCTTACTTATTACAGAGATCTTTATATTTTGTATACTGCTCCTCTATTGGCACCACCGGCATCCAAAGTTCCCCATTTATATGGCCCCGTACAATATGAATTTGTGCCACCGGCTAGCTCAGTACCTTCCACGTCACCTTGACATTCCCGATTAAGGAGGGTTTGAGCTAAAGAAATGTCATTCGCACAGAACACCTCAAAACCACTTTCCATTGGACATTCAAGACTCATATATTCATGATCTTTACACACCTCACGGGCTTTCTCTTCTGTAGTCCAACGACCTTTACCAACCCACCCCATTTCATCGCGACGTCGTGTGTTGACACATTTAAGCATACCCGATGTTACATCACCCGGGGTTTCATCTGAGGGTGGTGGTGTCACGTCACTTGGATGAGCTGGAGGACCTGGAGGAGCTGGAGCAGCTCCTAGAACAGGAGCTGAGGGAGCAAGAGATGGACCAGCAGCTGAGCGGGCAAGAGATGGACCAGCAGCTGAGCGGGCAAGAGATGGACCAGGGCTTGGGCCAATTGAGGGTTCATCTCTATTCATCATAAAAATTATAGTAGTAACCATGATAATTACAAATAGAACAACGCCACCTATTATGGGTGCACGAGACATTTTATTATACTTATTACATAGGAATTAATTTACACAAGTCATTCACCTTGTACACTATATTGAAAAACTCGTCGCGCGACGAAACATCTTGAGGTTTGATAATTTCAAACTCAATTTGATATGAACATGGTTCCTCCGAATCCATATCAGCGTTGTCACCCGATGAGATTGTCATATCAATGCTGAGGTTCTTTCTCACAAATGAGTGTCGTGTCTTTGTGCGCACACGATCCATATCATATTCACCCCACGTTGGAATCTCGCGGGACACACTAAAGCGCATATCGAGGGGTGTTCCAGTGAAATCCTCCTTCAATACATTAATCTTTTGGATCATCTTACCATTTTCACCCGTATCCTTGTTTACAGAGAGACGAATGTTGTTAGCGTCGCTGTAGTACACATCAAGTTCGGAATATTCAGTCTTTTCCCAACCATCGTACTTGCGAAGACCCTCAAGAACTCTATCAAAAGTCTCCTTGCCCACATTGGTATCAAAGAATGATCCATTGTGTTTGCCAAGCCGCATCTCAACTTCAATATTTTCCTCCTCTTTGTGGGTGTCAAAGAGGGGAAGAACTTTTTCAACAATAGTTTTGACGTCGTGCATTGTTTGTTTACATTTAATGATACGCGGCATTCTCTTAAGTGTTTTTTATACACAAAATGTAATGAGAGGTTTTTTGAACCTCGGAAATACCTGTTACTTCAATACAGCCATACAATGCCTCCTTCATATCCCAGTACTTTCAAATTACTTTCTACACATTGGCTACACAGGTGATTGTGAGTTTACACAATTGTACACAAAACTTGTACAATTTTATTGGATCTCCCAAGAGAAGGGTCTCGTCCATTTGGGTCCATTGATGACACATTTTTTCAAACACTTCCCACGTTTTGAGAATAGGGAGCCCCACGATACTCAAGAAGCGATCCTTTGTGTGATAGATATATTGGAGAGATCCTGTCCCGATATAAAACAGTGGTTTTACGGAAAAAAGACACAAGAGACTATTTGGCCAGGGGGGAAGACACAATCCCAAGAAGATTTTGGGATTCATCTCGTGACCTCCCAAGGCGCCGATTTGGCTGCGATGCTCATCAAGAGTGCGGATTGGAATGTGATTGAAAATTTTGAAGACACCGAGGGACGGGTACACAATGTTGCGACAACCCGAATGGTATTTTCAAAACTTCCACAAGTTTTAATGATTTCATTTGATAGAAAAAGTCATATACATGTGATTGAAAAGATCTTGATAGACAAGTATGAATACGAGCTCATTGCGAGTGCTGTACACATGGGTATACAACACGATGGACATTATGTGAGTTTTGTAAAACACGCAGACACATGGTATTACATAAATGATGATTTTGTGAATGAAGCTACGCTCCCAGAGACTGCGGGGCACTATGTTCTGGTCTACAATCTAAAAACTCCTTCATCTGAATGTCCTCCTTAATGTTTACGATAGTCCTATAGAATGTGCGTCTATTGTTGGGGTGTGTTTTATCACGTCGCCTCTTGAGGGGTTTCCACCATAGGGACCCTGGTTCCCACGTAATGTACATACATTCAACGATAGCACCCTCCTCAAACCAAGGTTCATTCATACGGGTCACTGGGAACTCACTCTCAAAGAATAACTTTCCCTTTTCTTGGACGTAGAGTTTCCAGACGTGGCCACCATCGAAACTTGTACCCCTCTTCATCTGGAAGTCAACTGTATTCTTTTCACGTGGTTTCCATTTGAACATAGTTTCATGTGTTCCAATCCGCATAGGTTCATTTACAGGTGTAAACACGAGACCATCTACATCCTGTTGAACTGTGGGGAGGTACCGATACATGAAGTGGTCAAAGTCCCTCATGGCGTGGAATGTCTTCATTTTGAGACGGTACTTATCTGACTTTACGTAGATGATACCTTTCATCATCTTCTCGGCAGCCCCAAGTCTTCCAAAGAGGTTGAGATGTCCCACAGCTTCACCAGAAACAAGAAGAGCGTCATACACCATGAGTGTGCCATTGTAGAGTTCGCCATCAAGAATTGTACCCTCATAGACCTTCTTATTGAGTCTGAGTCTGACTTCAATCATATCAAAGGCTCGGTTGACCAACATACACACAGACTTACCTTCAAATGTTGTGGCAACTAACATGTGTCGCTCACCATCAGTCTTTTCACATACAACATATTCGGCACCCTTGAGGATTGGAAAGTGTTTGTACTCAATGGAGATGGGTTGTGGACCGGGGAAATAATCCTTACTTCCCCAAACATGATGGATGAATTTCACAACATGTTCATGGAGTGGAGTAGACATATATGTAGTACAATTTTAAACTTTAATTGGTTTTAACACCCGCCGCACTCAAAATATTACTAATACACTCATGTGGATAAGTCATGATTAACTTAGCTGCTGTAAACGCATAAATCTTAACCCCGCGTTCCTTCAACTTTTCAAACATCTTCACATGAAGGTTGAAGTTACCCTTTTTGTCTTTGGAATTTTTTATGATATTTTTAGAAAACATAACCCAAGACTTTGCTTCCGTACTTACGACTGTGTAAATATCATTTGATATTTTTTTACCCACCTCCGTGTCGAAATTTAAACCCATTTGTGACACCGGTTCAGTGGAACCAGCCTTAACTTTGTGTCTAAAGAGACCCCAATCAATACCCTCCTTGACACCCGGAAAGACGAGGGCACCAATACCCTCGTGATTTTCAAAAATCTGTTTGATAGAGTCCTCATCTACACCAATCCCGAAATCTATAAAGAAGAGACGATCACATCTACTTAGACACGCTTGAATCATTTCAAGCTTCTCAAAGGGATCATCATTGACATATACAATCTCATTCTGAACATTATTTTTAATACAATAAATGTTAAGTTTGAGGATTGTATGAAGTGTTTTTACGGAACAAGATTTTGAACGAGCCGTAACAACTGTACAAATCTTCATATTACAAGTAATTTGTGTTTAAGCCTTAAGCCTATCATTTAGGCATCCACTAAACGGGAGATTTCCCACGTGACCAAGTGTTGTATTTATGTCTGCGTAAATTTTCCCATCACATTGTTGCCATCTGCGGCAAAATGCATAATCTTCCGAGAGGTAACGCCTAGACTTAGGGTCAATCATACAATCAAAGCAGGCGTGATAGTCGTCAAAGTCTCTATTTTGGTGATCATTTTTACACCACAGTTCGGGGAACTTTTCCTCTAATTGCTTGAAAACACCCCTCTTAATGACCATAAATCCAGTTGGCCCATCGAGGATGGGAATGAAACCATTTTCCACTGAGATTCTCTGTGCACCAAAGTTTACAACCAGACTCGAAGAAAGCATCGCCATATTTCGTTCATCGCCATTTCGTACAGCATCAGCTGCCTGATCCCACATCACTACCTTTTTAGGATAACACGCCACACTAATATCGTGAGAAGATCTCACGAGACGTATTACGGATTCTGCCTCAAAATCAACATCTGCGTCAATAAACATAAAATACTCACAGTCTGTTTTCTGCATGAAGCGACCAACTGCAACATTTCGGGCTCTATGCACGAGGGATTCATTTTCAGTGGTATCGAGGTACAGTTGTATGCCTTCCTTAATGAGAAGAAGCTGTAACTTGATAATACTGGACATGTACTTTTCTAAGCAAATACCCCCATAACACGGAGTTGAAAGGAATAATTTGACCATTCTTTATTACAATTGGTTTTTAGCCTCTAAGTGTTTTTTGATAATATTCTCAATTTTGTTCAATGTTGGTACAGATACAGAGCATTTTTCGCACACTTGCGCCTTTGTGATCCCTGGGCTAAGAACTAAATAGATGATCGCAGAAGCTACACTGTTTGGAGTCTTACTCATAAGTTCCACACAATCATCGGTCGCGCCACACATTTTGTTACACCTGTATCTCTCATCCCTCGAGATCTCAAAGGAATTGAGAAGCCGTTGCATGACGTCATAGGATTTCGTCACATAGTTCTTCTCGGTGATACCCATAATGGTATCCTTGAATATTTGGGTTGTCCGACTAATATCTTTGGATTGAATACCAAACATATCGGCAATCTCTCTCGTTGTTCTCGGAAATTGTGCGAGACGACACGCGTACAAAACACAATTGGCCTTGATTCCAAGTCTCACCGCACCTCGGGTCAACTTCTCATCATTGAACTTTCTGTACATCATCTTGGCATCCTTGAGGACTGTATCTGGTAGAGTGTGACATGCCTCATCTATATCACGGTACGCGTGGAAGAGTGACCGATCCTTGTGATTCATAGACATATGGAAATTAATCTTTGCCATCCTCTTATTCTCATAGGTTGATGAGCGTTGCGTTGAAATAATAGTACCCTTCCCCCAATTCTGGGAAAAGAGCTCGGGATTTGCGTTTGGGTTGCCGCACCGAGACGGATCGTTCACTCGCCCATCATCGGTTATTCCACTCGTCCATTCGGCACTGTCATCTACGAAGTTATCCTCCACGAGACCACACTCCGAACAAGTGGGGAGGCCCTCTGGTGAAATAACTTTCACCCCCGAACACTCACGACAAAAATTGGTATTCACTGGCTTTTGTTCGATCTTTTTAGGTAATAGTTGGTCCAAATCGGACCAGATAGCTGCCAGCATCATAGTATGAATGTGGGCGAGCTTTTTTAGTTTTTGGAATTACGCGCCGAAACTTAGGTTATCCGCGTGTACTTTTGCCAGTGCTTCAATCGCATCCACAGTGTCCTTAAAACTTCTTGCGCCTGGGGTGGAGGGTTTCCATTCATTCCATTCCTTATCTATAGACTTATAGTTAGAGGGTGGTATCACCTCTCCGTCAATCTCATCATCGGGGACAATGAAGTCATCCATTTCTGAGTCACTCTCATCCTCGTCGTATATTTCAGAGTCGGAATCTTCAATATCAATTTCAGAATAAAACGCATACATTTTGTCACCGAGGGATTTCATTTCCAAATCTTCAAAAGTTGTTCCACTTGGGTAGTGTTCCATAATACTCTCGTAGGGTGCGGGGTTCATATCACCATCTTCAAGTTGATAGACACAGGCGGACTTATATATGAGCTCGGTAGGGTTTAGATAACGCACCCCAAGCACCAGGCCAGTGTTCATTCCTACAACTGCGTACATTTCGTCTTCTACGTCTTCTTCGTTTACTAACAGTTTGACTATATCGTCTTCAATTATTTCAGATGGTACAATCATGCTTAGAGTTTTCAAGCAAAAAATTATCAACGATAATACTACAGATGAAAATCACAATTTATTCGAAGGAAGGATGTCAATATTGCGATCACGCCGTCACACTATGTGAAACGGAAGGATTGGAATATGAAAAAGTTATGATTGAGAAGGAGGATCTCAAGAAGTTGTGTGATGGTAGGCTTGACACTTACCCTCAAATATTTAGTGATGGACGTCGTATCGGAAACTACTTTGAATTTCAAGAGTGGGTGGAGGAGGAGTATGAGCCAATCTTGGCGCCTACCCTAAACAGATTTACCGTGTTCCCCCTGAAGTATCCACACCTCTGGGATCTCTATAAGAAGGCTCAAATGTCCAACTGGACTGCTGAGGAGGTAGATACCTCCAAGGACTTAGACGACTGGAAGTCCCTCAATGAGAATGAACAGAAATTCATAAAGTATATCCTGGCGTTTTTTGCTGGGTCCGATGGAATTGTTTTTGAAAATATCAATAACAATTTTGCTGATGAGGTACAGATAAGCGAAGCGCGCTCATTCTATGCGTATCAATGCCATAATGAAATGGTTCACGGCGAAACATATTCAAAACTCATAGATAAGTATATCAAAGACCCATCAGAAAAAAAGCAACTCTTTGAAGCTATCCAGACAGTTCCATGTATTGAGAAAAAGGCGCAGTGGGCGATGAAGTGGTTTGACCAGAAGTCTCGCTCATTTGCCGAGCGCCTCTTTGCGTTCGCGTGTGTGGAGGGGATCTTCTTCTCGGGCTCATTCTGTGCTATTTATTGGTTGAAGAAGCGGGGTCTCATGCCGGGTCTCTGCTTCTCAAATGAACTCATTTCCCGCGACGAGGGTCTCCACCAAGAGTTTGCTGTGGAACTTTTCAAGACTTTGCGCAATAGACCCAGTACGGAGACCCTCCACACAATCGTAAAGGAGGCTGTGGATATTGAGAAGGGGTTCATCTTGGACGCCCTTCCCTGTAACCTCATCGGTATGAACTCTGAGAAGATGTCTGAGTACATCGAGTATGTATCGGATCGTCTCCTCAAACAGATTGGGGTGCCAACAATTTGGAACTCTAAGAACCCATTTGATTTTATGGAGAACATTAGCTTGGACGGGAAGACAAACTTCTTTGAGAAGCGGGTTGGTGACTACGGCAAGTTGGACGATGACACCGATGATATTGGCTTTGACGAAGAGTTTTAAAGAATATAATACTATATAACACAAGCACGCACACATGCAGCACGCAATTCTACAATCAGTGGTTGGCAGCCCCGGACCTCTCATTGTAGAACATAATGGTCAAATGTTTATTGAGAATTGTTTTATGATTACCAATAAACAGGTGGATAATATATACGAAAAAATTAAAAACATCAATTTTTCAAAAATTGAACAAACTACGGATCGCTCCTTTGTTCTTACATAGGATTGAGATCTAATGATTCAAGTTGGAGACCGGTGTCTTCAAATGGTGCATCAACCATACCTGGTCGCATAACAACATCAACTTGTTGGGGTGGTGGAACAACCTTCTCGGCTGCGCAACCCGAACATCCCGCAGAGGGACCCATCTCCTTTATCTTGGGGAGTTCCTTCTTAACGTTCATCATACCCCAAACAACGAGGATGAACACGAGGGTGTGTACGAGGAGACCCATGGTTGATGGGCAGCCATTGGGGGTCGCAATGCGTGGACCGAGAACTCGCCTGACGAGACGGAAAGTTTCGGGGTTCGCGATGATGAAAAAGGTGAGGCCTGAGATGAGGGAAGTCACGAACTTCTCCTGTTGCTTTTGGCCGTTACACCCACAACCGCAGTCTTTAAAGAGACCCATGATTATCTTTTAGTGTATATCAACAAAAAAAAATGTATACGTATAATAAAAATGTCTCAAGGGGCTATCATTGCAGGTGTCGCCATGGTAGCGATATGTTGTTCTGTTTCCTCAGCAGCCTACGTCATGATGGGTGGTGAGGAACCGGTCGCACCCGTGGTACCACCTCCCCCAAGCGAGTATGTGTATGAATTTATTAAGAATGTTGAAAGTGCTCATAAAAAGGATTTTAATGTACACATAACCGATATTCGCATGGATGGTGTACGTGTTACCCCTGAACAAATAGTGCTTCACGAGGAACCATTGTGGGCTAAATGTAATAGTAAAGATGGTGGATATCAATGTGAAGGTGATAATTATGGGCTCAATGACCCAGAACCAGCCAATCCAACTATGACGGATTTGACCTGGTCTGCGTGGAAGGAAGGGCAAATTCCAGTTGGCTCAAAAGTTTTCACCATCACATCCCCAACAAAGGTTGGTGAGTTTGAAATTGACTATTTCAGACCCAAATACGCACCAGGTTGGATTATCAAGGAAAATGGTGTAGAGGTTCTCAAGGAAACTGTGAACGGTGGAACTGGTAAGACACCAACACCAAAAACAATCAAATATACAATCCCATAAAAAATGACTTAAAGTCGAGACTCCAAGAAGATATATAATACCCTCTACAATGTCGCTTGCTATCCAACGATCCTCCGATTTCACAGCCTCCTCTGTTGGCTTTTCAAAACTTCGTAAAAATAAGAATGGCGGCAAGACCGTCTATCTCAATGGTGGCGACAACAAAAAGCTCTACCTTCAACTCCCCTTCATGCGTTCTCCATATGGTCTGAGTGCCTTCACTGATGAGGGTACTGGACGCACGACGTATTCCTTGGATCTCTCTTTTGACCCAGACAATGCCGACGCGATGGACCTTCACGCCAAGTTGAAGGAACTTGATGAACTCATTGTCAACACTGTCGCTGAAAACTCCAAGGAGTGGCTCGGTAAGGAGTTCAATGTCGCGGTCCTTCGTGAAGCGCTCTACAAGCCCCTGGTTCGCCCAGGTAAGGAGCCATACCCATCAACCCTCAAGCTCAAGATTGCGACGAAGCCAGATGGCTCGTTTGTTCCAGAAGCATACACCATGCAGAAGGCAGCAGTTCCACTTGATACGGTTGAAAAGGGTCAAAAGGTTATGGCCATTGTTGACGTCAGTTCCATCTGGTTCATTGACAACAAGTTTGGTGTGACTGTGCGTCTCCAACAAGCCCTCTTGGAGCAATCCACGAAGCTTCCATCGTTCGCCTTCCAAGGCCTTGACCTCCCAGAAGAGGAAGAGGTTGACGATGTGGAAGAGGAAATTGAAGTAGACGAAGAATAAATCTAAATTGTAATTACAAAATTCAATCTCAGTATTGATAAGAGGAATGAAACTTCTTATGAATATCCTAAGTACACTTTTTTATAGAATAAATCACATGAAACTCCAAAAAATTATCGAAGAGGGGGATGTCGAGGGTCTCAAGGAAATGGGTAAAGATATCGCGGACTATGTCGACTATGAGATGACTCGAGATAATGAGATACACCTCACATATTGGATTGCCGCACACGAAGATACACCCAAGGGTGTCAGGATGTTACGAGCATTCAAAGTTGCATGTTCCTCGCATTCACACTATCACTGGCATGAAATCATGAAAGTCATGGGGTATTCAATGATGCGTGGCGCAGTTGAGAGTGAAAATATAAATATACTTGAACAAGCCATGTGTCACGTAGATGAAGTTGATCTTTATGAAATCATAGGAGACCTTGATGAAGATAATCCCATAGTCAGGTGGTATGATGAAAATTTTGTTAGTATGTAATAAGTATGGTCAAACTTGCAGACCTCGTCCATATTGCCAACAGAGCCAAGACTGACGCTCAGAAGAATGCTGTCGGTGAAGAAGTCAAAAAGTTTTTGAGAGGTAAGAAGGCGTGTGACCCAAAACAAGAAATGTTCTCGAATACCGGAATTAAAATTGAAAAGGGGGGGCGACTCAGGATGCTTGGTCAGGGACAATATGGTGCGGTATTCTACGGATGCCTCGACGATAAGTGTAAAACACGGATTGCCATAAAGATTACAAATGAGGCATCTGCCAAGATGGAATATCGTATCGCACAGAAGCTTAGAGGTATGGGTGTTCCCCGTATGTATCACTTCAAGTCGTGCGACGATAAAGATATTCTTTATTTTGAATACATCAAGGGTGAATCACTCGAAGATTGGATTAAATCTCAACCAAGTTCAATTGCGTACAAAAAAGTAATTTCACAAGTCATCGGAAACCTCAAAAAAATCCACGAAAAGTATCCCAAGTTTAGACACCACGATCTTCATTGGAACAACATCATGGTCATGGAGGGTAATGTACCCGTGATGATTGACTTTGGTCTCGCAACGATAGAAGGTGTTAAAAACCCCGTATACGATAAGCAATTTGCGAATAATGTGGGGATATCCACAAAGTCACACTATATGTATGACGCACACTACTTTCTTAATATTTTATACAATTATTCAAAATCATTACCTGTCAAACAATTCATTAGAGATCTCTTTCCAGCTCCTTATCTCACCCGACAAAGTCCAGAAGTTAAATCA
>Ga0181605_10003905_pt1 | contig 12082 bp, 9 predicted proteins | sample 041ome_11_FD_148676 | JGI IMG/M metagenome (GOLD analysis project Ga0181605, IMG submission 148676) | Coastal salt marsh microbial communities from the Groves Creek Marsh, Skidaway Island, Georgia - 041411US metaG (spades assembly) | ecosystem: Environmental > Aquatic > Marine > Intertidal zone...
GATCACCTGGCCATGCGACCTCAGAGCTTGCCTTTAGCCTAATTGCAATGCAGGCCCGCCACCTCTTTGAGAGCGCAACTTCAATGCGCAATGGCGGCTGGCAGACACATCTTGGGCGTGATCTTCGTGGGGCCAAACTAGGCATTTTAGGGCTTGGCAGACTTGGAGAACAGCTTGCCAATTACGCCAAGGCTTTTGGTATGAATATTCAGGCATGGTCGCAGAACCTGACTGTCGAGAGATGCAATGAGGTCGGTGTTTCCTATGTTGATCGCGATACGCTGTTCCAAACTTCGGACTTTATCTCAATCCATTTAAAATTATCTGACCGGGTTCGCCATCTAATCGCGGCAAAAGAATTGGCAATGATGAAACCCGAGGCCTATTTGGTAAATACATCACGCGCCCCAATCATTGACATGCAGGCATTGACCAGCGCGCTTTCCAACGGACAGATTGCTGGTGCGGCGATTGATGTTTATGATCTTGAACCTGTGCCCGCAGATGATCCATTGCGGAAAACGCCCAACCTGTTGATGACCCCGCATATCGGTTATGTCACGCGCGAAACTATGGAAATCTTCTACCGCGAAACACGCGACGCAGTTGAGGCAATGATGGCTGGCAAACCGATCCGCAGCTTGTAGCAATTGCACCCTTCACTCAGTGTCGTCCGGCCAGTGTTAGGGCGATAATCAGGGCAATTTGCCATCACGAACCCAGCGCTGATAAACGCGATAAAATGAGTTTTGCAAGCGGACCATGCCAACCATTGTTTCATTGAAATAATCTTCGACCTTGGCTGGGCACCTGAATTATCGTCCCATAGTTTAAGAGGCAAAGCCGTCACCAACGCTGTATCGACCGTTTCAGCATTCACCGAGGGGCAAGCGCCGAAAAAAACTCGATGACCCATTTCACTCAATCGTTTGACGACTAATCGCCCGCTTGGGGACAACCCATTAAAAACAAATAAAACCTGCCAAAAACGATCCATATCTGGCTTATAGCCTCACCTTAAAAGACCATTTAGCGATCAAAGTTCGAATATTATGGAAAGAATAGGGTGCGAAATACTGTTGTAATACGTCAATCTAATGCCACAAATGCCAAATACGGCTCCGTTCAATGCAGAAACAATTTGGTTATAAATACTGTTTTATACCAACCAGAACATCGCCACATGGAATCAATTTTTAGCTCATGTAAAATTTTGATGCCAAAATCAGAAATTGCTGCTTTCACGGCATCTTAAAAATGCTATCTTTTGATCATCATAGTCAGGTTTCCAGAGGAACCCGCTGCGCATGCGACCGAACGTCTCTCATTCGCCCGATTTGCACCCTATCTTTTCGTTTGCGAACGGCGAAATGGGCGCGATCTCGAATCATTTCATCAGGTCGATTGAAAAGATCACTGGACAGCCTCGAATCCGAAAATTGTACTTTGATTATGTTAGCGAGGATCGACCGCCCCAGAATTTCTGGGCTGACGCGCTTGGACGGCTAGATATTTCAATTAATCTAACCCGCAGCAATATCGACGGCGTTCCCGCCTCAATTCCAGCCACCGGACGGGTTCTCGTGATTGCCAACCATCCTTATGGGGTGATCGACGGTTTAGCATTATGCGCGCTGATGGCTGACGTCCGGCAGGATTATAAAATCATCACACACCGGGTTCTGCGCCAGGCACCTGCGGTTATGGACAAGATTTTGCCGGTTGATTTTGATGAAACCGAAGCCGCACTTGCCAGCAATTTGAGAACTCGTGCTGATGCTACCAAACATCTAAAAGATGGCGGCGCGGTGATTATTTTTCCAGCAGGCGCGATTTCTCTGGCGCCCAACTTTGTTGGCAACGCCATTGATACCGAGTGGAAAACCTTTGCAGCAAAGTTGGCGCAAGTTCCAGATACAACGACAATTCCGTTTTATTTTGATGGGCGGAATTCGCTGTTATACCAGATGGCGCGCAGGGTCAGCGTGACATTGGGCTATTCACTCATGTTCCGTGAGATCTGTAAAAAAATGGGGCATTCAATCTCGCTCCATATGCGCCAGCCAATCCATGCCAGCACATTATCGCAATTTGGCACCCGCACAGAAATGACCGCGTATTTGCGCCGCTGCACATATGGAAATGACAATTTCTAGTGATAGAGATAGGTCGGGTTCTAGCGATAGAGATAGGTCGGGCTAGTCCAGCACAAGGTACCGTCTTCTAGGGTCACTCGAATAAAGACCGGATTATCCCCATCACCATCAAGCGCAATCTTGCGCTCAAACTGCATGGTCTGATGCGGATTGACTGTCGGCAGACGGAACAGCTTTAGATAGCGTGGCAACACGCCACTATTGTCAAAAACCTCATCCTCGAAACCGATATCTTCCAGCGGAACACCCGCCTTGATCAATGGGGTTTCGATCTTAAATGTGCCGCTGTAAGGGTCGGCAAGTATCACATCAAAGCCGCCAATATTTCCCGTCGTCAGCGCCCGCCAGTTCAATTCAACCGGCGATGGCTGGTTCAGCGTTTTATCTTTGTTGAAAAAATTGATCGGACTTGCTGAAACTATTTCATTTTCTGACAAGAAGGCTGATCCATCCCAGATCACCTGACGGAAACGGCCCCGATATTCAGCGCCTTCCCAAATCACGCGGATACGGCTGCCAAGGTCTTCCTTTGCATAGGGGCGGATGGTTTCAATCAAGGTCAGGCCGTTGAAAATATCAACACGTTCGATTGCCACACTAGCGCGGATATCAACTTTAAGCGATATATCGCCCGTTGGCAGATGCACAATATCGCCCATAATTGCCTGATTTGCCGCAATACCAATGTCACGTCCATGGCGGGGATCGTCATGGAATTTCGTGCCGCCTTGTGGAAAATCTACAGCAAGCGTGATCAGTGGCCGGCCGTTCTCACCGCCGGTAGTCGCATAATGGTGACGTTTCCGGATTGCCTCTAAAATCGTCTCGCGGCTTAATTTGTCAGTCAAAAAGCACGTCAGCCCACCAACCGCACCAAACAGCGCCGCGCCCGGATAGCTGGCACCGGGACGCCCCTTATGCCCATCCGAATTGGCAACAATACCGACACGATACCCGAGACGAAACGCATCTTGAACCAGCCATTCGAAACTGCCCCAGCTTGAGTGAATTTCCATGGATTTTTCAAACCGGCCATCATGTGCCAGTTCAATATCGGCATAGCGGCCACCACAATGTGCGTAAACAACAACATCATCTTCGCCATGCTCGGCAAAGGCGGCAAATAGCTCACCAGCTGAATTACAGTCAGTATCAATATCAGAATGATCGCTGACCAGCGCGTGTGACGACCGGCGGATGGTGCGCCCCTCGGTTGGGAAATAGATATTGCGGTCGCCGCCAAGTCCGGTATTGCCAGACCATTCATAGCCCGGAATAGCGACAAATTTCCCGTCCTCGTTAAACCCGGCACAAAGCTGGTCAAGCTGCGTCCAGAAATCACCGGTAATCTGGAAATCATTGCCCTGATGGCCGGTAGCATCAACAAACGCATAATCACGCGCAAACCGAAAATAGGCCTCGGCACTGCCGGTGCCAATGGTTTCTTCGGACTGACCATGAAGATCACCCCAAAAATGCCGCGATACCGGGTGAGCCTCAATCCGGATTGGGTTTGTCCGGCACAGCACCGCGCCTGCCTCATCCAGAAAATCCACATGAAGATCAGCCGCATCTGCGACCGACAGGCCAGCAATTTCACCAAAAAAAGACCCCGGCTCTAGCCGAACGCTCTGGGGCAGTCCCGCAACCGGATGACTGGCACGAGGATAGAGCATAATATCGCACTGGTCCGATGGGTTGCCCCATTTATCCTCGCCTTTGAATTTGATTGAAAACACCTCATTCACCGCACGAATTGTGGGGGCGACCGCTAAATAACGATCAGGCTTTCCCGGAATAATCTTAATCACCGGTTGAACCGGCATCGGCTGATAGCAATAGGTGGCAATCGGATCAATCAAGGTGTGAAATTCATAACTCTCTTCACAGAATGTCTGCAACCGCATCCCCGGCGAGCCACCAGACCGGTCACCAAAGGTGATGGTAATTCGATCGCCTTCGCGCAAAAAGCCGCGCACAACTTTAATATAAAGCGTTCTATCCCATGGGCGCACATTGCCCTTTGGATCATAATGATACGTAAGAACAGCGTTGTTCGACGCCTCAATGGTCGTGTAGTTCGGCCCTTTAGGATCTTCAAATTGTGGCCGGGTTTGATCACTGGCAAACCGAAAACACACCCGCATTGATCCAGAATCATCAATGCCGAATTTACCTGCAATATAGGTTAGCACAAATGTCTGATAACTTCCCGCCTCAAAGGCACCGTCGGGGGTAATCGAAACGCTGCCCAGCTCATCAGCAGGAATCGGAAACGCAACCGGCGAACTCGTCGTGCCGCCAGTGCCACCACCAGCTAGAACATCATCGCGGCTTCCCATGGGTATTTCAGTCATAATAGAACCTTTGAACCTAATTTTAAACGTTTGAATGGCAGGATTAAAGACCTAGCCAGACGCGATACTAGCAGTTAATTCGCGTCCCGCAAGGACAAGACCCGATGCAAGAATCAACCATATCAGCAACCGCTGAAACTGCTGATCATTTAACCGGCGAAAAACAAAAATGCCGGTTTGCGTGCCAATAATCGAAAAGGGAAAGGCCACCGCAACAACCAGCCAGATATGCTGGCCGATTAACCCGCGCCACGCCATCAAAACCAGCACCGTTCCCAAAACGATCATATTGAACGGCTGCACCAGCGCGCGCCGACGCGCCTTGGACCAGTCATAAAGCGAGCACCCCATGGTCAAAATCGCGCCGGACATTCCTGCCACCATGCCAAAGAGACCACCGACAAACCCAACAAGCATATCGGCCGCAAGATAACGCTTGGTCAATTTTGGCAAAGTCTTGCGAAAGGTAAAAAAACCACCAAACAAGATAAGCAGGCTCGCTACCAGAAATTTCAGCATGGTGACATTCACCGCATCCAAGACGAGATAGCCAGTGATGATGCCAATCGACGCCGGAAGTAAAAATCGCAATTGGTCGGCCTTATCAATCGCGTTGCGAACGGCGTACAAGCCTTGCAAACCACCAACCAGCGACATGATCACAACCGTGACAACCGCATCAAGCGGCGGCATTGCCGCTAGCCACCACCCAAGCGCAAAAAGACCCGTGCCAAACCCGGCAAGGCCATTGGCAAAACCGCCAGCAAGCGCACCAGCGATGATCAGCATGATTACATCAACGCTCATCACAGCCCATCTCTTGCATTGAGTATGCGGGGATAAACAGCACGGGAAAGACGATTTCCAATCATAGATAAACCCTAAGGAGATAAACCCCAAGGCCTGCCGGCTTTGATTGAACCGGCCGGCGCCTGTTAAATCTGCTCATTAAAATCCACCACTGGCGCCAAAATCCGCACGGCCTTGGACGTCGCAGCCCGCATGTCTAGCGCCCGCCGACGTTACGCATATTTTTTTAAGTCGACAATCCCTTTCATCCTAGACTATCCATAGGCTGTCTTATCTGATTACTCTTGAAATGCGATTAGCGGCTTTATCCGCGGCGTTGATTGTTGGAAATTGGGGAGGGCAAAACCGACGCGGCATCACCTCTGTTGGCTGACCAAACTGCTGGCAATCGCGCGTATCAGGATAAAACGCAATGATCATCGAGACTCTTTTATCAGCCGATTTCATAATCGTACTAACGGCAGTTCTTCTTGGCTGTTTTGTCAAAGGCGCCTTGGGCTTTGGCCTGCCGCTGATTGCAACGCCGATCATGCTGTTCACCTTGCCACTACCCGAGATTGTGGCGCTTCTGGCTTTACCGATTATGATTGCCAACATCCAGCAAATCTGGCTGAACCGCGCCCAGTGGCGTATTTTGAAAAAATTTTGGCCGCTTGTCGCCAGCTCTACCTTGATTATGCTGATCGGTGCCCCTCTGATGGTGGCGATTGACAGCCGACTTTTGGGCATTCTAATTGGCCTGATGATTGCGCTTCATGCCATTTTATCCAGCTTTCCATTGCCACAATTTCGCCGCCGCAGCTTAACCGCGACAAGCCTCGACCGGTTCATCATTCCGGCTGGCATCGCCTCGGGCATTCTCGGCAGCTTTAGTTCGATATATTCGTTTCCAAGCCTGCAACTATTTATGATGATGCGCATTACCAAGGATGATCTTGCCATGTTGCTTGGCGTGTTTCTGTCGCTAGGCTATGCCGCATTGTGGCTTGGCATCTCCAATGCCGGATTTCCGGTTGGTGATAATCTGTTATTATCAGCGTTGATGATGGTGCCGGCAATTGCCGGACAGCAAGCCGGCCATTTGGCGCGCCGCCGTTTCAGCGAGACAACCTTTCGTCATATCGTTCATTTTGCACTGGCCTGTGCTGGTTTGACGCTTATGATACGAGGGCTGGGTAGTCTTGTTTAAGGAGCGCCGATAATGGCATTTGATCATAATCAACCTGACTATATTGTCATTGGCGGCGGATCAGCTGGCTGTGTGTTGGCTGCCCGTTTGAGCGAAGATCCGACTTGTCAGGTTGTGCTTCTTGAGGCTGGCGGTGAAGACCGTAACCCGCTTATTCATATTCCAGCAGGCTATATCAAGACGATGGTTAATCCGGCAATGAACTGGATGTTCGAGACCGAACCCGAAGACAGCAGCGGTAATCGCCGCATCGCCATTCCGCGCGGCAAAGTGCTTGGCGGATCATCGGCGATTAATGCGATGCTATATGTTCGCGGCCAGTCCGCCGATTATGATGGCTGGGCCCAACGCGGTAATCGCGGCTGGTCATATGACGATGTGCTGCCTTATTTTCGCAAGGCCGAGCATTGTGAGGCATTGGCAAATGGTGACAAGGATTTTGACAGCGAAATCCACGGCATTGGCGGCCCATTGAATGTTGCCCCGGTCCGCAGTCGCTACGAAGCGCTTGATATGCTGATTGATGCGGCTGAAAAGCTAGGATACCCACGCAACAAGGACTATAATGGTGCCAGTCAGGACGGGTTTGGCTATTATCAGGTAACGCAGAAAAACGGCCTGCGGTTTTCGGCCAAAAAGGCCTATCTGCAACCGGCACGAGGCCGGCCTAACCTGCAGGTGATCACCCATGCGCATGTGACCTCGATCAGCCTAGAGGGAAAGCGCGCCGATGGGGTTCATTATACCCGCCGCGGCAAGGCGCATCATCTAAAGGCCGGACGCGAAATTATTCTGTCAGCAGGCGCAATTCAATCGCCGCAAATTCTTGAATTGTCGGGGATTGGCGCGCCCGATCATATCACGCGTCACGGCATCAATCTTTGCCATGAGTTACCCGGTGTTGGCAATCATCTGGCCGATCATTATATCTCGCGCCTATCATGGCGGTTGCGGCGTAATATTTCGCTTAACAACCGTGCGCATGGGCTTGGGCTAGCGGCCGAAATTATCCGCTATGGCTTGACCCGTCGCGGCCTTCTTAGCCTGCCAGCCGGTGTGCTTAGCGGGTTTGTTAGATCGCGTGACGGTCTTGCTGGTCCCGACATCCAATATCACATTGCCCATGCCAGCTTTGCCAACCCGGCAAAACGTGTCTTTGATAAATTTCCCGGCATGACTTTCGGCCCTTGCCAGCTGCGGCCAGAAAGCCGTGGCTCGGTTCATATCAAATCATCCGATCCCATGACAGCGCCCGCGATCAGGCAGAATTATCTAAGCACCGATGAAGATTGCCGTGTGCATGTTGCCGGAATGAAAATCGCACGAACCATCATGCAAAGCGAGCATATGGCACCACTCGTTGAGGCAGAAATGCGTCCGGGCAAAGACCTTGATAGTGATGATGCGTTATTGGCCTATGCGCGTGAAACCGGCGTGACCTTGTATCATCCCGTCTCCACCTGCCGAATGGGGCCTGATGCAAAATCGGGGGATGTTGTTGATGCGCGGTTGCGGGTTTACGGCCTTTCGGGGTTGCGCGTGGTTGACGCGTCGATCATGCCAACGCTGGTATCCGGCAACACGAATGCGCCAACAATCATGATTGCCGAAAAGGCCGCTGATATGATTATTGCCGACCAACGCTAGATCAGCCACTCAAAAACACCTAATTGCCGCGAAAGCAGGATTCCATCGCCGTGGCATAGCTTGTCAAAAGAGTGGGGTAAAGCTCAATGCCAGCAGGCAGATTGCTGGCAACAGGATCTAGCGTGCCAATGCGAACCTTGCTGCCTTCGGCAATCAGATCTACGGCTTTTTGCCCCAAAAACGGTTCAGCGAAAATACAGTCGATTTGATGCGTGCCAAGCGCAGCGCGTAGCGCCTTTATCCGCGATGCAGTTGGCATTATGTCAGGCTCGCTTGTGATCGCCCCATGATTATCTAACCCGAACCGGCGCTCAAAATAAGTATGCGCATCATGCAGCACCAGAAATCTGGCGGCGGAATAGGGCGCTAGCTGCGTTGCAATATCTGCCTGCACCCCTTGAAGCCGCAACGCCATCTTATCGGCATTCGCGGCATAGATATCGGCATTGTCTGGATCGGCCTTGCCAAGCCGCGATGAAATCACCCTAAGCATCACTTGTGCATTTTGTGGATCAAGCCAGATATGCGGATTAATCGCATGGCGCGCAGGATCATCATGTTTGTCGTGATCATCATGTTTGTCATGGATAGGCTTTTTATGCGCAGGCGCGCTGTTATCGAATTCAATCAATACCAAACCAGAGGCGTCGATCAGCGGTGTTGTTTGGGCGTGCGGCGCAAGTGCCGCCAGTGCCTTTGTCAACGGCTGTTCCATCGTCGGGCCAACCCAAAAGACGATATCCGCTGATTGCAAGCTGCGGGCTTGTGACGGTTTTAACGTGAAATGATGCGCCGATGACGGCGCCTCAAGCAGCAATTGCGGCGTGCCAATATCGCCCATCACCGCTGCGACCAATGAATGGATTGGTTTTATCGAAGCCACCACGGATAGCGGATTTTGCGATGCCATCGCGGCAGAATTTGTTCCGATTATGAGTAAGCCTAGCCCGCAAAACCTGACGAACCCCAAAAATCTCGAGACTATAATCAAGTGCGTCATCCATCCTTGTGGCATCTTAATCTTTCTTTCATCCTCAATGTTGCAAGCGCGCCGGCGCTGGGGAGGTTGGGCGCTTGGGCGTCTCGCCTTCCGGCTTTGCTGATAAGAGGCGCGGTCTACCACGTCCCTTTATTTCGTCATGCGTAATTCCGTAATGTTATATTATAACAATTTCAAAAACTCAACCAACTTTCGATGAGGCAATTAAACATGTTGGCCTCGGGCCATTTGAACGCGCCTGACCGGATCGCAGATTTCGCGAAAACCGCACCATGGAATCTAGGATGCTTCGCGTGGGTCTGATGACTTTGGCAGCTTTGCTATTTTCTGCTTGATTTCGTCATTCCAGCGGCGTCACACTAAAAAGGTGATGCATGTGGCAGTCGCCATTGACCGTCACCCATATCAGGCAAGACTCCATTATCAACAGACATATTCGCCGTTTTTTTAGAGGTTATGATGAGCCAGAAAGATACTAATTTTTTCAATATTGATGCCATGGATCAGGGAATTGCCCGCACCCTTGGCGAGGGGCTTACCACCCGTATTTTCCCCGGTGACAAGGCGATGTTATCAATTGTCCGCATTGCGCCAAACGCGGTTGGCGCCATCCATAGCCACCCGCAGGAACAATGGGGGGTCATGCTGGAAGGCAGCGCAATCCGCATTCAAGGTGGTGAAGAAATCCCCGTTCAAAAGGGCGATTTCTGGTGCAGCCCGGGGAGCGTTGAACATGGTATCATTGGGGGACCGGAGGGCGCTGTCATCCTCGACGTCTTTAGCCCGCCACGCCCTGAATACACCCGCCCCGGAAGCGGCTTTGCAACGGAGTAAATAAATGCCGGTTCAAATTTTTAAGAATGACTTCACCCCTCTATCTGCCGAAAAACTGGCACAATGGGCCAGCATACCACCAGCAATTGCCGGCGATGTAATGAACCGTCAGAATATAATGGCGGGTCGCATCTCGCCGCTATCAGCCGGCATGGCAGTCGCCGGACAGGCGCGCACAGTCAGCGTTCTTGCGGGCGATAACGCCGCCCTCCATGAGGTGATTGGCCGGCTAAATCCAAACGAGGTTCTGGTAATTGACGCGGCAAATTATAGTGATCGTGCTGTCTGGGGCGGTATTTTGAACACGCGTGCCAAATTGCGCGGCATTAACGGGGTTGTTCTTGATGGTGCGGCACGAGATGCCGCTGAAATGCGGGAAATGGGCCTGCCGGTTTTTCTCAGTGCCTTATCGCCAGCAGGGCCGCATAAAGGCTGGGGTGGCTCGATTGATGACCGGATCAGCTGTGGCGGTGTTGTTGTGATGCCGGGTGATATTATTCTTGGTGATGATGATGGCGTTACTGTTGTGCCACTTGCCCGCGCTGACGCCGTTCTCGAAGCGTCACTTGCACGAATGGCCTATGAAGCCGAGATATTGGAAAAGCTGGCCACGGGCGCTGATGTCAGTGGGATATTCCCATCACCAGAGCTGGAGATCATGTCCTAGCAAGGTTCGTTTGGCTAGATAATGGACGGGAGTTGATCACTTGGCGGTAAATTCGCCGTTGTTGATTTTGTATTAATGGTTAATCAACAAATAGAATTGCCACGCCGACCAGCCCGCCAAAATGGCGACTATTACTTGGTTTCAGTCACAGCCAAAACTTTGAAAATCGGTTGAGGTACACAAAAAATGCCAAGTCCGCACGCCGCAAAGCCAGGATTCTTGGCTAAGCATAGTCTGCAATTTGACGTAAAAAATGGCTAAATCATTATGATGCGCTCAAAAGTACCACGCAAAAAACGGCGCACGCAGGCACAATTACAAGAAAGAACGGCGATTTTAACCTTTAGGTTGAGATCATAGTCTCGGCTGGTTTACCCGATCGGATAGGATCGCCGCCTTTTCACGGCCATGCGATGTTATCCGCGAAGAACCGCACCGCAGTTTTTGCGAGCAGCAGTAATCACCGCATCACTGATCGCGTCGATCTCGGCCTCACTCAAAGTCGCCTTTTGCGGCGTCAATGTGATCGTAACTGCCAATGATTTTTGACCTTCAGCAATCGTCTTTCCCTGATAAACATCAAACAGCTGAACATCACTTACCAATGGTCCCGCTGCCGATTTCACCGCGCGAAGCAGCTGGCTTGCGGCCACATCTTCGTCAAGGATAAAGGCAAAATCCCGACTGACCGGCTGGAATGGAGACATTTTGAGATAGGTGCGCGCCGGCCCTCTCGATTTGGCGACCGGCACGTCTTCCAAGAATAATTCAAACCCCACAAGTGTGCTACGCAAACCGAAATGTGCGGCAATTTGTGGGTGCAATTCACCAAATTGTGCAAGCAGGTTACGCCCTTGCAACAACCGGCCAGAACGACCCGGATGGAAATAATCAGGCCCACCTGCCTCAACCTGAAGGCTGCCGCGCCGCACGCCCAGAGCCGCCAAGGCCGCCTCAGCATCTGCTTTAGCATCAAATAAATCAACTATCCGGCGACTACCATGCCATTCACGTGGTGCCATCGCCCCATGCCGGATTGCCGCCACTGCAATGCGCTGCTGATCTGGCTCATCACCAAGGAAAACCGGACCAATTTCAAACAGTGCGACATCGGCCTCGCCGCGATCCTGATTACGCGCCGCCGCTGACAAAAGGTTGGGCAGAGCAGACGGCCGCATGAATGACAACTCCGCGCTGATCGGGTTGACCAGTTTCAGACTAGCATCACCACCGCCAAAAATGACCGCTTCTTTTTCTGCAAGAAACGAAAAGGTAACGGCCTCGGTCAAGCCGCATTCAGCCAGCGCACGACGCAAGCGTAACGGGCGCGCCTGTTCGGCATTGACCGCGGGCTGTGCGACCACATGTTCGCGGGGCAGATGCGTCATTGGCAAATGATCAAACCCGAATATACGGCTCACC
>Ga0181605_10003912_pt1 | contig 12075 bp, 13 predicted proteins | sample 041ome_11_FD_148676 | JGI IMG/M metagenome (GOLD analysis project Ga0181605, IMG submission 148676) | Coastal salt marsh microbial communities from the Groves Creek Marsh, Skidaway Island, Georgia - 041411US metaG (spades assembly) | ecosystem: Environmental > Aquatic > Marine > Intertidal zone...
AATATCGATATAAATCAATCAGTTAAAACAAATAATTAAACTTGATATTGATAATTTTTGCGGGCTACTCGCGGTAATATGACAGATTGATCTAACAAACCGTAGCCCAGCACTGGCAATAAGTCAGGAAACAGGCATAATAACTTTGTCGCAGTGCCCCTCACTAAGCCTGCTGACAACGGGTATCCCAAGTACCCGTAATGTGTGCCTGCAGGTGTGCCCGCAGGCGCACCACTCCTAAAAGTCTATGACTACGGGCCCCTCGGGGCCCGCTTTTTTTTGTGCGTTTTTTGCGCGGCCTTTTTTTGTGTGGCCTCTACGGGGTGCCCTTCGGGTCAGCAAATCACCCTTGCAATGTCGTTCACCAAATGGCCCGGGGTGTTCGACGCTTTAATCCTCGCTTATAGGGTATGCGTTGCCCTCTCCGCCCCAATAAGGCCCGCAAGATACGTCTCAATTTTTCGGTTCAATCCAGCGTCCTGATCGGAAAACTCAACACCAATGCCTGCTTGTCGATGACCTTGAGCGCCAGCAGGCGTCATCCAAACCACCCTGCCGCGCACCAAGAGCGCTTCAGGCTCGTCCATTAAGCGCAGTCGAAATTGCACCTCATCGCCAAGATGGAACGTGCCCTGTGACGGAACAAATAAACCGCCTTTTTCCAGAAAAGGCATGTAAGCACTGTGTAGCGAAGCCGCGTCACGGATCGTTAAACTCAATCTGTCTGACTGTAGATCGCTCATCGGCTAACCCTAACCAGCGATGCCCTGCTTGCCAAGTCCAATTAAAAACGCCTCTGCGACAGATCGGAACTGTGGATGCGGCAAAGTTCTACAGAGCCGAAAGATCTCCGCAGACAAAATTTCCTTTGACGGCGTGGCCCCCGCACGCAGTCGACTCCACAGTTCGGTCAGGCAGCGGTGCAACAGCAGCCAACTCTGCCCCTGCGACCGCAATTCGCCCAAGTTGGTAGCACGAACTTTTTGCTCGCACCAACTCATCATTTGGTAGACCAGTACCGACGCATCAGCTTCGGCCCACACAGCGGGAACCGAAACGCCGCCATCGCCCGCCTCGGTAACATCCACAAAAGACTCGCGTAGGGCCAACAACATTCCCCCCGCTGCTGGAGTATCCATCGCGCTAGCAGACACCGCGCGCCCCTGATGCAAAGACAGCGCGGCCGCTGCTCTCTCCGTATCAAAGCCATGGTCGTTTATTAACCATGACAGCGCATCTTCTTGGCCTGGCAACGCGAGATTGACGAGCTGACAGCGAGATCTGACCGTGGCGGGCAGTCGCCAGGCCTCACCCACAGATAGGAGGAGCAGGCTATTCCCAGACGGTTCCTCAAGTGTTTTGAGTAAGCTGTTCGCCGCGGCAGGCGTCATATTTTCTGCGCGCTCTATGATCAAGATCTTTATCTGGCCATAAAGTGCGGTTTGTTGAAGAAATTTCGACGCCGCGCGCACTTGATCAATGCCGATCGCCGATTTCCCAGACTCTGCCCTTACCTCCAGCATGTCGCCATGGGTGCTCTGGTAAAAACTTCTGCAGCCTAAACAGCTGCCGCAGGGTGACTGCCCCTCTGTATGGCAAAGCTGATGCACCGCAACTAATTGACTGAAAAGGGCGGCTTGCAGCGGGTCCTCCGAGGTCACCAAATACGCATGACCCAGGCGATTTTGAGCCACCAATTGGTTGAAACTGATGAGGGCGGCCGTCATCCATGCGGGCTCAGCCACGAATTGTCTCTCGTTAGAGTCGTTGCCCGCTTCGCTCATTTGCTGAACCATTTCTGTACGAGGGTCTCCAACTGGCGCTCCACCCCGATGAGGTCTTGCTCGGCATCAATAACGGTGTAGCGATCAGGAAAATCTCTTGCGCGCGCCAGATACCCGCTCCTCACACGCTCATAGAATATGATGGACTCACGTTCGAAACGATCCAGCGCTCCTCTTGACCGTGCCCTTTCCAATCCGACCTCGGGAGGCAAATCGAGCAGGATGACTTGGTGCGGCTGCAAATCCCCTTGAACGATGTTTTCCAGCTGCCTGATAAGGTCAACTGACATACCCCTAGCGGCTCCCTGATACGCGTAGGTAGCGTCAGTGAAACGATCACAGATGACCCATTCGTCTCTATCAAGCGCGGGCTTAATTACGGCCGCGATATGCTGGGCCCGGGCAGCAAACATCAATAATAACTCGGTCATCTCTTCGGGAGTCTCGCCGTCTGGACTTAGCAGGACTTGCCGAAGTGATTCTGCCAATGGCGTCCCTCCCGGTTCTCGGGTGAGGGTGACCGATTGACCCTCAGATTCGAGGCGCCTTGCGAGATACTGTTGCGCTGTTGACTTACCCGCCCCTTCTCCCCCTTCTATGGTGATGAAACGGGCCAAAACTATCGCTCCTGCGTCGAGCGCTCGGGTGTCGAGCGATAATCTGCCCGTCTTGCGAGCTGATATCGCCGGACATTTTCCTCATGCTCTTCAAGTGATTCGCTGAAGGCGTGGGTACCATCGCCCTTGGCCACGAAGTAAAGCGCATTAGAGTCATCAGGATTGAACACGGCCCTGAGGGCAGCCTCACCGGGTAACGCAATCGGCGTGGGGGGCAGCCCCTTTATCACGTAGGTGTTGTAGCTGTTACCAGAATCTCTCAAGTGAGTTCGCCTGAGGTTGCCGTCGTAGCGCTCTCCCAAACCATAAATGACGGTTGGGTCTGTCTGCAATCTCATTCCTTGTTTCAATCGACGCAGAAAAACACCGGCGATCTGGCTTCGCTCCGAGGGGGCAGCCGTTTCTCGCTCAACAATGGATGCCAAAATGAGTGCTTCGTAAGGCGATGCCAACGGCAAAGTGCTTGCTCGACTACCCCAAAGATCCGACAGGAGTTGATCCATGGCGGCATGCGCCCGCCTGAGAATATCGGCGTCGGTATCGCCTGCGGAGAAAGACCAGGTTTCTGGCAAAAACCAACCCTCTGGAGAAGCTGAAGGCGATAGCAACGAGGAAAGCACGGCGCTTAATTCATCAGCGGGCGTTGGGATTAATTTCGGGTGCTGCTGCAGCAGCGCTATCGCGGCCCCAAGGGTAATACCCTCTGGAATGGTAATTTGGTATTGCACGACTTGACCGGTTGCGAGGTGCCGAATGAAGTTTTCGACGCTCATGTCGTCACGGATGCGAAATTCACCCGCCTGAATTTTGCTATCTAATCCTTGCCACTGCGCGAGGCGGCCAATCCAGCCTGCGCCGCTGAGCCATCCCTGAGCCTCTGCGCGCCGGAGTATCTGGTGAAGGCTCTCACCCGACTCTATTGTTAATAAACGCGATGCTTCACCGAGGTTGAGTGTCTGGTGCCACAGCGTCGTTACATAGACCACGCCGGCCCCCAATGACGTCAGAACCAGGGTCGCAGCAAGGAAAAGAGGGCGGACAATCAACGTATGTGTTGCTCTAGCGCATTTCGAATCACGTCGACTACGCCGTCATTCGCCGCGTAAGTGCGGCGCTCAATAGATCCCACTGTTGCGATACCCACCAGCGTATTGGTGATCATTACAAGGTCTGCACCGAGCACTTCATCCAGAGTTACGGCGCATTCTTCCACTTCATAACCCAGGTCGGGCAGGACTGATTCGATCAGCAATTGTCGACGGGTACCCGCAATACCCGCACGACGCAGAGAGGGTGTTAGCGCGCGCTGCCCTGTAAGCATCCAAATATTCCCCCTGCTGGAAGAAATCACTTGAGCTTGATCATCCAGCATTACAGCGTCATCCCACCCCGCAAGAGCTGCCTCGCGGGCCGCCAGCACTTGCTCCGTTCGCGCCAGTAGCTTCAATCCCGCCAGTTGCGGTTGATCTTGCCAGTGAGCTTTCGCAATGCCACAACGCCAAGGGGAAATGGCCGGCTCGATGGGTGCGGAAGCGGTCAGGATATAGCGTGGCGAGGGCGAAGAAGGCGGTGCGTATCCGCGCGGCCCCGACCCTCGCGTCACCGTGAGCCTAGCAGTACCAACGTGGCTGACTTTCAGGAGACACCTTTCAGCTTCCTGAACCGCTCTCTGTGCCTCAGTCTGTGGCTCGTCGAACTGAAGCGCAGACAGCGCCTTCGACAACCTCTCCTCGTGAAGCGGCCGGCACATGATACGACCGTCGCGGCACAAAAAGGTCTCAAATGCGCCATCCGCGTAGTTAAGGCCGCGGTCATCAACCGGTATTGTTGTCGCCTCCTCGCCGTTTATCCAGCTATGGCCCGTCATCTTCCGGTCTTTTAGGTCATGCGACTAAAAATTAAAGAGCCATTGGTGCCCCCGAATCCAAAGGAATTGGATAGCGCGTGTTTTATGACTCGCTCCTGCGCCGCATGAGGCACATAGTTGAGATCGCACTCGGGGCTAGGGTTATCCAGATTAATGGTCGGCGGGGCGACATTATCTCGCAGCGCCAAAATAGTCAGTATTGCCTCAACCGATCCGGCCGCCCCCAATAGGTGGCCGATCATCGATTTGGTTGAGCTCACAGCGAGCTCATACGCATGGGGTCCAAAAACGGCTTTGATGGCCTGAGACTCTGCCAGATCACCCGCTTCAGTCGACGTTCCATGCGCGTTGATGTAACCCACGTCCTCCATCGCAATTTCCGCATCTTGCAACGCCTGAAGCATGGCCGCCGCCGCGCCGCGGCCGTCTGAGGGTGGCGAAGTCATGTGGTACGCGTCTCCGCTCATGCCGAATCCGGTAACCTCGCAGTAAATATTAGCACCTCGGGTGATAGCAGCATCCAGAGACTCGAGCATCAGCATGCCCGCTCCGTCTCCCAGCACGAAACCGTCACGATCTTGATCCCATGGACGAGACGCGCGCTCGGGGTCGTCATTTCGGGTAGAGAGGGCCCTTGCAGCGGCAAATCCGCCCACCCCGACTGGCGTGGTTGCCATCTCGGCACCTCCGACCAACATTGCATCGACATCGCCGGAAGCGATCAGCCGAGCACCCAAGCCGATGTTATGTGTACCTGTGGTGCAGGCGGTGACGACAGCAAGGTTTGGCCCCTGCAGGTTGTACATAATGGATAAATTCCCGGCGATCATATTGATGATCGCACCTGGGACAAAAAAGGGTGAAATGCGCTTAGGGCCCTTTTGATCGACCAACATCGCGGTATCTTCAATCGACCCAATGCCGCCGATCCCGGAGCCTATCGCACAGCCAATGCGGGAAGCGTTTTGTTCAGTAACGATGATCCCTGAATCTCTAAAGGCCTGAATGCCCGCGACCATTCCGTACTGGATAAAAGGATCCATTCGGCGAGCATCCCGAGCCTCCAAATACCCCTCGACACTAAAGTTCTTTACGCTCGCACTGAATCGTGTGGAAAAGGCACTGGCATCAAACTGCTCGATCAGCGCGGCACCACTTTTACCGCCGCAAATACCGTCCCACGTGCTCGCTACATCCAGCCCCAGAGGCGTTACCGCCCCGAGGCCCGTCACTACCACCCGATTACCCTTCATGCTGTGCTCCTGCTGCCCCTGCGGAACGATTTTGCGTCTCTTCATACGCCTGTTTGTCGCGATGCTTAATTGGCCAAAAATGCACTGCATCGCCGTATAACGCTACTGCCCCATAAAAGACAAAGGGCCGCGCTGTATAACAGGGCGGCCCTCTCTCCGTTCCGGTATTGGATTTAAGAGAGGTTGTCGTTGATATAGTCAATAGCGAGTTGAACGGTGGTAATCTTTTCGGCCTCTTCATCGGGGATTTCGGTCTCGAACTCCTCCTCGAGTGCCATCACCAGCTCAACCGTATCGAGGGAATCAGCGCCCAGGTCGTCGACAAACGACGCCTCAGCCTTCACTTCCTCTTCCTTGACGCCAAGCTGCTCGGCGACAATCTTCTTTACTCGATCTTCAATATTGCTCATGGTGTAGTCTTTGCTCCCCAAATTATCGTCGGACTCGAGGTCCAAACGCGGTGGATTTTACTGGTTTTTGCGGTGAGTAAAACCCTTTTTGACACGTGAAAAATCCTTGATGCCGCTTTTTATCCCATGTAGAGGCCGCCATTTACATGCACGGTTTCGCCGGTTATGTACTGGCCGGCATCACTTGCAAGAAACGCGACCACGGCAGCGACGTCCTCGGGTTGTCCCAGCCGGGCGAGGGGGATCTGCGTAGCAAGTGCTTGTCGCTGGGACTCATCCAGCGCCTTCGTCATGTCAGTGTCAATAAAGCCGGGCGCTACACAATTGACGGTAATTGATCTGGAACCGAGCTCCCGGGCAAGAGATCTCGCCATGCCCTCCGCACCCGCTTTTGTAGCCGCGTAGTTACTTTGTCCAGCATTGCCCATAGATCCAACGACAGACGTGACGTTAATGACACGACCCCACCTCGCTTTGGTCATGCCTCGCAAGCAGACTTTCGTGAGACGAAACAGGGCATTTAAATTGGTATCAATGACCTCGCTCCACTCATTGTCTTTCATGCGCATCAAAATATTGTCCTGAGTGACCCCAGCGTTATTGACCAAAACCAGTGGATCTCCCATTTCAGATCGCACGGACTCTATCAGCTGGGCGATGCTGTCAGGATCCCTGACATCGAGCACCTTGCCCACGCCGCCCTGGCGGCTCAAATGCTCAGTGATCCTGTCTGCTCCAGCCTCGCTGGTGGCAGTTCCGACCACACGACACCCGTTATCAGCCAGCGCGGCAGCAATCGCCGCGCCAATGCCGCGGCTAGCGCCTGTTACCAATGCTATTTTTTGAGCCGCCTCACTCATCGGTTTTAGCCCCTTGCCGCGTCGCGCAGCGTGTCTGGGTTCTCTAGTGGCGTACACGCCGCCAGCTTGTCTATTCGTTTGATCAGGCCCGTGAGCACCTTGCCCGGCCCGCATTCGATATACTTTTGGCACCCCGCCTTTAACAGCGTGAGCATACATTGGGTCCACATAACAGGCTCCGACACCTGACGAACCAACAGCCTTCTGATCTCAACAGCCTTACGGTGAGGTTGCGCGTCGACGTTGCTAACAACCGGAATTTTGGCGTCCTTGAGTGATACTGCCTGAAAGGCTTCTGCCATTACCCCCGCCGCCGGCTGCATCAGCGGTGTGTGAAAGGGGGCGCTGACCGGCAGAGGTAATACTCGCTTGGCGCCCGCCTCTTTCATAAATTCTGAGGCGGCTGCGACCGCCTTGGCGTGCCCGGCAATCACAACTTGTCCGGGAGAGTTATAGTTAACGGCGCCGACGTAGGCCTCATCGTCGCAGTGCGTCACGCAGACCTCGTCAATGACCGCGTCACTCAAACCTAATACCGCGGCCATCGCGCCCTGCCCTGCGGGCACGGCGGACTGCATTGCTCTTCCCCGCGTCTGAACTAGGAGCGCGGCGTCTCTCAACTCAAGCGCTTCAGCGACGACGAGGGCGGAATATTCGCCAAGACTATGCCCAGCCACAAATTCCGGCACCGCGCCCTGCTCCGCTTGCCAGCAACGATGCAATGCCACGCTGGCAGTCAAGATAGCGGGCTGAGTAAACTCCGTTAGAGTGAGTTGCTCCTCGGGCCCTTCAGACACCAATTGCCAAAGGTCATACCCCAAAACATCACTGGCTTCGGCAAAGGTCTCGCCGATGACGGGATAGCGTTGGGCGGCGTCGCCCAACATGCCAACTGATTGCGACCCCTGCCCGGGGAACAAGAAGGCGAGACCAGACAAGAAACGCTACTCTTCGTTACCCGTTTCGACGACCTTTTTGCCTCGATAAAAGCCATCGGCACTGACGTGATGACGGCGACGGGTCTCTCCCGACGTCTCATCGACTGTCAGAGTTGGCCCATCAATAGCGTCATGCGCTCTTCTCATTCCCCGCTTTGATCGAGTCTTTCGATTTTGTTGAACAGCCATAACATGGCCTCCTTGCTGATACTTCGTTATCGAAAAGGGATCTATTATCCCTACCGCTACTGTCTATCCTGACTATCTAGACCTACTCTTTATGTAGCCCTAGCTTTAACCACTGCCACCCTCGTACTGCTTATATACGCTCTGAACCCCTTCAGGTTCTCAATTTTTCCAACACTGCGAACGGACTCTTCACGCCCTGCTCCGGCGCCACCTCGGGCGCTCTTTCTGACGCAGGCGGATAAAGCCTCTGCTCTGTCAGGCAATCTTCCTCATGCGTAGCCGAGACCGGAACCGCGAGGAGCATTTCCTCCTCTGCGATCTCATTGAGATCCGCCGTTTCACCCACTAAAAGCGGCTCGAGCCCACCGGGCAACGCCACCGCGTCCGCATCATTCCACACGCAGGCCATGCGTGACCCTGCCATCAGGGGCAAATCCATCTCCTGAAGGCACCGCTGGCACGTCATTGTTAACGTTGCCTCGACGCATGTCTCAAGAATGTAGCGGGCCTCTTCATCTCGACTGAAATGAAACTCGGCAACTGCCTCCCCGTTCAGCCCAATCCCAGCCTCCCGCAGTCGTGGCAGGGCGTGCACCGATGCGGTACCTTTAATTACAACACCGCGCGCAGCCAGACCACGAAGATCGAGATCCTTTGGAAGCGGTCCAATTTTCATGGCGGCGGATCATACGGATGGCGTCAGACACTGTCAAAGCGCAATAGGGGCAATATCGCCTAATAACGCGCTCGGGGTACTTTCACCAAAGAAATCTATCGAATCGAATATGAAGCTCATTCTGGCATCGACCTCCCCCTATCGTTTGGCGCTGCTGCAGCGGCTAAGGATTCCGTTTGCAACGGTTGATCCCGATGTTGACGAGGCCCCGGTCGAGGGCGAGCTGCCAAGCGATCGCGCGCGTCGTCTGGGGGCATTGAAAGCTGCCGCTGTCGCGGCCCCAGATGCGCTGGTACTGGGATCTGATCAGGTCGCCTGTGTTGACGGCGCCATTCTACATAAACCCCGAACAGAAAGAGCCGCGGTGCAGCAGCTGATCTCCTGTTCGGGCCGCACTGTGCGCTTCTGGACGGCGGTATCTCTCAGGAATACCGCCACGCTCTGGCGGGGTGATCGCGTGGTGACGTGCGATGTCAGGTTTCGAGATATCACAGCTTCAGAGGCTGAGCGCTATATCGAGTTGGATCAGCCTCTGGACTGCGCCGGCAGCTTCAAGTGGGAGTCCCTTGGGATTACTTTATTTCGTGCAATTGAAACCGATGATCCAACGGCGCTTGAGGGACTCCCGCTTATCGCCGTATGTGACCTATTACGCGAGGCGGGATTATCGCTGCCACTACTGTCTGAAAAAATGTAGCACGGACTCCAGTTCCGCTGAGAGTGGGCACTCGAGGGATATTGTCTCGCTTGCCACGCTAAACGTAATGGCCTTAGCGTGCAGAAACAGTCTTTTGATGGGCGCATTCTCGCAACAGCGACGAGCAAGGTCTGTTTCGTACTTGGTGTCACCCAGTATGGGGTGCCCACTGTGCTGGGTATGGACCCGAATCTGGTGAGTTCTCCCTGTTACGGGTTTGGCCTCCAGCAAGGTGGCATTTGCAAACCGCTCGAGCACCCTGAACCGTGTCTCCGCCTGCTTGCCGCTCGCATCTACTTTAACGATACGCTCACCGGAGGCAGTGTGGTGTTTGGCCAGGGGCGCTGCTACCGAAGCACGATACGCCGGCCACTTTCCTGCCACCAGGGCCCAGTAGCGTTTATCGACCCGGTCATCACGCAGCTGATGATGAAGGTCGCGCAATGTTCGCGCGTTTTTAGCGACCAGGACCAGCCCCGAGGTGTCTCTATCTAAGCGATGAACCAATTCCAAGTAACGCTCTTCAGGAAAAAGACGCCTGAGGGTCTCTATGAGTCCTAAGCGGACGCCGCTACCGCCATGCACGGCCAATCCTGTGGGCTTATTAATTGCAATAAAATCATGCGTTTCGTGAATAATGCTGTCACGGATACGTCGTTCCCACGCTAGGGAGGGCTTGTCGGCTGATTTGACGGCTCCCTCGGACAGCGGCGGGATTCGAATCTCATCGCCCGCCACCACCTTATATTCGGGCTTGGCCCTGCCTTTATTAACCCGCACCTCCCCCTTACGAATTGCCCGATAAACCCGTGTTTTGGGTACACCCTGGGTGTGGCGTAGCAAAAAGTTATCCAGCCGCTGCCCCGATTCTTGGGCGGTAACGTGCTGGAATCTTACGGCAGGCTTTTGCTCAGAAGTCTTCATCTCAGTACTTTATGCACACAATCTATTGATTGAATCCCGTGCTTCTTGGTGCTAAGTTTCGCGCGTCGGGACAGAAGCGCCCCGGCGGCGTTGATCAGCGCGTCCATTATGAGGGCCTGGTCGACACCCCCTGCCTTCTTCTCAGCATGCCAAACAAGCGTGCTGCAAGCCGAGCCCTTCCCGCTCTCGCTTACCCGATATGAGATTTGAGAGTCTACCGTGCAAACCCCTCCGGACCCAGTATCTGTTAGAGCGGCGCGAGGTAGACACCACAAACCCGCGACAGTGATTGGCGCGGTGCGAATTGCGAGTCAGGATTCCGGTGATGCAAACCGGGCCTGTGACCACACAACGGGAGCCGTTAAGAGCTCCCCGGGATGATCACCCGCCTTTTTTTGGGCGGGCACGCAGTACAGGAGAGCCCTAAGTCTCCGCACCGCCCAGTTGCGTCGCCAACTGGATAGATTGATGAAAAAGATATTAATAAACGCTACGCAACCGGAAGAGGTGCGCGTAGCAATGGTGGACGGACAAAAACTTTACGATCTCGATATCGAGAATCGACAGCGAGTCCAGACCAAAGCCAACGTCTACAAAGCGAGAATCACCCGAGTAGAGCCCAGCCTTGAGGCTGCTTTCGTTGATTTCGGGGCCGATCGGCATGGGTTTTTACCCCTCAAGGAAATTTCTCCAGACTACTACCGAAGCCGAGCCCCCGAGGGTGAAGGCAAGATCCGCATCAAAGATGTGTTGAAAGAAGGCACAGAAGTCATTGTTCAGGTGGATAAAGAGGAGCGCGGCACTAAGGGTGCGGCGCTAACGACTTATATCAGTCTTGCTGGACGCTACATGGTGTTGATGCCGAACAACCCTAAAGCCGGCGGCATTTCTCGCCGAATTGAAGGCGAGGATCGAAGCGAACTGAAAGACTCTCTGTCGCAACTGACGTTGCCAGACGGCATGGGCGTCATCATCCGCACGGCGGGCGTAGGACGGACCACGGAAGAATTACAGTGGGATCTGGACTATCTCTTGCAGCTTTGGGATTCGATAGCGAAGGCCAACGAGGAAAATAAGGCGCCGGTACTCATCTATCAAGAGAGTGACGTCATCATCCGCGCTGTCCGCGATTACCTTCGAGACGATATCGATCAGGTCCTGATCGATGATCCAGCAGCGTATCAGCGCGCGGCGGATTTCGTTGGCATGGTGATGCCGAGATACAAAAATCGACTCAAGCGCTACGAGGATCCGCTAGCGCTCTTTAATCGCTTTCAAATTGAGGGCCAAATCGAAACCGCATTCCAAAGGGAGGTTCGGCTACCCTCGGGGGGATCAATCGTTATAGACCCCACAGAAGCACTGGTCTCGATAGACATCAACTCCGCCCGGGCTACTAAGGGCGGCGATATCGAGCAAACTGCCCTGCAAACGAACCTCGAAGCGGCTGATGAGATAGCACGCCAGCTTCGGCTCAGGGACATGGGCGGATTGGTCGTGATCGACTTTATCGACATGTCTTCAAACCGCAATCAACGCGCCGTAGAGAATCGGATACGCGAGGCACTGGAGCTGGATCGGGCGCGGGTTCAAATCGGACGCATTTCCCGGTTTGGTCTGCTTGAGATGTCGCGTCAGAGATTGCGCCCTTCACTGGGTGAAACCAGTGGCATGGTTTGCCCACGATGCACCGGGCAGGGAACCATTCGTGATACTAAATCTCTAGCTCTAGCCATTCTAAGGCTGATTCAGGAAGAGGCGTCAAAGGAACGCACTGGTGAAGTGCAGGCGATTGTGCCGGTTGATGTCTCAGCCTTCCTGCTGAACGAAAAACGCGCAGATATAAACGACATCGAGTCT
>Ga0181605_10003916_pt1 | contig 12068 bp, 10 predicted proteins | sample 041ome_11_FD_148676 | JGI IMG/M metagenome (GOLD analysis project Ga0181605, IMG submission 148676) | Coastal salt marsh microbial communities from the Groves Creek Marsh, Skidaway Island, Georgia - 041411US metaG (spades assembly) | ecosystem: Environmental > Aquatic > Marine > Intertidal zone...
AACCTCGTGCGTCACCCACGGCGTCCGTCGCCAACTCGCCCGTCGTCGATAGGCGTCGTCGATAGGCGACGGACGTCGACACTTCAGCACACCCACGCCGCGTGTTTCACCGGCGTTCGCGCGCGTCGCTCACGCGAACTTCACGCGCACGCGCACTCGACGTCCGCGCTTTCGGCGAACGATCGATCGATCGCGCGGGACAAGGTGACGCCACGCAACCGTATCTTTAACCGATTCGCTTTCCGCGTCGTCGTCGTCGATAGGCGTCGTCGATAGGCGTCGCACGCGCGCGCACTCGACCACGGCGCGTGCGCGGACGTGGCGGTTGATTGACGCGACGCGACGCGACAGTCGCACGAGGAGACACGCGATAGGCGTTATCCGCGAAGACGAGCGACGACGACGAGCGACGCGCCGCGCTGGGAGTGACCGACGTCGCGAGTTGTGCGTTCCAGACTCGATCGAGGCGAGTGGATATCCATCCCATCCAACTCGGGCGGCGTAAGTATCCGCGGCGTCGGTATCGCCAGTGTGTGCGCGGAAAACATGACGCGACAATCGACGCGAAAGTCGCAAGATGTTAAAGATGCCGCAGAGAAAGACGTCGATGCGGACAAGGCGGAGGATGTGAAGGAAAAGGACACCAAGGCTGAGGAGACGCCGGCGGCGGTTGAGGAGGAGGAAAAGGATGAGAACGAGGCTGGTGCCGACGGCGAGAACTCCACAGAGGCACTTTTAGCCAGCATTCCGAATATGAGCGACGATGACATCTTGAAGGAGATGAATGACATGGACCAGTATGCATTCGATCCCAAAAACGTATTGTTGAACCGAGGACAGTTTAACGAACTTCTCGAATTGCAAACCGACGCTGAACCCGAGTTTATGCAAGAAATCATTGACATGTATTGCGTCGATTCTCAAGGCATGTTGGATGAATTGAAAGAAATTCTTGGGCAAGATGAATGCACGGATCAAGGCTACGACAGCGCACGCGCGGCGTTGCACAAGCTTCGAGGTTCATCGTCCACTCTCGGCGCAGAAGGGATCCAGCTTACGTGTGAGTCATTGCGCGAGTTGTGCGTGAACAAGGACTTGGTCAAGATATTCACCGGTCCGGGCTCGTTGCAAGAGCTCGAAACGCGCATGAATGAATTACGTGCCTTTTTGAAAAAGTACACCGCGTTCAGTGCGGAGTGTGTGAAACGCAAACTCTCTCGCGAAGACGCTTGAAACAAAATATGACGACACCGTCCAGCATAATATAGATAGCTTGACACATTAGTATCCACTTTCCATCTGGACGGCTACTCATTGTAATCTAATTTTACAATAACAGGACTAACACAACTACAACTTGGCAAGAAAGCCGCCGTCGACTGGCAGCACAACGCCAGTGATCCATGACGACGCACTCGATGCGAAAAAAGCGACGGCGCCGGCGACATCCGCGGGCGTTCCCGCGCGCCGCATCGGGACGCCATTTCGCACTATATCATCACTAGAGTCGCCATATTTTGACAATTGATTACTCATTTTCGTCGGCACGTACCCAGGCGCGACGACATTGACGGTGATGTTCAGCTTTCGTTTCATCGCAAACTCGTCCGCGAGCTTCTTTGCCAAGTGATGTAACGCCGCTTTACTGGCGTCATAGCTAAATGTCGGATACGTTTGAGGCGAAATACCCGCTATGCTTCCTATGATGATCACCCGCGACGGGTCTTCGGACGTGGACGCGCGCGTGAGAGCGCCTAACAACGCCCGCGTCAATCGAAACGTTCCCACGACGTTGAGCTCATAAGTCTTTCGGAAACCGTCATCGGAATGCGTCTCTAAATCTGATCCCCAAGATGTTCCTGAATTATGAACGAGGACGTCCACACCGTGATCGCCATCGACGCGTTCGACGACGCGCTTAACTTTCTCTGCGCCTTCGGCTGTGGATAAATCACACTTGACATGAATAACGCGAGACGCGCGCACGCGTTCATCTTCCACGTCATCGTCCTCGACACTTCGTGCGACGACATAACATCGTTTTACAGGGCGATTATTGTGTCTATTAGCGTCGTCACCGTGCGCGTTCGATGTCGAGGGCGTGGTAAACGCGTGCACGATGCCCGCACCGATGCCTCGGTTACCGCCCGTGACGACGACCACCTTGTTCGTGCCGTCGAACGAAAACGTGGACGACGACGAAGGCATCTTCTCCGCCGTATATGTGCGCGCGCGTCGCCGGTGCGTGCGTACGTTCGAGGCGTCGTCGTTCGTCGCACTCTGACGCCCGAGTGTCCCAGCATCGAGACGTCTCTCGGAGAGGTGATGAAGACGCGTGACTTCGTGTGATATATTTACACTACTACCGGTACCGTTACCGGTGACTAAGTGGAAGATATGTTATTCAAGTAGTGCTCGTCGTTCGGGTCGATGATTTCTCGCAGTGGTGACACGAGCTTTTCGTGGTTGTAGCCGATTAAGACGCTCACTTTACGAAACCATTGCACCCATTTGTGCGCGTTTTGAGCTATTTCCATCGCACTCTCTGGATTATCTTCCAGCCACTTGACTTTTTCCGCCAAATTACGCAAGTCTAAATCTACAGCCACGTAATGCACGTTTGGTTTCAGGGTTTCAAAGTACGAATCCATCATTGCGCTCTCGTGATGGAGCAACACGCCGGGCATACTCAACTTGGAAATCGTCCCCGTCCACGTGGTACCTCCTACGCCAGCGAGATCGAGCTGATATTTGAATCGCGCAATGGATTCTTCCGTCGTACGCACCGCAGCATCGACGCCGAGTTTGTCGCCGAGCGCGTGACGGTTACCCTTGTTGGTGAAACCGCCCCAGTCAAAAAACTTGGCGTCGATGAGCCTTGGGTTGAGTTTGGACAGAAACACCGCGCGCCCCCGCGGACCTAAACCAAAATTATCAATCATCGTCTGCATCGTTTCGCTAGCATTCGCACTATTAGAAACTTTGTCCAAATAAACCTCGCTCGCCGGACGCCAGTCCTCGTAATACTCGTTCAAATACGTGAAGTCGTTCCCGCGCCAAAACACCTTTGGAATGAGCTCGGTCCACACATATTTCGACGCATCATCTGTGGCATCGAGCGTGAACAACCCACGCTGGTATGGTGAACACGCTGGATCGTTCGAGTTCGCTTCGCACTTGTCCATAGCGCTATATTTCAAACCATCTGGAAAGAAATTTAAAAAGCCACAGCTCGGCGTTTCGTTGTACGCCTGTCCCTCCACGAGCGGCGGTTCATTGATTCGATCGGTGTAACAATCAAGCAACGTCACCAACGGCCCGGGCCGTATCGCCGGCAACAGTGACGCGTCGCGAGGCGTAGAACCGAACGAGATAATCGGCACCCACTGATCAAAATGACAGCGCGCGCGGGCATACTCTCGATTCGCGCACGGCGTCCACGGTAAATCCGCCGTAGTAAACAACACGCTAAACGGCTTCGCATCGTTCGCTATGCGAGAAGGAAAGTATCGCTTCACGCTTTCACGAATAGCATCACGCGCCTTGGTATCAAAGTTCGAATTCCCAAACCAAGACTTACAAAACCACCCGTCGCCTCCGACCAAGAAAAATCCTTGCGTCGGCGTCCAACGCAACTCGCGCAACTTGTCTCGCGCACCATCGCCGTATTCGCGCTTCGTCAAAGCCACCGCGTCGTCACCCGCACTCACACCGTACGTATATCTCTTATACGCGCGTCCAGACCCATCAAACATGCACGCCGCCAACGTCGCGGTGACGATCGCGCGCAACACGAAAGACGCGCCGAATCGTCGTGACGACGTCGTCGCCGTCGACGGCGCGTCGTGCGTCATGGATGCGTCGTGTGGGTATCGCAGAGGTGTGTGCTCATCTGCATCCATGGCGGCCATCGCTGTCGCCGCTCGTCGCCGTCGACGCGACTCGACCGCGTCGAGAAATGTGGCGCGTCTCAGTTGTTTTGGGTGTTCAAAGACGTGCATCAAGATGTCTGGATGTCAGCGGCCCAGCGTGAATAGTGAATATACGTTGCTATAATGCGGCGTATCTTTGTTGTTACAACGATGACGAAAGAAAATTATGGGACGAATGTAGGCGCCTGCGCGGACGTGGCGCGTTCGTAGAGCAAACGCGGGGCGAGGTCTTTGAATGGATCCGACGCGCGCTTTGCGCGGAGGTATTCGATGCCGCTCGCGACTTCATTTTTGACATTTGCATACACAGCCTTGACGCTTTCTTCGTCATCCAAGTCGACGTCGGATAAATCAATCGGTGCCATGAAGCGAAAGTAAAAGCGCTCGGGGATTTTGGGCACAGCAACGGGTTGAATGAAAAGTTCTTCGTCGTCGCGGAAATCGTCATTCACGCGAGCCTTGGGCATCTTGTTGGCCCGCTCACGCACGGATTCGCCGAATACGCCGTTTAACAAGTCATCTGCGTCTTGCACGATGTCAAATGAATCTTCAGCGCCGATAGCGGCAAAAGGTACGATGATGGCGTCAAACTTTGCCGCCATTCGGACGAATTCTGGCTTGCTCGGCCAGAACAATTCGTACAATTCATTCTTTCGCTTGAATGCTTCACGCACACCACCAGGGAAGAGCAACACCGCTTCGCCTTGCTTCATTAAACGAAAGAAGTTCATCCCACTCACTGGAACGGCGCCAAACGACGTAAAGCTACCGAGGCCGCCCATGGTCATCGCGCGATTGTTGCGCGGTGGCTTCGGCTCACGTCGTGGCAACGCAGCCTCGAGCGGAGTTCCTTTCAGCGCGCCGCGCAACATGTCGTCAAAGCTCTGAGGCGTGTTGCTTTCGTCACCATCGGTATCGCCACCAAATCCACCGCCTCCTCGAGCGACTACAGGATGTGCGAGACCGCGAATACACACACCCTTCTCTTCGATGAATTGGTCGACGAGAAATCCGAGATCAGGCGCCAACGTTTGGTGGTTACCTACGAGCAAAATTGGTCGTGAACCGCGTTGGCGCATCGGAACAGCATCCAATCCACGAACAATTTTCCCATCCGGACGCGTGCTGAAGAACACCGGCGACGTCAACGCGCGCAAACCGGCGAGAGATTCGCGCGCGCGCTCTAAATCTGCTCGCGAAGGTGGATCAAATTTCACATCGCGCGTCATTGCCAGTTCGTCCGCCGTGCGTGGAAGCACGCCGTTGCGACGGGCGATTTCCATCAAATCTACACCTGGTTCTTGCAACGCCGCGTGCGACGCGCCCTTCAACACTTCCACCTTGCAATTCGGTAAAAACGCCTTGAGACGCGAGCTCTCAGTCAAGCTTGGAATGAGATTGTCGTTCTCGCTCGCCACCACGAGCGTGGGCACGTTAATCGTTGTCAATCGTTCGTAGTCGTTGGCATTTAAGAATTCACACCCTTCGCGCAAGATTTCCAAGCGGTGCGCCAACGTTTCGCGGGGGATAATTTCCGACAAGGCGCCCAACGCGGGAATCAATCCCATGAGCTCCTCCGCGCCTGCGACGAGAGACCCAAGCGGATCATCCGACGGCGTTTCCATCATTTTATCCATCATCCCTCGCGCCATTCGCACGGGATCAATCAATACCGGTGCGAGAGCGAAAGGCACCGCGTTCCACAACTCGTTTGGAATGGATGGCAGCGCCGGACCGAGCGTCGGCCACACGCTCTTGTCGAATGAACTCGCCGGATTCACCAAGATTAATCGCTTGATTAAATCCGGTCTCGACGCCGCGACGCAAAGCGCGAGCATGCCACCCATGGACTCTCCAATCAAATACACATCCGAAGACCCAGCACCATCCACGCTCTCACCGTTGAAATCATTCTCCGCGACGCGAGCGTCTAAATACGCCGTCACGTTGTCCACCAACTCGAACACGCTCGACCGGTCGCTCACGGGGATATTCAACGCCACGAGATCAAACCCAGCGCGTGCAATGGTATCAAACTGCGATGACGCACTGAACCCAGTGCCATCTAACCCGGGTAAATACACCGCGAGCGGCCGCCGCCCGCCATCCGCGCGGTGGTTCCGTCCACGCCCAGCCATCGGCGAAAACATCCTCGGCGGTCCGCTCGCGCCGTCCAGCACGTCTCGCAACGACACGCGCTTACTACTCGCATCATTCACGCCATCGCCACGAAACTCACGAGTGCTACTAGTATCATTCGCATCACGCGACGTCGACGCGCTCGTCGTCGATGCCCCGCGTCCCATGGCGGATGCGAGCGCCATGAAATCATCTTGTTCTCTCACACGACTCGCATTCGCATTCGCATTCGCATTCGTCGCGCTGCACCCGTGCCTACGCGTTCGGCGATGCGTGGCGCGCGCGCCAACGCGTTCGTCGCGCACCGCTGTCGCCGCGCCGCGATATCGACCAACACTCGCGGTCGTCGTCGTCGTCGTCGATATCCACGGCATCGTGTGATGGAGTGACGTCACTCGGCGACGACGACGAGGACGAGGACGATGTCAGCGACGATGATGATGTCAGCGACGACGACGACGACGGTGGTGGGACGGCACGCATCGCGTTCGTTGGCGCGACGCGGCGCCGTGCGTCGGAGCGCGCGTCCGACGACGACGACGACGACGACGCGCGCGTCGGCATCGGTATTGGATGAGGCGGATACCGTGGTCGTGGTTGGCGCGAATGGGAAAACGGGCGCGGCGTGCGTGGAGTATTTGCGTGCGAACACCGCGTGTGGGACCATCGTCGCGGGCACTCGACAAGGGACGTACGCAAAGGGTGACGCGAGCGATGGGCGCGTGCGCGCGACGACGGTGAACGTCGCCGAGGCGTCGGCGGCGGAGCTCGCGAATGCGTTTCGCGGCGCCAAGGCGGTGATTTTTGCCGCATCGCAATCGCAAAGTGGTGGTGATGCCGCGAAGGTTGATCGGGATGGTGTGATCTCGTGCGCCAAGGCGTGCTTGAGGGCGGATGTTGAGCGATTTGTGATTGTGTCGTCGGGCGCGGTGAGCAAGCCGGCGTCTCCGGTGTACATCTTTTTAAATTTATTCGGCGGCATCATGCGTAATAAGATTTTGGGCGAAGACGCCGTGCGTGCGTTGTACTTTGACCGTCCTGGGCGCGCGTACACGGTGGTGCGCCCTGGTGGGTTAACCGAAGACCCCGCGAGAGGCGTGTCCGCGGTGGAATTGAACCAAGGCGATACGACGTCTGGGCGTATTTCGCGCAACGACGTGGCGGCGATTTGCGTGGAATCCATCACTCGCGAGGACGCGGCAAACGCTACTTTCGAGTGCTATTACCGCGATAGCGCCAAGCCTCTCGGTGAGGTTGGTTTGTCAAACATGATGAAGTCGACGAGCGCGGATGGCGAGGTGACGCAAACCGGCAAAGAGCGCCGAGGAGACAACTGGGACGCGCTCTTCGCCGGTTTAATCGCGGATGCTCCGGGTGCGAAACAACAAGGTGAAGGATTTACGCTGTAATGATGATTTATATTGATGATGACTTATTATAACACTTATAACGGTCGTACTAGTACGTCTCTTCGCCTTTGGCGAGGTACAAGACATTTTTCGACGCGTCAAAGACGCATCTGCCGCGGCCGATGACGTCGAGACCCATAGCCATGAATGGCGACACCGACGCTCCAAGCGCGTTGAACGCGGGCAAGTCACCAACACAACACATGCCTTTATACACGCTGGATAAATCGTCCCCACCAGGCTCGCCGAGCACGCGTAAATCAAACGGCGCCATGGCCATGTTCATCGACTGGCCATCCACGCCCGATACTTGCAAACCACCCCGCTTGACTTTATCACTATCAGGACCGATACCCGCGCTCGCGGACGCGATCCAGTTTGCAACGCTAAAAAACGATCCCATGTCCACGATTGCGCTAAACGGCGCGGCGCCGTTCAATGAAACTTGCACCGTCTTCAATCCGACTGGGTGCGTCGTCATTGGAATTTTAACCAAATCATCCACGTCCACCGCGCCGTTCTCTACCGCTCCAAGAGGCCAGAACGACAACTTTGACGAGGCAAAATCAAACTCTACGACGAATTTGCCTAAAAAATCGAGCCCGAGCAAGCCACCGATGACTGGGGGCAAGCCTACAGCAGTGAGATCCGTCACCACGGCGTCTAAACCGTCGACGAATTCGTGCGCACCCATGCGAACGCCTTTAAGCGTCACTTTTTGTCTCAGCGTCTCCCCAGTACCAGTCAACCCACGAATAGCCGCACCTTCAATGACATTTTCCTTATCCATGCTCTCTATCGCCTTTGGCGTCACGAGCGCCGCCGTGGCGCCGGTATCGATGACGAAATCGCACAACCCGACGTCGCCGCCAATATCGAGCGCGCACACCGCGTATCCCGCCCTCGGATTTCCCGCCACATTCCCGAGCTGCCTCAGCGGCACAATCGTCGCTCGATTTTCAATCATCATCCACGTCTCCGCCGCGCGCGCCTCCAAATCGCTCTTTTCGAAACAATCGGCATAGTTTGCATTCGCGCGCGCCAGGTATCCTTTCAGCGCCTTGGCCCGCATCGTCTTCGCCCGCGCGCGCCACCGTTCGCGACGCTCAACCTCCGCATCCGACACCACGTCATCAGCGCCGCGACTTTCATCGTACGCCCTCACCCTCGTCGTCGTCGTCGTCGTCGTCGCACAGTGCGTTCGCGCCGCGTGCGGTTGTTGCCTCGCGACGACCACGCGTCCTCGGTGCGTTCGCGCCGCCGCCGACGACGCTGACACCGTCGACGTCGACGTCACCGTCGATGACGGTCGCGCGCATCCCATCGCCATCGCACGCATCGTCGTTTACGGTCGACGCACGACGGTCGACGCACGTCGCACGGCGTCCTGTGACGACGATGCAAAGTTACTTTTCGTGCGTCATTGCGTGACGCGGTTTCATTCGTAAACGACGACGACGACGACGACGATTACGACGGCGGCGGTGCGGCTGCGGCACCGCGCGCGTCGAGACGTCATGCGCGTCGTCGTCGTCGCCGCCGCGGCGATGCATACCAAGACCCCGACGTGCGTGGCTGCGGCCACGTCGGCGGTGTCGAGGTCAATGCCACTCGGGATGCGCACGTCGTGGTCGTCGTCGTGGGTCTCGTCGCGTCGCGGCGTGCGTTGCGCGATGCCGACGACGATGTTGGCGATGTCGGCATCGTTCGTGACGCGTGCTTCGGCGGGAGATGTCTTCGGTGACGAGAAGGAGAAGGAAGAGGAGGCGGTGGAGGCGGCGGCTGGGCGCGTCGAGCCGCCGTTACGGTCGACGATTCCCGAAGGTGGTCTCAAGCTCGAGCGGTTACTTGATGAATTATCGGGGAATGATGGTGGCGAGATGAGTAATCGCGCCAAGTTTCGTGCGTTGCCGATCGATCCGGGAATTATGGCTCGTATTCGAAAGTATCAAGTGACGTCGACGGCGTCGACTGCGGGACGGACGACGAGATTGTTGAGGAATAGGAATGAAATCAATGAAATTACGCAGCGGTACGCGATGTACGACTTGGCACAATTAGATCTTAAGAATCAGCGTTTGCTTGGACTCGGGCGATTGAAGCGGACGTGTAAGTTTATAGCGGCGGCGGCGAGAGACGGCGAAGAGCCGCCGCAGCACGCCGTGGGAAAGGGGGCGAGTAAAATTATAGATGATGTCCCGGAAATCGCGTTCGCGGGCCGTTCGAACGTTGGCAAGAGTTCATTAATCAACGCCTTGACGTTGAGTTCAGTGGCACGATCGAGTGATGTTCCAGGGAAGACGCAAAGCTTGAACTTTTACTCGCTCGACGAGCGCATTCGTCTCGTCGATTTACCGGGTTACGGCTTTGCGTTTGCCAAGCAGCATCGCGTGGAATCCTGGAATGAGTTGATGGATAAGTATTTAACATCTAGAAAGAATTTGAAGCGCGTGTACATTGTCGTCGACGCGCGGCATGGCTTGAAGGCGTCTGACCGCGAAATGCTCGCGTTTTTATCCAAGTATGGCGAAACCTCGTGTCAAGTCATCTTGAACAAGTGCGACTCGGTGAATCCAAACGATTTAGCGCGTCGAGCGTATTTGATTCAGGAAGAACTTCGCTACACCAAGCGCGCCAAAGTAACAGTGATGATGGCGTCGACGTCTACCGGTGCTGGTATCACCGAGATTGCAAAGGATATCTACTCGCACGCGCTCGACGATGTCAACGCGGGCGAATACGACGATGAATACGACGACGCTCAATGGGGAGGAAGCGCTTCGAATGTACGCGGTAGCGATGGTGATGACAGTGACGACGACGACGGTGGTAGTGGTAAACGTGGGAACGAATTCTACGGCGGTGAATGGAAACCTGGGGCCAAGGTGACCAAGTACAAGCCCGCGCCGCCCGCGCCCGGTCGAGGTGTCGCGCTCGGTCGAGGCGGTCGAGGAGGCCGCGGCCGAGGCACTTCCGGCCGAGGCACTTCCGGCCGAGGCTCGGGTGGCCGAGGCTCGGGCGGTCGAGGCCGTGCGGGTGGTGGACGAGGAAACGATGGAGATGACTCCTCGGGCCGCGGTCGTGGCTCGGGTCGCGGTCGCGGTTCGGGCGGTCGCGGGAAAGGTTTCAGCCCAGGAATGCCGGGATTGTAGTAGGCGTAGTGTAGCAGCATAACGTTTAATGTATTAAAACTCCCAAGCGTGGTTCAGCTGAAACGTTGGGTTGTGTAACAACCCTTGAGGGGTTAACACTGACTTGGCGATGACTTCCCACCCCTTCAACTCCTCGGTGAATTCGTAGCCCGCTTGAAATTCGAGCTCCTTGGCCGCCACCTTGGCCGTGACTTTGCCATTAAAGTGCTTGGCAAATTGTCTACGCGCGCTCAATTCAAGCTCTATGTTCTTGTCCGTCTTAAAGTGCGCTGATAAATCGAAATCACCCTTGCGCTGGGACCAACCAGCGCGCCAGCATCCGTCTGGATTCACGTCGAGTTGGTCCTCCTGCACCGTGTGTTGGCTCACGCGCGAGAGCGAGAGCGACCCGTACTCTTCGTGCGTCGTACTCACGTCAAAATCCAAGTGATCCATGGATACCGAATCATTAACGATGGTATATTTCGCGCTCACTGCCACGCCATCGACGTCCATGTGTGTCTCCAACGCTGGATTCCACTTGGTCTTTCTGTTCCACGGAAAGATTGGCGACGGCGACAGCACCAGCGTCGGCGCGCGCGCAATGTTCAACAGTCTCTCCAAATCCACCTTGGCTTTGAACTGTAACAACTCCCCACGGAAAGGTCGTGATTTCAACTCAATCCCAAACGGCCCAATATTTTCTGTCGTCGTAATCTTCGCGCTCTTTAAATCCGGGAACCTCGCGTCCAACCGCGACGACGCGCCAGCCAAGTCAAACTCGGCGCGCGTCGTCGACTCGTACGTATTCACATCAATCACCTCCTCCACTTGCCGCAGCTTAAACCAACACGTGTCCTTAATTAAATCCCGTACATTATCCGCAAAACGTTCATTCAACGGCTTCAGTACCTTCCCTCGAAGCGCGTCGCGTTCGCGATTCAACTCGACGCACTGCCGCTGCAAGCGCGCAATCTCCCTCGCCTGCGCGCGCAGTTGCGCCTGAAGCAACCCTAATGTCTGCGTGGTATCATCCACCCCAGGCGTGGCGGCGTACGTACCCGTGTGTGTGCGTTGCATATCGTCGCGAGCGCCCGTCACCCGTCCACGCACGGTCGCGTCGTCGTGTGATGATGATGTCTTCACGCGTTGGCGTGGAAAGAAATTCAAAAATCAAAAAAAAAAAGTTGGTTGGTTTTTGTCCCATAAAAACTAGGGTTGAGCGTTCCACGTATCATGGTGTCCGTCGTGCATCCTCTATATCCCCAACGTGGCTATACGAGTACCCATATTATGTGGTGGTTTTTGTAGTATCAGTGACGATTCGTCACTCGGACACACACACACACACACACAGTACCGTCGTGTGTGATCAATCTTAGGTCACGTACACGTACACTACGACCATCACGCCCACGTCCACGGCTGACCGACCGACCGCGTTGTTGACGCCCCCC
>Ga0181605_10003927_pt1 | contig 12054 bp, 11 predicted proteins | sample 041ome_11_FD_148676 | JGI IMG/M metagenome (GOLD analysis project Ga0181605, IMG submission 148676) | Coastal salt marsh microbial communities from the Groves Creek Marsh, Skidaway Island, Georgia - 041411US metaG (spades assembly) | ecosystem: Environmental > Aquatic > Marine > Intertidal zone...
GTGAGTGATATTTCACTGCCATTGGGCCTAAGTATTATTGTTGGGTTTATACTAGCTCTTGGTCTTTATGCGCATTCTTTGATGAGGCGTGGTGTGGGGATTAAGAGTTGATAAGGCCCCTTATCGGAAGTTTCTTTAGTATTACGATTTAATCCAGATAAAAAACCATAAAAGTAGATGTAATCAACTTGTTAGATAATAATCAAAAAAGAGCCATTATTAAGCTAGCACATGCTGCCGGCCAGAAAATCATGGCTATTTACGCTCAAGATTTTGATGTCGATTATAAAGATGATTCGAGTCCCTTAACTCAAGCGGACCTAGCTTCTCATCACTGCATTCTTGATGGGTTACGCGAACTTACTCCCAATATACCGGTACTCTCAGAAGAATCTTCGGAAGAAGAAAAGCTTAATCGTATGAGTTGGGATACTTATTGGCTCATCGACCCTTTGGATGGGACAAAAGAATTTATCAAAAAGAACGGCGAGTTTACGGTCAATATAGCTCTAGTTAACAATCATCAGCCCGTGTTTGGTGTTGTTTATGCTCCGGCGCTTGATGTGACTTACTGGGGAGATAAGTCTTCAGGTGCTTTTAAAGTTGAGGGTGAAATTGAGAGGGCGATAAAAGTGAGATCGCGCTCTGCAAGCTGTTCTGATTGGATCGTGGTGGGTAGTCGATCGCATCAGTCAGATGATTTCAAAGCCTTCATGGAAGACTACGCGGAGGCAGAGATCGTCTCGATGGGAAGTTCTTTAAAACTGTGTCTGGTTGCAGAAGGTAAAGCCGATCTTTATCCAAGACTCGGGCTAACTTCTGAATGGGATACTGCCGCCTCTCAGGCGGTGGTTGAGGCTGCTGGCGGTCAAGTGCTGGCTTTTCCAGAGATGAACCCTCTAAGATGTAATCAAGACGAAGATTCGTTATTAAACCCTCATTTTTTAGTATGCGCATCTCCGCTTTAATTGAATTGGAATTTTATGAATCAAAAAAGTACCAATGTGGTCTGGGAAAAGTCACTAATCACCCGGCAAGATCGAGAAATGTTGAATGGACATAAATCTTTTGTACTTTGGTTTACCGGCCTGTCGGGCTCTGGTAAGTCCACGCTAGCTCATGCGGTTGAAAAAAAACTTCATGAGAAAGGCTGTCGCACCTTTGTTTTAGATGGTGATAACGTCAGACATGGCCTGTCGTCAAATTTGAGTTTTTCAGAAGAAGACAGAAAAGAAAACATACGCCGCATTGGTGAAGCTGCAAAGCTAATGACCGAAGCGGGTGTAATTACTTTGACGGCGTTTATAAGTCCTTTCAGAAATGACCGTGAGATGGTTAGAGGGTTCTTTCCACATCATGATTTTATAGAGGTGTTTTGCAACTCTTCTCTCGAAACTTGCGAAAGTCGAGATGTTAAGGGGCTATACAAAAAAGCGAGGGCAGGGGAGATAAAAAATTACACAGGCATTGATTCACCATACGAACAACCAGTTAACCCAGAGATCGAGGTGGATACCGATAATCTCGATTTAGAAACCACTACTGTACAAGTGGTTAACTGGATTGCGGATAATAAGCTGATCTAGTATCAACCTCTCTTACTGCACAAGCCATTAGTGATAAAAAATTTAAATACAAAAGTTGTTAAAAAATTGTTGTCTTTTGGTTTGCTTGATCAAGCTACCTTATCTCTTACAACTTTTTTAACGTTAGCGTTTGGCGTAAAGTTTTTAGATCTAGAGGATCATTCAATTGTTGCAGGCGCATACTTGAGTTTTTTTTCTTTAAGTATGCTTTCCTCTGGTCTTTTCTATTCTGTTATTAATACAAGCATAAAGCATACTGAAAAGCCGATTGATTTTCTATCACAAATATTTACTAACAGTATAATCTTCTCAGCAATATGTATACTGATTCTAATAATTGTATTTTCTAACTTATTAGCTTTTCTTGATGTCAATCTGTTGTTTTATAGTGCAATTTTTGTGTACTCAAACTTGATTCACGATAGCTTAAGAAGATGTCTGCACCTATTACATAAATCTCCCATTGCTTTTGTAATAAGTTTTTCGACGTTAACTTCAAGGCTGGCTGCCTTTATTTTTATTGATGATTTGTCATTAGTTAGCTTCTTCTTTCTGTTAATTCTCACCGAACTTATCCCAGTTGTTGTGATTATTTTATTTGGATTTGTGCCGTTACGGTTTGGGTTTGCGGGTTTAAGCGGCTATTTCTATAATTCAAAATGGGGGTTTTTTGCTGCATTTCCAATGTTTATAACAGTTCACTCTCCAATAATGCTCGCATCAAGCATTATTGGTTCCACATCACTTTCTGTGTTGGTGACGTTAAGGTCATTAACAAACGTAACTAATGTTTTTGTTGGGTTGCTGGATACTACTATACCTATACTTCTTTCGGCTGGACTAAAGTTGAACCTTGAGCGCTTGGTAATTTTATTCTATTTAGTTACATCTATAATAATTTCACAATACGGAGATGTGATTCTTGGATTTTTATACGGTTCAAAATTTGAAGGATATACTCTCGAATTTTTGCTTCTTTGGTTGTTGAGCGGTTTAAATATTCTTATCCGTTTGAGGCTAGTAAAGTTGAGACTAGATCTGGTTACTTCAGTCGAGATGATGGGCTTTTCTATCGGTGCCTTGATTTTGACTTTTTCATATGTTCTTTTGCCCTTAGGTTCCATGGTTGATTTTATCTTAGTAATGTTGCTTTCATACTTTTCCGTATTTATCGTTTTGCACTGGCGTTCACCAACATGAAAAAAACATTACATATTCGAAAGTTTTTCCTTAGCTTGGGATTAGTGAATCTCCTTTTGCGATTTACTGGAATTATGTATCACGGTGCAAAAATTGGATGGAAAAGTTGGATCAAGTCCGAAACCATTTTTGGATATGGCTCAAAAAGTAGTTGTCCAAAGTTTTTTCTTAAGTCTGACTTTTCTTCAGCCTCAGCAAAGTAACTGAGACGCAAGTCACTTAGGTTTTCTTTTTCTAAGCACCTTCCAAGCTCAACACCAAGATTAAAGACTTCTTCTAACTTGTACTTTCTGTCTTCTGTAAGCTCCCTAATTCTTGCGTCAAAAGCATCGGCGAAATTTTGGGTCATAGCTTGCTCTCTAAAATTTCGTCACTTGCTAGTCTTCTTCACAGCCGCTTTGGGTTTGTTCTTTTCTACTTGCTTGCGTTGGAGGAACTCATCAACTCGCTTCTGCGTTACCCGACTCTTAAACATCCCTTTGAAGTCACTGGCTTTGAAGTCAAACATCTTGATCTTTTCTTTAATATCCTTCAGTACAGCGTCACGCTCTTGTTGCTTAGCAAGCTCCAGTTCTTCGGCAAGTTCCTTCTACTTGGCAATGATTTCGTCGATGCGGCCCATAGTCGTGCTCCTTAGGTTGTTGATGGGGTCAATGAACAGATATAATCGTGAGAAACATCGCCATTCTTACCAGTCGCAGAAGTTTGACAAGTAGGTACAACCAGCGACAGACAGCAAGTAAGACACTATGGACTACAGACGAGAGATAGACGGACTTAGGGCGTTGGCTGTGCTGCCGGTCATATTGTTCCACGCTGGCTTTGAGACGTTTAGCGGCGGCTTCGTAGGCGTCGATGTGTTCTTTGTTATCAGCGGCTACTTGATAACAACTATCATTTTGGCAGAGCTTGAGCAAGGCAAGTTCTCCATTGTTAATTTTTACGAGCGACGTGCTAGGCGCATTCTGCCAGCCTTGTTCCTTGTAATGCTTGTTTGTATTCCATTCGCTTGGTTCTGGCTATTACCAAGCGATATGAAAGACTTCTCGCAAAGCTTAGTTGCCGTTTCCGTCTTTGCGTCCAACATTTTATTTTGGCGTGAGAGTGGCTACTTTGACACGGCGGCAGAACTCAAGCCGCTCTTACACACTTGGAGCTTGGCGGTAGAGGAACAGTACTACGTGCTGTTCCCTCTGTTTCTAATGCTATTCTGGCGCTTAGGCAAGCGTTCGATTCTGGTTATGCTGGGACTGGTGTTTGTCGCTAGTCTTGCTGTAGCAGAGTGGGCTGCGTACGCAAAGCCAGCCGCAGCCTTCTATCTTTTGCCAACACGTGGTTGGGAATTGCTTATCGGTGCGTTTGCCGCCTTCTACTTATCCAAAGCCAATCGCAAAGAGTTTGGCAAGGCTATGGGTGAGGTTGGTGGTTGGTTAGGTGTTGCGTTAATTTTGTATGCTGTTTTAGTCTACAGCAAATCAACGCCATTTCCTGGTTTATACGCTCTTATGCCAACGCTAGGTACTGTTCTTGTTATCTTGTTCGCTACGCAACAGACTACAGTTGGTAGGTTTGTTGGTAACAAAGCTTTTGTTGGTGTCGGATTGATAAGCTACAGCGCATATCTTTGGCATCAACCTTTGTTCGCATTTACTAGACAAAGAAGCTTAACTGAGCCGAGTCATACTGCTTTTCTTGTGCTTTCCGTTCTGGCTTTAGTACTTGCTTATTTCAGCTGGAGGTTTGTTGAGGCTCCTTTCAGAAGACGTGATCATTTCGACAGAAAGAAGATTTTTTATTTCGCTTTTTTCGGCTCGTTTATCTTTTTGTCACTAGGTGTTGCTAGCCAGATTACTGACGGTAAATTTTTTAATCGTTCAAGTGGTTCTACTTTAGATCAACTTGATTTTCGTTTAAGAGTCAATCACGGTCTAAGTATTGACTGTGAAGGTGACTATAACACTTCTCTTAACTGCTTAACTTCGTCGCAGCCCGAAGTTTTGCTATGGGGTGATTCTTATGCGATGCACTTGGCGCAAGGTTTTGTGGCTTCTAATCCTAAAATTAGACTAGCTCAAAAAACTGTCTCTGTATGTGGTCCATTTCTTGATATTGCGCCGATTAATGCCAAGTACGTTCGTCCTTGGTCTGAAAAGTGTCTATCAGTTAATGATAGAGTTTATGATTACCTTAAGAATGCCCCAAGTATCAAGTATGTTGTTTTGAGCTCTCCCTTTGGTCAATTTGTGGGGGATGATGCTACTGTCTTGAATAAGGATGGCGTTGTTCTTAATGGCGTAGATGTTGCGCTTCAGTCTATGCTGGGGACAATTTCTAAGATTCGTAGCGTTGGTAAGATTCCAGTAGTTTTTTCGCCTATACCTCAAAATGGTGAGAATATTGGTAGATGTCTGATGAAGGCTACTTATTTCGGGCTTGATAGTTCTCTATGCGATGTAAAACTTTCAGATTCCTTAGTGCGCCAGGCTAATGTTTGGAATTTTTTGAGTGACCTTAAAGAGCACGTCACCGTTGTTAATCTTGCTGATTTTTTATGCGTAGATGATCTTTGTTCAGCCACAATGGATAACGTTTTTATTTATAGAGATGGCGGACATCTTTCTCACGAAGGTAGTGCTTATCTAGGGAAAAGGTTCGATTTTTATGGCGTTCTTATCAACGCTAAGTAATGCGCTTGTCCTTTACAAGTCGTGTTACTTTGCTTAAGGTAAAGATATCTTTTTAGCTTTCGCAGCCACTTGTTTTGTTGCGCAAAAGTTACACACTCACTTTTTGGAGACGCAAGTGCTTGTCAATAAGCAACTTTTTTCTTGCGTTGTTATTGAGTGGGAGAAGAAGTCATAAATATATGTTGGTAAAAAATTTTTAGAGAATTTTTTTATTATGATTGTCCTGCATGATGTGAAAGTGATTGCACTTAAAGCGCGTAAGGTTGGAGGGACATCCTTCGAAATAGCTTTATCACTTTACGCAAATAATACGAGCGTCATTACGCCTATAACTCCTAAATTCAGAATTCTATAAGGATGTAATAGTTTCAAAAATATCCCACGAAGTGGACAAGTTGTTAAATGAAGTATAAACCAGTTTTTATAATCGGTGCTGGGCGTTCAGGAACAAAATACCTTAGAGATGCTCTCGCAGCCAGCCCGGCTGTTGCTCGTGTTCCATTTGATGTTGGGTACATTTGGCGAAAGGGTAATGAGCTGTTACCCCATGATGAGATTGATGCTGAGTCAGTCTCTAATGAGTCAATTACTTGGATTCGTAGAATAATTCCTAAGTTAATTGACCGCGACGAAAAAAAATTACGAGCCACAATCCTTGTTGAGAAGTCAGTACCAAATTCATTACGCCCCTTACTTTTGTATAAAGCTTTTCCTAATGCTACTTTTATACATTTGGTTCGAGATGGGAGAGCTGTAACTGAATCAGCAATGCGTATGTGGCAAACTCGGCCAGAAATGGGCTATTTAGTCAACAAATTACGCTATTTCCCTTGGAGCAACCTTAGATATGGATTTTGGTTCCTAAGGAACATCTTTTTTAAGCTCATTAGGCCTGAGCAGTCAATTTGGGGTCCTCGTTACAAGGGAATCAGTGAGGATTTAAATAAGGAACCATTACATGTTGTTTGTGCTCGTCAATGGTTGCATTGCGTAGATGTGGCTTTTAGGCAGCTAGCATCGATACCTTCTGATCAGGTTATTACATTAAGGTATGAAGATGTTATGAATGGAACAGAGACTCTTGAAAAGCTTTGTGCTTCGCTTGGTATAAGTTCTGGCGAGGTTTTGGAGTATCACTTTTCCAAAGGCCGCACTGGTGAAAATGAAAAATGGCGTATTAGACTTAGTCAGGATGTACAAGATGAAATCGCTATTGTTTTTGAGTCTTTGCCCCCCTCCATCCATAAATACATTTTTGATACTAAAGCTATCTGATAGCATAAAAATCTGTGATGAATGGTAACTAATTTATTGTTTCTTTTTGAGAGGGAGTGATGAGTAAATTATTTATTCCTTTTGCTTTACCTGGAATTGGTGAAGAAGAAATTTCTGAAGTTATAGATTCCCTGCGTTCCGGCTGGGTGACTACTGGTCCCAAGGCCAAAAGGTTTGAAGAGCTTTTTGCTGAATTTCTAGGTGATACTGAAGTGCATTGTGTTTCGGTGAATTCTGCTACTTCAGGTTTGCATTTAGCTTTAGAGGCGCTTGGTATCGGTCCTGGTGATGAAGTGATCGTCCCCACTCATACTTTTACCGCAACAGCTGAGGTTGTAAGGTATCTTGGCGCTTCTCCAGTTTTTGTGGATGTTGACTATCAATCTTTTAACATGAGTGTTGCTGCATTTAAAGCAGCTATTTCTTCCAAAACTAAAGCTGTTATGCCTGTTCACTTTGCGGGCTTGTCATGTGAAATGGAAGAAATAATTGCTATTGCTAAAGAAAAAAATATTCGTATTGTTGAAGATGCCGCTCATGCTCTTCCAACTACCTCTAACAATAATCTTATTGGTACATTGGATACTGATGCGACAGTCTTTAGTTTCTACGCCAATAAAACAATGACTACTGGCGAAGGTGGGATGTTAGTTACACGTGATAAGGATATTGCGGTGCGCGCCAAACAAATGCGTCTGCATGGGATAAGTCGAGATGCATTTGATCGTTTTACCTCAAACAAACCATCTTGGTATTATGAGGTAATAGCCCCAGGTTTTAAATATAACCTAACTGACATTGCAGCAAGCCTAGGCATTCATCAGCTTAAAAAAGTTGAACAATTTCAAAATAGACGAGAAGGGATAGCCAATTATTATAATGATCACCTGAAAGAGTTGCCTCTTACTTTACCGCCTATGCCTTTAAATGGAGATGTGCATTCGTGGCACTTATATGTCATTCAACTGAATAAAGATCTACCTCTTTCTCGAGATCGTTTCATTGAGCTAATGTATGAAAGTGGTATTGGTTGTGGGGTTCATTATATTCCTCTTCATTTACATCCATATTGGAGGGATACTTATAAGTTAACTCCTGAAATGTTTCCTGTTAGCCAACGTATTTATGAGCAATCAGTTTCATTGCCTATATACAGTAAGATGACAGATGAGGATATGCAGAGGGTTGTTTCTACAGTTGCAAAAATATTAGAAAATGCTTAAGAGGTTTTTTGATCTTGTGTTTTCTGTTGTTGGTCTTTTGGCTTTATCGCCTTTTTTCCTCGTTATTGCTCTATTAATCAAGATTGACTCTGCAGGGCCTATATTCTTTCGACAGGTAAGAGTGGGTAGAAATCTTTTTCCGTTTAAAATTCATAAATTTCGGACAATGGTTGTAAATGCATCTGATTTAGGACCGAGTGTCACCACTGATGATGATCCCAGGGTAACCAGAGTAGGTAAGATTTTAAGGACATATAAACTTGATGAGCTGCCTCAACTTATTGATGTCCTAATTGGAGATATGAGTCTTGTAGGTCCAAGACCAGAACTGCCTAAGTATGTGGATGTTTATTCTGATTTTGATAAAAAAATTATCTTTTCAGTTAAGCCTGGTATTACTGATAAAGCTTCTATAGAGTTTCGCAATGAGTATGAATTAATAGCAAATGCAAGTGATGTGGATCGTGTCTATATTGAAAAAATACTTCCGAATAAGTTGAGATATTATCATGAGTACGTTGATACTCGTTCGTTATGGCTTGATATTAAAATAATTTTTAAAACTGTCTGGCTGATACTTCCATTTAACTTAAATAAGTAGCCAATCGCTATCATCCCAGTTCCTTAGGTATCGTAACGCAGTCTTCTCTGACTTCCATCCGCCGCGCAGCATGATCCTTTCAAACGGCACGCCTCTATCAAGCAGGTTTATTGCAGCACCCACGCGAAACGAGTGCCCCGATAGCTCACCAATGTTGTGCAGTTTCGCTTTGCGCTGAATTAACTTCAGTATCTTATTCAAAGCAGCAGGGTCTAAACTTTTTCTAACGCTTAAATCGCGTTTAAAACTTCTTAAGATATACCCGTCAGTTTGTTTGATCTTGTCTTGCCAGTGGCTAATCATCTCGATAAGTTCATCTGAGATTGGGATTAACTTCCCCTCACCAAACTGATCAGTTTTTGATTTTCGTAATAGCAGGGCATGTTTTCCGTTTGGTAATGCTTTAACGTCATCAAACTTAAATGCGCATATCTCAGAACGTCGACGCATACTTTCATAGCCTAGTTGAAGCAGTAAGCAATTACGTAAACCCACAATACCGTCATCACACATTGCTTGCAGTTTGCGCATGACTTTTAGTGTGAGAGGAGTGGCTTGTTTTTGAGATCTGCCAAGTCGCCGATTTATTTTCTTAAGTGCTAGCAGTACTTCGGGCTCCTTCGTTATATTCGGAACAGATGTGAGTTTGAATATCTGACTGAGTGATGCGATACGCCTTTGTATGGTTGCACTCGTTAGTTTTTGTGCCATCTCATTCAGATACTGGACGAAAACGGCAGCGCGTACATTTTCAGGTTCATGATGATTCTTCTGGCACCATCGTTGGTAATGGGTAAAATCGGCTTTGTAAGCTTTAATGGTGTTGTTCGCTTATGCGCCTTCAAGTTGTTGAAATATGTTCATGATCATTAATCCAATCTAAATGATATTTTAAATATTAAAATTATAATAAATGATATCAGTAAGTCAAATTAAAGCAGCGCGTGCCCTCCTAGGCTGGAGTGCAAACTACTTGGCTGAGGTTAGTGGTGTTGGTGTTGCAACTATCCGAAGATATGAGTTACAGGAAGGAGTCCCAGGTGCAAACGCACGTGTTCTGAAATCTATAGAGGATGCTTTTGTTCTCGCTGGTATTGAGTTCACAGGCGACCCTCTTAAGAACCCAGGCGTCACGCTGCATATAGAAAAAACGAAATAACACCCACCTCATCTTGGGTGTTTGATCATGCTTATTTCTAGAGTGTTACTCGTTAACAGCTTTCATGCTGTTTTTTCGAAGCTTGATCTCTTGCAGTTGAATAAGTTGACTTAGCTTTGCAGATTGTTGTCGCTCAAGTGTTGTCTTATAACGATAGAGACGGTCAAGTTCCTTTTGATTTGGTACTAATGCATCAGCATAGATAGTTAGTTTTTCTTTTGCCGATTCAAGTAACGCTTGTTTCTGTGCAAGCTTTTTATAAAACGATGATTTATTTTCAAGGTAGCTCTTTAATTTGTTTGCCACTAACTTGTTAAGTTCCTGCTCAACAAAAATGTTCGTCTCTTCAACGTGTTTATCCGTTTCCGGTAAGCCATATCTTGGAATCTTTGGCGTTGCTTCTAATCTCCATCTAAAGCTGGCATAAAATTCAAGAATATCCTCCGGTAACGTGTTATGCAGTTTGCATTCATCAAGTATGTGGTTGCGTATTTCTTCTTGTATATCTACAGGCATGGGTCGTTTGGTATCAAGCTCGTTGAGTAGCTTGTGACACCACGCTTTTTCTTTAGGATCGATTTCATCGAGATAATTGGCATTGCTTTCTATCTTTTGGGATATTTCGCTGCGTAAGCCATAGTCAGCTATCCCCATCGCATGTAGCAGTTCATTGGGTGTTGCTTTTTGATCTTGCTCGATAAAGAAGAGAGCGTTTTCAGCCCTGTCAAAACGATTCAGACGGATGCGTATCATGGCCATATCGCTGACCAGGTTCACTTCAGTCATTCCCTGTGGGTTAAGTTCTTCAGTGAGTGACGCAACCATCGCATCATAATGTGATTGTTCTTCTACTGTGTTCAACTTGACTGAGGTAAGGCCGTGCTTGGTCGAGTTCTGACAGCTGATAGCTTTGCCTTCCTCGCTGGTAGGGCCGGTTGAGAGGTTATGTGATTTAGTCATAATGGTTCTCCTTTTGTACTCCACAAAGGCTAACCTATTTTTTGCGCGAAAACCCGATACGCACATCCGGTGCTGAGGCTGTGGATAACTTCAATTTTGCGAAACGAAATCCGCTGTCTGCATGCCAGCTGGGCCTTTTTATAGGTTTTACACCCCAAAACTCAGCCTGGTAGGGTCCGATAACTGCTCTTATTAGTGTTTTCGTTTTAAAATGCAAATATGGATGACCAACAAATTTATGCAAATTGGGTTTCAGGTGTTTTGAAACTTTCCAGAAGGGCAAAACAGCTCATCATGGTCTTTTCAGATACTGCCTTATTAGCATTTTCGTTATGGGCTGCTTATGCACTGCGCTTTTCAGAATGGTGGCCAAGTGATTGGCTATTAAATGGTTGGTTGCTTTTTACCTTTATTCCATTGATTGGTGTTTTCGTTTTCACCCTTCTCGGTTTATATCGTGCCGTTATTCGTTATGTAAACTTTCAACTAATAGCAACTGTTGCGACAGGTGTGGCGATTTTGGTTGCTTTGGCCTTTATTTTGATAGCGTTAAGTAATTTAAAGGTTCCCAGATCAATCCCGCTAATATTTGGTTTGACTGCGTTACTAAGTATTGCTGGCTCTAGAATGGTAGTGCGCTCTTATTACTACTGGAGTATTTTGAGTGAGAAAGCACATCGTGTATTAATTTATGGCGCGGGGTCTGCTGGTAGGCAGTTGCTCGCTTCTTTGTCAAATGACCATGCGATGCGGGTTGTCGGGTTTGTAGACGATGACCCGAAGCTTGCACGAACTACTTTTGCTAGTGTGACGGTTTATCCAGCGAATATCCTTAGTGCAATGATCGAAAAATTTCGTGTGGATACGGTATTGATTGCGTTACCTAATGCCTCGCGCCACCAACGAAGAGCAGTTCTTCAGCGCCTCAGCCAGCATCCAGTGCATGTGCTAACGGTTCCATCGATGTCAGAGATCTTAAGCGGTACGGCAGTTGATAAGGTTCGTGAGCTCGATATCGAGGACTTGCTCGGTCGTGATGCGGTAAAGCCGTTGCCACATTTAATGGCCAAGAGTCTTAAAAATAAATCTGTCTGTATTACCGGTGCGGGTGGTTCGATTGGTTCAGAGCTGGCTCGTCAATGTGTTGAGCAGGGCGTAAAAAAATTAGTTTTATTTGAAAATTCTGAGTTCGCTCTTTATACCATCGAGCGCGAGCTACGCGAGTTCGGAGTTGATCCGTGTGAGATCGTTGCCATTTTGGGCTCTGTTACAGACGCACAGTTGATGTTAAAGGTTTTTGCTAACCACCAAGTGCAGACGGTTTATCACGCCGCAGCGTACAAGCACGTTCCCATGGTGGAGC
>Ga0181605_10003987_pt1 | contig 11920 bp, 9 predicted proteins | sample 041ome_11_FD_148676 | JGI IMG/M metagenome (GOLD analysis project Ga0181605, IMG submission 148676) | Coastal salt marsh microbial communities from the Groves Creek Marsh, Skidaway Island, Georgia - 041411US metaG (spades assembly) | ecosystem: Environmental > Aquatic > Marine > Intertidal zone...
CATCGATGGCGAGATTTCAGCTATCAAGAAGGAGAACGAAACGAAAAAAGACGCTGACGCTGTGGTAGCGGGACAGCAGCCGACGAATATGCAAACAAAGCAACCAATTTTCTCAAAAATCGACGAAGCTATCAAACCAGAAGGCCGCGTTTCCGACGAGTTTCTTTTTCGGAATCCGAATCTGACCGCCAACAACAAGAACACCGAAGACTTAAAACAAAACCAAACCATGACAGATTTACTGTATATTCAAAGTCAGGAACAGAAACGATTAATGCAGCAACAACTGGAGGAACGCCAGCGATTAACAAACTCCATTAACGATGCGAAGGCGGCAGCAGAAGCGGCGGCAAAGAATAAGAACAGCGTTACCACGCCGGCTGCGAAGAAGACCGGTAAACAAAGAAAGAAACGAGAATCGAAGAGAGAGGAGAAAAATGCCATCGTATGCGACCGTTCGCACGCTCCAGGCGGCGAAGAACGTCCCGCGGTGTTAGCACGATACCTTGAAAAGAGAAAAACAAGAAAGTTTGCCAAGAAAATCCACTACGAGAGTCGAAAAGTGAGAGCCGATAACCGCGTGCGCGTAAAAGGCCGATTCGCGAGTGGTAGCGTAACAATCGTTGAGAAGCACCCTCAAGCGGAAGAAAAAAAGCCCGGTCAAGATCTCACGCAGGCCCAAAAACAAACGCACGAAATAATGAGAGCCGTTGGTTCTGCCAGTGCTCTTTTAGCTGCTGAAAAGGAGATGATGCGAGGCAAAGAAACGGAAACGGTCGGTCTCGCCGGCGTTTCCGCCGCAGTACTTCCTCGGGACCCTTCACCTCCCGCTACGGCGCCGTTGCCTCCGACGACAAACACGTAACATTAATAGCAATAATAACAATAACAATCTGTATATATATATATAACCATAATCAATCGTTGTAATTACATACTATTTTTAACTGTGTACTAAAGTCTACCTATTTCTCTACTCTCTAACTTTAAACTCCGCGAAGCCTTACAACAAATTTTACTTCGCTTCTTTCGGCACTTCCCACGTTTCCTTATCCGGGTCTGCGCTCTTCAACTGCGTCTCAAAATTCCCTCTCTCGTTCATTTTCCCTTGCAAAACGTTCGTCGTTAAAAACATTTGCGCCTCTCGTCCGTCTCTGATGCGTTTTTTAATCTCCTCCTCGTCGGTGACATTTCTGTTCGCGTCAAAGTGCGAACGAATTTCAATCGCCGACGCGTCCAGAGCTTTCTTATCGCCGGAGAAGAGTCGCTGACGAGCGCGAAGAAGTTGCCGGAAAAGTTGTTTCGCCTCTCGACCGGCTTCTTTTAACGACGACATTTCTGTTTCGTCTCTCTCTCTTGCCGCAAGCAAAGCGCGTATGAAGTGAGTGGAAAGAGAGGAGAAGCTTCAGTACAAATGAATTTAGGGTTGCACCACGACGACAAAAAAACGTATCTAAAAACATGCGACATGCCAAAAGATTTCCTGTTTCGCGCGCGCTGCCACGCAATCAACCGAAGATGTCCGCGACAAAAGAACACGACGTTGTCAGCGTGCTCGTTCCACTCGGGCCTTTATCGCAAGACGACGTGAATTGCTCGATGTTCGAGTATTTTTCCAGACACTTAACGTCAACCAAAGTAAACGCTTTCGTGTTTTCGTACTCAGGAACCAACGAGAAGAAAGGCGAAGTGGACGCGGTGACGAAGCGTTTCGGGTGCCGAAAAGCCGCGATATCTATTCTGGACGACACGAGGTTGAAGAAAAAAGTCGTCGACGTGCCCGGCGCGAGTCTGGAGAAAACGTTCGTTCCTGAATTCATGCCTCTCGGTGGACAGTTGCGAGCGAGCTTGTTCGCTTTGAGTTCAGGCGCGAACGTAAACTCTATCGAAGTCTTCGAGTTAGATCCCGAGAGCGGGTTTCCTCACGCTGCGGCTGCTATTCAAGGAATATGCGACGGCGCGTTGGCGAAGAAAGTGAGCTCTTTGCCTGGAGAGTCGAAGCAAGATCCAGAACCGAACTTTTACGTTCCTAGACCGGATTACATACTCATGGGTACGCACGGGAAGAGGTTGCTGGAACGTTTTGTGGTCGGGAGCGTCGCGACGAACGTGTTGCACAACGTCGACGTGCCGAGCATTTTTTACCGCCACGAGGTGGAGTTTAAAGAGAGACAAGTCGCGGGCGTGAAAACAGAAGCAGAAGCGTATCAGAAATACGCGGTCGAAACGCCTCCGAAAGAAGAAGAGATCGAAGGCGAGAAAGGCAAAGCCAAGCAACAAAGAAACGTCGTTTTACTCGGCATCTGCGGCACGCAATCGTCCATTGACGTGGTTAAATTCTACGTCAAAAAGCTCGCGCGTGAAAACGACGACGTCATCTTAGCGCACGTTCCAATGAAAGAACAAACCATGCGCGCGAAACACGTGACGCAATCTGACGTTTCGCTCAACATAGAGACTTGTAAAAAACTCGTCGAAGTGTACGTGAAAGACAACCAATGTGAAGAGACCTTTCGTTTAAGAGACGTCATCGACCTCGGAAAGAAATCCGACGCGACTTCACCGCGAGCTCTAGACCCGCGCGAGCAGCTCGTAGAAGCCGCGAAAGGTTTTGACGCGACCATGTTAATCGTCGGTCGATCGGCGTTCGGAGACCAAAACTTACTCGGAAAGATGTTCTACGTCGGAACGTTACCGCTGTTTTGCACCCAATACGCCTCGTGCCCGGTGTGCGTTTATAACCCTCCGAGAGAAGAGCACAAGCCGAAAAGTTACGAGCAGTAGATACGTACCATCGCGAGGAAGAAAAGGAGCAGAGAGAGAAAGTCGCGCCGCGCGCGTATCTTTTTTTAATCGAATATCGATTATCGAGAAAAGAGAGACAAAAAAACCTGAAACCAAAAAATTTTGGGGGCACGCAATTCCTACACTTTCAACAACGCGCGCGAACACAAAACTCGACGTAAGAATGTTCTCTCAACTAAGAAGCGCGTCCTCTTCGACGACAACGACGACGGCGGCGAAACACTCGTCGTTATTTTACTCGTCCCGTCGCCGATCGCTTCTTCTGACCGCCGCGAAAGCACCGAACAACGCCGCCGCGCAGAGGAAGATTGCACTCACCGCCGCCGCTGTTTCGCCTCCACCGAACGATTCCGGTTCCAGACGACGCGCCGGGGCAGCTTCCTCGTCTTCTTCTTCTTCTTCTTCTTCTTCCGGAGGAAAAGTTTCGAAGAACGCGCTGAAGAAGCAAGGGAAATGGCAAAAAGGAGGCAACGGGAACGCCGGTGGATCTAAAGCCGGGTTTGAGATTCAGGCGAAATTGACCCAGTGTTATTCCTTGGAGGAAGTGTTCGAAGTGGTGAGAAACGAAGTCGATCAGTTTGATTCCATAAACGCGTCGACGGCGCTGCATCGAATCGCGAGTAAAGGAACGAGAGAGTTCGACGCTTCTTCTTCCTCTGGTGCTGTTTCGACGAGCGTGGCGAGAGCGGGGAGAGCTAGGACGACGATGTCGTCGGGGAGCATCGATCGCCATCCGTACGAACGGATAATAAGGAATTCGGATTTTGAAAACTTGATGCGAGCGGTTGAGAATAACTTAGGAAATATGGATCAGTTTGGTCTTGCAAACGTCGCGTGGTCGTTGGCTAGGTTGCGGGTGTTTGAAGACGATGATGGACAGAATAAAGAGATTAACGAGAAAGGTGTGAAGATGTTGGACACGATTGCCAGGAATTTTGCCAACTGCGTTAAACGACAAGGCGGGTCGAGCGTGAGACCGCAAGCGTTCAGTAACTTGATTTGGGCATTTGGGAGTTTCAAGTATAAAATTAGCGACGAGGATGGAGTTTTGAGTAAAATCTACGATCAGTGCGAAACGTCGTGGGTGGAAAACGCGGACGCTTGGAAGCCGCAAGAAATGGCAAATTTACTAGTCGGCGTGGCTCACGGAGACAACGCGACGGATCGATGGTCGTTTTATGAAAAGATACAAAGTTGCGCTGTGCACAATTTGAAAGCGTACCCGATTGGTGATCGAAACGCGGACCCGAGGTTTGTGTTCACCGCGAGGGACATATCAAACTTTTTGTGGGGGTTGAGTAAGTCTCTGAAGTCGCAAAAGTTCAACGCGCAATCGATCGATCCCGAGTTGATTTCGCTGATGCTGCAACGATTGGTGGCGGAGAATTTCGGTGGAAAACAAAGCGCGTTGAACGTCTCCATGACTGTGTGGGCACTCGCGAACTGTAAGTGTCAAGTTCCCACTCCGTTTATGAATGCATTGAATCAAGAGATACCGCGAATGGCGAAAAGACTCTCCGCGTCGCAGCTCGATGCCATCGCGTGGTCAATCGGCGAAGCGAGATTAACGTTACGATACGACGATGATGCCATTGATGCTGTAGCTGAAGCCATCGCAGATAACAGAGAAAGTGTGTTTAACGATTCTGATCCCGAACTCGTGGCGAAAATTTTTTGGGCGTTGTCTCGCCGAGGTCGCATTCCCGCGGATGGTTCAATCATAAATAAACTCGTTCGAAAAGTCGAAATGTGTGCGGACGATTTGGAACGCCCGGATAAGTTGCTCATCTTACACGCATGGGGCGTGTTACGAATCTCGCCAGGCGAGAAAGTCGTCAACAAACTCGTCCGAACGTTTTTGGATGAAGACGAAGACGAAGATTTAGAACCAGACGAGTGCGCAAAGCTCCTTTGTGCGTATGGTCGCATCAATCATCGACCATCGGCGTCTTCTGAAGCCGGAAGTAAGTTTGAAGCACACCTGGCGCATCTCGCGCAAACGCTAGCGAACTCAGCCGAAGCTTCCAGACTTAACCCGGGTACTCTCGCGCTTGGCTTGTGGGGCTGCGCGCTCTTAAAACTTGACTTGGACGAAGACGTCTTAGACGTCTTAGCGAGAGATGCGATTCGGCAAACCGATTCTTTGCGTCCAAACGCATTCGCAAAGTGCATCTGGGCGTTATCCACGTTAGCGTACGATCCGACTCAAGAAGATTTGGCTAAACTCATCAAAAAAGCGAAAGCTACGATTTTATCGCCTGGCGAGGCCAACGACGCCGGTCAAAGCACCAAAGAGGAGGTGGAAATTGCGCTCAAAAAGTTAGGCGCGGATTCGTTCGCGTGATGCGAAACGATTCATCTGTAGTTGTGTATATTTTGCATTGCTCGTTATTCGTGTTGTGTGTGTTTGCTTGTAACATGTGTTTCTGTACATTTTTGAATAAAAGAAGATTTTTCCTTTCCCCGCGCTTTTTTTAAAAAGTCGTTACAAAAACCTCAGCGCAGACAGAAGCACATGGCGTTCACGACATCAGCGCTCGTGCACAGAGCACCACCGGGAGCACCTTCATCAAGTAAACGATATCGACATCAACGCAGAGATGACGCATCGATGCGGCGTCGCCAAAAGAAAGAGCTCGCGCGCGTGGCGTCGTCGTCTTCAGCAGCGGCGAACGATGAGTCAGCAACCAACTCCTCATCGTCCTCTTTAATCCAATCGGCCGCAGACGACGAGGTCGCGCGATCCCCGTATTATCGCGAACTGTCCAAAGACGTCGATTTGATAGACGCGACGATGTTGACGAAGGCACCGTCTGATTTTTTTGAGCTTCTCGATTTAGATTTGGACGACGCGGACGTTTGGGCCGGAGGTGACGAGGAGTTGATACAAACCACGGTGTCTCGAGCTTTTAAGAGAACGATGAAAATTTCTCACCCGGACGTTTTATTGTCGAAATACGGCGCGGATGTTGTTTCCGAAGAAGATAGGAACGCGTTCGCGGTCATATTAAATGCGGCGTATAAGACTTTATCCGACCCACAAACGCGGGAGCCATACTTGCTCGCCGTGATTGACTTCCGGAAACATTTCTTCTTGAGCGAAGAGACAAAGTTTGACGGCACGCCGGTGTCGAAATGGAGCGGCGAGGAAGGTGAGACGAGGGCGATATTTGTCGATGAAAGCGAGTGCATTGGATGCGGTAATTGTGCACAATATGCCGCAAAGACGTTCAGCATGACCGTAGACAAAGATTACGGTCGAGCGAGAGTGATTGATCAATGGGCAGACGATCGCGAGACGACAGAGATTGCCATTGACATGTGCCCGGTCGATTGCATTTGGATCGTGAAAAGAAGCCAACTCGCGGCGTTGGAGCACTGTATGAAATTTTGCCCGCGCGAAGACCCTGGAATCATGGGAAGGAGAAGAGGAGGAAATTTCGGTTCGCAAAGAGCAAAGCACAATCCTTTTTCCGCGGCGGAGAGCTTCTTGAAACGCTTCGACGAAAACGGCGATCTCTTTGGTGGGAAGAATCCCGCTGGCTTATCGTTTTCGTGGCACGACGAACGGTTAGCGTCGACCATTGCTAAGGCTTGGTTATCGTTGCCAGTAGAAGTGAGACAAAAAGGTTGGTCGCAGTTCAAACATAAATTCAACACCTCTGGAGTCGGAGGTGAGAATTCTGTTGAAGACCGAACGTTCTTGAAGACTAGGTAGGTAAAAAAAGTAAACATTGTTTACAACATGTGTTTCTCTCTCGCGCACGCTCTTTGCGCGTAGTATATATTTTAGCAGCGTGTATATGTATTTAAATAACCAAAGCGCTTTCTTCACTACTCGTCATCGCTGTCGAACAATACTTTCGAGTTCACCGCATTCTCGTCAATCTTTCCACCGCGATACACTCTCCGCTTCTTCTCTTTATTCTTCTCGTGCGCAAACTTCTTGCCTTGTTTACCAACAAACTTCTGCTCTGCTTTAAAAGCGATATTCCTTTTCCCGAAACCGGCGTTTCTAAACTTATTGTCTCCTTTCTTATTCTCGTCGTTGAGCCATTCCTCGTCGTTCACTCGATTGAACGGTCTGCTCGTCTTTTTCTTCCCGTCCTCTTCTTCCTCTTGCGCCGCGTTGTTCTTCAAAGACATCGCATTTTTAAAAACGTTGAATCCAAGTTCGATCGCGTCGTTCCGTTCGCTCTGACGTGGTTTCCGTCCCACCTTCGCGAGGGACGGGTACGACACTTTTTGCTGCCGATGCGCGAGCCACCGAGTGCCGTCGTCGTCGGTGTCCTCGTTGTCGTTCTCGTTCATAAGGATGAAGATCGAACGTGAAGAGTGAAGTCTAGTCTTTTTTTCAAAAATACGCGTACGTATTAGAAGAAAGAGAGAGAGAGAGAGAAAACCTCAAATCGCACGAAGCATGACAAACAACAGCGTCGCTTCTTCCGCGTCGTCCTGGCGATTGATCGCGACGAGTTTGCTCTGTTATTGGATCGCGCTCGTGCTGATTTTGAAAACGAAGCGAGACGAGGTAAAAGTCGTCTCTTCTTCTTCTTCTTCTTCTTCTTCTTCTTCTTCTTCTTGGAAGGCTCGAAGAGATGAGGTTTCTCTCGCGGTGATAACTCCTACGTACCATCGAGTAAAGGACAGAAATTTCCAGACGCACGCGTTGCTCGCGATCGAGAACACGCTGTGTTCGACGTCTTCGTCGCGCGGTCGAATCGTGTGGATTCTCGTTGAAAGCGAGGAGGATTGGAGGAACAGTGCTCTCGTTGAGGGATACGAAAGAGGAGAAGAGCGACGCGCATATTGTCAGCACGTGATCGTGAAAGCTTTGCGCGTGAAAGTCAAACGAACGCTAGGCCATAGGGGTGTCGATCAAAGAAATAAAGCTTTAGGTTTTTTGTTGGAACAGAATGTGTGGAAATACAAACACAATCCAGTTGTTATTTTCGCAGACGACGACAACAGTTATACGCGTGAACATTTCGAGAGAGCGTCAATGATTCGAAACATAGGAATATGGCCGGTTGGGTTTCCGAGTACGCGCAGCAAATTCGAAGCTCCAGTAGGAATAGATCAGCACTCAAATCCATCTTCTTTGAAAGTCGTAGGCTTTCGTTCGTTTTGGTGTGGAGATTTGAAATACAAACCTCGCGTGTTCAACGTGGATATGGCTGGATTTGGCGTTCGATTAGAAATGATAGGATCCGTACGGTTCGACGAAAATGTGCACTCTGGTTACCTCGAAGACGCGTTTTTAAGGTCAGTAACACATAACTTCCACAAAATAAAACACAACGAAAGCGAAAACGAGGTGAACGCGTCAAACTTACTCGACGCGCTCGAAATGACAACCGCCGACGATATACTCGTTTGGCACTTGCACCACAAAGTCGCGCCAGGCAAGATACCGTCCGCTCGTATACTCACAAAAGTCCCAAAAGGCGATAGCTTTCTCTGCCCAATGGGCTCTGTGTAGGAGTTCAATTCAAAATCATGACAATGCGGTGTACTGCGAGTGTCTTTCAATTTTTCGATACGTGCGCGGTATATTTTCTTCTCTCTTTTTGAAAACAAAAGAACACTTCCTACACAACTCGACGCCCGCTCGCTCGCTCTTTCCAGAGAAAGACGCGCAACATGCGTCATCTTTATTCCACAGTCGTGCTCACCATCTCTTCCCTCCTTCTTCTCCAACGCGTATTTGCCGCTGATCCCCGCCTCGCGCGTCGTCCACCGCGTTTGTCTCTTCGAGACGCGACATTAGATAACGGTATCGTCTCCTCCTCTTTTCCCCAAACGTCGCCGTCCTCCTCCTCCTCGTCGTCGTCCTCGTCGTGTCCCAACGAAGGCTTAAAAACGCACGACGGATGCGACGACCCGATGTTTACGAAAGAAACAAACGGAGACGAATCCGATCGGTTCGACATGTTCGAGCTCGCGCGCTCGTGGACGCCTGGATTTTGTGCCTCTTCTTCAAAGTCTGACGAAGACGATGTTGGTGCCTTTTCGGCAAAAGGAAAAGGAAAGAAAAAGACGGAGTGCGAGAAAACGCACCTAAAGAACGAGATGACCGTGCACGGGTTGTGGCCGAGTTATTCGGAGCCTCTGAGTGATCCCGCGGTGGCTTCATCGAGAACTAGGAAGGAAAAGAAATGTTACTGGCCGCAAAATTGTCGCGCGCCGCCCGGGTACCCGAGAAACGAAAGCTTTCGTTTCGACGAGAAGGAGTTGCCGAAGGGAGAGGAGTTTGAGAGATTAGCCCCGGCGTGGTATTACGACGGTTTAGCCGAACACGAGTGGGAGAAGCACGGGACGTGTGCGATGTGGCCTGCCAGAGATACTGCCAGCGTCGTTAACTCAGAGAAGAGCGTGATGCATCCCTTGACGCAGAAAGATTTTTACGCCGGGATGTTTCAGTTGGCGAAAGACTTAGGAACGCCGGAGAAACTCTCTCGAAGCGCTGGAACGAAAATTTCCTTGGACGCGCTAAAAAACGCGTTTTCGGAGATGACGCCCGCCATCGCCGCGTTCGGGTGTGACTCGAGGTGTAATTTTGTCCAAGTCGTCCAGTGTTTCCGACGACCTTCTTCTTCTTCTTCGGCGCTCCTCGGGAGTGATAGGAATAGCAGTAGCAGCGACTTCATCGGCCACCTGATGGATTGTCCGTGCGTCGGCGTGCGCGATTCTCGGTACGATAACTCATGCGAGAGTCACTGTGCGGACGGTGTATTCATCGTCGACGCCGCTGAGAGATGATTTCTTTTAGTGTTCAATTGTACTTTGTTATCATGTTATACACATTGCATATGTCTCGAGTTTTTTAGTTGTAACACTCTTTATTTGCACATTCTTCACAAATATCTTGTCTCTTTGACGCGAGTTTGAAAACACGCATAAGATTACGCGACAATGGAAGCTTGGTGGACAGCGAACGTCGTCCAACCGTTCGAGCAATTACTAGATTCCTACCAGACCTCGTCTAACCGCCAATCCGCGGATGCCGTGAAGAAACGCGTCAAGTTAGCCCAAACCACCGGTCTTTGTAATCTCGAAAGAGGTCTGAACTGGAGTCAATTTCCACCGTTTATATTCGACGTCGTCGGTGCGAACAAGTGCAAAGTGATCGACGTTTCTGACAACCAAATCGAAGAGATTCCAGATAAAGTAAACTTGTTGCAAAAATGCACAAAGGTAATTGTAGCGAATAACGTGCTTGTGAGACTGCCAAAAACTGGACTTCACATGAAGAATTTAAAAGTACTCAATTTGAGTCGAAACCGGTTGAAGAAACTCTGCGCGTTGGATCTGCCGAATCTCGTGGAGCTTATTTTAGACAATAACGAGTTGACGGAGTTACCAGAGAGTTCTTTCGGAAGCATGAAAAAGTTGGAGATTTTTAGTTGCTCGGAGAATCGGATACGAGACGTGACGTGCGTGTCGGTGTGCGCTTCGCTGACGGACGCAAAGTGCGAGCGAAATTTGATCGAGAAGATACCAGATGAGTTTGCATTTTTGAAGAAGCTGAGACGTTTGAGGATGAGTGGGAATGCACACATACGCACGGTTCCATCGGATGTCTTCAAACATTGCGAAGAGTTGGAGGAATTATCGTTGAAAGATACCAAAGTGACCGTGGAAGATTTGCGAGAGGTTGAAGGTTTCGAGGCTTACGAGTTGCGCAGACAAAAGAAGGTTGGAAAGAAAATTGACGGGAACGTCATGCTCTTGAATGGCATGGACGATGGGCTTGGTCGTCGTTGAAAGCGCGTTAGAGTAGCTCATCGTAGTTTTAGCAATAAATAGTATTAGTTATATAATAGCAAAAATCAGCAGCTAGCAACTAAATCGCAAAGCAAAAAGCAATCTATATAAAGCGTGCGCTCAAAAACACTCCTCCCTCCACTTTCACAGTTTGAATTTCATTTTACTCGTCGGAAACAACGCTTTCACTCATTCCAGTCTGTGGAAGTGGTGGACTGAAATCTTGTTGCTGTGGTTGTCCCTGCTGTTGTGGTATCGGCATCATTCCGCTCGGATCCATATTGTTGAATGAACCGTCCGGAGGTATCGCACCTGGCTGTCCGAACATGGCCGCGTTTCCGGGAGGGAAACCCATCCCATAAGGTGCGCCGTACATGTTCAGATATTCTTGCCCCTCTAGATTTGCTCCGCCAGGCATACCCCCCGCGTTCATGTTCGCGTTAAAGCTACTCATATCGACACCTCCAATATTACTAATGCTAGTGTTCCCATCATCTCCTCCCGTTTTCATGTTTTCTCCTCCGTCGTTTTGCTGCTGCATCGCGGCAAAATAAGGAGGCGGAATCATCATTCCGTTTGGCGCGTACATGATTGGATTACCCATCGCATCAAACGGTGGGGGCATTCCTCCTGCTGCCATCATTTGTTGCATCATCACTTGTTGATGCTGTTGATGACGCGAACCTCTCGGCGGCATGCCGTAGTTCATCTGAGATATGTGTCGAGACGCAAAGTTTACATCAATCGTTCGCCCTTGAAATTGCAAGTTGCGCAAATCCTTCACCGTTGCGGCAATTTCTGGGTGAGCGAATTCGACGAACCCGTACCGTTTGGACGCGCCGGTTTCTTTATCGTAAATCAAACGCACGCGAGCGACTGGACCGTATTGCGAAAAGAACCATCCAACTTCCTCCTCCGTGGCGGTCTTCGGCAAGCCTCCGACGAACACTTGCGAAGAATTTTGAGGGTATCCGCCACCCATACCTCCGGCGCCGTTGCTGTTGTACCGCCTGGATGAAGTCGACGAGGACGCGCCTCCGACCGCGCGGTCTTGATCAGTTCCTTGCTCTTCTGCAGGTAAAGGAAATCCGTTTTCGTCTAACAAAGGAATAGCTTCGTTACTACCACCACTAGCACCGGTGGAAGCATTTGTCGCGTTTCCGTTTGCATCTTCTGAATCTTCTTCGTCCGGATTATTCACGATACCGTCGTTCCCGTCGGATTGCGACGGACCGTTGACAACGCCGTCGCTGCCGTTCAGTCCGTTCGCGTTCCCTGATTGGTTGAACTGCGCCGGGTACGTGCCTCTTCTTTGTCCCATGAATCCTCCGCCTCTGCCACCAGAGAA
>Ga0181605_10004010_pt1 | contig 11871 bp, 7 predicted proteins | sample 041ome_11_FD_148676 | JGI IMG/M metagenome (GOLD analysis project Ga0181605, IMG submission 148676) | Coastal salt marsh microbial communities from the Groves Creek Marsh, Skidaway Island, Georgia - 041411US metaG (spades assembly) | ecosystem: Environmental > Aquatic > Marine > Intertidal zone...
GAACGCCGCGCGAACACCGCGCGAGACCGCGAATACCGCGTCGTTTCGTCGCGCGCGCGCGCATTCATTCATTCATTCATTCATTCATTCATTCATCGATTCGCGACGCGTTCGGGGGGAATTCGCGGGCATGGGCGAGGGATGGCGGCTCGGGACGACGGTGCGGGCGTGCGCGGTGATGGCGGTGGCGATCGCGGGCGCGCGGGCGCGGGCGCGGGCGGTGGAGGGAGGGAAGGGACGCGACGCGCGCGACGCGGAGGCGAGCGGAGGCGAGGGCGAGGCGACGCGGGAGGAGGAGACGGCGTCGACGACGACGGTGTCGAGGAGCGGGAGCGTGCCGGAGTTTGATGAGGTGCGGGCGATGTATCACGACGCGATGAACACGCTGAGCACGCTGGATGGGGATCAGGGGTACGACGTGGCGACGCGGGCGTTTGGGCGCATCGCGAATCTGGCCAAGGAGAGGGGAGATAAGAATTTGGAGTGCGAGGCGGCGTTGATCGTGGCGGAGATCGAGATTAACTCGCTGCGGAGGATGTATGCGGTCTATGAGCGCGATGCCGTGTACGATGGGATCGATGCGTCGCAGTTTGAACGCATCACGCAGACGACGCTCAAGTTGGCGTACGACAACGGCGATAAGATTTCCGAGGCGCGCGCGCACTTGGCGGTTGGAGATTACTATTCCATGGCGGTGAACGATCACGTGGCGGCGCTGGAGCACTACGGACTCGCGCGCGAGTTCGCGCGCGATGAAGGAATCTTGCCCGTCGAGACCGAGGCGTGTCGAAGGATGCGGTGGACGCAGAGCATTCGAGGCGACGTCGACGGCGCCGTGGCGCTCTCGCGCGAAGTCTTACGACTCACGCGCGAGTACGTCGCGATGTTGAATGACGAGAAGGAGTCCTCGAAAAGGGACGCGACAGTACCCCTGATGCTTCGTGAGCATTGGTACTTGGGTGGGTACGAAAATCAAGAGGTGTACGCGCTCAAGGAGCACGGGTGCACGCTTCGCGGCGAGACGCGTTTGTTGTCGAGGCCGATTGTTTTGGAAAAGTACCAAGACGAAGCCGTGCGAACGTTCGAGGAAGCGATAGCGACGCTCGATTCGCACTGGAAGCGCAGCGAAAGCTCGTTCGAGACCGACGCGGAGGGCGCGGCGATAAAATTGAGTCTTTTGGCGCATCTCGGAGACATTTTAGACAACGACCTCGAGCGCACGCCAGAGAACCACGCGTCTGCCGTCGAGTACAGGAGAACGTACAACGAACTGAAACCAGGATCATTCGGCTCGAATGTCACGTGCGCACTGTGCGAAGAACCGCTCGGCGGTCTATCCATAGACGACGCGAGGATCCAGATGACGTACGCCTGGGACGCGTGCGAATCCAGTCATCACTTCCATTCCGCGTGTCTCGAGGCGGCGTTCGACGAGACGGCGCACGCGGGATGTCCTGGATGCAAGGCTGAAATCCAATCGACGGCGACGTCAAATTAAGTAGAACATTAGATGAGACAGAACATAGAACACCCGGGTCGCGAAGGCAACTTCGCGATCTGCACACCATCGTGGTCGTTTGTAACAACCTTCTCAGAAAAGACCGATGACTATTTTTGTCCCGCCTCACTCGGGCGCGCGCGATGACGATCGAAACAACGCAATCGCCGCCGCCCGCGTCGAATTGGTGCGTCTCGCGCGTGCGTCCGTCTTGAGCGCGCGCGCCACCCTCGTCTCGCCTCGCGACTCCAAAGAGTCAAACGCCGCTTCGACTGACTGACGCGGTTCTCGCGCAGCGCTCTTGGAAGTGCCCAGAGACTCGAACGCCGCGGCGGATCCCTCGTGGCCATCCCACACTACGTGAAAAAGACAGGGTACCGAGCCGCGAACGCGTACGGCGCGAGGCCGGTCTTCGTCGCCGAAACGACATCCGCGAGCGCGCAACAGAAGGTTCTCGGCGCCGCGCGCGACGCCGGCGGTCGAGGCAAAGGCACCGCCCGAAAAGCGCTCATGCCCTACGCCCCCGACGCGCCGCGAAACCGTCCTCGCGCGAGTTTGCAAAACACCATCGGTCGCCGATTCGGCCCGTCGTGCGCGGCGACGCTCAAGCGCGAACGCTACCGCGGCGCGAGCTCGATTTCTCTCGCCGACGGTTCCATCCACGAGCCCTGGCGCACGACCAATCAAGTCATGGTCCCATCTCAACGCGTGGTTCAGACCACCGGATTAGACAATCCCGGCATCTCGTCGACGATCGCCAAGCGCGTGCACGCCTCGCAGCGCCGATAGCGCGCGCATTGTAATCGTCGCGTCTCGCGCGCTTTAAAGCTTCCCACAGCCGCCACTTTCGCCATTTCGAGACGCGCGCGCGATGTACGCCGACGGCATCGACGACGACGACGACCGGCGTCGAGATGACGACGACGACGACCGCGCGGGCGCGCTCGTGGGCGGCTTGGAGCTCCGCGCGCCGCGCGACGCCGCGACCAATCCGCGCGGTCCCGGTGGATCGACCTCGCGCTTGGGACTCGACGCACTCGCGCACGCGAAGCGACGCGAGAAGCGCGCGCGCGAGAGCGCGCTGTCGTTCTCACTCGACGCCGAGGACGACGCGGGAGAGGCGCGCGCGAGGCGCGGGGTAGAAGGCGAGAGCAGAGGACAGCGGGACGGGAAACAATTCAGAGCGCGCCGGGACGAAACGCCGTCGCATCCGGGAGGACTGAACGCGCACGCCAAGGAAGCGATCGATCGACGCAGAAAAGATGGAAAGTTTGGACGGGGGTTGCAGGCGCGACGTGAGGATGAACGGGATGGCGAAGATGCGGACGGGCGGCGACGGAGTTGGCGCGGCGACGACGGCGAGTGGGAGGAGACGCCGAGGAGAGATCGAGACGGACGGATGATGACGCCGAAGTTCGCGAAACATGGATCGTGGGATGATATCGCGGCGCAACCGGCGACGGCGCGGAGTGGGTCTGGAGGTGGGTGGAGCGGGAACGCGTCGAGCAGTCAACGGTCGCATTCGTTGCGCTTTGAGATGGATACGCCCGCGGCAACGCCGAGTTGGAAATCCAATGCCTGGGCCACGGGGGCGATGGCGAACGCAAACAAGTTTGTCACCGAAGGTACCGCCGTCGCGGCCGAAGATGACGACGCGCCAGCCCCGGATGACGACGCGGAGAAGGTTTTGGATCGCGCGTGGTACGACGACGACGAGGGCGGCGGCGCGCACGGCGACGCGCACAACCCTTTTAACACGAACGCACGGGATGAGGCGCGTTACGCGAAAAAAGAACAAGAATACGCGAAAAGGTTGACTCGACGCGACGGGTCGCTCATGTCCATGGCTGCGTCGCGACGCGTCAGTCAACTCAACGCCGATTCAAATCAATGGGAAGAAAATCGTATGATGACGTCCGGTGTGATTCGCACCAAGGAAATTGATTTGGATTTTGATGACATGGAAGAAAACCGCGCGGTTTTGCTCGTGCACGACACGAAACCGCCATTCTTAGACGGCCGTATGGTGTTCACGAAGCAGCAAGAGACTGTCGTACCGGTGAAGGACGTCACGAGCGACATGGCGCAAATCGCGCGCAAAGGAAGCGCGTTGGTGAAGGAAGTGCGTACGAAGCGAGAGGAGAACAAAGGTCGGGATCGATTTTGGGAAATGAAAGGGTCGAAGATGGGATCGATCACGGGTACGACACAAGCTGAAAACAAGGAAGCCGCGGAAAACGCGCAAGCGGCGAAAGGTCGCGATGACGACAGACCAGACGTCGTCGGCGCGGACGGCGAAATCGATTTCAAGGCTGGCGCCAAGTTTGCCGAGCACATGAAAGGTTCGAAGGCGAGCGCACAAAGCGAGTTCGCGAAGACGAAGACGATCAAAGAACAGCGTGAGTTCTTACCTGTGTACGGTTGTCGCGAAGACTTGATGCATGTCATTCGCGAAAATCAAATCGTAGTCGTCGTCGGCGAAACCGGAAGCGGTAAGACGACGCAAATGACGCAATACATGCACGAGGAAGGTTACTCCACATTCGGGATGGTCGGTTGCACTCAACCCCGTCGTGTAGCTGCAATGAGCGTCGCGAAGCGTGTGAGCGAGGAAATGGGCTGTGAACTAGGTAAGGAAGTCGGTTACGCCATTCGATTCGAGGACTGCACGGGGCCTGATACGATTATCAAGTACATGACGGATGGCGTGCTTCTTCGAGAAACTTTGCGCGAACCTGATCTTGACATGTACAGCTGTATCATCATGGACGAAGCGCACGAACGATCGTTACACACTGACGTTCTATTCGGTATTCTGAAGAAAGTTGTCGCGCGCCGTCGCGATTTCAAGCTCATCGTCACGTCGGCGACGTTGAACGCAGAAAAGTTTAGTAACTTCTTTGGATCGGTGCCGGTTTTCCACATTCCTGGTCGCACGTTCCCGGTCGATATTCTGTACTCCAAGACACCCGTGGAGGATTACGTCGAAGCTGCGGTGAAGCAAGCGCTCACTGTGCATCTCTCGTCGGGACCGGGTGACATTTTGATCTTCATGACGGGTCAAGAAGAAATCGAGACGGTGACGTACACGTTGGAAGAGCGCGTCGAGCAGTTGATGAGCGAAGGCACGTGTCCACCGCTGAACGTTTTACCAATCTACTCACAACTCCCGAGCGATTTGCAGGCGAAGATTTTTCAAGACGCAGAGGATGGTAACCGAAAGTGCATCGTCAGTACGAACATCGCGGAGACGTCGCTCACGCTCGACGGCGTCATGTACGTCATCGACAGTGGTTATTGCAAACTTTCAGTGTTTAATCCTCGAATGGGTATGAATGCTTTGCAAGTTTTCCCTTGCGCGCAAGCTGCGGTGAATCAACGCAGCGGCCGCGCCGGTCGTACTGGACCAGGGACGTGCTATCGCCTGTACACGGAGATGGCGTTCAAGCACGAAATGCTCGTCTCGACGGTTCCCGAGATTCAACGCACCAACTTGGGTAACGTCGTGTTACTTTTGAAGTCGCTCAACGTGGATAACTTGTTAGATTTTGACTTCATGGATCCTCCTCCCCAAGAAAACATCTTGAACAGCATGTATTCCCTGTGGATTTTAGGCGCGCTCGACAACACTGGCGGGCTCACGAAACTCGGCTCGAAGATGGTTGAGTTTCCCGTCGACCCGCCGCTGGCGCAGATGCTCATCAAAGCGGAAGAAACGGGCTGCTCGAACGAAATGCTCACCGTCGTCGCGATGTTATCGGTTCCGTCAGTGTGGTTCAGGCCGAAGGATCGAGAGGAAGAATCCGACGCCGCGCGCGAAAAGTTCTTCGTTCCCGAAAGCGACCACTTGACGTTGCTCAACGTGTACCAGCAATGGAAAAATAACGGGTACAGGAACGATTGGTGCAACAAGCATTTCATTCAGGGCAAAGGTCTGAAGAAAGGTAGAGAGGTGCGCGCGCAATTGATGGATATCATGAAGCAACAGAAAATCCCGCTCGTGAGCTGTGGGCAAGATTGGGACGTCTGCCGTCGATCCATCGCCGCCGCGTACTTTCATCAAGCGGCGCGTTTGAAAGGCGTCGGTGAGTATGTCAATGCTCGCAATGGTATGCCTTGCCACCTTCATCCGAGCTCAGCGCTTTATGGTCTGGGTTACACTCCTGATTACGTCGTATACCACGAACTCATCATGACATCGAAAGAATACATGCAATGCGTCACCGCCGTCGAACCGCACTGGCTCGCCGAATTCGGACCGATGTTTTTCACGCTCAAGGAGAGCCATTCGAGCATGTTGAAATCAAAGGCGAAGCGCAAAGAGGACAAGGCGAAGATGGAGGCTGAAATGCAAGCTAAACGCGATGAGGAAGCACAGCTGCAAGAAGCGCAGCGCACGCGAGAAGAAGATCGCCGCGCGAGACAAAGGAGTCAAATCGTGACGCCGGGGCAACGCAGCGCGGCGACGACGCCGCGCGTAGATTACGGAACGTCGCGTCCCCCATCGAGCGTTCGGCGCGGTGCGGGTGGCCGGACGCCGGGAAGAAAACGCTTTGGACTATAGATAGGATTGTAGATTAGCTAATTTTAGACAACCATTACAACGTTTCTAGTCATCTCAGTTAGTGGTAACCGCTAAGCGCTTCAAATGATCCATGAACACTTGCAGACTCACGTCATCCGTGAAAATGATGTCCGATCCGCCACCCATCGTCGCGCTCGAGTTGTACGTCGCGCTCGGATTCAATTTGGCCAACAAAAAGCGCGCCTGAGAGCCGTGCTGATCGCAATCAACCAAACGCGGCACGGGGAATCTAGTGGCGATTATTTGTTCCGCCTCCGCCTTGGGCGCCGCGAGCAAGTCTTTGAACGCCACGTGCTCTGGCTGATCTTGATAGTTCGCCTTTCGCCACTGCGCGATCGTCATACCGTGGAAAACGACAACACTGAAGTAAGCGTCGAGGACCAAGATTTTGTCCGCGGCGATCGAGCACACGTCCAGCAATACGGGCTCGGGAGGACCGTTGAAGGAGTACGCCGTCAACGTGGGTTGAATCATCACCAACGAATTGAAGACGTTTTCACGCATCAAAATCATGCGGAAATACGCCGTCTCGTCGGGCGAATTGTTGAACACTTGCACGAACTGCGATCGTCGCAAGTTGAACATGAACTGCGGGTAAATGCTAAATTGCGGCATGAGCTGAAACGAATGCGGATCGTCCTTTCTGTAATCGCCAAAGCGCTGGCACAGCTGGATGAGCTTGCGATCGAGCCATCTCGTCGCCGCGGGGCAATCCGTTTCTTCCTCAGTCTCCATCTTCCAAGACAACTGCCTAGCGACGAGCACGGCTGCGGCTTCTTGATCGAACCCGGCGGCGATGTCGTTCAAATTTTGTCCTTCGGTCCAACGACGACTCGTCGTGATGACGCGCATGCGCGTCTCGCCGCTGGGGAGCGTGTACGTGCACAGAAATTGCAGGTAAAACTGTTGCGCTTGCTGCCCTTGCATGGCCATCGGCTGTTGATCTTTCCCACCCGGATTCGCAACATCAAAGTACACCGCCAGAGACGTTTCGTTCGTGAGTGTGCAAAGCTTCCACGCCGTCGTTCCGCCGCTACCGATGGGCGTGTCGCTCGTCGCGCCTGGCAAACCTTTTCGATCGAGCGCAGCGCATGGTCCGATCACCCCCGCTGTCCTCACGTCGCGGCTCGTGATTACTTCGAACTGTCCGTTGTACGCGATTCCCAATCCACCCTCAGCGTCTGGGGCGAAAAGTTTTTGAAACGACGTCTTGAACACGGTGTGCGAAAACGACTCAGCCAGCACGACGTTCCCGCCAGTCTTTTCCACGCAAACTTTCATCTCCGCCAGTCCGACTTGATCGAGCGCGCACGCGAACACGTCCAACACGTGTCCATTCGCGCACAGGTTGATCGCCACCTGTTCGTAATACTTTTTGGCCTTGTGATAAAACGGCGCCGCGCCCTTGACTATGTCCTTGTGCGATCGCACCGCCTGCTCCATATCTTTCGCCACGATCGTTCCACCTCCATCCGTAGCCGCGCCGCCGGTGAATAACATCGCCCTCGCGTTCATCCCGATCGCGGACGTGGACAACAGACAAGACGCCACCATGAGCGCCGTGCCCGTGCATCGCGACCGTCGGCACGACGGCAACGGCGCGAACGCGTCTCGCTGCAATTCCTCCAAAATCGCCGTAAACTGAAATTCACACTCGCTCAGCGGCACCAAGAACTTGCTCGTCGGCATCGCTCCCGGGTGTGCGCCGTTCATCCCCGGCTGCGCTCCCGCCATCCCCGGAGCTCGACCGTTCGTCTGCCGGTGCCCGCCCCCGAGCGTCAACTGGTCCTTAATCTGCTGTTGCGTAAACTCCTTATTTCCCCGAAACACGTACGATTTCGGGCAATCCGCGAACCCCAACTCGTGCACGTGCACGTGCGTCCCGAACGTCACCAACCCAACCCGCGCGTCCTCCGGCAACAGACTCAGCGCCTGCGTCAGCGCCTGCTTCAGCGCCGTCAACTCCTCCTCCTCCGCGCACGCGTCGACGACGAACAGATACCCCGGTCCGCATCCCGTCCCCTGTCCCGCTCGCGGCACCGCGTACTCTATCGTCGTGTAGCTCGGGAACAGCTCCGCCGGCAGATTCGTCTCGCTCAGCGCGTTGTAGTGCGGCGGAAAGTGATTCCTCGCGTGGCACAGGCAGCACACCCAGATCTTGCTCGCGAAATCCACCCTCGCGTACGGGTTCAGCCCCCCCCCGCACCCCTTGCACCGCACGCACTCGTACGGCACGCGCGGCGCGACCTCCGACGCGATCTCTCGCAGCGGCGCGACGACCGCGCCGAACGGCACGACGCACTTCGTCATCTCGGCTCGCGAATTCGCCACCACGTTCCACGACATTCGCACGCCGTCGCACGCCTCCAGCGCGCTCCAATCCACGCCCGCGCGCGCGACATCGTCGGCGCTCCGCGCGCGCGCCGCGGGGTCGTCGCGCGACGCCATGACGGCGTCGTCGTGTGCCGATCGACGCATTCGCGCCAACGAATCATCATCGCATTCGACGAATCGACGCGCGACGACGCGCGCACACGGCGACGCGCGCCGGATCGCGTCGCGCGATGTCGCGCGCGTCGTCGCGCGTCGCGCCGGCGCTGGCTCGGCGCGCGCGCGCGGCGACGCGCGACGCGCGGGGCGCGACGACGACGACGCGCGACGACGACGCGACGCGACGACGACGACGCGCGACGACGGAGGCGCGCGACGACGGGCAGCGACGCGCGCTGGACGCGCTGGAGCGGTTCTACGACGGCGCGCGCCTCGGGACGCGCGCGGGGCGAGGGGTGTACCTGCACGGAGGCGTCGGGCGAGGGAAGACGGCGCTCGCGGACGCGACGAGCGAGGACGCGAGAGAAAAGGGCGGACTCGAGGTCGAGCGAACGCATTTTCACGCGTTCATGGCGAGGATACATCGAGCGCTGCACGAGAGCGCGATGAAGGCGCGCGGCGAGGGCGGGGGGGGGGCGGATCCGCTGTGGACGCTGGGGAAAAACATGGCGACGAAGACGCGGCAACACGTGCTGTGCCTGGACGAGATGGAGATCAGCGACGTGGCGGACGCGATGGTGATCGAGAGGTTGATGCGATCGTACTTCGCGCACGGCGGAGCGCTGGTGACGACGTCGAATTGCGCGCCGGAAAGATTGTATTACGGTGGGATTAATCGAGCGGCGTTCGCGGGATTCGCGGACGGGTTGCGAGCGCGGTGCGAAGTGGTGGATTTGGACGCGCGCGAGAGCGTGGATTATCGTCGGCGCGCGCGCGATGAAGACGTGGAGGATGGAGTGATCTTCGTCGGCGATGACGACGCGACGCGCGAGCGACTGTCGCGCGCGTGGGATCGTTTCACGCGAGACGCCGAAGGCGAACGCGAAGTCGACGCCGACGTCGGCCGTCTGCGCGCGAAGGCTCGCGTGGGCGCGCACGCGAGGTTCACGTTCGATGATATTTGCGGGCGGCGATCGCGCGCGGCGCCGAGCGATTACGTCGCGCTCGCCGAGCGATTCAAAGTGATTTGCGTGGAGGACGTCCCGAGACTGCCCGTCGACGCGAGCGAAAACGAAGCGCGGCGGTTCATCAACCTCATCGACGTCTTATACGAGCATCGCGTCGTGCTCCTGGCGAATCTATGGACGTCCCCCGACGATCTCTTCGACGTCGTCGACGGCGCCGTCGACGATTCCGACGCGTTCCGCGAGCTCGCGCCTCGCGAACGCACGCGAATCGAAAACGCGTTTCAGAGCACACTTTCCGTCACCCGGGACGGCGGCAGCAGCGGTCGCTCGACGACGATGCTCGCTCCCGAGCTCGAGTGGTCCGCCACCGGTCGCGTCGGCGCCTCGTTAGCGCACGTCTCCGGCGTCAATTTCACGCTCGCCGCGAGTCCGCGCGCCGCGTCTCGCTTGCGCCACATGCGCTCGAGCGCGTATTTCAATACTTCTCCCTAGCGCCCATCCCCAGAACCGCACGCCCGCTCGCGCGCGACCATGTTCGCCGCCGCCCGCCCCCGAACGATCGCGCGACCGTCCGTTCGCGCCGCCGCGTCCGCGAGGCGCGCGTCTCGCGCCGCCGCGCGCGTCCACGCGCGCGCGAACGACGGTGACGTCAACGTGGATCGCCGCGAGTTCGTTCGCAACGCCGCGTTCGCGGCGCTGTCCGCGACGCTCGTCGCCCCGCGAGAGGTGCGCGCGCGAGCGATGCGCGCGATCGATGACGCGCGAGCGACGCGCGCGCGCGGGAGACGCGAGCGAGGCCGCGCGCGCGGTCGGGACGGCGGGGACGCCTTATCGGGACGGTTCGGCGCGCGCGAGGGCAGCGACGAATGATTCGACCGCGGATCGCGCGATTCGATGACTGACGACGACGGCACGGGCGCGTGGACGTTCGCAGGCGCGCGCGGGTTTCTTCGGCGGGGATAAGGAGGAAAAGTACCAGGCGGAGACGAAAGCCATCATCGAGCAAGTGAAGCAGACGTTGGAGATGGCGCCCGGTACGGAAGGTCGCGAAGAGTCTATTAACACGACGCGCAACATGACCAACGCGTGGGTGGCGAAGTACCGCAGAGATAATAAGACGACGGGCAAGCCGTCGTACGGTCAGGTGTACAGCGCGTTGAACGCGGTGAGCGGTCACTTCAACAACTTTGGCACCAAGTACCCGTTCCCGGCGAAGAGAAAGGATCGCGTGTTCGCGGAATTCGAGCAGGCTGAGCTCTTGCTTTCGCGCGGAAGATAATTTTTCGGTATGCGTTCGAGCGCCGAGTGCAATGACAAGAAAACCAAAACGTTTTGCTCGCTCGCGGCGTCGAGTCTCGCCCGCGCCATCGTCGTCGTCCCTTTTCGAACGTTACAACCGTCTACGCGTTACGTTATTTCGACGCGCGCTCGCACAATTCGTCGTCGATCTGTCGAAGGACGCCGACGATGAATTCTTCGCAGCTCTTTTTCAGCGCCGCGTAGCACGCGTCCTCGCGCTCGCGATGTTCCTTCTTGCGGTTTTCGACTTTGATCTCAAACGCGCACTCCTCATCTTCGGCGCAATCGCGGGAGAACTCAGGGATGTGAATCGTACCCTGAACCTCCACCGCCGCCTCGTCTCCGTCTTCGTCTTCGCCGTCTTCGCCGTCTTCTTCGGCGAACGAAGCGCGCCACTCCAGCGTCGTCTCGAAATCAAACCCATGTCGCGGTTTCCCTCGAATCATCACCACGCTCGCATCGCCTTCGCACTTCTTCACCCCGACCACGCGCGCGACGACGCCCGCGAACGCGCCGTCCAAGTCAAACTTTCCTCGCTCGACGACGAGCGTCTCCAGGCGCGCGCGCGCCCAATCCGTGTGCCCTCGCTCTTCCCACGTCCCCGCCGCGTTCCACGCCGATATCTGCGTCGATGACACTTGTCTCGTCAACGCCGCCGCTTCCTCGCTCGTGATTCGCTGCGTCATTCAACAGTCGTTCCTCGTCAGTCGTCGTTCGTCGTCGTCGTCGTCGTCGTCGTCGTCGCGCTCGCGTCGTCGCTCCCCCGCTCCGCACCTTCGCCGTCGCCGCCGGCGCCTCTCCCGCGTTCCGACCGTGCCAATAATGATACGACAGCTCGCCCTTCCCGTCGCCGTCGCGCCGTCGCGCGCGCGCGTCGTCGTCGTCGTCGCTCATGGCGTCGAAAGATGTTCCACGACCGTCGAACCTCCCCTCTCGCGCGCGCGCGCGCGTCGTCGCGCGCGCGCGCGCGACGCCGACGCCGCGCGCGCGATCCGCGTCGCGTCGCGCGCGCGATCCGCGTCGCGCGCGCC
>Ga0181605_10004018_pt1 | contig 11861 bp, 10 predicted proteins | sample 041ome_11_FD_148676 | JGI IMG/M metagenome (GOLD analysis project Ga0181605, IMG submission 148676) | Coastal salt marsh microbial communities from the Groves Creek Marsh, Skidaway Island, Georgia - 041411US metaG (spades assembly) | ecosystem: Environmental > Aquatic > Marine > Intertidal zone...
CCCGATAAAATTGCCGACATTAAAGAACACGCCTCTGAACAACTTCAGCAACACAAAAGAAAAAGAACCAGTATATCTTTGGAACGCAACCTCGAGGAGCTGAGCGATGCGCTGCGCAGCTACGAGGCGAAAAAAGAACAGGAGAGGCTCACAATTACCGATTATCGTGGGAATTATGGGTCATGTCCATCCCAGTATGTTCGCCACTCACGCAGACCTCCTGGTCGTGAAGAAATTAGCTTCATTGTTCATCCTGTGGGTGTCATTGGCTGCGATGGCAGTAACCTGAGCGTTGATGGACTTGTTTCGATTGATGGTTATGGTGAGTTTAACGTACCAAAATGGCAGCCTGAATGGGGACCTGAGAAGCAAATGTGTGCGTGCGAATGCTTCCAAGAGTGGTACAAAGTCGACGCCCAAGACCTTCTTTACAGCGCGCTTCGTGGCGTAGAGGGCGCGCTAAAGGCGCTCAGTGGTTCGGGAGATGACACGTCTTCGCTTCGACGGCGCTTGGGCGATGCCAATTTGGACGAAGCAAGCACGGGGAGTTAATATATGTGGACGTATATTTTGTTGTCCACGAATGGCGCGATATAGAATAACGATAACTAGCCGCTCTCCACCGCCTCCAGTCTCGACACAGTATCACTGAGTTCACTGCGAAGTTCGTCGATTTTTAATTCTATGTCGAAGCGAACAGCGCGTTGACGAAATCGCGACGTGAGTCGTCGGCGTCGGCGTCGGCGACGCACGAGGCGTCGATGTCTTCGGCGAGGCGAAGCCACGCGGACGTCTTCGCGAGGGACTTTAATGAGGCGTCGATGATTTGTGCACGATATGCACACGCGCGCGTCGCTCCATTGGCGTCGACGAAGGTCGCGAATCGTACCAAGTCGTCGTCCCTCGATTCAATATCCGAAACATTGACATCAAACGTCACGGTGAAGAGCACGCTGCAATCTTTCGCCATTTGACCGAGCACGAATGAGCGTAAGCGCTCGAGTAAATCTTCCGATACCTCACCAGCGCGTTGGCGCGTGGCATTCAGTCGCTCGCATAATTCGTGGACGTCACGATATGTCTTCACGGCGTCATCTCCGCCTCGTAATTGGTGGTGAAATATAAACTCGAACACTTCTCTCGCGTTCATGACAAGATTTGGGAGTACGCGAGAAAGCGTGGACACAACATCTGCGTCGGCGGTTACACCTCGCGCGTCGACGAACACACGCGCACCACGCGTGACTCGCAGATTGTTCTGCGGACACGCCATCAACGCTTCGCACGCGCGGCGAACATCCGCGTCTCCACCCAATAAATCCACCGGAACGTACGAGCTCGCCGCCTCGCGCTCGCCGCGCGCGACTTTCAACCGCTGATGTGCCGGAAATCTCCACGCGCGTCTCCCGTTGACGATGGCCCCGACGAACGATTTCGGCTTGATCTCAATCACCCATGCGTTCTCGACGTCGTCCTCAAAGACGCGGCTCGTCTCCGCCGCGACCTCCGACAGTTGCCCGAACGCCTCCGCCGCGTTTGCGACGCGTCCATCGCGACCTTCCGCCCTCGCCGTCTCGTGCGCCGCATCGCGCGTCGTCTTCAGCGCCAACGCATTCAAAGCGTCGCCGTCCACGCGCACGACCGCCCGATCGTCCCGCCATCCCGCGCGTCCCGACGTCGTCGGCGCGTTCGCGAAGAACGCGTCCCGCGCCGCCGCGTCGAGCGTCGTCCACGACGCCTCATCGCGGTCGGCGCCCCACACCAGCGCGTCCACGGTGTGACACCGCCACGCGCGATCGCCGCGGGCGCCCGCGGGAGTCTTTAACAGGCGCAGCAGCGCGCCGCGAAGCTCGGGACGCGGGCCGGTGTAACGAAACACGACGTGGGCGTTGCCCTCGCGCGCGTAGGCGTAGTGCGCGACGTCGTCCGCGGTGATTCGAATAACGGCGGCGGACGTCGAGGCGCTCGCGCGCGCGTCGCGCATCGCGCGAGGAGGCGCGCAGTGGCGTCGACTGGGCGCGGGCTCGGAATACAGTTACAGATATGACTAGTCGTCGCGTCACGCGGCGCGCATGGCGTCCAGGCGTTCGAATATGTTTCTGGGCGCGCCGTCGATGAGTTTGGCGGTGCCACACGACGATTGCGTCGGGCGCTCGGCGCCGTCTTCGCGATGCGCCAAGTAAGATTTCACGATGCAGTTGAACGCGTCGGGCGTTTCGTGCGCCGGACAGTGTCCGCTGGGCGTGAGCTCGTAATAATCGGCGCGAGGGATCACGCGCTTTAATCGTTGTCCCCAGAGCGGCACGACCCACGGGTCGTCTTTTCCGTACACCATGGCTACCGGGAGATCGGCGGGAATTCGATTCAACATTTCGTCGAAGCTCAACGCGGCTTTCGGCGACCACACGACGGAGCAAAACGTGCTCAGCGCGTGAACGTTATCCGTAGGTTCGATGATTTGACGAACGAGCGTGTCGTCGATTCGCGCGGAATTTGCGTAGACGAGTGAAAGTAATCCTCGCACGTTGGCCGCGCTTCGAAAGCTTTCCCAATACGCTTTAATCGGCGTGCGAATCCATTTCGGCGCCGGCAGCGCGCCTCGCCAAGGCGCGATCTTACTTCCCCACGCGTTGAGATCGCTCGGCACGAACGCCCAAAACGGCGTCGCGTTTACTAAAATCAACCCTTTCGTCAGCTCGGGCGCCATGGCCGCGACGTACGTCGCCACGAATCCGCCGAGCGAGTTTCCCGTCAAGTACGCTCGCTCGCCCACCACCTCGCTCAAGAAATACTCCACCTGCTCCCGCCACGCGTCCACGGAGTACTGAAACCCCTCCACGTCACCAGCCTCGCTCGGCCACGACCGTCCTTGTCCGACGAAATCCAGCGCCCACACGCACGCGTCGTCGCCGAGCGCGCCTCGCGCCAACTGCGCGTCGTAGTGAAACGACCCGACGCCGAACCCCGGCAGCAGCACGACGTGCTTCGCGCTGTCCGCGCGTCCCGCGCGTTCGTACCGCACGTCGTGTCCGCGCCACGCGTAAGAGCAATCGCACCGCGCGCCGTCGTCCGTCGTCGTCGTCGTCGTCGTCCCAGCGCTATCTCGAGCGGCGAAATCATCCTTCGTCGCCCGCGCGCGCGCCGGCGCCGGCCGCCGTCGCGCGCGGACGCGCGTCGATCGCGCGCGCGGCGACGCGCGCGTCGTCGCCCGCGCGCGCGTCGTCGCCCGCGCCATCGCGCGCGCGTGTGCGAACGCGGCGTCGCGTCGCGTCGATCGCGACTTCGCGACGCGCCGACGCGACGCGACGCCGCGCGCGCGACATGGGCGGCGAAGAGTCCAAGCCCGCGACCGCGGACGCGACCGCGGACGCGACCGCGACGACGGCGCGCGCGACGGACGCGACGGACGCGACGGTCGCGACGACGGCGCGCGCGTTGGATGCGGCGGCGGACGCGGCGGCGCGCGTCGAAACCTTGACGATCGCGACGCGAACGAAGCGAGCGACGCAGATCGCGGCGAACTCGGACGTGGACGTCGCGTTCCGACCGTTCGGGGCGCCGCTGGCGTTTCTGGCGGCGTGCGCGAAGATCGGGGTGAAGACGACGTGCGGCGAGCAGGTCAAGACGGCGCCGGCGGAGGCGCGGACGACGACGAAGGATGGGAAAGTGGACGTCTCGGGCGCGATCGACGCGTTGGAGGCGTTGGAGGACGCGTGCGAGGGCACGGGGTTGCTCGGCGCGGGATCGGCGGCGCGGGAGGAGGTGTTTGAGTGGCTGACGAGATGCCGAAGCTTGGCGCCCGGGGGCGGGTTCGAGAAGCAGTGCGAGGGCGTGAACGAATACCTCGCCACGCGGACGTATCTCGTCGGGCACGACGTGACGCTCGCGGATTTGGCGCTTTGGGCGGAGTTTACGACGAATCGACAGTGGGCGGTGGTGGAGAAGAAAGGGAAGTGCGGGAACCTCGCGAGATGGTTGGCTACGATGAACGCGGACGCCGAAACGCAAGCGGTCGTGGCTGCGGCAAACGCGGGGAATCCGATTCTCAGCAAGAAGGCGACGACGGTGTCGGATACCGGTAAGGTTGTCGGTGCAAAGACATCAGGTTCGTTCGAGGTCGATCTTCCGGGAGCGGAGGAGGGGAAAGTCGTCACGAGATTTCCCCCGGAACCGAGCGGAATTTTGCACATTGGCCACGCCAAGGCGGCGCTGCTCAACCATTACTTCGCTCGACGATACAAAGGTAAGCTCATAGTTCGTTTCGACGACACGAATCCGGACAAAGAGAACGTCGACTTTGTCGATGGTATCATGCGCGACATCGCGACTTTGGGTCTGGATCCGGACGTCGTCACGTACACGTCAGACTCCTTCGACGCCATTCTCAAGATGGGCGAAAAACTCATCAAAGAGGGCAAGATGTACATCGATACCACGGACGTCGACACCATGCGTACGGAGCGTATGCAGAAGATCGAGTCCAAGTGCAGAAGCCAGAGCGTCGAGGAAAACTTGCGACTTTGGAAGGAGATGAAGGCGGGCTCCAAGGAGGGCGCGGAGTGCGCCGCGCGCTTCAAAATCGACATGTCCAGCAACAATGGCTGCATGCGCGATCCCGTCGCTTTCAGATGCAACGTCGAGACCCCGCATCACCGTACGGGAACGAAGTATAAGGTCTATCCGACCTATGACTGCGCGTGCCCTTTCGTCGATGCGCACGAAGGCGTGACGCACGCGCTTCGCACCTCAGAGTACGCCGATCGCGAAGATCAGTACAAGTGGATTCAAGAAGCGATGGGAATGCGCAAGGTGCACATTTGGGAGTACAGTCGATTGAACTTGGAGTACACCACGTTGTCCAAGCGTAAGCTTCAGTGGTTCGTCGATAACAAGCACGCGACTGGATGGGACGATCCGCGTTTCCCGACGGTGCAAGGCGTCGTTCGTCGAGGTATGCAAGTCGAAGCGCTCAAGGAGTTCATGCTTTCGCAGGGTGCGAGTAAGAATAACAACCTGATGGAGTGGACAAAAATCTGGGCGATGAATAAGAAGATCATCGATCCGATCGCCCCGCGCCACGTGTGCATCGACAACGCCGACGCCGTAGTCGTCAAGGTGCTCAACGGACCCGAGGGAGAAGAATGGTTCACGACTCCGAAACACAAAAAGAACCCAGATTTGGGCATCAAGGTCGTGTTGCGCATGAACGAAGTCATCATCGAGCAAGCCGATGCGCGCGCCATTAGCGAGGGCGAGGAGTGCACGTTGATGGGCTGGGGCAACGCGTTTTTCAAAAACATCGTCAAGGAGGGCGACGTCGTAAAATCCATGGATTGCGAAATCAATCCGGAAGGCGACGTGAAGACGACCAAGTTAAAGATGACTTGGTTGGCGAACTGGAACGAGCTCGTGCCGGTCGAGTTGAAGGACTATGACTACATGATTACGAAGAAAAAACCAGAAGAGTCTGACGAGTTCAAGGACATCGTCAACCCGACCACCGAGGTCGTCACGATGGCGAAGGGTGATGGAAACTTGCGCGCGTACAACAGAGGTACCGTCATTCAAATCGAACGCAAGGGCTATTACGTCGTCGATCGCGTGTACGTGAACATGGACACGCCCATGGTTTTGCTCAGCATTCCGGACGGCAAGAAGGCGTCGTGGGGGGTCTCGGCTAAGTAGGCGGCGAACGTCTTTAACGGCATGTTAATACGAATTTCTGTCATACATTGACACACATCGATAGCTAATGCGCGCGCGTCAATCACGCTCCGAGTTGCGCTTTCAACTCCCCGGATTCGTGCATCGAGTTCACGATGTCGTGCCCGCCGAGAAGCTCGCCGTCGACGTACAGTTGCGGAATCGTGGGCCAATCCGAAAAGTCCTTGATGACGAACAGTAAGTTGGGGTTATAGTAATCATCCAACACGTTCACCGTGTCGTAATCCACCATGAGCTCGTTTAAGATGTTAATCATGCGATGCGAAAACCCGCAATCCGGCTCTTCGCGCGTTCCCTTTATGAACGCGACAATCTTATGTTCGCGCACGCACGTCCCGATCGCCTCCTTCAGCGCGTCCGCGGTCATTTGTGGAGTTTTTCCATCGCTCAATCGCAAGCACGCCTTGCTCGGCCGCGCCCGTCGCTCGCTAAACAGTTTATTCCCCGGCGCGTTCCCCGGCGGCAACCCGCCCGCCGTCGTCACGTGTTCCATCACCCACGTCTTCCACGCCGCCTGTAAATCCGCCTTGCTCGCGTCCGGCAGCGCCATACACTTCACCGCGTAACAGTACTGCGGCATCTCAAACGCGTGCACCTTCACGCTCGCGTTCACCTTTCGCGACAGTCCCACGTACTGCAGCGCGTCCCGCTCGTCGTACACCGCGTACACCCCCGCCGTCGCCGGAATCCGCGCGTCCGCGTGTCCATCGTTCGCCACGCGCACCGTCTCCGCGTCCGCCAGTTTCACCGCCGTCGCCGCGTCGAACGTCGTCGCCGACGTCGACGTCTTCGCGTCGTCGTCGTCGCTCGCGCGCGTCGCGCGTCCCGTCCGCGCGCGTCCCGTCCGCGCCGTCGCGCGTCGCGCGCGCGTCGTCGGCGTTCGCGCCGTCACCGCGCGCGCGCGCGCCATCGTCGCCGTCGCGTCGTCGACCGCGCGTCGTCGAGTCGCCGCCGTCGGACGGTCGGTCGACGTTCTCTGGTTTTTTCGCGCCGGCGGCGCGTCGCCAGTGCGCGCGCGACGACGCGAACCGGCACTGTTCGGCGCGAACGACCGACGACGACGCGACGACGACGAGACACCGAGCGAGATGAGGTGCGACGGGCGAAGAGAGACGAAGCGACGACGACGAGACGCGAAGCGACGCGCGCGCGCGCGCGACGACGACGACGGACGCGCGGGAGACGCGCGCGCGCGCGTCGAGGGAAAGTCAATGACGGCGAGGCTAAAATTAACCGACGCGGGACTGACGACGACGATGGACGACGGACGCAGAGAAATCGTGCACATTCAAGCGGGCCAATGCGGTAACCAAATCGGGGCGAAGTTCTGGGAGGTGCGCGCGCGCGCGCGGCGGCGATCGAACGCGGGCGCTCGGGAGAGTCGAGACGCTCGGCGCGAGTCAACTCGAACGCGGCGAGGCGCGACGGCTCGACTGACTTTGTGCGCGATCGACGGTGACTAGGTTATTTGCGATGAACACGGGATCGATCCCACTGGGACGTACGCTGGAGACGCTGATTTGCAGCTCGAACGCGTGAACGTGTACTTTAACGAAGCTTCCGGAGGTACGCGCGTTGACCGACGCGCCGAATGTATTTTTAACCGTCTTTCGCGCAGGTCGCTACGTGCCACGCGCCGTGCTCATGGACCTCGAGCCGGGCACCATGGATTCGGTGCGCTCTGGGCCGTACGGTCAAATCTTCCGACCGGATAACTTCGTGTTCGGGCAAACCGGTGCGGGAAACAACTGGGCGAAGGGTCACTACACCGAAGGCGCCGAGTTGATCGACGGCGTGCTCGACGTCGTGCGCAAGGAGGCTGAATCGTGCGACTGCTTGCAAGGTTTCCAAATGTGCCACTCTCTCGGTGGCGGTACCGGTTCCGGTATGGGTACGCTTCTCATCTCGAAGATTCGCGAAGAGTACCCCGATCGCATGATGCTTACGTTTTCCGTCGTTCCGTCGCCCAAGGTGTCGGATACCGTCGTCGAGCCGTACAACGCCACACTTTCTGTGCACCAGCTCGTCGAAAACGCCGATGAGTGCATGATCCTTGACAACGAAGCACTTTATGATATTTGCTTCCGCACGCTAAAGCTCACGACGCCGACGTTTGGTGATTTGAACCACTTGATCTCCGCCGTCATGTCCGGCGTCACGTGCTGCTTGCGCTTCCCGGGTCAGCTCAACGCCGACTTGCGCAAGCTCGCGGTGAACTTGGTGCCGTTCCCGCGCTTGCACTTTTTCATGGTCGGGTTCACTCCTCTCACGTCCCGTGGTTCCCAGCAATACCGCGCCCTCACGGTGCCGGAGTTGACGCAACAAATGTGGGACGCAAAGAATATGATGTGCGCCGCCGATCCGCGTCACGGCCGTTACCTCACCGCCTCCGCCTTGTTCCGCGGACGCATGTCCACCAAGGAAGTCGACGAACAACTCTTGAACTGCCAAAACAAGAACTCTTCGTACTTTGTGGAGTGGATTCCGAACAACGTCAAGAGTTCGGTGTGCGATATCCCCCCCAAGGGTCTCAAGATGTCGTCCACGTTCATCGGCAACTCGACGGCGATTCAAGAAATGTTCAAGCGTGTCAGCGAGGCGTTCACCGCCATGTTCCGTCGCAAGGCTTTCTTGCACTGGTACACGGGAGAGGGTATGGACGAGATGGAGTTCACCGAAGCCGAATCGAACATGAACGACTTGGTTTCCGAGTACCAGCAGTACCAAGACGCGAGCGCGGAGGAAGAAGGCGAATTCGACGAAGAAGACGCAGAGGAAGCTTTCGCCATGTAAGCGCCGGCTGTGCCCTCGTCGTCGTTACCAAGACCCGTCGCGTGTTCATCTATATCAAACGGCGAGTGTTTAAAGAAGGATGCTCCACGATCGAAGGATCCGTAGGTTCGTTGGGAAGAGCGGTAGTAGATCGTACAAAAATAAGTCGCGCGGGCGCGCTCGCTTGTTCAAATAGTGCAGCAGCGTTTGTTATAAAAATACAAATCCCCTTCTCGTCACCCGCGCGCTTCTTCGTCAACTTTCAGACGCTCAGTCAACGATCGCGACAATCCCTCTAAGCTAGTATTCTGTTTCTCTAAGCGAACCACTCTGTCTCGCAGCGCGTTGCGCTCTTCGACGAGTTCGATCAACGCCGCGTCTGATTTTTTCTTCATCAACTGCGCCTCCAACTTCGCCTTCTCAATCGAGAGCGCTTCGTTCCTCGCCCGTGCCAGTTCCTCGTGAAGAGTGTCATACGTCGACTCGTTCGTCTTCACCGCCTCTCGGAACTCGTCAAATTTGTCGCCGAACGTCTTCAACTCCTTCGTCAGCTCTATTTCGCGTTCGAGTCGCTTCGCAATCTCCACTCGCGCCTCCTCCAGCTCCAGCTCCAGAGCGCGCTGGCGCTCTTCCATAATCTTCACCCTCGCGTCGCACAGTTCCTCCATCTTCGCCATCGCTTCCATCGTCCGCGCCGCGCGCTGCTCGTGCGTCGCGCAACTCGTCTCCAAAAGACTTTGTCTCTCTTCGTACAGCGCGAGCTCGGACACCGCCCGCTCGCGCATCGCGTCCTGCGCCTCCGCTCGTTCGCGCACGGCGACTAAATCCTCATCGATGGTTTTCACCAGCGTCGCGTTCGCGCGCTCGAGCTCTTCGTTTCGTCGTCGCAATTCGCGCGCCAAACGCTCGAGCGTTTGATTGCGTTCGACCGTCGCGCCGAGCTCCGTCGCCAGCGCCACGGCGTCCGCGCGCGCGGCGTTCAGCGCCTTGGCGTTCGCCCTGACGTCCGCGTCGACGACGCCGACGTTTTCTTTCGCGTCGTCGCGCGGCATCGCGTCAGTCTATGCCGCTCGCGGGCATGTCGTCCGCCGAGCTCGCCGCGCTGCGCGAAGCGTACGCCGACGCGGAGGAGTGGATGCTCGAGGGCGTGTGCGCGTCGCTCGACGGCTTGCGGGGCGATCGCGCGGGCGTGCGCGAGACGCTCGGGTCGTTTTTGGGCGAGCTCGACGGCGAAACCATGGAGACGCTCGCGGACGCGTGGGCGCCGCGCGCGCGCGAGGGCGCGGCGGGGGGGCGCGCGCGCGAGCCGGCGTTCGCGAGCGGGTCGACGCGCGACGACGACGCGCGAGCGGGCGATGGGGCGACGGTGGGGACGACGACGACGACGACGGCGGCGGCGAGTCGAGACGGCGCCGGCGCGAACGCGAAAGCGGGCAAGTCGTCGCGCGAGCGCGCGCACGCTCGGGAATCGAAGGCGCTGCGATTCGTCGAAAAGACTTTGAAAGCGCGGCGCGGGCCGTCGCGAGGTGAGCGCGCGATTCGACCGGGGGACGAGCTCGCGCCCGGGGACTTGGCCAAGTCGTGCGTGAACTGTCTGGCGTGCGGGAAAATTTTTGATTTACGCGCGAAAGACGGCGTACTTTCGCAAACGGCGCTCGCATTTTTAGAGGGTAGCGCGCGGTGTACGTTTTGCGGGGCGTACGTGGAAGTGATGCTCGCGGACGGCGTGACGCGATTTCGCGGCGGGGACGCGGGAGACGGCGGCGCGAAGCCGACAGCTGAGGCGGCGGCGCGAGACGTGTTCGAAGAGCTGAGCAAAATTTCTTTGGGAACAGTCACGAGTGACGCTCGGGCGGATGGTGATGCGGCCACCGCCGCGGCGGTTGCGGCGAAAGATCGTTTGGTACATTTCGACCAAACGAGCGCCAAGCGCACGACGGTGATCGACGACCAGTCCGAGTGGTACGAAATCGACGGTAACGCCTGGCTCGATGAGACCGAACGCGAAGAGCTAAAGAGGCAGGCGAAGGAAATGGCTGAGGCTGAGGAGGAAGCTAAGCGTAAGGCACGAACGACGTGGACACTCGACCTCGTCGGTCGTAAAGTCGTCGCCCCGGCCGCGGAGGACGACGCCGAATCGACGGCGACGAGCGACGATCGCGCTTCAGACTCCGCGCTCGCCGCCGCGAAAGCCATCCGCGCCGCGCTGGCGACAAACGAAGAGTACGCTCAGGGCGGTGGTGGCGCCGCCGCATCAGCTGCCGAGACTGCTCGCGAGCTCGAGCGTCGCGTCTTCGTTGATCCTAGAGTTTCGGCGCGACCGTCGTTCCTCGCCGCGGCGTCCCCGGCGCCGGTGTCTGGTGGGCAGAACAAAGGCGCGGCATCGAAGAAAAACGACGCCTTCGCGCGGCGCGCCGGCGAATCTTCGCGCGTTCTGGACGACGATCCGTTTGAAAGCGTTTGGGAAGAGCTCAACGATCTCGGGTTTTCGCAAGTCTCGTAGCGTTTCGCGCGACTAGAAATTGTACTAACGTTAGCATTAGAAAATGTAGCGTCTAGCGAACCGTTCACACGATCCACACGGTGTCATCCGATGACGCCCCGAACTCTTCCGCGACGACGTTACTGTCGGCAAACATGGGATTGTCGAACCCGCGACTGAACGAGCCCGGAAGCTGTCGGCGACGCATGTTCGAATCCCACGCGCTCTTCCACGCGTTCGCGCCGCCTCGCACGATGACGACGCGCTTAAACCCGCTCGCCTCGAGAATCTCCTTCGCTCTCACCGCGCGACACCCCCCGACGTCGTCCATCACCATCAATTTCGCATCTTTCGAGCCGTCGCACGCCGCCGTCACCGCCCGCGCGAACGCCTCGGCGTCCACCGCCTCCTGCGCGTACACCTTCTTCCCCGCCGCCGCGTCGTACACTCGACTCGCGCGCACCAACGGCACGGCGATCACGCGATCGCCCGCGCTCGCCCCCGGCCGCGGCGGATTCGGCGTCTTCCCCTCGTGCTCGATCTCCGCGTCCGCGCGCACGTCCAGCGTCGACCACCCGAGCTCCCAGAGCGCGCGCGCCTCCTCCGTCGTCGCCTCCTTCGCCGCCGTCCCGCGCGCGCCTTCGTACGTCGCCGCCGTCTCGCGCGCGAACGTTTCGTCGTCGAACAGTCCCGTCGTCGCGTCGCGCCGCGCCGTCGTCGCGCGTCTGGAGCGCGCCATCCGCGTCATCCGCGTCATCCGCGTCCGCGCCGTGCATCCGCGTCCGCGTCGCGCGTCCGCGCCCGTCGTCGTCCCTCGCGCCGTCGTCGTCGCCGTCGTCGTCATCGCCGTCGTCGTCGTCCCGTCGCGTCGTCGCGCCGTCCG
>Ga0181605_10004073_pt1 | contig 11744 bp, 7 predicted proteins | sample 041ome_11_FD_148676 | JGI IMG/M metagenome (GOLD analysis project Ga0181605, IMG submission 148676) | Coastal salt marsh microbial communities from the Groves Creek Marsh, Skidaway Island, Georgia - 041411US metaG (spades assembly) | ecosystem: Environmental > Aquatic > Marine > Intertidal zone...
GTGATTTGTCTAACGATTGCGATGTTTTTCTCTTTTTCTGCTCTTTTTTTTGTCTCCTTTTTGTCCATCAGTCGTCAGTCTTTTCTCGCTTTTGAAAAAAAAGTATCTCTTTCGCGCCCACAAAACACAAAATTTCTTTTTCTCTCTTTCTTTCTTTTTAGAGAAGGGCGCCAGATTACCAGAGAGAGAGAGAATCGTTCGTCATTTATCATTGTCTCATAAAACACTTTTGACGTTATACACATAATACACTTTAATATGAGTTCCACGCCAAACGTGCCATCAACACCTCCGTCGGATCCGTTCGCACCGAACCCGCCACCAGTTCCCGGGATTTTAATCACAAAGGTTCGTTTTCTTCTGAATCGTTTTTTAAAGAGAGAGAAAGAGAGAGAGACGAATAATCGAAACGTTCTTTTGAGAGAAGATCATCTCTCATCTCACCCGCTGGCTGATTTTTTAAGAAGAGTCTCTTTCTCTTCTTCTTTGTCTTCTTCTTTCGCGCGTGGTGAGTGGTGCGAGGTTTTGAAGCGATGAAACCTACGTCTGATGATGCTGAGTGTTATTACATCATCATCATCATCATCTTCGCGCGTCTCTCGTCGCGTAGTGTAAGAGTATTTCTCTCAAAATCTCCCTTTGAAATTGGACCAAAGACGCTGACTTTCTCTTCTTCTCTCTTAAAATAATACTTAAAACAACAGTACACGAACCCGGTCCCGAGTCGAGATGCGGCCTTGCTCTACTTTTTTGCCGCGTTAATCTTCTGCATGACGTTTACATTTTGGGCGTACACCATCTTCAAAGACAAGCAACACAGGAAAAAGATGAAAAAATTAGCCACCACTGAGGCGATCGTCACCGGGAACGTGCACGATTACGACATGTTGCGCATTCCGCCGATTAGAGAGGATGGATTCAGATTAGGAGGGAGCGGGTCGAACTCGATAAATTCTTCGGGTGGGAGTGGATCGAGTCCTCAAGAGGGACGGTCGTCGCAGAGTGATTTAGAAAGTCACCCGACGACTATGGGTAAAAAATCAAAGAGCGGAATCAAATCGAACACGTATTAAAAAACGCACGAGAGGCGGGCGCGCGATTTGAGAAGAGAAACGAGGAAACGGATACACAACGCGAAAAACACATTAATTTAGCACCACGCGAAAGCTTCATCATATTCTAGAGACTTTCATATATATACTTGTATTATTATCACTATCATAACTACTTTAAAAATCTACGAAACTTCTAATAATTTCAATCTTCTTCTTCTTCTTCGGAACCGTACTCTACCGAAGTCAAAGCGTCCTCTAGCCACCCACTCGTTTTCACGCGTTCTAAAACCTCGTCCAACCGCTCGTCGTCCGTAACCATCCACCACCCTAATATGACTTCCAAAGCAGATGCTTGTCTGTAAATATCGTGGCCGCCGCCTTGACTCTTTTTCCCGCGAAGTCGTTTCGGTACGTTTGAATAGTCGGCGTTTCGTCCCCACTTGCAGACGTCCAACTCTTCATCCGTGAGTTGTATTTCGGTAATTTTTCTATACGCGTACGCTTGCGATTCTGCTCTGGCTAACTTTTTCACTTTCGAGTCGTACGTGGACGGTTTGCTCCTCGGCGCGAACAGATAACTTCTGACGAAGAGTTCCCAAACCGAGTCGCCGAGTAAAGCGTAGGAAATGGGCGAAAATTCTCTCGGCGCGCTCGAGGATATATCCGGCGGTGCGGGACGCCAATTGCTGCTCGTTTTTGTCTCCTCGTCGTCTGCTTCTTTCTTTTTCTTCTTTGTTTTCATTTGCGAGAACGCGTCAAAGACGTTTTTGTCGTCTGAATCGTCGCGCATTGATGATGAGGATGCTCCCGTTGAATGCACTCCTCTTCGGTCGTTATGAAAACGCCGCCGACGACGAGAAGAAGAAGACAAAGAAGAAGATACATCACGACGACACAAACAACATCCCCAAAACTCCTCTCCTCCTCCTCTCTTCTTCGTTTTGCCGGCGTAAGCGTAAGCCTGAGCAGCAGCGGCGACTTTTAAAGCGTGCATCGAGAGAGAATGAGAAGAGAAAAGTCGTGTGTCGCAAGGTTGTTTTTCTTTCTGATGTGTTTGCAAATTTAATTGACTTTTTTCTTTTGTCGTTTTTTTGCTCTTCGATTCTTTAAACTCGAACGCAAGTCGACTCTCCTCGATCGACACTGAAAGAAGGTTTCGAGACCGAAAAAGGTGTCTCTCGCCTACCCGCGCGGTCTGTGAGGCCGCACTCTCGTCGGCTGCGCTTGTTGGCCGCCGAATCAGATCATTTTTAAACTCAAGTAAATTATTCAAATATTGTCTCCACACACAACGACAGCAATACTCATCTCACGCGTTCTTGTTGTTCGGGCTGCTCGCGAGCGAGAGTAGAGAGCAGCACACGGGGAGCACGCAGTCGTTTGAGAGCGCAAATATATAATACGTAATAAATGGTGTTGATCTATAAACCGTCCTTCGTCGCGCACGACGGTTCGGCTCCGATTTACTCCATCGACACGCATCCGGATGGCAGTCGATTTGCAACCGCTGGTGGCGACCGAAAAGTGAAAGTCTGGACCACCTCCGCGTTGCTCGACCGGAACAAAGAGAACGATAAGGAGTGTCCAAAACTTCTGGCGACGTTAGCGGACCATTACGGGCCGGTGAATTGCTGCCGGTTTAGCAAAAATGGCCGGTATTTAGCCACCGCTTCCACGGACTCAAACATTTTTCTCTACGAACTCCACGAAGGGAAAGGAAGAACGATGTTTGGGTCGAACGATGAACCGAACGTGGAAAATTGGTCGAACGTTGGGAAATTAAAAGGGCACCAATCGGACGTGATCGATATCGCCTTCTCGCCGGACGATAAGTACTTAGCGTCCGCGTCGTACGATAACTTGGTCAATGTGTGGGACGTGGAGATGAAGCAAATAGTCGCGACGTTGAAAGGCCATCAAAGTTTCGTCAAAGGCGTAGCCTGGGACCCGATCGGTAAGTTTTTAGCCACGCAAGGCGACGATAAATCGGTCATCATATGGCGAGTGGACGATTGGGAAAAAGTGTCCACGATTACGGAACCGTATCGACAATCCGTCGGCGCGACGTTTAGTATGCGTTTGTGTTGGAGTCCAGACGGGAAGGCGGTGACCACGTGTAACTCGTACAAGAAACCGAGCCACACGGCGAGTGTCTTGGAAAGAGGCGAATGGGACTCGAAATTTGATTTCGTAGGGCACAAAGGGCCAGTCGTGTGCGTGAGATTTTCACCCGGATTGTTCAAACAGAAAATTGAAGCGGCGGAAGATTCGAAAGATAACGATAGCGAGGATAAGCCAAAATTGCACACGGTGGTTGCATGTGGAAGTCAAGACACAAAACTTACGATTTGGAGAACGAATCGATCGAGACCGGTGTGCGTGATTAAATCGTGCTTTGAGGAGTCCGTGGTGGATTTGAGTTGGACGCCGAATGGCTTTTCGCTTTTGGCGTGCAGCACGGATGGTACGATGGGCGTCTTTACGTTTGAGGAATCCGAGATTGGATGCACGGTGAACAAAAGCGAATCGGAAGCGTTTTTCCGCGAGACGTACGGGGGCATGGTTGGACAGAAAAAAGTCGCGGTGTTGGAAGATCCCACGCTTTTGAAGTACACCAAGAAGAACATCAACGGCGAGACGACGACAAATGGTGGATTTGATTCGAAAAACGGCACTCCGATGGCACCGAAGCGCATCAGCGCGGTACCAGTTGCAGCACCTGTCATCCAACAAGCACCAATCCGTCAACAACAACAGCAAGAGATCATAGCTTCAGATGGGAGACGAAGAATTACGCCCATGGCGAACGCTCCGGGCACGCAAGTCATCGCGTCGCCGCCCTCCGCAAGGCCACCGCAGCAAATCATCACCAACAATGAAAATCAAGTGCCCAGAAATTTACCCGCTTATACCATGCCGACGACTACTACCGTTGCCGGCGTGAAACGGGTCGCTCCGCAGGAGATGATGCCTGCCGGTAACGCGCCGAAACGGTTGGCGCCTATGCCGGTCGGCGGCGGCGGCGGTCAGCCGCAAAGAATTCAGCCCATTCCGGCGGGTGGTCAACAACAAGCGCCGGCGCGATTGCTTTTAACGCCACCGCCGGCGAGGCAACAAATGACGGTGCAAGTGTCGCAGCAGCAGCAGCAGCAGCAGCAACAGCAGCAGCAGCAACAGCAACAGCAACAAGCGCGACCGGCTGTCCAGCAACAAGCAGCGCGTCAAATTATTCCAGTAGCTCCGATTCCGCAAACCGTGCACGCCAAACTAGTCGCCGAAGACGCGATGGTGGCGAACTCATTTGATGACCAAGATAACATTCCGACGGCGCCAGTTGTGCTCGAGTGCAAGAACGATTTTCAGCGGAACGCGAGTGATCTCGTCTGCTCGCGTTCGGGTGAAGAGTTATGGACAGATCGTCTCGATGCGAGATGTTCGCACATCACCGGGAACGCGAGGTACTCGTGCGTCGCGCTCGAAGACGGGTCGCTTCAAATTTATACCGAGACTGGAAGACGGCAGTTACCAACGATTGCGTTGGAAGGTGGGAAAGTATGCTTTATCGCGTGCGTAAATAGTAGTAAAACGAAAGAAGAAGAAGAAGTACAAATTGAAAGTTCGGAGACAAAACTTTTAGTTGTAACCACCGACGCGTCTTTGTACGTGTGGGATTTGGAGAAGGACAACGAAAGGTGCGTTTTGGAGAGTTCCATCGCGAGCATTTGCTTCAATCGTAGAGACGGAGCGCGAATTTCTCGCGTTTCGTTGAGCGAAAAGGGTGTTCCGCTCGTGACGTTATCGAACGGCGTAGCGTACGCGTTCCACAAAAAGTTGAAGGCCTGGGCTAAGGTTGCGGACACCTCCTTTCAAAAATCCGAGTACTTTTCGAGATTACGGTTCGGCTCTACCGACGGTTCGGGCGGTGAAGTGCGAAAGTTGCAAACATCTGCCGCACGATTAGCGATTGGTGCTATGGCTAATTCAATGCGTTCTTTCTCGTCGTTCCAGACGCCAAAGCGCGAATCTGGCCGTCATCTCGAGCAAATATTGCAATCGTGTAAAGTTCTCGGGAGTGAGAAAGAATTCAAAGCTTGGTTACGAACGTACGCCACGCACTTGGCTTCAGAATCGATCGGGAACGATCAGCGCACGCACTTTGCCGGCGCAGAGAAGCAACTTCGCGAGTTGTGTGAAGAACTGTTAGGTTCAATCTCGAAGAGCGATAAGGAGATGGAGAAAGACGGCGAACACGGTTTGATCCTCGGCATGAAACGAAGAGATTTATTGAGAGATGTCGTCATTCCCGCACTCGCGAGCGACGGTTTGTGCCAGAGATTAGTCACCGAAACGATCGAGCTTCTCGAAGCTGCTGAAAAGGCGAAATAACGACACGTAGTTCATTAAACTAACGCGCAATACTACAAAATCTGTTGTAACACAACCAATCTCTACTTAAAAATACTATATAGCTTCGTTCGCGGCCATCCCCCAATGAGGATCTCGAGCAACAACCACTTCACCCGGTTTAACGACTGCACCAGAAAGCCATTGCACAACGTCTGGACTCGTTTTATGTTCCTGCAAATGCTTATCTGGATACCTCCCGCTGCTCGGAGCGAACGGCTTCGTCGGGTCGGCCTGATTCTTCAACCAACACTCGTGTTGCTCGTGGTCGTGAATGTCCCCACTCCAACATTTTCCGTCCCGCTTTTCATTCGGGGGACAGTATACCCAAATGTTGCACAACAACTTCTTTTCAAACGGCGCGGTTCCGCAGTTCCCGCGCACTCCAAAACTAGTGTTGAAAAACATCGTCCCGGAGTTTGAGCCTTCCCCGCCGCATATCTCCGCGTGTTTTCGACACGCGTCGCAACACTCGCTCGCCGTCTTTGTCCGAAACGTCATCCCCCAAGTCAGCGCAAACCCATCGTACCCGGAATGCTCGTTCGGCCAACACTTTTCGTTCTCCATTGGAAACTCTTCCTCACCGTATACTCTCACTAAGTTTGCGTTCGCTTCGTTTTTCTCTTCAATATCAATTTCACCTTTCATTTCCATCATTCTCGCGTCCGCTCGTTCCGCCGCGTTCAACAAATTCTCTCGACTCGCTCGATTCTCTCTCATCCCTTGCAACGTGCTCGTATCACCCTCTCGATATTTTGAGGCCACGTCCCGTATTCTCTCTCGGGCGGCTCGGATGGCATCGCGCGGATTTCCCGCTAATCCTTCCTTCTTCTTCGCGCTCATCTTTTCTCCTCTTGAAAAGGAAGAGGAGGAGGCAGAAAACGCGAAACGTTCGGACATGAAGTACGTCGAGTTATACGTGAGAAACAGACACAGTGCGAGCAGAATCGTCCCGAGAATCATCTGAGACGACTTAAGTTTCATCGTCATCTCGCGTTCGTTGTGTAAAGAAATCTTTTTCTCCCCCGAGAAAGGAATTTTTTTTGCGCTTTTTTGTGTGCAGTCAAGAGAGTTTTTCTCTACTAAAAATACCTCTTTATCACGCACATAGTACACACACACACACACACACAACACACAAGTAATGTCTACGGTATCACCTGATATCCGCATCCAAAAAGACGACTCGATCGTCCGCAACATAGAAACGGCGATGGAGAAAGAAGCGAGTCTGGACGAAGACGCGACGACATCCATTAAGAAGAATAAAACTTCAACTTTTTCTTCTTCAGGAGGAGGAGGCGTTTTGTCCGCGAGAAGCGCTTTGACGAGACTGGAAAACCATCTGGTGGATGCGAACGAGAAAGAGCTCCCGCACACGAGGTCAGCGTTTTCGCGCGATGGAGATATTTTGCGCGCGAATGAGGCGAAGGCGTTGGTTATTTTCGTTCGCATCGTTGTTCGCGCGTTTTCTTTCGCATGTGATTTTGAATTCAAATCTCTTCGTTTTCTTCTTCTTCTTCTCTCTTGGTTGCCTCGCGTTAACGCGTTCATCACTTCGATGAGACTAAAACGAAGAATTTTTTCTTTTAAACACAACACAGGGCGCGTAAACCGGCGGAACGCCTCGAGCCGACGTTTACGAGGTCGGAACCGAAGAAGAAAGGACGCGCGAAGAAAGCTACCGTCGTCGTCAAGAAAGTCGAGAAGAAGAAGAAGGTGACGAAGAAGAAGCCGGCGAAGAAGAAGACGAAGGCACCGGCGAAGAAGAAGAAGACAAAGGCGCCGGCGAAGAAGAAGACAAAAGCGCCGGCGAAGAAGAAGGTCGCACCGAAGAAGAAAAAAGATGCGAAGAAAACGCCGACGGAGAAGAAGAAACGAGCGTTGTCCAAGAACAAGTTGGTGACAGACACCGTTGCGCCGGTCGAGAACAAAGTTCAATCGAAACTTCCAATCGTCCAGGCCGCATCACCTGCGGAAGAAGGCCACGAACAAGAGAAAGAAAACACTCCGGCGGTGGAATAAAAGAAAAAGAGGAGGCATAAATCCTGTAAAGGACATGTATTACGATTGAGAGAGACAAAGACGATATGGTTATTATTCATGCATTTTCGTTGTTTATTTTATGAAACACACATACACACGCGCTAAATATTCTACGTGATCCGTGATCTTATTCTGGTTTGCGTGGCATGGTAATCTTGAAGCTCATCCCACCACCATCACTATTTTTAGTATTGATCGGAGCTTCTTCGATCGAATCTTCGTCGTCGTCATCGTCGTCGTCGTCGTCTTCTTCGTTCGTCAAATTATCTAAATTGACATCCGTGAACGACGTGTTCAACGCCACATCGTCTTCTTCGATGTTGCCGTAATCTTCCTCTTCGTCTGAATTATCGAGCATCACGAGCGGTTCATCTTCTTCTTTCCCTATCTTCGGCTCTGCTTCGCCAGCTCGCTCTCGCTCTTGTTCTATTTCTTTCTCTTTCTCAGCCGCTTGAACTTTTGCTAACTGCGCTTTTTGAAATGGTAACAAGGCTTTGGTCGTAGGTATCGCAAACGCGTCTTCCTCGTCGCCGCCTTTGACTTTACTCGACATTTGCTCGGCGGTAAGATTGCTCGACTTCAAACCCGTTTTTTCGACAAAATCCTTTCGTCTATCGTTGTTTGCGTCAACGTCCATGCCGTCAAGAGAGATTGCAGAATTAGCGATCAACTTGTTCATCGAGCGACCACCGCGTCCAAGATTCGAGGCATCCACGGGTGCGATGATTTCACCAGCCTTCGATTTTGCCGTCATCTCTATCGCGTCGTCTAAATCGTACTTTGTGTATCGAATCCAATCTGGGCACTCCTCAGGGCCCATGAGCGAAGATGGCCAATTCAACGTATCGTCGAGTTCGTTCCAAGTTTTCAACTCGTCTTCTGATCGACAGATCTTTTCGTTCAATTCGCGTACACTTGGCACGTTCGTTTCTTTCCTATTTCCAGCAGCTTGCGCAGCCATGAGTTTTTCAAGTGTTTCGCGTCTCTCTGAGTGCGTGGTTTGTCCATCAAAACGACCGGCATTGATGACTTCGTCTGCCATTTCAATCTTCTGTTGCTGAATGACGTTGCGAACGACCGATTCCACGGATTCACAATATGATCGGTCGTTACCACCCCAACCAGCAGTCGATGTATTTTCTTGAGTAGCCGCAGCAGCACCCGTGACGCTGGCTATTTCTTTATCATCTACGGCTTCCAAGTGTATCACTCGTACTTCTCGCGTTTGGCCGATTCTGTGAGATCTCGCGATGGCTTGTTCTTCATTCTTCGGGTTTGGGTCCGGATCGTACATCACAACTGTATCGGCAGTTTGTAAGTTCAAACCTCTTCCGGCTGCGCGAATAGAAAGCAAAAATATGAACTTGTTCGAGCCTTTTCGGTTGAAATCATTGATGGCGACTTCTCTTTGTTCTAACGGTGTCGTGCCGTCGATGCGGCAAAACTGTAAATTTTCGCCGTCCTCTGTAGTTTGTCGCCACTTCAGATAGACTTCCAAGAGATCTAATAATTTCGTCATCGTGGAAAACAGAAGAACTTTGTGTCCAGTCTTGGAAAGTTTAATGAGTAATCGGTCCAAAATCCACAACTTGCCGCAACTTCGTATCAAGTTAACACCTCGAAAATCGCCTCCTTTCTCGGGCGGGTACGATAAGCCCGGATGATTACAAATCTTGCGGAGCTCCATGCACCTATTGTGAAGGGGCAAATATCCACGAAAGGTTCTTTGCGCGGCTAAACCGAGCCTAGTATACGGTTCAACTCGAATAGACCCCGTCGCGTTGATCCAAGAATACGCGTTCGATTGAAAGGCCGAAAACGGGCAATGAACGACAACGCTCTTCCTCGGCGGAAGTTTACTCTCCACGTCTTGCACTAATCTTCGAAGCATAAACGGTTCTAAAATTTGGTGCAGTCGAGAGATTACGATGACTTTCTTTTCCCGTTCCATCCAATCGTCTTCTTCTTCGTCCTCGTTTGCGTTACCGGCGCCACCACCACCACCACCACCAATGACTTTTTGCCCTTGATTATCACCCGCTTTTGTTTTCCCGAACCACTGCTGAAACACTTTTGCCGAATCAAAAACTTCCGGCAACAGTAGGTTCAATAAACTCCACAGTTCGCTGAGATCGTTCTGTAACGGCGTTCCAGTCAACAGCAAACGTCTTTGCGCTCTAAACTTGTCTAAATCTCTACTTAATTTTCCTTCGCGATCTTTCAATCTCTGCGCCTCGTCGATTATGATGTACTTCCAATTCACTTTCGCCAGCTTGGACCGATCGCGCATGATGAACTCGTACGTCGTCACTAAGACGTTGAATTTGAGCTGCAACACTTGCTTCTGAAATATTTTCGCGCGTTGCTCGCGACTGCCGACGTAATAGACGCAATTTACGTGCGGTAACCATCTCTTTAACTCTGCTTTCCAGTTCACGATTACCGCATTCGGCACGATGATAATGTGAGGTCCAAAGTTTTGCTTAGACTCCCAGAGATACGCAATCAAAGAGCAAACTTGGACGGTTTTACCCAATCCCATCTCGTCTGCTAAGATACCGTTTAAGCGATTGTTGTGTAAACTCACCATCCATTGCAAAGAAACAATTTGGTAATCGCGCAACTGACCAAACGTCAACATCTTTGGTTGTTCGGTAATAATTTCCTGTTCGCTGTGCGCCACGGCGTAATATTTCTCCGTGTTTTGAATCCCGTCCTCTTTCGTTTGCGAAATCATCTTCTCGCCGTTTTCTAACGTCGCCTCTCTCGCTGCTTTTTCCGCCGCTTCTTTGATTTCATCTTCGTCTAAGCCTTCCGCTGCGGCTTTTGCAGCCGCTTCTGTCGCCGCTTCCGAACGCGCCTGCGATATCTTTACCGACGCAATCTTTCCTCCGAGTTTTTCTAAATATCCTTCCGTTTCCGAAAGGAACTCTTGTAGCGCTTCGTACTTATTACCTTCGCCTTCGCCGTCTGCGCCGGCGGGGTATCCCTCGATGCTCTCTTTCGTTTTCGCTGCTTCCGCTAAAAGTTTTTTGTATGCTTCTATGTCGTTCGATTTTAACGCTTCCATTCTCTTTGCTCTTTCTGCCGCGTCGTCTCTTGACTTTACCAAGTACGCTCTCGCCATCCTATCGTGCATCTTCACCATTTGGCGGTTTCTCGTTTGCAACACGTCTGCTCGTTGATTTGATTCTTCGTTCAATCTTTTTCTCGTCGAAAGTATCAAACGCCACCGCTCCGATGACTCTTTCTTCTCTTTCTTCGACCGTAACTTGATCTCCAACTCTCTTTGCTTCTCGTCCATCTTCACCATCTTCTTGTACGACCTCTCCGGCAAAGCCATAATCTTTCTCTGCTCGGCAATCATTTCTCGTCTTAACTTTCTCTGTTCCTCTAACAATCCTAAACTTTTAGTTCTGATATTCTGTCTGATTTTCCACTCGCCTTCGTCCACAATCTGTCTTTCTCTCATCATCCCGTCTTCCTTACCATTATCTTGAGCGGCGGCATGAAACGTATACTTTTGTTTCACAACTCTTTCACGAAGAAGATCAACGCCTCGCGTCACTCGCGCGTCCACCTCGCCTTCGAATAGACGCTTCAACTCGTTACACTTCGAGTACTGACGTTCGTCGTCGTCCTTGTCCTCGTCGAAGCCGTCGTCGTCATCCTTGTCCTCTCGTTGCACACTCTCCGTAAACTTCATGTCTTCTTCGTTGATCGTTTTTGTCGTCGTTATCTCGTTGTTGTTATTACTATTTCGAAGCATGGTCAGCGTTGGATCTTGCAGCAACCTCGCGTTCAATCTCCACGGCAGCATCTCTTTGCTCATCATCTCGTCTCGGTCTTTGTTCAAATCAATCGCGTTCGCGAAGAGCGCGTTCGGGAAGCTCGTCCAGATCTTCGAGTGCGAGTGCGAGTGCGTGGACGGCGCGATGCCTACCTCGCGCAAGAGCAGAAATCGAAGCTGCGCGTGGAACGCTTTCGTTTGCGCGTCCGTAAATAACACCATCGTTTCTTCTTCCTCTTTCTTTCTCTTTTCTTCTGTCATCATCATCAATTGGGTTCCTCCATCGTCGACTTCTTCCATCGTGTGTTCTTCTTTTGTCGTCGCGTCGACGGCGAGACCAACTTTTAGGCTCCAAACGACAACGAGACAACAAGAACAACACGACAACCAAAAGAAGAGAAGAAGAGGAAGAAGAGGAAGAAAAAGAGAGAAGCAGAGAGAGAGAAAAG
>Ga0181605_10004089_pt1 | contig 11715 bp, 6 predicted proteins | sample 041ome_11_FD_148676 | JGI IMG/M metagenome (GOLD analysis project Ga0181605, IMG submission 148676) | Coastal salt marsh microbial communities from the Groves Creek Marsh, Skidaway Island, Georgia - 041411US metaG (spades assembly) | ecosystem: Environmental > Aquatic > Marine > Intertidal zone...
GCGCGTGTATGGTGTAGAGTATGTACAGGGGGAACGATGGATGACCTGTGATGGGGTTGAGGGGGGATGATGTATGTGATCGGACATTCGGCACGTGTGTGTGAAACGTCTGTTGGCGTTCCGTGTCGTTTGTTCCCCCGATGGTGTGACGACGACGACGACGACGACGACGACGACGACGACGGGGTCGCGTGCGACGATGCGGCGATGCGGGCGATGCGGGCGTTGTTTTTCTCTACTATGCTATGTATTTATTTTTCTGACGCGGTGTGTGTGTGTGTGTCGAGTCGATGTCGATGTCGATGTCGCGTGGGTGTCGGCACTGTACGACGCGCGCGGTGTGACGACGGCGTGACGCGATCGCGATCGCGACACGCACGCCGAAGCGCGCGAGGGACACCTAACCGCCGCACGCGGTGATCATGAGCGAGAACGTGCGCGTGCTCGTGCGCGTGCGCCCGCCGAACGCGCGTGAGCTCGATGGCGGGTACGCGAAATCCATTCACGCGCACAGCGACACGCAATTAAGCGTCACGCGCGCCGGATCTGCGGCGCATGCGGGGGCGCAGGGGACGACGTCGTCGTCATCGTTTGCGTATGATTACGTGTGCGATGAGACGCAGAGTCAGGAGGCGATATTTGAGCGCGTGGGGGCGCCCATCGTGGATGGCGTCGTGGAGGGGTTTCACGGGTGCGTGCTCGCGTACGGGCAAACGGGCGCGGGGAAGACGTATACGATGCAAGGGGTGGATTACGACGACGATGGGCGTGATGACGACGATGGGTGTGGTGATGGCGGCGATGTCGCCATGGGTGGTGGCGGTGAGGTGGATTTGAACGCCGCGCACGCCGGGTTGATTCCGCGCGTGTTGCGTCGGTTATTCGCGCGCGTGGAGAGCGAACGCGCGCGCGTCGCCGAGGCGGGTGGTGACGCGGAATTTGACGTCAAGTGTTCGTACTTGGAGATTTATAACGAAACGTTGAGGGATTTGTTGATGAATTCCGAGTACGATGGTCCGGCGCCTAATATTCGCGAGGATAACAAGCGCGGGACGTTTGTGGAGAATTTGTTGGAGGAGCGCGTGGTGGGCGCTGAGCAAACGTACGAGACATTCTTACGCGGCGCCGCGAATCGACGGGTTGGGCAGACGAATATGAATGCTGATTCATCTCGTTCGCACAGCGTGTTTACAATTTCCGTGGAGAGTCGCACCAAGGCGAATCCCACGGCGCCGGTGACGAAGAAGAGCGCGTTGTTGCACTTGGTGGATTTAGCCGGGAGTGAGCGACAAAAGAGCACCGATGCCGCGGGAGAGCGTTTGAAAGAAGCGAGCGCGATCAACAAGTCGCTTTCGGCGCTGGGGAACGTGATCAAGGCGTTGGTGGACTTGGCTGACGGTAAAGAGCGACACGTGCCGTATCGCGATTCCAAGCTGACGTTTTTACTCAAAGACGCGCTCGGCGGGCGCGCACGATGTTCGCTTCTCGCGTGTGTTTCTCCCGCACATGTTAACGTGGAAGAAACTTTGTCGACTTTAAAGTTTGCGCAGCGCGCCAAGTTGGTGAAGGTTCGCGCCGTGGCGAATGAAGAAGCCGTTGGTTCTTCTAGCGAGCTCGCCGCCGAGGTGAGTCGACTGCGCGCGTTGCTCGCCGAAGGCGGCGGTGATGGTGGCATGAACACCAAGGTCAAAATCTTAGAACTCGAGGCGATTATGGCCAAAGCCAATCGAGCGGCAAGTGCGGCGGCGAAAGATAGCGAAGGCGAACTCGAAAAGCTCAAAGCCAAGCTCGCGGACGCCAAGGAGCTGTGCACGTGCTTGGATAAAAATTTGCAGTCAGCTAAGATGGTGATTCGTTTGCGCGACGAAGCGTTGAAGAAAAAGGCGCTCACGCCCGAGTTGCTCGACGCTGAGCACGCTGAACTTCGGAAGCAAGTCGAACATCCTCCCGAAGTCGTGCGCGTGCGCATGGAGCTCGCGGCGTTGCAAGAGCGCGCCGACGCGTTGCAAGCAGAGAACGAGCGTTCGGCAAACCGTGGTCGATTAGCCACTGCAGAAGCAGAATTGAAGGACTTGCGTAAGCTTGTCGTCGCCGAAGGCGAACTCACGGCCAAGGCACTGGACGAAAAAGCTGAGGCGTTGGCGGCACACGCGCAAATCGAGCAACGTAACAAAATTTTGGAAGCCGCCATCGAAGCCGCCGAACGACGCGCGGTGGAGAGCGAGGAAGCCGCTGAGTCTGCACGTACGGCGCAAGCTGCTGCTGAAGTACTCGAACACGAACATAAGATGAACAAACAAGCCGCCGAGGCTGATCGCGCGCGCATCGAAGCGACTTTTGCCGAGAATAAGGAAGTCATGGAGGAAATGTTTGGTAAGCTAGAAACGTTGATGGCGTACAAGGTACAAGCTGATCGCGAAAAGGCTGAACTCGAAATCCTCGTCGCCGAAGCGACGGCAAAAGCCGCAGGTGCGAGCTCATCGTTCGAAGAAACCACCGCGGCACTCGCTGCGGCGCGCAAGCAACTCGAACAATCCAAGGCTGACATCGACGCGGCGCTCGACGAGCAACGCGCCGAGCACGAAAAAGCCTTGTCCGCGCACGTGGCTGAACACCAAGCCAAGCTTGCGGCGATGTCTAGCGCACATCAAAGCGCACTACGCGCACTCGAGTCCTCCCGCGATGCCGAGATCGCAGCCGTGGTTAACGCCCAAGCCGAAGCCGTGAATAAAGCCAAGGAGGACGCTGAGAGCGCATTTGACGCCGAGCGCGCGGCGCACGCTGTGGCGTTGAGCGCGCAAGCGGCTGAGCTCGAAGCCAAATTTGCCAAGCAGTTGACTGATGTTCAAACCGCGCACGAAGCTTCTCTCGCGGCGCTACACAGCGAGCATGTCGAAGCCGAAGCCAAAATCCGCGCAGACATGCGCGCCGCGCAGGCGGAATTGGTTGACGCGCACGCGTCAAAGTTTTCGGCCCAGGCCGAAGCGTTCGCGGAACAAATCGAGAAAATCAATGCCACGCACGCATCGGCGATTGAAGCGCTCGAAGTCAAGCATGCGGGTGAAATGGCTGCTTTCAAGGAACGACTGGCGATTGCCGAAGCGCGCGACGTAGCCGAGGACACGATGAATTGCAAAGAACATTTTGCTGAGCTCGCAGCTGTGAAGACACAGCACGACGAAGCGCTTGAGACGCTTGAGAACGAGTACAAGGCTCAAATCGCTGCGCTGGAGCACACTCTCGAACAGCGCCAAGACGCAGAGATGCGCTTAACGGCACGCGTCGAGGAGATGAAGGCGACTCACGCACGTGAGATTGATGAGCTCCGCTCTCAAATGGCAGCCATGGATGAGACGCAAGTTGATGTCGAAGAATCTTTGCGAGTGAAAATCACGGAGGAGTCGAACAAGGTACTCGAAGACGTTCGTGCGGATCATGAGATTGCCCTCGAGGAACAAAAGAGTACGCTCAGCGCGGCGTTTGCGGCGGATATTCGCAATGCGGAGAAGAAGCTCGCCATGGCGAAAGAAGAAGTGAACAAAGCAAAAACCGCAGCCGCGGCTGAGTTCACCGCCGCGGGCCACGCACAAATGCAAATTCGCCAGCTTCAAGCCGACCTCGAAGCCAAGGATGATGAATTGAAAAATTTGGAGCGGAGGTTGGCGTCGGCGTCGAGAAGCGATTCAGACACTACCGGTGAGGACGCTTCGTGGGCCGCAGATGCGCAGTCTAGAGCAGATGCGAGATTAGAAGTAGCAAAGGCAGCGAGAAAGCGTGCTGAAGAGCGGGCGGCAGACATGGAGGCGAAGATGACTGCGCTCATGAATGATGTTGAAGATGCTCAAAAGGCTGCCGCGGCATCCAAAACCAAATCATCCGCGGCGCACGCGCGCATCGAGTCTCTAGAAGTCGCTTTGCACGCGGCGAAGACGGAGATTGCTCAACTCAAAGGTATCGATCCACCGGTGATGGCATCAAGGACGCCGTCGCGCACGCCAGCGTTGAAACGCCCGGCGCCGGGCAGAACGCCAGGGAAAACGCCCGGCACAATGGGCACGGCGCGGCGCATTTTAAGCGCTGTGAACGCCGCCGCTGCGCCTGGTAGCCCATCCACAGACGCCGGACAACCGCTAAAAAAGCACATGCGATTCGAAAGTCCAGCGAAATCCGATACCAGCACCCGGCCAGTACTGTCTCGCCGCCCAGAATTGGAAGGTATTCGACGCGGCACGGGCCGACTTTTGTCCAAGCCAGCGATGCGCGTTCAACAAAATCCGCCCCCGTCATCGACGGAATGATCGTCTCAAAAGACAACTGTTGCAATAAATAAATTCTTATGACATATTAATACATGTGTACACGTCAACGCCGACGCGACACGCCGCTTCTTCTAACTATTTCGTTCTATATCGCTCGAGTCGACTGACTCCAACCAAATCCGTGAGGCGTCTACGGCGACGACTTCCCATCACCTCCACCCGAGGCATGTCCACGCACGATGCGATCCATAACTTCCTTCACGCGCGCCGCGCTCGACGCACCCTCCACAGCATCCGCCAACGCGTGTTCAGCCTCGTACGTGTCCCGAATCTGCATCTCCCCGAGCTCGCCCAATCGATTCGCCAACTCCGTCGACACCCGGTCCGCCTCCTCCAGCGCTGCCGAGTTCGCCTCCATCTCTTCCTTTGAAAACTTCAGGAACTCTGCGAGGTCAGCCTCGGCGGCGCGATTCGTGCGCTCCATCGCCGCGAGTTCATCCGCCGTGCGCTGTATCGCCGCCCGCTCCGCGCGAATGTGCTCCAACGCCCGCGTCTGCGCGCGGTACGTCTTTATAGCGTTTATGATGGCGCGAAATACCATTTCACTCGTCTCCCGACGTCGCACGTGCGCGAACACGCGTGCGGTGATACCCGCGTGCGGTGAGCTGTCGTTTGAAGTTTAAAAATTAAAGTTCAACGACCGCATTGAATGACGCAGCCTTGCGCCGCACGACGACGACGATGGAGCACACGATGATGGATACGACGAACACGACGGCGCCGATGGAATTCGCGCCCGCGCCCGCGAAGCCGACGCCGACGACGACGACGCCGACGACGACCAGCACCGCCCCAGCGAAGCGTGAGCGCAAAAAAGTAGAAGTCTTCGCCCCGGTCGTGGAAGAGAAGAAGGAGCTCGACATCAAGCGCGGACGCGGGACGAAGCTCGCCGATATCCCGAACGTTGCGTTTAAGCTGTCGAAGATTTCTCGCAAGGAGGATATCTTGAAGTTTTTGTACCGCATCTTGTATAAGGGGGTGCCGAAGCAGCAAACGGTGAAGGCGCGCATCGGCGAGTTTAGCGGGTGGGTGTTTGAAGCGGATGGTGAGCGCGAGATGAAGATTGATTTGCTCACTCGTGCGTATAAGGATACATTGCATGAGTTGTTGGATTTGTTTGAGCTTGCGCGCGGGACGGGTGCGGATGGGAAGAAGGAGGCGCAAGTGGAGCGTTTAGCCGCGTTTTTGGACGCACCGAGCGCGAGCGGGAAGAAATCGCTCGCCGAGGTGGAAGAGAAGAAGAAGGCGGCGAGAGATCGTAAACGTGCGCGCACTGAAGCGAAGAAAGCCAAGGCACCGAAGCGTGCGAGCGGTGGATCGGATAAACAGGCGGCTTTGATTAAGAAGCTCAAGGCGGAGAACGCAGCGTTAAAGGCAAAAATCGCCAAATTGACGGGCGAAAAGGAACCCAAAGCCGAAGGTGACGATGAGGAGGAAGACGACGACGAAGAAGAAGAAGAAGAAGAAGACGACGACGACGAGGACGAGGACGAGGACGAGGACGAGGACGAAGACGAAGACGAATCTGATTCCGATGAAGAATTTAAGGCTTCAGCGAAAAAGCCGAAACAGGCGCCCCGGGCCAAGGCGGCGCCGACGCCGAAACCCGCGCCAAAGCCCGCGCCGAAGCCCGCGTCGCCAGCCCCAGCGCCAAAGCCTGTGTCGCCAGCCCCAGCGCCAAAGCCCGCGGCGCCGGCTCCAGCGCCCGCACCTACGCCAGCACCACAGCAACCGTCGAGCGAAGCCATCAAAGACGCCATCAAGAGCTTGCTCAAAGATGCAAACATGGAGGAAGTCTCGATGAAAACCATTCGTCAGTCTCTCGAGACCCAATTTGCGGTTTCTCTTTCCGAACGCAAGAACGAAATCAAACAATACGTTTCGGATGTGTTGGACAATTAAAATGTAAGAACCTACCGCATGATTTGCGACTACTAAATTTTACGATGCTAGAGCGAGAGTTCATCCTCGTCCGCACGCGGCGTCGACCTCGTCGACAGTCTTTTTCAGAAACTCTTTGAACTCTTGATCACCCGAACGCGCGGCGCATTTCTCACACACGTCTCGCCATGGTTTTACTAACACGCGCTCGGCTCGAAACATGTCGACGAGCACATCGACGCGGCCGAGCGTGGTGGCGATCAAGAGCGACCAATCCGTGCACCGGGCCGTTCGCGCGACGTCGAGCAACGCGTTCGCTCGCGCCGTATCCGTACTCGATGTCGACAAATCGAACACGTCTCCCGCGAGCAGGCTATCTTTACTTTCATTTCTGCGCCGTTGCGCAGCACTCGCTGTGGCTTTTTCTCGCCGCTCGGCTACGCGGCGTCGTAAAGACATCACCGCGGCTTCGAGCGCCGTGGAAAAGTTGTCAATGTACGCCGAGCCGCCCGCAGTGGTTTCATGCGTAAAATACCCGATGCCATCGAACGAGGTGTCGGAGACGAACGCCCCCATGTTGAAAATATCCTTCTCTCGCGCTAATGCGTCTAAGTGGGCCTTTAAAATCCCTTGCTCCGTGACGTCAAGCGTGAGCTCGCGGTCCGCTCGAGCGCCGAGCGCCAGTACGCTATTCGGCGGCGGCACGATGATATTTAATACGCGCCCAATTAAACCAGGCTTGACGTCTTCTTCTCCACTCGCCGTCACGCGCACGGGTCTCAACAAGAACTTGATGACATCCTCGACTAGGCGGTAATCGTGCGCCGCGAGTGCCTCGCGCATGACTTCAATCGCGACGGCGCGGCCGGCGACTTCACCTTCGAGTTTATCAACGACGAGAATGTAACACGCGGCGATTCGCAATCTATCAGCCCTCAATGCGTGACGACACAAATCACTTGGCGACCCAGCGGCGGTAAATAACGCTTCCCAACGCGTGTTGTCCGTTTTACGCGCCACGGAGACGACAATCTCGAGATAATTTGGAAGCTCTCGCAACAACGCCAACGACTGTTTCAACGCCGCGTGCGTCATCGCGTCACGATTGGCGCTCTCGAGTGCGGTGAACAGCAACCATTCAAGCGCGTGCGTGAAGTATGGCGTCTGTCGTCTCTCAGCTCGAGCGAATCGCAACGCCGCATCGTGACTTCCAGCGCTCAATAATTTGCGCAACACGCACGGGACAATGGTGTGCGACTTTGGCGCTATGGAAAAATACGGCGACTCTCCATGAGCATCGGAAAACGATAGCTTTTGTGCGACGCCGACGATACGACTGAGACGCACACTTACATGCACCGGGTAGAGCTCGCGATCGAACTCGAGTTCGGGATTCTTCGTCGAACGGTCGACGTCGACGCACACCGCGCCCAGGCGAAAGATTTGCCGCGCGCCGTCGCGCGGAAAATAGCAAATGCGCATGCCGTCGGCACCGTACGCAAACACGCACCCGCGGTCGACGGGGTTTTCCAATGACACCGAGGCGCCATTGCTCAGATCCTCCGCGCTCTCAAATCCACTGCTACTTTCGTCGCCGTCGTCCCGATTCTGGCCCGCGGCGCTCGATTCCCGCGCTCGAGGCGACACCCAAAAGTCCGTCACGTCTCGTAATATTGTCACCGGCGCGTGATTGTCCGTTAAATCCACGAGCAGCAGTTCTCGTGCATTCGTGAGCACGAGCGCCTCACTCGGAGCGTCACCCGCAATATCCGGCGTCAGAGCGCACGCGACGAGCGCGCGACCGTTTCGCGTCGTCGTCATTCGCCGCTGCCCCGACGACTCTCGCACCGGATGCACCGCGCCTTCGTCTCCGTGCATGTCGAACTTATACACCGCCATTTCACCACTTTCAAAACCCACCACGAAATGCGATCCACACGCGCTCAAGTGCGTGGGCTCGGCTGGAAGAGGCAGCGACCCCAACGTCGCCGAACCGCCCAAGCGATCCCGCGAATAAAACTGCACGCGGTGCGACACCTTGAGCGATGTGCTAAACAACCGAGGCTTGCCAAACCTCGCGGCGACGGCTAAAATTGGACTACGCGCGTTGCCGCGCGGGACGTCGATCCACGTCAATGCGAGCGCTTCGAATTCGTGTTCTTCGGCGACGCTGCCAAACATGGTCCACTTTTCATCCCTGGCGTTGTACGCGACGCATCCGCGCGCGCCAGCGACGGCGATGCGACTGCCATCGGCGCTGGCGCACGCTAACCGCATGGGCCATTGCGCGTCTACGTATGCCGCTGGACATATCGCTTGATGGATATGGAGTTGACCGTTCGCGTTGGCGCGAATGACGAACGCTCTGTCGTCGGCGAGCAAGACGTGCGCTTCGCCGTCAGATATCTGCGCATTCGTGTCGTCTGTGACGCTGCTTCGCGCGCAAATTTGTGGCGCTGAAATATTTCTCACGAGCGAGTACTCCAAAAGCTTGGCGACGCCGCCGGTGTGGTGCTGGTCGTCGACGAGACATACGAAGAAGAGGCTCAATCCGCCGACACCCCACGCCGGGACGCCGAGACACGCGCCAACGCGCGGCTCATCCTCGTCGTCGTCGCCGTCATTGCCTTTGAGGTCGTCCGCAAACGTCACGTTTCGTCGCGGGTTTCCATGAGCACCACCAGCAGCGCCGTGATGGAGCGAACACATTAACAAGCATCCAGAATTGCTCCACACGCCGATGCCTCGCCGACGCCATCCCGCCGCGAGCGCGACTCCGTCGTTGGACCATTTCATATGCGCCACCGCGCCCGTGTCCTCCACTCCGAACCCAAACGCGCGCACGTTCAACACACGTCTCGGTTTACTCGCCTCGGCGGTCATCGCATCGTCATACATGCGTATTTCACCATCCGCGGTGCCAAGCGCCAACGCACGCGTCCGTCGATGAAACGCCGCGCACGTCGACGGACACGGAAACGCGTCAATCCAATTCATCGCGCGCACGCCCCCGTCGCCATCAATTTCCGCCGCACACACCGCACCCGAGTCAAAACGAACCACACACGTGGACGTGCTCGCGCACCAATCCACGCTCGTCGCTCCGCCATCCGATTCCCGACGTCTGACGTCCGCCGCTCGCGTCTCCGTCCCGCGGCTCCAGTCGATAAACACCACGCGCCCGCGATCGGTTCCGAGCACGAATTCGAGCTCATCCGACGCCACGCACGTCGCACGTTCACCGTCATCGAGTGCGAGCACGCGCTCGAGCTCGACGTCGCCAGTGACGTCGCCGTTCAACGGAGCTCGGCTCGACGTCGCTCGAAACGCGTGCGCCTCGCCCTTCTCCGTCACCGCGCAAGCGCGCGCCATCACGCGCTCCTCGACGTCGCGCGCGGCGGTGCGCGCATACGATGGCGACGGTGCCGATGCGGCGCGGCGCAGGCGACGCAGATCGTCGACGTCGTCGTCGGGGGCGTCTTCTTGCCACGCGAGCGCGACGTAGGCGTCGTCGGCGTCCGCGCGCCACTCGCCAATCGCGCAACCGCGCGGGCCGAGCTCGCGGAATGCGATGACGGGACCGGAGAAGGCGGCGATGAAGGCGCCTTCGCGGTGCGCAGCGCATCCGTGGCGCGCGTCGCGACGACGCGACGACGGTGATGGTGCTGCTGCTGATGACTGTTGATTCGGTCGGGACTTTTCGTCGTCGTCATCGCGCGCCGACGCCGCGGTGGTGGACGCGTCGGCGTCGGCGATGCGTGCGGCGAAGACGTCGGTGCGTTCGCGCTCGCGGACGTCGCCGATGGCGCTCGCGCGCGCCCACGCGCGGGCGAGGTACATGTTGGCTACGGGCGCGTCGCGCTCTGAGGCTCAGCCTCAAAGCGCCGGATGATACGACGCATTTGACGCATAAAACGACGTGGTATATGTGATGCACATGTATATGGAAATGTATCGCTCAGCGACGACGAGGCTATGGTGGCTACTGCTAGGTCTACGCGTCGACGCGGGCGTAAAACGCGCGCTCGAGCGCTTCGAGTTCATCCGCGCTTTTCGCTTTTCGTACGCGCGCTACAAGCTCACGACGCGCGTCGTTCACGATTGCCGCCACGTGTGCGCGCGATGATGCGTCGGCGCGCGCGATGGCGAGCGATACGGCTTTACGCGACCGCACGTCGACGGCGTGCGCGGCGTTTCGGCGCGTCTCTTCGCGCGCCGACTCCAATTCCTCCGCCGTACGCAATTTCTTCGGCGCCGCGCCCCACGCGGCGACGATGGATGCCCACGCGACGGCAACGTCGTAACCGCATGCGTGTGTATCGATGCGCACGGTGGGAAACGACGACAATGACAGGGAAGATCCGTCATCGAGCCGCAAACGCGTCGGCGGCGCTTCAAATGTCCGTCTGGCGCGCGAAAACGCTTCATCTGGAACCCGATCGCTCGCGCGCCTCGCGTTTCGCTCGCGCGCGATATCGACACCGCCGGCAGGAATGTGACCATTCTCGTCATCCCCGGCGACGACGTACGCGCACACGCACGCGGCGCCGCGCTCGCGCGCGATTTGAAACCATTCCCAGCGCATCGACGCGTAATAGTTATTATCGTCCGCGAACACCACGCGGCGCACGCGACGCCGACGCCGACTCGTCGACGCTCCACCACCATCATCACCACCATCCTCATCGCGCAGGAGCTCCGCCGCGCGCGCGCGCGCTTGCGCCCGCGCCGACTTCCACGCCTCGGCGTCGAACGCGTCCTCGGGACGCGCGCCCGCGGCGTCACGCAGCGCGCGCTCGTGCGCATCCACGCTCACATGATGCGCCTCAAACGACGACACACACGACATCGATGGCATCACCGCCTCGCCGGCGTCAATCATCGCGCACACCGCGCGCGCGAACGTCGTTTTGCCGCTTCCTGGAACACCGCAGAGCACCACCAACACGTCACTCGCCTCGCGCGCGCCGCCGCCGACGCCGCCAACGCCGCCGACGCCGCCACCACCGCCATCGCCATCGCCGCGCGGCGCATGCGCCCGCGACGCGCGCGCCTCGTCCATCCCACCGCCACTCGCGTCGCGCACTGTCGACGCTCGAATGCGACGCATCGATGCGTGCACGCCGTGAAAAAACGCCCACGACGCGCGCCATGGCGTCGCCGCGCCGCGCGTCGGCACGCACGCACGCCACCCGCATCATCATCATCGTCCACGCCATCGTTCCTTCCCGCACGCGCGCGTCGTCGCGACGCGACGATGACGATCGATGTGCAATCGATTGAAGTTCAATCGTCACGCCGAGTCCAAACCACACGTCGCCCATCGAAAGCGACAGAATATCGATCGAGTGCGTGACACATATCGATGAAAATATCGATCGATGAAAATATCGATCGATCGATCGATGACGGTGGCGCCGCCGTCGCGTCGTCGTTCGTCGCCATTCGTCGACGCCGACGGCGTCCGTTCGCGCGCGAACAGACGCAGAGCGGTGCGCGAACGCACGCGCGCGCG
>Ga0181605_10004110_pt1 | contig 11677 bp, 4 predicted proteins | sample 041ome_11_FD_148676 | JGI IMG/M metagenome (GOLD analysis project Ga0181605, IMG submission 148676) | Coastal salt marsh microbial communities from the Groves Creek Marsh, Skidaway Island, Georgia - 041411US metaG (spades assembly) | ecosystem: Environmental > Aquatic > Marine > Intertidal zone...
CACTACCAGCATTTGTACCGTGGTTATCTACGTAAAATTGAATGTTTCTTGGAGCAGAGTGAACAGTAACATTACTTGTACCCGCTGACCTTAAAAATATTAATGAATCATCGTAAGATGCAGTCCCGCTAGTAACCGCTGCCGCTGTCATTTTGAATCCAGCTCCTACAGCTGAAGCAGTATTAACTACATCATGTTTTACTGATATAAATACTCTACCATCTACGCTATTACCGTCATTACTAACAAATAAAGGTTCTGCGGGCTGATTAGCTAAACCAACAGAGCTAGTCAACCCTACTTCTAACTTGTGCGATGGACTAGTTGTTCCTATACCAACGTTGCCGTTAGTGTGGATACGCATACGCTCTGTGTAAGAGCCACCTCCCATAAACTTAATTGGGCCAGCTAAACTTGATCCATACTCCGCTTCATTACTTGAGTTAATACGAACCAACGTTCTCTCGTTACCTCCAGTATCCGTTCCCCTATAGTCATAATTATTAGACACTAGGATATGTCCTGACGCAACCTCTAATTTTTGATCTGGACTAGTTGTTCCTATACCAACGTTACCATTTTCACCATCGACTTTAAACAACCAATCACTAATGGTTGTGTGTGCTCCATGCCTTCCAATTAGGAAATTAGCACTAGAAGTGTTATTATTATTACTATCTAAGTTAATATAAACAGCTCCGTAACTATTAATTCGAATATCATCACCAATACTACCTGCGGAATCTCTAGATGAAATAGAGTGATTTGCGCCGTTATCTCCATAAAAAGTAATGTAGTCACCCAGATCCCTCATATTTAACTGATCAACAGTTAATACCCCAGCGGTGGTGAGGCTAGTTGAACCAGCGACAGGAGAGAAAGCTGAAGCATGTTGTCCATCTAATTTATCAGCATCCAAATTAGAATCAGCCCCATCAACACCTAATAAAGCAGTAAGTAGCTCCGAAGAAGTAGAATAAGTTTCAGTAGATGAGGTTAAGTAGCTTTGATCACTCAAGTAACCTTCTGTGACAACATTAGAACCAGTAACCTGTACAGAACTACCACTAATGACAACAGCATCTGTACCAAATTGCCCCAGAGTAATTTTACTGAAATCTTGCTCAACCTCAACATCAATCAATGGAAGGCCAGCTGCATCGTTTACACTGAAAACCGAACCAACAACTTGATCAGAAACTCCAAATAATCTCCCATTTTCACCCTCAATGCTAAATCTATCTTGATAATCAACTCCTGTAGCAGAGCTAGAAATAGTAATTCCAGCATAACCATCATACTGAATAGCTACTCCAGAGGCATTCCCTGTTAAAGTAGGAATCGCGCTTGAACCTGCTGTATTGCCATCAAAATATATGCCAGATTCTGGGACTGTCAGTATGTTTGCCATTGTTTTTATTTACACTTGTTTTAAAGGTTGAACCTTGATTTTGTTGATTTGTAGTTCTGGAGGACTTCTGTGGATGTTAAAGCTTTATTGTATGCTTTTAATGATAATATTTCTCCATTCCAAGGGTAGTTTGTTGATCCATCAATGTACCTTCCTATAGAAGCTCCTTTACTTGTGTTAGTGGCGTTCTTACTAAACCAGCCTGTACTACTAGCGTCAAGCTCACCATCAACATATAAACTAAGAGTATCCCCTTGTCTCACAAAAGCTGTATGGTGGTAATTACCATCTAGTATGTTAGTATTTCCATTAAGTACCTTCAAATCTATCCATACTCTCATAACGCCAGTTGTGACATTCGTAATATATACGAATCCTGAATTATAATGGTGGTAAAAAATTGCCCTATAGTTACTCGTATTTGTACCTTTAACTACCGCTTCCATACTAAAATTTCCTGTACCAAAATCGAATAAAGTAGAATCTGTTATTGTTCCATAATCATCCGTACCATCAAAAGTCATTTGTGCATTACTGTCAAATGATACGTTTGATAAATCAATTGTTGAATTACCAGTACGGTCTATTAGTCCTTGGGTAGCTGATCTGGTTCCGTTTACGAAAGGAGTAGCGTGAGATTTCTGTTCTACTTGCATACGTCTGATGTAGTAAACCGTTCCCGAATCAGCTGAAGAAGGAAACCTCAAGTAGCCATCATCTAATGTAAAACCCGTTGTCAAATTTTCAAATTTAAATCTTTGCCACTCTGTCGATAGAGTAGCTAACTGAGATGTTTTAGTGCTTCCTGATGAATAAAGTGCAAAATATAGCTGTGCATCTGCCACACTACTCTTAGCTTCAAAAGATATAGAGAACCCATCAGTAATAGTAGATGTTAAGTTAGCCATATTAATTCTAGGATAACTTCCATCAACATTTACATTAGTTATTTCCATATGTGGAATTCCGTTTTCAGAAGAATATGTTCTTGTAGCTGTAGAACTTAGGTAGTTAGACACTCCCCATCCAGCAGTTGGGAGTGGATCTGCCATTACATTAGTTGTAGGCTCCCCTTTATATGATTGAATATCATCAACATCATAAAGAAATACCAATCCGTCTTCTACAATATTAGGATTACAATGAGAACTCATAGTCCGAACCTCCCTCTAGTTGCGTTATAGTTTTGGAGGACTTCTGCATCTGTAAGTTGTTTATTATAAACGTGAACTGGTCCTATATATCCAAGCCAATAATAGTTACCACTGTAGTAGGGATAACCTAAATTATCTATGACAAAAGTATTGGTATCACCAACCGTTGTATTTAAAGATCCCTCTCCATTCACCCACCCAGTAACATTAGTACCGTTCATACTGTAAGCTAAATGAGTCCATTTTTGCCTCCTATCTGGCATAGGCATATCAACAACGTTTTGATTATCGTTATTATGAACCCTTAGTTTGTAATCAGAGCCAGTATCTCTATGGTAAAACCTATTCCCCGCATCGCCATTTTTACCAATTGTCATCTCATAAGAACTAGCAGCATTATGATAGAACCAATATGAAATAGTCCATTGTGTTGTTAAAGTGATTTCACTTATTGAAACCGTATCATCAGTCCCATCAAAGGAAAAATATCCATTGTTGTTACTGCTAAATGTCGCTCCATTTATAGTCCCATTATTACCATTACCACTCCTATCGGTCCAAGTACTACCACTCCCACTATACGACTGAACATCCCCAGCATCTAAGCAAAGAACTAATCCGTTTGTGACAATTTGTGGTCTGTTATAGTTGATAGCCATTATAGTCCGAATTTAGATTTTTGGGCATTATAGTTTTGGAGGACTTCTTCTGCTGATAGGGCTTTACTATACAATTTAATATTACCTATTTTACCATTAAGACATGTTGTGCCAGTTCTTGTATCCCTACCTAATCTAAATGGGGTAGCTACTGTTGTAATATCAGATGATGAAACTGTATGCTGAGTATCAAATTCTCCATTAACATAAAATTGAAATTTTCCAGCTTCTTTATTTCTTATCAAAGTTACGTAACACCATTGACCAATAGGCACTATGTTATTACTAGAATAATAATTATTTAGACCACTATTCCACCATAATCTTAAGTTATTGTTTGCGTCTCTTTCAAAGTTTACTTTAGCTCCACTTTCGTTATAGGAACCAAACAAAATATCTCTAGCCCCACTATCTTCAAAATAAAACCAACCTTCAAAAGTAACAGAACCATTAAACACTTGTGGCACACTACTAAAGGAAAATCCATCATCAGCACCATCAAGAACAAATACTCCTCCGTTATCAGAACTAAAAGCGGGAGCAGAAACCTTACTTCCGTTATGTGCATTACCACTTCTATCTGTCCAAGTAGATCCACTACCAGAATAAGACTGAGGATCACTCGCATCTAAGCATAGAACGAGGCCATCAGTTACTATTCGTGGTGAGTGAGATAAAGCCATTTTCTTAAATATTAACTTCTAGTTTCTCAACATCTTTACGTTCTCCATAGACAGTATAATTGTATTTACCATTAGTAGCTAAACCACCAATTTTAATTGTTTTATTATCCTGTGAGATCACAAAGAGGTTTTGCATTTGGCCAATTGATGTGAGTTGTACTGTGACGCTATCTTCGTCAACTAACCACTCCCACTCCTCTGGGAGTTCAATTGTATTGGTATCGTTTTTGCCGCGAACAAACACGCTATGTTGATCACTCTCAACAACACCATATTGAAGCTTCCCGCCAGTTTTGGGGTTGTCTACTATAAATGATTTAGTTGTAGCTGCGAAGTGACCATTAACTTCAAGTTCTGCGGAAGATGGAGTGACTCCGATACCAACGCGACCTGAAGAGTCGATTATTAATCTACCATCAGTACCGTTAGTTCTGAATGACAAAGAATCATTAGTATGATCATATTTTATCATACCAATACTATTAGCCCCACTATCACCAAATACTACCCTACTAGATTGTGTCGTAGCAGCTAATATTTGAACCCCCGCAATACCTGATGAATCTGCAACAATTTGATATCCAGAATCTCCTGTAGCTCCTGACCCCGTACCAACGTGAAGTTTTACATCTGGACTAGTATTTCCTATACCAACGTTACCGTTAGTATCAATCCGTAAACGTTCAGACGAAGCGTCAATATCATAAATTATTAAATTATTTGCTGATCCATATGATGTTCCAGTTGAACCTATGGTAAAAGTTTTTCCATTAGATGATTCTAATCTAATTTCTCCTGTTGCGCCAGAAGCTCCGTAAAGATGTAATTGGCTATCAGGACTAGTTGTTCCTATACCAACTTTACCCGTATTGTCAATGACCATACGGTAGCTACCATTCCAGAATGCTAATGCTCCAGTAGTTCCTAGACCTGTGTAATCATTATATATCTCCCAAGTGCCATTAGCGTTCTTCAGAGATAAAGACGCATCCCAACTTGCAGAATCTACGGTAATTTTAGCCGTAGTATTTGCTGTCTCTTCTGCTACTTCTAGCTTGGAAGCTGGACTAGTTGTTCCTATACCAACGTTACCATCTTGTTCAAATGTTACAGTAGGTGCGTTACCTGAATTTGCTAATATTAAACTATTATTGTTTCCTCCATCTTGGTCTTGTTTTAATTCCCAAGTTTTAGTTCCCGCTTCGCTAAATCGTAAACCTGCACCATATGCCCCCGCAGATCTTTCAAGAATAAGGACATTATCTATTGTCGTTGTTCCTGCTATAGAAACACCAGTAGATGTTGTTGATAATCTAAGAATGTTATTATGATACAAAAACGCCCCTCCGCTAGCGCCCTCTACAGCCTTGATCATTTCATCACTGCCATCCGCACTATGAACTCTAAAAGCATTTGTATTAACATACAAATCACCTGTAATATTTTCAATATATGAATTACTATCATAATGATAAATACCTAAGTCATTACCATCTCCCGCATAGAGAGCTTTGCCATCAGCAATTCGCAAATGTTGGCTGGAAACGTTATACCCTAATCCACCATCTACTCTAAAATATTCCTGAAGAGTGCCTGATGTATTTTCAGCCTGAAGTTTAATATCACCACCGTGTACTTCATTCCGTATATCTAAAACACCAGTTTTATTTACTATATAACCATCACCAGCCGAAGAGTGATACAACTCTAAATCTTGAGCATCTCCAAAACGTATTTTAACATCATCGTTCAGGTTTATGTTGCCAGCCATTGTACCACCTGCTAGTGGTAAGTAAGTGGAAGACGCAGAACCAGTAGTAAGATAAGTACTACTATCTACGCTACCGTCCGCCTTAAGGAATTCTGAAGAGCTTCCCCCTGATTTGACAAGTGATGTGGCAGTGACTGAACCTGAAGCAACTGTATCACCAGTAGAACTAATAGTTAAAGCTGTACCGTCTATTGAGTTAATAAATTGGAAACCGTTACCTGTTAATCCAGTTGTGGCTTTCCATGTTCCACCATAGTTTCTAAAATCACTACCAGTACCTGAATAAACATTAGCTTGTGAAAAAATGCCAGCAGAGCTAATATGCGCTCTCTTACCACCCTCAGTTGAAAAAGATATTAATTCAGTAGCGCCAGATAATTCTCTAAAGAGTCCAGTATCAGTATCATTAGAAAATGTTAAAGAAGGTGCAGCGGCAGACCCAGCAGGAATCGAAATCCTTTCGCTAAACGTCCAAGCGTCAGTTGCATTATACCAATTGATTGTTTTATCTGTAGCACCTTTAAGAGTGATACCACCACCGTCAGCGGTCGTGTCAGTTGGGGTAGCAACAGTTCCTAACTCAATGTTCTTATCATCAACTTGGAGTGTCGTACTATTGAGTGTTGTTGTTGTACCATTGACCGTAAGGTCACCTGATACTGTTAAGTCGTTATCGATTGTAACATCACCACCACCATCAATCGTCATCTTTGTTGTGCCGGCAGTTCTAAAGATAATTGGCTTACCACCCGTATCATCGATGTTTGAATCAGCTTCTATGTATAGAGTATCTACAGATTGAATATAAGCAGCTGCTGCATCATTCGTAAACCTTAGAGTGTTACCTGCAATAAATACATCATCACCTGCATTAAGGTCTCCAGTTGCTCTAAAATCACCATTGACATCTAACCTATAAGAAGGACTCGTTGTTCCTATACCTACTTCACCAGAAGAATTAATATGGATATGATCGTAAGTTGTAGCAGCATATCCCCCTGTACCTTCAGTAAGGTTTGCTATAGCTACTCTACCAATACTTAAAGCTCCATCAGATCTACTATGAATATATCTCTCATAACCAGTATCGGAAGTATTTGCAAAATACATACTTCCATAATCATTAATCCTCCATTGACCATCAGTCAAACTAATGTCTAGTTTGTTTTTAGGGGTAGTTGTTCCTATACCAACGTTACCTTGGTAATCAACACGCATTCTTTCTGCGAGGGATGCACCAGAATCACCAGAATCAGTATCAGCATTGTTAGTGTAAACAACAAATGCTCCACAACCTTCTTTTGTCTGACTGTTAGCATCTCCATTCTGACCAACCTCTGCTCCAATTCGAACTTGAGGAGTTTCATTACCATTGTCGTCAGTAAGAGTAAAATCAATAAATGTTTTCTGTTGACTAAGATCAGACCCTACATAATTATGTAATCTTAAAAGTGGAGTCCCTGTAGATCCGCCAGAGGTGCTTGTTGATTTATATACATCAAGTCTCGTTGCTGGAGCATTAGTCCCTATACCAATATCACCACTACCTTCAAGAGTTAATCCAGCAGCTCCATTTGCATATAATTGAAGTCCATGAAGGTCACCACCAAGGTAAGCATGATTGCCTAGGCTATTTGTAAATGTAAGTCCATTAGTTCCTTCTATCCCTACTTTAGCTGTTACCCCTCCACCATCTTGTTTGAAATGAATATATGGGTTGTCATTTTCATTATTATTATCAGTATCAGCTTCAATTGTTAATACTGCATCCCCAGATGAAGAAGATGAAATATGAAGAAGGCTTGCTGGGCTAGTTGTCCCTATACCAACTTCACCAGAGGAAGTGATACGTATTTTTTCAGTTCCTGCTGTCCTAAAAGCCATGTAATCATCGCCATGCTTATAAGATATTTGACCAACATAAGAATCTGCATTTGCCAATCCATCACCAAACAATACATAACCATATCCAGTCGTAGAAGTAAGAATATTTAAACCATTCTGACTATCTGAAGTATTACCTACTTGTAAATCTGTTCCAGCATAACCATAATCTGTTCCTCCAACAATTAGTTGACCGCTAGAAAGAATTCGCATTCTCTCTGTCTGAGAGGTTCCAGAGTTGCTTGCGTTTGTAGTAAATACTAAATGAGATCCATTAGTAGACTGTACTGATGAATGCATGATTGAATCAGCACCGAATAATACAGCACCAGCTCCAGTTCCTGTTCCGTAAGTTTCAAGTGCTGAATATGCATTTGCACCCGCTGCTTGTACTGTTAATGTTTTCTGTCCCCAACTGTGTGGGTTTGGTGATGTTGTTCCTATACCAACGTTTCCTGCATTATCAATTAAAACCCTATCTGAACCATTTACACCAATAAATAATCTACCTGATCCTCCGCTGATAATATCGGTTCTCAAGTAAGCTTTTTCAGAGTATGTAGCTCCTACTCCAAGTCCAATCTTAACACCAGCACCAACGCCACCACCAGCATTATAAAGTCTTAATCCTTCTACAGATGTTGTATCACTAGTCGCTGTTTTGATTTCTAATTTAACAGCTGGACTCGTTGTTCCTATACCAACGTTACCGTCTTCATCGACTCTAACTGCTTCTCCTGAGTTTGTATTAAGGGTAATATACCCAGTAGCGTAGTCATTGTATAACCCTAAATTAGTCTGAGTAGTATGGATGGCTCCCCTTGTAAAGTAGTTAGCTGTACCTCCAAAATAGATCTTCCTTGTCGTTGGGTGATTGCCTATGTATAAATCACCATCCCCAATATCCAAGCTACTTCTTGGAGTTGTTGTTCCTATACCAACTTCACTACTAGCAATATCAACAAAAATAGTACCATCTGCTACAGCCTGATTACTAGAATTACCTACAAACAACCTACCCTCATTCAAGTTAGGTACAGCGTTTGTTCTTCCTGCACCCATTACCGTAATAGAACCAGCAGCATTATCTCTTCTAGTAACCTTTGCAATTTTCTGCAAAAGTGAACTCTCACTTGTAGGAGGAGTAGTTGTTAATGCACCAGCAGTATTAGAAACAAAAAGCTCATCACCTTCATCCCAGTTTGGAGTGTCTGTATCTAAATTACCAAGACCACCAAAATTAATAACAGTGACAGGATTATTGGCACTAGCTGCTTCAGATGCGATACCAAATGCTGGCATCCTCGTAGCGTCATTTGCGTCTGCAAGACCCACAACAGTTGTATTTCCAGAAATACCAGAAATGAAAACAGCTTCTCCTTTTGCTATAGCTTCACCTGCTTGAGCTTTAAATGAAACAGCCCCTCTTAAATCACCAATAAACTCTTCTGCTTCAACTGAACCATCATCTTGTAATGTAACTGGATCAAACCCTAAAGCCCCAGTAATATCTCCGCTTGTTAAAGTATAAGTTGGATCAGAAGCTCCATTTACCTCAAAAGTAAAAGTATTTCCAGATTTAGATACTCCTGTTAAATAGTAGTTTGTGTCAGCAGAAAATCCCTGATCGCTAACCCAAGATTGTGTGGCAATTTGTGAACCAGTAACTTCAGCTGTAGTCTGCCCACTTAAAACAAGTAAATCACTGCCATATTCACCAATAGTAATTTTATCAAAGTCAGCAGTACTTTCTACCTCAACAATAGGTAAACCAGCAGCATCATTAACTGAGAAAACTGTGCCTGTTACTTCATCAGTAACTCCGAAAAGTCTTCCATTTGAACCATCAACAGAAAAAATAGTACTCCCACTACCATCTAGAAATAACCCAGAAAAAGTTGGAGCATCGCCAGTATTAAGCCCCAAATCATCTAAAACTTCAGAAGTAGTTAAAGCTTCGAAGGTTGTTTGGCTATTTGATCCTGTGGTTCCTACGAAATACTCTGACATATCTACAAAATTATATAGTTTGTTACACTATTTAACAAATAAAGGCATAAAAAAAACCCACCCCAAAGTTAATTGGGGCAGGTTATTTATATTTTATGTATTAAGCTGTAGTATCTTCGATCCAGTTATAATTAATTGTAGCAGAAGTAATTAAGTTAGCAGTGTTTTGATCACTGTTGATTTTTAATCCAATTCCATTTACACTTACAGACAGTCCATAAGCAGAAGCGTTTGCTCCTGCAAAAGTCTTCGTTACAAAAGATTGCAGCATGTTCGTGCTGTCAGCATCGCGACGAATTACTCCTTGAATCTTCCACATCGCCACATAACTACCGTTATCAGAATCTTGGTCTGTTCTTGCTGATTGAACAACACCTTCAAAAGCAACAGTCGTTTTGTCATTTAGGTCAATTGCATTACCATCATCTCCAGAAGTGGTAATTCCATCATTATCAGTCCCGCGAAGTATAATGATACCACCTTTTGTTACTACATTAGTTTCTGCGCTATTATCAGAACCAAGTTCAATCTCATCAAGATGGCCTTGATCTGATTTTGTAGAATAACCAAATGATCCTCCAAGAGAAGCTGTAGAACCTCCAGAAAGACCATTACCAACACTTAAAGTAATACTACTATTAGCTAGTTTGCTGTTCTCAATCGAACCTGCTAACTGAGCATTAGTGATTGTGCCAACAAGTGCCGTTGTAGGATAGTTAGTAGCATCCGAAAGATCGAAAGCTGGAGTAGCATCTGAACTACCTAAAGCAACAGTAACTCCACCAAAATTAACTGAATCAGAAACTAACTTAGAGTTGGCAATACTACCAGCCAACTGATCATTAGTAATTGTTCCTACAAGAGCTGTAGTGGGGTAATTAGTCGCATCACTAAGGTCAAATGCAGGAGTCGTATCTGAACCACCTAACGAAAGACTAACTCCACCATAATTAACAGAACTATTTGTTAACTTAGAATTTTCTATAGAACCTGCTAATTGGGCATTCGTAATGGTTCCAACCAAAGCTGTCGTAGGATAATTAGTCGCATCTGAAAGATCGAAAGCTGGAGTAGCGTCTGACCCTCCCAATGAGAGAGCAACTCCACCGTAAGAAACAGAACTATTAGAAAGCTTTGAGTTGGCGATAGAACCCGCCAACATGTCATTCTCAACAGCTCCATTCTCAATTGTTGCAGTCAGAGTAACATTAGAACTGCCATTAATAGAAGTAGAGCCACCAAGATCTCCGTCAAGAGTAATTGTACGATCTGTAGTCCAAGCCTCAGCACTAGTAGCCGTACCAACAATATTAGCTTCAATATCTAAGCCATCCGTTGTCCAACGATCCGCTGCTCCATCATAAGTAAACTCAGCAATAGTTAATGCTCCAGTTCCATCAACAATAATACCTGCGCCATCAGCAGATTCATTATTTGGAGCCCCAGTTCCTAGAACTAAACTAAAGTCATCAATCTGAACACTTGTAGAATTAATTGTTGTAGTTGTTCCATCAACCTGCAAGTCACCAGCAATAACGACAAGACCATCAGCACCCGCATTATCTGGGTCAATGGTAATTGTAGCAGGACCAGTAATACTAGCAGAAGTCCCATCACCTTCAACTCTTAATGAACCAACTTCAATTTCCGCAGATGTATCTGCACCATTTTGAGCAACATCATCTAAAGTATAAGCCTCAACAGAATCAATTAAACCACTAAGAGTGACAATATCATCAGTATTAACATCTGCAATACCACTAACGTCATCAATATAACCTTTGTTGGCATCTACTTTACCACTAGTAACGTCAATGTAACCCTTATTTAAATTTACTTTTCCACTAGTTACATCAATATACCCCTTGTTAGCGTCTACTTTACCGCTTGTAACATCAATAAAACCTTTATTTTCTGCGTCACCAGCATCAATATAAGTAACAAGATCACCAGAACTTATATAAAAATCACCAGTTTGAGTATAACGAGAATCTAAATCAACAGAAACAAACTGTGCACTTGTTACGTGACCATCAGCATCGAAAGTAAAACTAGCATCTTGAAGAACTGTGCCATTTGAATTATCAATAGAAACATCAGAAGCT
>Ga0181605_10004127_pt1 | contig 11642 bp, 13 predicted proteins | sample 041ome_11_FD_148676 | JGI IMG/M metagenome (GOLD analysis project Ga0181605, IMG submission 148676) | Coastal salt marsh microbial communities from the Groves Creek Marsh, Skidaway Island, Georgia - 041411US metaG (spades assembly) | ecosystem: Environmental > Aquatic > Marine > Intertidal zone...
GCAACGGCGTCTCGCTGCTGATCACCATCGGCATTCTGGCCGACATCCCGGCGGCGGCGCAGGCCACCTACAACCTGTTCTTCGCCCCGATCGGCGTGCGTTCGCTCGGCGTGCCCGAGGGCATCGTGATGTTCGCCCTCTTCATCATTGTCACCATGGGCATCATCATGGTGGTGCAGGGGCAGCGGAAGATTCCGGTGCAATACGCCAAGCGCGTGGTCGGCAACAAGGTCATGGGCGGGCAGAGCTCGTTCATGCCCCTCAAGGTCAACTACTCGGGCGTCATGCCGGTCATCTTTGCCAGCGCGATCCTGATGTTCCCGCAGCAGATCCTGTCGCACCTCGGCGCCGCCTTCGGCCTCGATTTCCTGGTGGAGTTTTCCAACAACCTCCTCCGCGGCCACTGGGTCTACTACGCGGGTTTCGGCTTCCTGATCCTGTTCTTCAGCTACTTCTGGGTGTCGGTCATGTTCAAGCCGATCCAGATCGCCGATGACCTCAAGAAGTACGGCGGCTATGTCCCCGGCGTGCGCCCGGGTGAGCCGACCGCGAAGTTCCTCGATTTCATCATGACGCGCCTGACTCTCGCCGGCGCGATCTTCCTCACCATCATCGCCGTGCTGCCGGACGTGCTGCTCTTCGAGCTCAATGTGCCGCAGCGCATCGCGATCTTCTTCGGCGGCACCGGCATGCTCATCACCGTGGGCGTGGTGCTCGACACCATGCGCCAGGTGGAGACCTTCCTGCTGCAGCGCCACTACGACGGCTTTCTCAAGAAGGGTCGCGTGCGTTCGCGGGCGACCAGCCGCACCGCCGCCGGCGCCCGTCCGGGTGCCTTGGGCGATGCCGCCAGTGCCGATGCGGTCTTCAAGCTGACCGCCTTCATGGGCGGCATGCTGGCCTTCGGTCTGGCCATCTGGCTGTGGCGCCAGCTGGGCAGTTAAAATAGCACTTTACTTTGGTCGCGGCGGTCACCACGTTCTGCCTCCTTTCGCCCGGCGGAAGCCCCGCCAAGGCAAAGCTGCTGGTCCTCGGACCCGCCCCTTCGGCTCTCGCCGATCGATCCCGTTCTTTGAATCTCGAGCACGTCTCTGCTGCCGACATGATCCGGCAGGAGATTTCGCGTCGCACGCCCGTCGGCTCCATTGCCGGCCGGGCGCTGGAGCAGGGCAAACCTGTTCCGGATGAAACCGCCCTGGCGCCCCTGCGCCGGTGGTTCTGGACGCGCAAACCCGATGCGGGCTTCGTCCTTGCGGACTTCCCGGCTACGTTGCTCCAAGCCAAAGTGTTTGATGAATGGCTCGACGCCCGCGGCACCGGTTTGACCGCCGTGCTCGCGACCGACCCCGCCGGGGTCGACCCGACCATTCTCGACCATTATCGCACCCAAGGCCTCGAGCCGCAGGCGATCGATCCGGAGGCGAACTGATGGCCATTCCCATCAAGAACGCCGCGGCCATCGCCCGCATGCGCGAAGCGGGTGCGATTGCGGCCACCGTGCTCTACGCGTTGCGCGAGCATGTGCGGCCCGGGATCACCACCTACGACTTGGATCAGGCGGGCAAGGAACTCATCGCCCAGTATGGCGCCCGGAGCGCCTGCTACGGATACCAGGTCGGTTCACGCCGTTTTCCGGCTTACACCTGCCTGTCCGTCAACGATGAGGTCGTCCACGGCATCGGCAGCCTCAAACGCGTCCTGCAGGACGGCGACATCGTTTCCCTTGATGTCGTGGTGGAATACGACGGCTTCATCGGCGACAACGCCATGACGGTCCCCGTCGGTCTCATTCCCCCCGAGCGCCAGAAACTCCTGACCGTCACCGAGGAAGCCCTTCGGCTGGGCATTGCCCAGGCCGTCGTCGGCAACCGTATCGGTGACATCTCGCACGCGGTGCAGACCCATGTGGAAAAACACGGGTTTGGCGTCGTCCGCGACATGGTCGGCCATGGGGTGGGGGCCTCGATGCACGAGGAGCCCCAGATTCCCAACTTCGGCCGCCGTGGGAAAGGGGACCTCATCCGCCCCGGCATGACGCTCGCCATCGAACCCATGGTCAACGCCGGCAGCTGGCGCACCAAGACCCTGCGCGACGGCTGGACGATCGTCTCGGCGGACCATTCCGACTCCGCCCATTTCGAACACACCGTGCTCACCACCGAATCCGGCCCCGAGATCCTCACGATCCCGCGCCTCGATTCCGCTCCCGCGGTCCACGCCACTTCGGCGTCGGTCACCGCCGCCTGATTTTTTTCAAACCAACCAACCTTACTCAACTCCCTCCAACCCTTCACCACCATGCCTCGTCTCCTCGGCGTCGACATCCCGCCCAAGAAGAAGCTCTCCTTCGCGCTCCGCTACATTTACGGTATCGGCCCGCAGCGCGCTGACCAGATCGTGTCGGAAGCCGGCCTCGATCCGGACATGCGCGCCAACGATCTCGACGAGGAGCAGCTCAACAAGATCCTCAACGTCATCACCGATCACAAGTGGGTCGTCGAGGGCGACCTCCGCCGTGAGATCACCGGCAACCTCAAGCGCCTCCAGGCCATCGGCTGCTACCGCGGCCTCCGCCATCGCCGCAGCCTCCCGGTCCGCGGCCAGCGCACCAAGACCAACAGCCGCACCCGCAAGGGCCCGCGTCGCACCGTTGGCGTGACCAAGAAGTAATTTAAGCTCCCACCACCATGGCTGAAGAGAAATCCAATCCCGAAAACGAAGAGACCCCGGTCGCTCCCGAGCAGGCCGCCCCTGAGGCGACCCCGGCCGAGAAGCCGGTCGAGCTCGTCGGTGGCGTGCCGAAGCAACCCACGGCCGAGGACCTGCTCAAGGAAGAGCTGGGCGCGGTCAAGATCCGCAAGGCCAAGGGCTCCAAGAACGTCACCTCCGGGGTCGTCAACGTCCTCGCCTCTTTCAACAACACCATCGTTTCGGTCACCGACCAGAAGGGTGCCGTGATCTCCTGGTCCAGCGCCGGCAAGTGCAACTTCCGCGGTTCCCGCAAGTCGACCGCCTATGCCGCGCAGGTCGTCACCCAGGACGCCGCCCGCGCCGCCATGGCCCATGGCCTCAAGGACGTGGTCATCAAGGTGAACGGTCCCGGCCTCGGCCGCGACAGCGCCATCCGCGCCATCCAGGCCGTCGGTCTCGAGGTCACCTCGATCATCGACGTCACTCCGGTCCCGCACAACGGCTGCCGCGCGCCGAAGCGCCGCCGCGTCTGACGCGACCCCCCGCCCGCCACCCGCAACTTTAAATATCGCATCCCATGGCTCGTTACATCGGACCCACCACCCGCCTCAGCCGCCGCTTCGGCCAGCCGCTGTTTGGCGCCACCAAGGCCTACGAAAAGCGTTCCTATCCGCCCGGCCAGCACGGCCCGCGCCTCCGCCGCAAGAAGTCGGAATACTCCCTCGGCCTCGATGAGAAGCAGAAGCTCCGCTACGTCTTCGGCCTGCTCGAGCGCCAGTTCCGCCGCACATTCGAGCGCGCCAAGCGCGAAAAGGGCGTCACCGGCGAACGCTTCCTGCAGCTCCTCGAGACCCGTCTCGACAGCACCATCTACTCGCTCGGCTTCGCCAAGTCCCGCGCGGCTGCCCGCCAGCTGGTCAATCACGGCCACGTGCGCGTCAACGGCCGCAAGGTCGACATCGCCAGCTACACCGTGCTCGCCGGCGACGAGATCATGATCAAGGACACGCCGACCTCCCGCCAGATCGCCACCCGCAATCTGGAGGAGACCCGCGCCCGCAACGTGCCGGGCTGGCTGACCCTTAACCCCGAGACCTATACGGCCACGGTCAACCGCCTGCCCACCCGCGAGGAGATGGTGCAGGACATCAACGAGCAGCTCATCGTCGAGTTCTACTCGCGCTACTGATCCCTTCCGTTCGTCACTCCCAACCGCAACCATCGCGACCGCTATGCCCAAACGCCTCGGAAAGTTCGAACTTCCCAACAAGCTCACGAAAGTGGAGGAAGGCTCCACCGACACCTACGCCAAATTCGTCGCCGAACCGTTCGAAGCGGGTTACGGCCACACCATCGGCAACTCCCTGCGCCGGGTGCTCCTGAGCTCCATCGAGGGTTCCGCCATCGCCTCCATCAAGATCGACGGCGTCAACCATGAGTTCCAGAGCATCGACGGGGTCGTCGAGGATGTCACCGACATCGTCCTGAACCTGAAGAAGGTTCTCATCGTCAAGGAAAAGCGCGACCCGATCACCCTGCTCATCCAGGTCAAACGGGCCGGTGCCGTCACCGCTGCCGATATCCAGGCCGATGCCAACATCACCATCGTCAACCCGGACCAGGTCATCTGCACCCTCGACAAGTCCCAGTCGTTCAGCGCCGAGATCGAGATCAAGACCGGCCGCGGCTACTGCCCGGGCGAGCTCAACAAGAAGGAGGAGCAGGCCATCGGCGTCATCCCGATCGATTCGCTCTACTCCCCGGTCAAGCTCGTCAAATACGCGGTCGAAAACACCCGCGTGGGTCAGATCACCGATTACGACAAGCTGATCCTGGAGGTCTGGACCGACGGCCGCATCACGCCGGACGACGCCCTCAAGCAATCCGCCTCGATCCTCAAGCATCACCTCGACGTGTTTGACCGCGTCTCCGAGGAGAACTTCGAGTTCGAGAACCAGCAGTCCGAGGTCAGCGAGGAGCAGAACAAGCTCCGCAAGCTCCTCAATATGTCGGTCAACGAGATCGAGCTTTCGGTCCGCGCCGCCAACTGCCTCAACAACGCGAACATCACCACGGTCGGCGAACTCGCCATGAAGACCGAGCAGGAGATGCTCAAGTACCGCAACTTCGGCAAGAAGTCGCTCAACGAAATCAAGGACAAGCTGGAGGCTCTTGGTCTCTCGCTCGGCATGAAGTTCGACGAGCGCCTCCTCGACACGAAGAAGGAAATCTGAGTTTGCGGGTCGGGCGTGGCCTCCGTGGTCACGCCCGGTTCCGTACCCAACCCGGCCTTTGCGCCGCCGTGCCGCCCAACGCTGCAGCCCGGTAGCCGATCGGAGGCCACTCACCGTCAAGCCACACCACAATGCGTCATAAAGTTCACCGCCAGTCCCTGGGCGTGACCCGCGAACACCGCGAGGCCATGCTCTCCAACCTCTCCGTCGCGCTCATCACGCACGGTCGCATCAAGACCACGCTGACCAAGGCCAAGGCCCTGCGTCCGTTCATCGAAAAGATCGTGACCAAGGCCAAGAAGGCCGCGGCCAAGACCGAGCAGAAGGACAAGCTCCACCTGCGCCGCCTCGCCCTCCGCGATGTGCGCGACCCGGCCGCGATCGCCATGCTGTTCGATGACAAGGTCTCCGAATTCGAAAACCGCCCGGGCGGCTACACCCGCATCTACAAGCTGGGCCAGCGCATCGGCGACGCCGCCGAGATGGCGCTGATCGAGTTCATCAAGGCCGATGACCCCGGCTACAAGAAGCCGAAAAAGAAGGGCGCCAAGGCCAAGCCGGCTGCTGCTCCGGCTGCTCCGGTCGTTGCAGAAGCCGCTCCCGCCGAGGAAGCTCCCGCTGCCGAAGCGGAAGCCGCCGCCCCGGCCGCCGAAGCCGCCGACAGCGAAGAGTCGACCGAGAAGAAGGCCGAGTAAGCGGTCCTTTGCTTCCTCTCTTTTGCGCGCCGTCCTGCCTCCGCGGGACGGCGCTTTCTTTTGCCAGTTGCGGAACGAGTCACCCTCGGCACGTTGATCGCGTCGTCCACCATGTTCGAACTGTCCACCGCCGCCCTCATCTTCTGCCTGCTCGTGGCCGTACTGTTTCTCGGGCTTTGGATGTATTACGACCGCCGCGATCACGCCCGCTTCGAGACCGAACGGCGGCGGACGACCTTTCACTGCATCCGGTGCGACCGGATCTATGCGGTGCGGGGCATCCAGCCGCTCGCGTCGTGCCCGCATTGCGGCCATGAAAATGGCAAATTGCGATTTTAGCGGCGGCGCGGGCTTCGCCACTTGATTCCGGTATCGGGGATGCTTTTGCTCCCCCATGGCTCAGACGATTGCCGTCCTCGATTTCGGTTCCCAATACACGCAGGTCATCGCCCGCCGCATCCGCGAGTGTGAGGTCTATTCCAAGATCTACCATTACTCGACCCCGGCCGAGCAGCTGAAGCGCGACGAGGTTATCGGCATCATCCTGTCCGGCGGGCCCAGCAGTGTGTTCTCGCCCACGGCGCCGATTCCCGATCCGAAGCTGTTCGAACTCGGCGTGCCCGTGCTCGGGATCTGCTACGGCATTCAGCTCATGGGCAAGATGCTCGGCGGCAAGGTGGCCAAGAGCAGGGAACGCGAGTTCGGGCTCGGCGCACTCAACATCGTCAAACCCGGCCGCCTGTTCTACCGTCTGCCGCACAAACTCAAGGTTTGGAACTCCCACGGCGACAAACTCACGGCGCTGCCGCCGGGCTTCGACGCGATCGGGGTCACGGACAACTCGCCCTTCGCGGTCATCGAGGACCGCCAGCGCGACTTCTATGGCATCCAGTTCCACCCCGAGGTCTTCCACACCGAGCGGGGCGTCGACGTCATCCGCAATTTTCTGCTCAAGGTCTGCGCCGCCAAGCAGGACTGGACGACCCAGGACTACATCGACCAGGCGGTGAAGGACATCCGCAGGACGGTCGGCAAATCGCGTGTCATCCTCGGTCTCTCCGGCGGGGTCGACTCCTCTGTGGCCGCCGCCCTCATCCACAAGGCGGTCAGGAAGCAGCTCACCTGCGTGTTCGTCGACAACGGCCTGCTGCGCAAGGGTGAGCGCGAGGCCGTGGAGAAACTCTACGGTGACCACTTCAACATCGACCTGCGCGTGGTCGATGCTTCCAGACTGTTCCTGCGCCGGCTCAAGGGCGTCGAGGAGCCCGAGCAAAAGCGCAAGATCATCGGCCGCACCTTTGTCGAAGTGTTCGAGAAGTCGCTCAAGCAGATCGGCCACGCCGACTACCTGGCGCAGGGCACGCTTTATCCCGACGTCATCGAGTCGGTCGCCATCGGCGACAACCCGGCGGCGCTGATCAAGAGCCACCACAACGTCGGCGGGCTGCCGGAGCGCATGAAGCTCAAGCTGCTCGAACCCCTGCGCGAGCTCTTCAAGGACGAGGTCCGCCAGGTCGGCGCCGCGCTCGGCCTGCCGCGTGAGGTGGTCTGGCGTCAGCCGTTCCCCGGCCCGGGTCTCGGCGTACGCGTGCTGGGTGAAATCTCCAAGGCCAAGCTCGACGTGCTCAAGGAGGCCGACGCGATCCTGATGGAAGAGATGAAGGCGACCGACTGGTATTGGAAGGTCTGGCAATCGTTCTGCGTCTTCCTGCCGGTCAAGTCGGTCGGCGTCATTGGCGACGAGCGTAACTATGCCTGGGTCATCGCCATCCGGGTGGTGGAGAGTATCGACGCGATGACCGCCGATTGGACCAAGTTGCCCTACGACCTCCTGGCCCGCGTTTCCAACCGCATCACCAACGAAGTGCGCGACGTGTCCCGCGTGGTTCTCGACATCAGCTCCAAACCGCCCGCCACGATCGAGTGGGAGTGAACCTCTCCCATCGCCGATTGATTTCGGCCCGATTCGGCATAGGCTCCGGCTGGCTTTGCTCGAACCCCTCCGTTCCGTTCCTTCCCTTGTCATGAAAAACCTCCTTCGCCTGTTGCTGTGGTCGAGCGTGTTGACCGCCGTGACCCACGGCCAGCCCAATACCGTCATCACCCTGGCGCGCACCTTTCTCGGTGGTGAAAATGCGCTTAACGCCCTGAACGGTGTCCGCTTCACCGGCACCATCACCACGGTCGACTACGACGCGGCCGGCGAAGTCGCCGACACCAGTGAGGCCGAGCCGATCGTGATCGTGTTCCGCAAGGACTACCAGCAGCGCATCTCGGTTGATTCGCCCAACCGCAAGGAAACCACCGCGCTGGACGGCTACGACGCATGGCAGCGCTCCACTAATCCGGCGGACGAGACCCAGTGGCGGGTTTCCCTGCTGAACGCGGACCAGATCAAGCGGCTGCGGGCCAATACTTGGGAGAACCTGAACTTCTTCCGCGGCATCGAGGAGCGCGGTGGCTGGGTGACGGATGAGGGCCGGGTCGAGGTCGAAGGCGAGGCCTTTCACAAGCTGGCCTTCCACCACGACAACCGGATCGTCTTCTATCGCTATTTCAATCCGACCACGGGTCGGCTCGCCTACACCGAGACCGATGCCGGAGCCATCATTCGCGAGGAAGGCCAGCAGCGCGCCGGCGGCATCCGGTTCCCGGAGTCGGTGATCACGCTTTCGCCCCTGTTCAATACCAACGGCGAGCGCGTTGGCACCCGGGCCATCACCGTGACCTTCTCCAACATCGAGGTGAATCCGACGCTCCCCGCGGATTACTTCCGTATCCCGGCCATGACCGCCCAGTAGGCCGGCGGCGAATCGCCGTTTTACGGCTGGCCCCGCCGTCCCTGGCTGCGTAACCATGCCGGGTTTCGTCCCGCCGTGCGTCGTCTCAACTATTCCAGCAAGTCCTTCCACGCCCAGCTCGCACGCTTTTGCCGTGAAGCCACCGTGCCGGCCGCGATCACCCGCGCGGTTGCCGACATCCTCGCCGACGTGCGGGAGCGTGGGGATGCCGCCGTGGCGGAATACGCGGCCAAATTCGATGGCGCCAACCTGCGCCCGCGGGACTTCCGGGTGAAGCCCGCCGAATGGGTGGCCGCGGCGAAACGGCTGCCGGCGCCGGAACGCCGGGCGATGCGCGCGGCCTTGGCCAACATCCGTCGCTTCAACCGTCAGGGACTGCCGCACGACTGGACCGGTCGCAACGCCCAGGGCGCCGAAGTGGGTGAGATCCATCATCCGATCCGACGGGTGGGATTGTATGTGCCGGGTGGTGAGGTGCCCTTGGTCTCCACCGTGCTCATGACGGTGGCGCTGGCCAAGATCGCGGGCTGTCCCGAGATCGTCGTCTGCACGCCGTCCGGCCCCGAAGGGAAGGTTGCCGACGGATTGCTGGCCGCCTTGCACCTGGTCGGGGTCGACGAGGTTTACCGCATCGGCGGAGTCCAGGCCATCGGCGCGATGGCCTATGGCACCCGGACCATCCCGGCGGTCGACAAGGTCTTTGGCCCCGGCAACGCCTACACCTGCGAGGCGAAACGCCAGGTCTTCGGTACCGTCGGGGTCGACGGCCTGCCCGGTCCGTCCGAGGTCATGGTCATTGCCGATGAAACCGCGCGGGCCGACTTTGCCGCCGCCGATCTGCTGGCTCAGGCGGAACACGGCTCCGGCCGCGAAAAGATCTATCTCGTGGGCACCTCCGCGCACGTTATCGACGCGGTGGCGGCGGAGGTCGCCGCGCAACTGCCGCGGCTGGGCCGCAACGCCAAGACCCAGCGGGTGCTCGAGGCCGGCTTTCTCGCCATCGAGGTCGCGACCTTGGACGAGGCCGCCGACGTCGCCAACTACGTCGCCCCCGAGCACTTGGAGCTGTTGGTCAAGGCGCCGGCCGCGAAGCGGCTCACCCGCCAAATCACCACCGCCGGTGCCATCATGATCGGCAACGACACGCCGACCGCCCTGGGCGACTTCACCGCCGGCCCGAGCCACGTGCTGCCGACCGGCCGCGCCGGCCGGTTCTTCAGCGGCCTGCGCGTGGCTGACTTCATGCGGCGAACCAGCGTGGTGCGTTACGACGCCAAATCGATTGTCGCCGGCGAGCAGGTGGTGCGGGCATTTGCCCAGATGGAGCAGCTTGATGCGCACGGTCGCTCGGCCGCTATCCGGGTGGAATAGCTCCGACCATGCCCACGCCCAAAGAACTCGCCCTGCCGCACGTGCCGGCCCTGCATGCCTACACACCCGGCCTGCAACCGACCGAGCCGGGCTGGATCAAGCTCAACACCAATGAGTGCCCGTATCCGCCGAGCCCCCGCGTGGCCGCCGCGATTGCTCGCGAGGTGGGGGAGGAGGGCGCTTCTCTCCGACTCTATCCCAACCCGACCAGCGCGCCGCTGAGGGCGCAGATCGCGGCCCTCCACTGGCTCGATCCCACGCAGGTGCTGGTGGGCAACGGCTCCGATGATGTGCTCAATCTGCTCGTGCGCGTCTTCGGGGGGACGGCCGCGCCCGCCGGGTTCACGCTGCCGAGCTACTCCCTGTATCCGGTGTTGGTCGGCATTCAGGCCGGCCGCACGGAGGTCATTGAATTCGACCGCAGCATGCGGCTGCCGGTTGAGCGCATTGCGGCTGCCGGCGCCAAGGTCTTTTTCCTGACTTCGCCCAATGCCCCGACCGGGGTTGGTTTCAGCAACGCCGAGATCGAGCGCGTGCTGCAGGCCTACGACGGCCTGCTGGTGGTCGACGAGGCCTACGCGCCCTTCGCGCGCGAGCATGCCGTGCCGCTGCTGGCGTCGTACCGCAACCTCGTCATCGTGCGCACCCTTTCCAAAGCGCATGCCCTGGCCGGACTGCGCGTGGGCTACGCCCTGGCGGACCCGGAGACCATCGGCCTGCTCGACCGCGTGCGGGACAGCTACAACGTGAACCGGCTCTCCCAGGTCGCGGCGGCCGCCGCGCTTACCGACGGCGCTTATTATGCCGGCCTGATCGGCAAGATCCAGCGCACCCGCGACCACTGGGCGGCCGAGTGGGCGGCGCGCGACTGGTTCATCTACGAGTCTTCCGCCAACTTCCTGTTCATCGAACCGCGCAACACCGCTGGCGAGGCCGGTCCGGAGGTCGCCGCCGCGCTGTTTGAGTTTCTGAAATCCCGCCGGATCCTCGTCCGCGCCTTCCCGAGCCACGCCTTGACCGCCTCCTTCCTGCGAATCAGCGTCGGCACCGACGACGAGATGCTCGCCGTCGAAGAAGCATTCCAAGCATGGCTGAACCCCGCACCGCCTCCGTAAGCCGCCAGACGGCGGAAACCGACATCGAGCTCAAGCTCGTCGTTGATGGCACCGGCATGGCCGATGTGGCCACCGGCGTGCCGTTTTTCGACCATATGCTGACGCTTTTCGCCAAGCACGGTCTGTTCGACCTGACCGTGAAGTGCACCGGCGACGTGGATGTGGATTACCACCACACGGTCGAGGATGTCGGCATCGTGCTCGGCGACGCGCTCAAACAGGCGTTGGGCGACAAGAAGGGGATTCGCCGCTACGGCTTCTTCCTGCTGCCGATGGATGAATCGCTGGCCCGGGTGGTCGTCGACATTGGCGGCCGGCCGCACCTCGTGTATCACGCCGAAGCGCCGACCATGTTTGTGCGCGATTTCAACATCGTGCTGGTGAAGGAATTCTGCCGCGCGTTCAGCAACGCGCTGGGGGCCAACCTGCACGTGCAACTGGTCTATGGCGAAGAGCCGCATCACGTGGCCGAGGCGATTTTCAAGGGTCTGGCCCGGGCACTCGACATCGCGACGTCGATCGATCCGCGGGCCGAGGGCAGCCTGCCGTCGACCAAGGGAGTCATCTAGCCGGTCTGTAGGTCTTAAGGTCCAAAGGTCTGAAAGTCACACCTGACCATCGCTCCCGGCAGCCGACCTTGGGACGTTTTGACCTTTAGACTTTTAGACCCTGCGACCTTCGACTTCATTGCGAAGCAATGATCGCCGTCATCGACAACGGAATCTGCAACCTGCG
>Ga0181605_10004150_pt1 | contig 11614 bp, 17 predicted proteins | sample 041ome_11_FD_148676 | JGI IMG/M metagenome (GOLD analysis project Ga0181605, IMG submission 148676) | Coastal salt marsh microbial communities from the Groves Creek Marsh, Skidaway Island, Georgia - 041411US metaG (spades assembly) | ecosystem: Environmental > Aquatic > Marine > Intertidal zone...
CTCCATTTGGGGTAATCACATTTGGAATAATCAACTCCATATCGGGTTGAGGAACTGGTAGCGGTTCACCACCATATGGAATATCAGGCAATTCTCCTGGCGGTGGTGGTTCTGGACACGGATTCACCTTAACCAAAATCGTATCGAATTCACTCATTGGAATTCCACACTTATTGATTAGGGTATTTCCATCGTTCCCTTTCTTTGAATATAGATAGTAATCCCCCTGTTGTGAAAATGGAACTAACATATCTATCACCACACTATCCACCTCATAATTCACATCCATTACAGACCAAATTTTCTGAATAGCTTGAGGTTGGGAATTATTGGTATTCGTCATCCTAAAATCAATATCATTTATAGAATACCCATCCAGCTTCACATGGAATTTCAAAGTTAGGGTTGAATCACCACAATCTGCTTCAATATAGGGTAATCCCGTAATCGTATCCATTGGGTAAAGTGAAGTATCATATTGAACACCACTCATAGCGGTTGGGTTACAAACTGCAGCTATGGATACCATCATATCTCTTGAAGCGCTACCCACTTTAGTCCAAACATTCCAAGTTGAATCGTATCGGTATTCTTCAATCAGAACCGAAAGTACATCAATTTCTTGAGTTGTTGGTAAGAATGAAATCTGCCCAGTATTTGGGTTGATATTAAAATAGGTTGAAGTTATGGGTTGATTCTTACTCCACCCAGCATCGAATGGAATATCGACCTGATTTGGATATGCATTTTCTCTACAATTAATAAGAGAATATACAACTGAATCACCATCATACTCTACCGAAGTTTGTTTCCAATTGAATGCGTTTCCAACACAAAATGCTCTCACAGGTTCAGATACGAAAATTGGGGATGAATTTTGCCCCAAAGTGTTATCCAATTCAGCATCAAAGTAGAATCCATCATTACCACTTCCATTTGAAGTGTTGATATTTGTAATTCCCGGAGGTCTACAACAGTTTTCATACCAAAACCTATAAGTTGCACAATTGCCGGGAAGTGTTACATATCCAATATATCGGTAAACCTCTAAGGTTTTCACATTAGGTCCAGCGTTCACACAATCGAATAGGGTTGGTGAAACGATTCCACTTCCAGCGGTTAAGTTCATCGGAACATTGATATTGGAATAACAATTGGATGAAACTGTTACAGTTTCAGTTGTGGGCATTCCAATTCCTGTTACATCCCTATAAACTCTTAAAATTACTTTGTATTGTCTGGCTACACCAGTCGAATCACCAATGTATCTATATTGAATATCACCCCCAGCAAGGTGGGATGCGGAAACCGCAAAACTGAGTAGTCCCAAAAATAGAACAAAAATCCTCTTCATCATCTCTCTTCACTTTAATTTGTTCTTTTATAAATATCTAAAAAGGTAGGTCATCATCTTGCTCAGAATTCTCCAACCATTTCACATAATCTACTCTTAATTCCAAAAGTTCGATTCTATCACTTTCGTTGTATTCTCTTACATATCCACATTTGGATAGGAGAACATATGCCCTATCTCTCATTTCTCTTGGTACTCCAAAGATTTGATGAGAATCATTTCCCCACACCACTTTGAGTAACCAATTGAATTGCTTTTGGGTTAGATTATAGGTTTTCATTTTTGTAGTGATTTTCATAAAAATTTTCACTCATCAGATGTCCACCCAACATTGTGTTGACCGTTACAGCTTCATTCCAAGTTTCATATCGGAATACACTCTCACCCTTTACAATAACCCAACCCTTTTCATTTGTAAGTTGTGCCTTATCCATCCATTCCCATTCTCTAATACTCATTCTCTAAAACTTTTAATTACAAAATAAATAAACCAAAGTAAAAACACAGGCCACAATAACACAAATCCAATTCGTTCCTTATTATTAAGTGCGTTTTCGGTCTTACTCAATATCACATCAAATAAAAATGTAATAGCTAATCCCCAAGCAAAATATCCAATCATTTTAGTATCGTTTTGTGTTTTGTGCTATATCCAAAAGCATTTCGAGCTCACGAACCTTCTTATTACAAATCGAAATCTCCTTATTTTGAGCTTGAATATGGTCTTGCATGAGCTTGATTTGGTTTTCCAAGTCCAAAATCTTCTGATTTTTTTCTTTATGTGTTTTCCACCATCTCATTTATAATAGGTGTGGTTTAGCTTCGTTCTGTCCAGCATTGGTAACTACCACATAATCAGGTGAGTATGAATTCAAATCTTCAGCTCCAGCATAACTCAATGCTGATTTTACCCCATCCAATAATCCATTTATAATGAATTTCACTCCACCTTTATATGGAATTGTTGTAGATTCACCTTCCACATTTCGAGCTTGCTGTCCGTGAGTTACTTTGGTTTCCAATGATGCTGAACCTCTATATCGTTTGTACAATCCTTTTGGAGTTTCCAAAATTTGACCTGGAGCTTCATCAGTTCCAGCTAAGAGTGAACCCAACATAATAGTATCTGCTCCAATAGCTAGTGCTTTAGCCATATCACCACTCATTCGGATTCCACCATCTGCCATTACAGGTACCTCAGCAACTCTAACCACCTCTTCAATCGAAGTTACATTTGGAACACCAAATCCAGTTTTGATTCTGGTAGTACAAAGTGAACCTCCACCAATACCAACTCTCAATCCATCTGCTCCATAAGTTTGTAGGTGTTCAGCTGCTTCGGCTGTAGCGATATTTCCAGCAATGATATCTACATGGTCTGGTAAGGTTTCCTTACACCAATGAATCATATCCAATACATTTTGGTGATGTCCATGCGCCACATCAATCAGTAGAACATTTGCCCCATTTGATACCAATGAAATGGCTCGGTTCTTATCTTCTTCTTGAACTCCGATTGCCGCCATAATTGGAACTCTCTTTTCTTCAGCATGCCAATCATCGTACATCACACCCCAAGCTTCAGCAATACCAAATTCATCAGCATAGATTGCTTCATTCAATCTTCGTACAATTTCGGTTTGAGCACCAATACTCATAAATCGGTGAACACAACCAACTCCACCCAATTCAGCCATTTTGTAAGCCATTTCAAATCCACACACCGTATCCATTGGTGAAGCTACAATTGGATTGAGTAATCCGTATCTCCTACTCAATAGAGTATGTAGTTTGATATTTTGACGAGATTTGATTGATGAATATGCTGGAACCAGCTGAATATCATCGTATGTTAGTGCTGTATTTTTCATTTTGGTTTTTTGATTAGATTTCATAAGCAATTGAATCTTCCATCAATTGAGGAGCATTCATTGTTTTTTTGAATACCCTAATTCGGTGAGATTTTGCTCGTTCTTTATACTCTCGTTGAGCATATTGTTTTGCGAGAATGATATTATCACAAATCGCTACAGGATAGAAGTTGTCCTGATTAAAAGCTATTACTAAAAATACATCCATAATTTATTCTACTTTATCCATAAAATGTTTGATAATAATATGCCCAGCTTTGTAATTGGTTGCTAGGGGTACATCATGTACATCACACAACCTCATCAGCATGGAAATATCCACATCATGTGGGTGTTTATCCAATGGGTCTCTGAAGAAGATAACTGCATCGATTTCACCTCGAACCACCATTGCCCCAATTTCAGCATCACCACCCCAAGGGCCTGATTGAACCCTTTGTACCTTATCCACACCAGCGTGTAGAATCATAGTTCCAGTTGTGCCGGTGGTTACAATATCCACATTTTCTTTGTTGAAAAACTCCAATCGTTTCATTACGAAAGAAACCATAGATGCTTTCTTTCCATCGTGAGCAATTAGTGCTACCTTCATTCTATCCATTTTGGGTTTAACTTTATTTACACAAATATACGAAAAATAATTGAGACCTACAAATCTTTATACTCCGAATATCTCAAATATGCCGAAATAATTCCAGCCATTACAAAAAGTATTAATCCAAATACACTCATGCTATTGATTTGTAAATGTATGGTGATGGAAATCCTCTTTGTATAAAATCATCATCATTTAGGTTTGTGTATCTAAAGTGGCAAGACCATCGAATTTCATCATTAATAATGTCTCCAGATTCATGCACCAACAATGTTGAGAATACAGCGATATCACCCATTTCTAAAGATGGTTGAATCCTTTCATAATTTTCTTTATCAAACTCAACCTCAGCAAATCCACTATCACCCAAACCTTCGGTTAATGGACCTAACAAATGGGTTTTTGGGTAAAATACAACAGCCCCATTTTCAGTAGATACATCCATAAGTGGAATCCAAACAACCACCGAATCGGATGAAGATAACATCGATGGATAATCTTGGTGCATTGGTGTTTTGTAATATTGTTCTCTTTTAGCTAACTTTGGATGATTGAAAAATAAAACAGGTCGAGTGCATACCAATGGGCTCTCTAAACCAAATAATTTTAGTTGTTCTATTAACTTATCGTGATAAGCTACATTATATAACTCAATCAAACCAGATTGTATCAACTTACCACAATTCTGAAATGTATCGAATTGTTCTTCGAACAAACGAATCATAGAATTTTTAAATCCTTCTTCAGAATCATAATCAGAATATCCAAAATGTTTGAATTGTATTTTGAATACCCCCTTAGCAGATTCTCTGAGATTTTCAATAGTTTCTCTTTCAAAGAATCCTTTTAATATCGTTATTCCATCAGTTTTTAAATCTAACATGCCCTATTCCAGTTTTACCAAAAGTGTTTCCATTATATAACATTTGTAACTCACCATTATATTTGAAAATATGAGGATATGCCACCATTTCATTATCCCAATTTGAATCCAAATCAATATCAAGTCCAAATCCGTTTGTATCTTCCCAATCCCACAAATTAGTGCTACTTACACACTTAATTCTATAACTAGCATCTGGATTAGTTCGATAGTTGTGGTCTTTTCTAACCGAATACCACATCAAATACATATCATTGTGTTTGATAATAGATGCCTTGGAAATTCCACCCTCATCATCTTTTAGGGGTATAGCCACTATTCCAGTTGGTGTCCAATCTATACCATCATCCGAAACAGCTATCTTAATATCATATAAAGGTTCTAATTTTCCATCAAAATCTTTCCACTCTCTGCAAGATAAGTAATAACCATAAAAAGTGTTATTCTTTTGTAAAACAGCAATTGTACCAATAAAGCCCGGCTCTAACCAAGAAGTTCCCAATACAGGTCCCTCTGAGAATTTATTCCAAGTATCTCCACCATCTTTTGAAGTTGCCAATCCAATTGTATTGTGATATGGTGTATCTTGTCTATTTGTCCAACCTATATAGTACATATATTTCACCCCATCAACCTCAATCAATTCAGTTGGCATAACTCCAGCTACATCAAATGTACCAGTTTTCCCCAAATCCAAAATTGGACCAGATGATTGATTAAGAATTTTGGTTGGATTATTTACCTCAACATCAACCCACATTGGTTGAGATTTTCCATTGAATCTGGTTGAGTAGTAAATTCTCCACTTATCATCCATCATATCAATAATGGGAACTTGTGCATGATGCTGATTAAATATATTTTTTCTATCTATCCACATATTAGTAAACTCTATTTGCTGGAGCCGATTGTTTCTTTGCTGGTGAACCCATATACAATCCATCAGTTTCAGTATCTTTAGTTACAACCGCACCCATAGCTATTAAACTTCCCTCTCCAATGGTTAATCCATCTCTAATTGTTGCGTTTACTCCAATCCAAGCTCGTTCCTTTACTAAACAATGCCCAGATAAAACAACATGAGAAGTGAAAAATACATGGTCTTCTATTTTTCCGTGATGCCCAATATGGTTACCACTCCATAGAATTACATTGTTCCCAATTTCAGTAAATGGTTGAATTGTATTATCTTCAAAAATAAAACAATTTTCACCAATTTTATTATCAAATACAGTTGCTTTTGATGAAATGTAGGAAATATAAGTGTAACCTTTTCGTTTACCCTCTTCATAGATATCCTTTCTTACATTATTCATCTTAACACCGGTCATTGGTGCAAAAAACAAATATTCAGAAGGAGGATAGTGATTTTCCAATTCTTCAAATGGAACAACTGGATACTCTTTTTCAGAACCTCTGGGTTGGAATGTATCACTTTCCAAATATTCTCTATTAACTGTAAATGCCACCACTTCATATTCAGAATCGGTGGTTAAGTAGTAGTGTGCTAATTCTGCTAAATCCTTAGTACCAAATACTACTACTTTTCTTCTTAGTATTTCTCTATTTGTAGACATATGTTGTGTATTCGTATAATCCATAATCGTTTCTTATTGTAAAGTTTCTACTCAAATTATTCTTTAAAAACCAACCTAATTCATCCAACGAAACATGGAATAAATCATCCCTTTCCCAATCTACATGCTTTGACATTAAGTTGAATGCGATACCTTTATCACACTTTTCCCACAATTTAGTTATTGTTGTTGTAAAGAATTCCCACATTTCATCATAAGATAATTCTCTCTTCTCTGTGAAAGTTCCATTACAAACGATATAATCAAAATTTGGTATATTTGAATCTACCAAAATATCTTTATGATAAAATGTCTGATGTGGAAATTTTTCTTTTGATATTTCAACAAATTCCGAGTTGATATCTAATCCAGAATAAACAACCCTATTCCCAAATTGTTTTGGATTAGATAGTGCATATTCGTATAGAGCAGCTGTTCCACATCCAAAATCCAATAAACTGAATCCTAGTTCGTTCGGATTTGATAACTCTAACATAGTTTTGTATCTTTTCAGAGTATCTTCATAATTAGGCCAATCTACTCCCAAATGATTATCACCATGCTCTACAAAACAATTTTTGTAATGTTCTGCTATTTTTAAGTAACTCATATTAGTTCAAATTTGTTTAATTGTTCTTTTAAATGTACTTTATCATATCTGAACAACAAATCTAAAATTGATACATATGGATTATTCACATCCAAATTACCCATCTTAATGAAATTCAGCTTAATACCCACCGATTCAAAATCTTCTTTACTATATAAATCCCTGCCACCGATTGCATTCACATAGTTATTATCACCAAAATGATTGATTATATCTTGCAAACCTTCATTCAATTTTCTATTAGTTATTCCACTACTTGTTGGTAAAAATCTAGCTTTTATATCCAAATATTCACAAACTCTTAAAATTGCAGTGAAATTAAAGAAAGAAATTGAAACAGGATTGTTGAACATTTCATCCTCAATCAGTATGTATTTTTTCCAAGGTTCTATAACTTTATCCATAACTTCATTGAAGTGGGGTTCTTTTTTATAGTTAAGTTCTAATGTCTTATAGAACTTATCGAACCACTTTCTATCGGATAAAGTTATCACCTGCTCACAACTCTTATTTTGACTTCCTCCCATTACTGGTATTGATATGGGTATATCGTTCTTTAGTACATTTCTCGTCATATAACTTCGTTTCATAAAAGCCACATGGTCTAAATTAACATAAGAATCTACCGCTTGAATAAGCTGGAAGTACCCAATATATGGGAAAAAATATGGTTGCATGATACCAATCATACTATCGATTCGCTTTGGTATATACTTCGAATTGACTTAAATCAGGATAGGATAGTTCCAAATCTTTATTACTCTTTGGTTTACCTTTTGAATCATAAAATTGATTCATAAGTAACATACCTCTTGCCGCAAGTTCGGGCATCATATAGAAGTTCCATCCTATCATATCAAAGTAATCATCGTGGTAAGACATTTCTCGTCTACCACTATATCTTGCTCGTCTGAACCAGAAGTATGCTTCTTCGTCATCGGTTAAGATTGCTCCACCTTTAGATAGTTTGAAATGTTTGTAAGGACCTGTAAATGATACACACATATGCGTACCTTCTTTGTACATATCATTAGTAAAAGTTAATGCAGAATCCCAAACATTAGAACCTTTTAATTCATACGCTCCTTTAATAGTTTTACCTTTCACAGGTTCAAATCCAACTTTTAACCCACAATGAATAATTTCACAAGGTACAGATGGATAGGTTCGAGATGGGATAAAAATCTCATCTTTGGTTCGATTCATTACATTGTGTTCATAGTACAATGCCAAGAAGAGAGCATTACTCATATTATCCACAGTTACTACATAAGGTGCGCCTGTGTATTTTGATAAAGCTTCTTCGAAATCTTCGGTAATTTTGTAAACTCCGTTTGCCATATATTAATTTATTTTTACAAATATACAAAAAATATTTTACTTTTCCAAATATTATCACTCTTTTATAATACTATTGTCCCCAAATGAGATTGATTGGGTTTTTGTTCGTATTCAAATTTCATTCCTACTTTATTTTCAAATATTCTAATGATATTTGGATTGCAGTGAATTGGGTCATAGTTGAAATCTTCCATCCTCAGAAACTTCTTAACTACTCCATCCTCTAAAGTATCTGAGAAAATATCCACTACCATTCCTCCAAAGTTATCTTTTAACCGTTCCACCAAATAGTTCATAGCTGGAATCGATGGTGGAAATGTTGTAGTTGGGGTTAGTATCTCACATCTAAAGTGTAAGTTATCTACTAAGTTACAATAGTTATCAACTACTTTATTAAGATATGGTTTATCTACTTTAGGATAAATTTCATCTATTTTACGATTCTTAAAAATATGGTGGTCATTATCTAATTGAAATCTTACATTTGGTTCACCAAAATATAGGTAATTAATATCATTAGGATTGGGTTTTATTTGAGATATCTTTGATTTGATATTCTCAATCTTATCTGTTTGTAAATTAAAATCCATTCCCTTACCCAAATAGTAAGCGTTTAATCTTTTTAAATTACCAAAACTTCTGGTGTGTGAATCTCCTATGATATTTACCATTCTATTTTATTGTAATTTAACTCAATTTCAGCTGCTTTTGGATGAGATTTGTAAGTATTAGTATAATTTATATCCAATACTTCTTTTGTCTTACCTTTCCAAGCCATCATTTCTTTTGGTTCATCAAAATATAACTTTTTATCAAAGTTATTCATAGCTTCAATCACATCTATACCAACGAATTTAGAAATTTGATTTAAAATTGATTCATTTTTTGATAAAATATCTTCAAAATTTACCAAATATTTGTTAGATTCATCGATATTTTTTAAAAAATCTTCAATTTTTAAATAGTTTTCCCTAATCTCATTAAAAATAAAATCAATATCAGTTGGCATTTTTGGTTTATACTCTAATGTATCTGGCAAATCATTCACTTTAAGATATGATGCACATACATCTTTTGGATTTCTCTTCAACCAAATATACTTAGCATTTGGGTATATTTCTGAAATGGTATCTAAGTGATGAATGTAATAGTTGTTTTTATCACCCCAAATTTGAACATCTTTCCCTAATTTCAATCCATAAAATTTATATACATAAGAACAAGCGTCTGCGTATGTTTTTGGATTTGATATATGGATGTATGTACTTAAATTTGGATAGGATAAATCCCATCCCTCCATTTTTTTAGAATTAAGGACATCGATAACAAAATCATCAACCATATCCTTATTCCAATTTTTGTATTTAGGATACAACCATTGTATAAATCCACACTCAGGTGGAAATATTGAGTTATGGGAACTGTTCAGAATTAATCTAAATACCGAACTACCACTTCTTGGATTTGCTAATATGAATATCGGTTCTCTCATCCTTTATTACTATGTGGTAAATGTAAATTGTTGAACTTTAGTTCTGGTAAAAAATCTACTATTTTTTTAGATGTATCTGTTTCAAAATTAAATGTGAGTAATCTATTAGATTTACTTCCTACAAAATATTCTTCAATTACTCGTTTATGATACATCCATTCTGCTCTCCAATAATCTTTCCGTTTTAATCCAGATGAATCCAATCCCACAGTTTTGTTAAATGCATCATCATACGCTTGTGGGTGTTTCATATATTGGCGTTCTCTACTATCTAACCACTTATCAACACTTCTAATATTGTAAATGAACTTTGATTCGGGATATTGTTCAGCAAATATCTGAAATTGCCTTTGTAGGAATCCAATATCACTCCAAAATACAATATCATCTGCTCCTTCACATAGTGGTTTATTATTCTTTTGATTCTCCACAAAGAATTCATTCCACTTACCACCTCCCCAATGGACAGATTTGTATCCATTTTGAGAAAAGAAATCGGTTAACGATTGAGTTCCACATTTGTTAAAACCTATTTGGAATACTTTCATTCTAATTAACCATTTCGTAAGTTGTTTATGTATTCTTTATATGCTATTGATATATCACCATTGGTTGGTATTCCATTTTGATAATGTGGTGATATCCAAACATCACCCTTCGGCATGGTTGGTTGAGTTTCTTGATTACTTCTAATATCCCAATCAAAACTTCTACCCATATCCATTCCTATGATATTGGTATCTTTAATCTTATCCAAAATGTAAGTAGATAGGATGTGTCCGCAGGATGGTAAAAATAGAGTTTTTCCATTGTGAATTTCTAACAACTCCTCAATATACTCATCCAAATAATCAATAGCTCCCTTTGGTGGAATCTGAATATGGTGGAATTTATGAATATTAAAGTGTTCTCCAAATAATCTTAGATACAAAGGACCTAACATCACAACATTATATCCACATTCGTTTGCCGTTTGGAATAACTTATTAACTTCTCCCATAATCGAATAGTGTTTGAATAATCCACTATGGAAATATTCGGTATCGGAATTCAATTCAGTTGCAAGTTTGAGTATTTCAAGTCTACCTACTTGAGTTGAATGTTCGGGTGGATATGTACCAAATACATCACCCAATCCAACACCAGCAGATATTCCTATTTCTAATTTTGGAATATAATTTTTGTATTCAAAAAATACTTTTGTAAAAACTTCTAACTTATCTATCACAGCATCGGATTGCAAATTGTAATGTTTGAATCCCCATTTAGCATCTGCAAAATCTTTATATAATTGTTCAGCTATCAATCGATATTCCTTCATTTGAAGTAATTCAATCAATTCCGAAGTTTTACCTTTTGATTGATATGCAGCAACATATGCATCTATGATTCCGTGATTGATTTTTAGAAAGTAGTATGGATTTCCACTTCTAAGTTTATCCAAAAAGTAATCAATAGGTGGATAATTTACTGAAATATCAGTATGTTCTAAGTTTACTTTTTTCACTTAAACCAGCCGATTTTCTTACCTTCTTTAACTCGTCTATCGTATTCTTCAACTGAACCTGGGTAACGGAATGCCCAAATACAAATCAAAATGAATGTAAATGCTGCATATCCTACAACTCTTAGGGGAACTGTAAAGAACATTGAAATAAGTGAAATACACATCACCACAACCATCATAATCCTACCTTTGTTGGGATACACTCTTTTTTGTTCCCAATTGGTAAGATACTTTCCTAATAGTGGATGTTCGTGCAACCACTTATCCAATTCCGGTGATGATTTACTAAATGCCCACGCTGCTAATAATGCGAAGAATGTAGTGGGAATACCTGGAGTTACTGCTCCGATGTAGGCGAAACCTACGAATAAGAGCCCTAACGCT
>Ga0181605_10004160_pt1 | contig 11600 bp, 14 predicted proteins | sample 041ome_11_FD_148676 | JGI IMG/M metagenome (GOLD analysis project Ga0181605, IMG submission 148676) | Coastal salt marsh microbial communities from the Groves Creek Marsh, Skidaway Island, Georgia - 041411US metaG (spades assembly) | ecosystem: Environmental > Aquatic > Marine > Intertidal zone...
AAGCAGATTGAAAATTTTTTATACTCTTAAAGCCATACAAGCCCGTTGAGGCCAAATCAGAACATATTCTTTTTGACAACTTATTAATGAACCCTCGAGAGTCTGTTTCTAAAAATGCCCAATGGTTCCCTTCAATTTTTGAACAGAAAACAAAATTTCTATTCGGTGGAATATTTATGTTTACTCGATAAAATAAGTCACACGGTGAAATTACAAGCTTCGCATTTGGTGCTGCGTTTAAATTATTGAGACCGTGAAAAACTGTGCTTGCTGGACCCCTTGTGCCTTCGTCAAGTAAAACTATTCGATATTCAAAATCAAAGCTACGAAGTTGTGATTTCAGCCATTTCTCTCGGAAATCAGATCTCCTAATTACAAATACAAATGTGTAGTTACTAAAATATTTCTTGAACGACTGTACGCATTTTACAAATACACTGGTATCACTAAAGGGTAACATGTACTTATCAGTGAAAATACCTTGCTCTTTAAACCTTCTGGAAATCCCCGCCATTGGTATGACAAATAAGTCTTTCTTCATTATTTTTGAAAACGTGATTATCACTCGTTACGGTGATAGTCATCCTCGTATCTAATAATGTCGTCTTCCCCAAAATAGGTTCCGATTTGAACTTCTATCAGAAACATAAATTCTGCTCCGGGGTTTTCCAGTCTATGGATAGCACCGAGCGGAATATACACTGATTCACCCTCCGAAAGGTTTTTAGTCTCTTCGTTTATGGTAACTTTAGCTGTTCCCGTAACAACAATCCAATGCTCCGACCGGTACTTGTGGCTCTGCAAACTCAGCGCCGCACCAGGCTTCACACAAATTCGCTTTACCTGAAAGACATCTCCTAACGCTAGGCTCTCAAACCAACCCCATGGTCGATGATCCTTTGGGAAGACCTCTGCTTGGGCAATATCTTTTGACTTGAGCAGTTCCACCGCCTTTTTGACATCCTGCGCACGGTCTTTCGGAGCAACAAGCACCGCATCAGGCATGGCAATTGCCATGATGTCATTCAATCCTATGCCCACAACTTGCTGGCTGCCATTCTCAGAACGCAGTAAGCTATTCGAGCATTCAATTGCATGTGCAGCTTCAGACGTCACATTACCTAATTCGTCTGGTGCGCTTTCAGCCCAAACCGCATCCCATCCACCTAGGTCAGACCATTTTGAAGTGTAGGGTACTGACACCAAGTTCTGCGCCTTCTCCATAATTGCGTAATCAATACTAACATTCTCTAACTTGGACCAAGGCTGTGCAGCCAGGCGTAAAAAACCTAAGTCAGGAGAGGCTTCCTCAACAGCCAGCGAGACAAGGTCTAAAGTTTCCGTTGCGTAAGCCCGGAAGGCATCGACCATATCTCGCGCACGGAATAGAAATATTCCTGCGTTCCAAAGATAGTGACCCGCTTCCAGCATCTGCTTTGCATCCTGCAGATCAGGTTTTTCTATAAACTTCTCGAGATCAGAAGTGCCACTATCATCAATGGGATCTTTAGCCAGTTCTAGATATCCATAACCTGTCTCCGGATGCGTGGGCTTGATACCAAAAGTAACCATCTTTTGATTTTGGACATGTAATAGCCCAACTTTAATTGCAGTGTGAAAGTCTTCTGTGCCAGGTATCACATGATCGGACGGCGCAACCAATAAAATGGCGTTCTCATCCTTTGTATGTGCAAATATACTCGCAGCTAAAATGGCAGCGGCAGTATTTCTTGCTTCCGGCTCAATCAAAATTGGGCCTGGATCAATACCCACTTCTTGTAGCTGTTCCCCAATGATAAAACGGTAATCAGAATTCGTAAGGGTTATGTGCCGGGCAAATTCAAGCGTGTTGGAGGATGTCAGCCGCTGTGCACTGGATTGGAACAACGTTTTGTCACCAATAAGATTCGAGAACTGCTTAGGGTATGATTTTCGCGATAGCGGCCAAAGGCGCGTTCCCGAACCACCAGCAAGAAGTACAGGATAAATCTTTGTCATATTAAACGACCAATCTCTGTTCATATTCATGCGCAGATGCCTGCATAAACCCATCCACCGCCCCACAATCAAAGCGCCGCCCATTCAGACGCACAGTTTCGACAGAGCCCTGCTGCGCTTGAATGTTGATCGCATCAGCCAATTGTATTTCTCCGCCTGATCCTGCCTTGAGGCCTCTCAAGGTTTCAAAAATATCGGGCGTCAGGACATATCGTCCGATAGAGGCTAGGTTTGAAGGTGCATCAATTACATCAGGTTTTTCGACCAAGCCCGCAATACACTCACCAGTTCCATTCGGCACAACAACGCCATATTTTGAGATGTCAGGCCCAACAACCTCCATCACCGAAAGCTGTGATTTGCCACTACTTGCATATGCTTGCACCAGATCAGTAGTCACACCGGGTTCGTAATCCGTCAGAAAGTCATCGGCCAGTAGCACTGCAAAAGGATCCCCTCCAACGGCACGCTCCGCACATAAAACCGCGTGGCCAAGACCCAACTGTTCGGCCTGACGCACAAATATGCATTCCACTCCTGCGGGAATGATATTGCGCACCACATCGGCTTGTGCGTCTTTACCCTTGGCGCGCAGCATGGTTTCCAATTCATTATTCGCATCAAAGTGATCTTCAATCGCGCGCTTATTTCGGCCCGTCACAAAAATCAGTGTGTCGATACCCGCGGCAATCGCCTCTTCCGCGGCATACTGGATCAAAGGTTTATCAACGATCGGTAGCAACTCTTTTGGCATCGCCTTGGTTGCGGGTAAAAAGCGGGTACCAAACCCAGCAACAGGAAAAACTGCCTTCTTGATTATTCTTGAATTTGTCATTCTGTAAAAAATATTTCTCTATTTGGATCAGGGCTGATGAATTCACTTTGCAGCGTCCGATGTACTCCATCACTAAGTGAAAACGGCGCATGAAAGTTATCCAAGTTCGCTTTCGCACTTTTGAACTCCGTCGATGAAGCGAATTTCTTAACCCGGATTGAACTCACATGTAAATTCTTACCACTTATCTTTGCTACTAAGTCTGCGGTGTATCCGAGAATTATTCCCAACCAATACGGTAATCGCGGACCCACTCCTATCTTCCCCTTCAAGTTGGCTCTCACCTGCGAAACAAGTTCATTCATTGTCAGATCAGGTGTATCAACATAATTGTAAACGCCGTATTTCTGGTCTGTGACGATGCAGGCCTCTAAGAAGGCGACAATATTACCAATATACGCCATAGACTTTTTGTTTTCGCCTTTTCCGAGCATAAGAAACCTACCTGACGCGATTTGGTTCAGAAGGTTAAAAACGTTCCCGCGATTACCTTCTCCAAAAATCACTGTTGGACGCACAATGATGAGTGAATTGCCCCCCTGAGCGTGCCAGGCTCGAAGTTTATCCTCAGCTTCAAACTTAGTCCGTCCGTAGTCATTGAACGGGTTTATTGCTCCGCTCTCATCCGTCCCCGGCTCTGCAAATCCATAAACCGCAACGGTACTGGTGAAGACAATCTTATCGATACCCTTTTCTTCACAAACTAAAGCAACGTTTTCGGCACCATCTACATTTGTCCGCTGATATTCAGTCTTGTCCCGAACGTCGTCGCGATGTACCGCTGCCAAATGCACAACCACATCACCAGTAATCGTTTTGCGTAATGACTCAAAGTTACGCACATCCGCAATTTTACACTTCTCTGAAAATTGATTGCTCATTTTGAGGTCAATAATTTCGAAATCCTGCTGCTTCATTGCTAGCTGCCGGCACAGGTTTGTCCCAACAAATCCAGATCCGCCAATTACAGTAATTTTATTTGCTATCACTTAAGAAAATTTTCTTTTTTGCGGCGTCCGAAAAGTCTCTCGCCCGCCTACCAATAACACCCCAACGTCGGGTAGTATAAAACGCTGAACTCTTTGAGTCATTTCCCACTCTTGATTGCGCCCCGATTGATGGCATCTTGCATCTCACCTAGCGACACAGCCGCCTGATCATCACGCGCGAGCATGCCTGCCAATTCATGAACCGAGCGCGTCCTTAAAACCTGAACACGATCTCCAGAAATTACGTAGCGAACATGATCACCAGGCTTCACACCTAAAGCCTCGCGCACGGACTTAGGCAGTGTTGTGGAACCGTTCGCAAAAACCTTAGACTTCAGCATCCTCAAGAAGCCCCACGATCCCTAGACAAATTCATTAAAAACACCGGCATATTACCAATCCAAATCTTTTGCTGAATCCGTAATAGGTTCACGCATGCCGGAGCGTAGCGACTCTCGCATGCCAGGGATAGCCACTAGGCTCAGCGTCTCAGTCATTCCGCGCAAAACCTCCTCAGAAACAAGAATTGCGTTCCCCGTGTCTTTCAAGATTTTTACCGGTCCACCACTTACCAACACATCCTCGAAAATTTGCTCAAAATTTTCTTGCGCATTTTTCATTTGGACCTGCTCCATATCGTACGTCGCATCAGTCATTTCAACTTAGCCCAGCTACCCATAACCTTAAATTATCGGCGCCTCGCCTCGCTGAGGAACGCGCCCGCGATTTCCGCAACCCAGTCGGTGGGCCATGTCCTCGTCCACATCTTCCACAAGCCAGAAGCGAAGGTCACATGCCTTGACGGCAATGGTCGCGCGATCAGACATTCTTCTCCTCGCCGAGTTCTCGCTCGAGTGCCTCGATCTCGCTGCGCAGGTTGGAGTATTCGGCGCGCTTTCTTGCGATGAAGCCCTGCGTCAGAGCGGTCTTCTCGCGCAGGCCGCTGGGCGTCAAGAGGTAGGCGTACTGGCCCTTCTTGGGGTTGCGTGTGAAGTTCCCAAGTTTCACGAAGCCTTTCTCAATAAGGGCGACCAATACGTAGTAGGCGGCGCCATTTGAAATCCCGACGGCCTCAGCTATTTGGCGTGTGGAGAGCTCAGGGTCCTCCGCCAGGAGCCGCATGACGCGAAGGCGCGTGTCCTCGCGCTGCATGTCACGCCTACTCGCCACGTGAGCTGCCTCCCACGGCTACCGCACCGAGGTTCGCCTGGTCTTGGCGCTCGCTGGATGAATAACTAATATTTTGGTCTGAGTATCTCATACCGTTCAAATTTGAACGATAGGCGAATACTTCGTGGATGCAAGGGGAAAAGTCTCAGTTTAAGACATGAGTGACAGTATCGTGAAACGAACCCACCGCCACACCTTGTCGCGGCGCCAAATCTGGCGCATAAGCCCTGGAGTAATTGGGAGTTTACGGCGTGACTTTAGAGCATTGGTACCTCGTCCAGGTGAAGCCGAACGGTTACCGGCTGGCGGAACGCAACTTGCTGCGCCAGGGTTTCACGTGTTTTCAGCCCCTAGTGCGCGCCACCGAGCGGTTCGGCGCGCAGTTCAAGCCCGTCTCCAGCCCCCTCTTCCCGGGGTATCTCTTTGTGGCGTTTGATCCAGCGCGTGCGCCCTGGCGCAAAATTAATAGCACTGCAGGCGTTGCGCGGCTCCTGAGTCTGGGTAATGCCCCGCAGGTGGTGCCAGCAGACTTGGTTGCGGATTTGCAGGCGCGGCTTGACGCGGAGGGCCACGTTGTTCTTTTTGACACGCTAGCCGTGGGCGACCGGGTGGAAATTCAGTCGGGTCCCTTCGCGGGATTTTTGGGCCAGGTGGCGCGGCTCGCGCCCGAGGCCCGCGCGCATCTGCTCGTCGACCTGATGGGGCGCCAGGCGCGGGTTACGGCACAGATCACAGAGCTTCGGAAATCATAATCAAGGTAGGCAAAAAAAACTTCACTCGGTAGGCTTTGTGATTTAAAAGTTTTAGGGACTATTATTTCAGGGCAACCAAATGGCATTAGATATCTCACATCTCTCCAAAAAAGAACTCATCGCACTGCGCAAGAAAGTAGACCGCGCCATAGAGAGCATTGACGCGCGCACCTTGGATAGGGCGCGGCGCGAGGCGCGCCAACTCGCGCAGAGCTATGGCGTGGCACTCAGAGATCTGATTGAGGCGCCAAAATCCGACATGAAGTCTGGCGCAAAACCCAAAGCGCGCACAGCCACGAAACGCGGCAAAGTTAAACCGAAGTACCGCGACCCCGCCAATCCCAAGATTACCTGGTCCGGACGCGGCCGGACGCCGAAATGGGTCGCGGAGGCATTGGCGGGTGGGGCAAGTCTTGAGGATTTGGCTGTTTAAGCCTGCTAAGAATGTATCCACAAGTAATTGTTTTTTCATTATTTAAAAATCAGGGCGTTGACTCCATTGGTTCAGGCTTGTTAGCATATTATGGTTCGTTAAATATTGAGTCTCAAGATGATATCAAGCTCTGTGGCCCTCTTACTCGTATTTTTGAGTACTTTAATGGTTCTCCTCTACATAAATACGGAGCGTAAGGCATTTGCGAAGCGCGCGCAGCGCCACGTAAGGGCAAGGCAATCTGTGCACACAACTCCTACCCCCCGCGTCGGGGGCCTCGCCATTGCCGTCGGCATCCTGTCAGGTGCGCTCCTTTCCGGCGATGACCTCTTCGGAGCACTCCTGTGGTCAGCGCTTCCAATCTTTATTGTGGGACTCCTTGAAGACTTGGGTCCAGACACGCCGCCGTCTCTGCGGCTTGGCATCGCCTCTCTTTCAGCGCTGTTAGCAATTTACGTGCTGGGCGTTTACATTCACCGGCTCGACTTATGGACTGCAGACTGGCTGCTCGGCATTCCACTCATCGCAATGGGGTTTAGTGTCTTTGCCTCTGCGGGGATGACGCACGCCATGAACCTCGTAGACGGTTTAAACGGGCTCTCAACTGCGGTCGTCGTCACAATCATGGGCGCCTTTGGGTATGTGGCCTGGAGCTACGGGCACTCGGATCTTCTCTTCATGAGTTTGACCATCTGCGTTGCTTTTTTCGGTTTTTTGTGTGTGAATTTCCCGCACGGTAAGATTTTCCTAGGAGATGCTGGAGCCTATTCAGTGGGGCACCTGATTGCCTGGAATGCGATTTTGCTCCTAAATCGGGAACCTGAAATCTCAGCCTGGGGCATTCTTCTTATCGTCCTATGGCCAGTCCTTGACACGATCTTCGCTATGATGCGTCGTTTCGTGACTGGCTATTCCATTGCAACCCCGGATCGCATGCACTTCCACCATATACTCTTGCGAATAGTTTTGATCTCAACACCAAAATCCGTCGGCATTGATAAGGCAAATCCTATTGGCTCTGTCATCGCCTGGCCGCTTATCGCCTTGCCAACTCTACTCGGTATCCTATTTATTAATCACCATGCTATGTCGGTGTTAGCGGTTGTTTTGTTCACTTTTCTTTATATCGTGACGTATCACATTCTGGTGCATAAGGCTGTAAGGCTCAGGGGATTATTTGTATGATATTAATTCGATTTGTGCCTGTTCAAAGTAACTTGCAAAGTTCATTTCGAGAGCTGAATAATCAATTTTCGGACTTGCTCTCTAGATTATTTACACTGCAGAATATTTGCGATTTGGCAGATTAATCTGCACCGGTCTCACGTATAATTCCGTGCTTAAGCAAAAACATAGTAATCTTAAGTATCTCAGGCTTTGTCATACCTATTTTTGTCGAAATAATTGTCTTTAATTGTTTTTTTTCGACCATTTCGTTAATTATGTCTATACTATTTTCTTTTTTTGGAAGAATGGCCTTAGCATAGTTTACCATAAATACCTCAAAAAGATCGTCTATTTCCTTCACTGCTTCTTCTTTGTGTCTGCAAAGCATAAAATAATCAGATTCTGATATAACACTTGTTGGATAAGTTTCGAAGTATCTATAAGGTGAAACCCTACTCGGAATGCTATTTATAAAGTCCGTTTTAGAAGCATTAGTTCTCAAGTTATTCAATTCAGACCAAAGGCTTTCATATTGCTTGTATATGACGCTCCAATCGTATTGTTTCGCATGTATTTGTGCGACTTTCCCAAGTTTGTTGCGTAAGTCGTCATCGGTTACAAGCACATTCATTTTTTGATATAAGTCACCCGAATCCACTGACACGTAACTGCTGAGATGGCCGCAATAGCGATCATAAGTGTCTATTCCCGTTGCGTAGCGATATGCAAAGTCTTCGCCCATGTTTAGTGGTAATGATTTTGTTTTTATCCGGTAACCGACTTCACTATCTCTCACTGTGTCCTTATAACCATCCCAGTCTGTCACTACGACCGGAATACCAGACGCCATCGCTTCTAGTGGGGTAATACCAAATGTTTCTTGATAATTATCAACGAGTGAACAAAATATATCACTTGCTGCGTATGTCATTGAAACATTGTTAGAAATTCTACCATCAAGTTTTACAACATGAATGTTGGGTGCAAATTTTTGCTGTGCATCGAAATAACTTTTTTCGATTTCCGTATTTGGATACCACCCACATTCAATCAATATAATTTTCTTTTTAGTTTCGTTTTGAATGCGTGAAAGTATTCTATATAATGCAAGCGGGTGCGATTTTGCGTGAAATGATAATCTACCAACATATCCAATAATCATCGCATCGTCGGATGTTATCTTCGATCTAGATCGGCGTCTGAATTCTGGGCTGAAGTCAAAATCTTCAGTGTGTATTCCCAACGGTATAACAGGCAACTGTGGACGATTAAATGAGTTAGCACCCAATCGCATACTTAAATATTGCTCCTGGGCATCCAAAAGAGTTTCAACACTAGATCGCACACTGTTACTGGTGCAGATAATTGCATCCCAAGCTTCGATATGGCTCCCCGGGATACTTGTAATTGCATCCATTATTCGATGCGATGCAGTTGTATGTGTTATTCCACAGACGCTATAGGCTGTAGACCCATGCATGCTTCTAATTTTAGCAACTTCTTCAATATCTGGACCAGGATACTGTAAATTTCCAATTTGAGATAGTTTTTGAATACTACCAGGCCTAATTAGGTTGACAGTTCCCTCGAAATTTATGTTCTTCAGCAGAGATGCTACGGTTTCATTGGAGGTATCTCGCGGTATCTGAAACCACTTGTCGTGTTCACTATATCTTAGATACGCCCTCAAGAAGTCATTACCGGCCACGTTGCGACCCATTACATCGCCGGATTTCTCATACGCCTCTGGCTGTAAATAAATAGCGCTTTTCATTAATCACCAAATAAAATTTACCTCCCCCGAAAGGGGGAGGCAATTGTCTTTACAACTTTTAGGGGTATGGAGCTATCCCCTAAAGTGAGTTTTTGTTTAGATAAACTCGAAGTTTGCATTTGTGAATGTCGATGCACCAATCGAAGAAATACCCTCGATCGTAGCAACGTCAATCACGTTCAGGTCACCGGCTTCGAAGTCAGTGTCACTGGCTGTTTCAGAGACAATGTGGACAATTGCAACTTTCGCGTCAGTACCGTTTGTGTAAACGATCGCAAACGCGTTGTTGGCATCAGCCGCGGCCGCGTCCACTGTTAGTGCAAATGAACCACCAACTTCGAGTGCATCCTCCACATCATCCGCGGTAGCGAATGTTGCGCCACGTAGACCGACAATATCAGTGCCCGCACTGACAGTTGCAGCTCCTGTGATCAATTCTAGAGTTGCTTGCGCAGCTGCTACATCTGTACCATCCTGAAGCTCTTCTAGGTTTGTTGCCGCAGTGAAGATACCAGTCGTTGTAGCCAATTCCACTTGGGAGATATCAATCTGGATTTCGTCACCGCCAGCGCCGTTTGTGAAACCCTGAATTGTATCCACGTGCGAACCGCGCTCAAAGTGATCAAGGACCACGATGTCTGCGGCAGCAGTACCCTCAGTCAGAATAATGGTATCGCTACCTGCACCACCGTAAATGGTGTCAGCGCCACTTCCGCCTGTGATTGTATCTACGCCAGTTCCACCATAGATCGTGTCACCACCAGAACCAGAGACGATTGTGTCGCCACCGCCGCCACCATAAAGTGTATTACCGGCTGTGTTAGTTGCAGTGATTGTTTGCGCCAAGCTTGACGCTGTTGAGTTCATTACGAAAGCACCAGAGTTGGAGATATTGATCGTTGCTGCGTTAATCGCCGTATCAACCGTAATCGCTTCAGCGCCTGAGAAGTTTGCAGTCGTACCGTATGTGGACGTCGTAATATTCAATCCGACAGTATAAACTTGCTTAGTTGACGTTGCTGTGGTCTCGTTCGCTGTAATGTTGATTGTTTCCAATCCGCTCAAAGCGACAACCCCAAAGTCATCAGCACCTGCAGGCCCAGACATTGCGTATGTCAGTGAGTCTGCCGTTCCCGAAGATGAGGCCAAGGCAAGTGTCAAAATGTCAGTGTCCGCGTTGTTATCCGCCTTCGCAGTTACAGTCGACCCGTTTGCCAGACCAGTTAGGCTTTCGTCACCTGTAATACCATCCGCAAGAGTAACCGAGGTCACACCCGCAAGTCGACCCATATCCATGGCGACACCAGTATTAAAGCTATCTGAAATCGACAAGGCTTCGACGTTAGAGATATTACCGTTCAGTGTGTTCGCTGTAGAAACATCGTATCCATCAATCACCGCAACACCAGCACTGGTTAGAGACAAGGTGTCAGTACCATCGCCACCGTCAATCACATCTGCAGATGTAAGATTACCCGCTAATGTAATTGTGTCGTTACCGGCGCCACCGTCGATTGTATCATTACCAGCGCCTGAAGTGATTGCGTCAGCACCAGTTCCACCATTTAGTGTGTCATTACCTGAACCACCAACGATCGTATCCGCGCCAGCGCCACCATTGATAGTGGAAGAAGCGTCACCTCTTAGCTCATCAGCGCCGTCACCACCTGTGATAGTCGTTACACCAGATGCCGCCGCTGTATTCATTGTTAGAGCGCCAGACATGCCAGAAGCATCAATTGTCTTCGCAGTGATCGCATCACCGGTCGCTGTTGTCAGACCGTTTGTGCCAGTCAATACCAAAGCGTTTGCAGTTCCGACATTAATCACGCCAGCAAGCTGTACCGTGGGTGTCGCATATGAACCTGTATCGATAGTTACGGTTTCAAAGTCGGTTGTAGTAATGTCTGAAGTAGCAGATGCCATCTGACCCGTTGTCAGTTTGTTGCTGATAGTCAAGCTGTCCGCTGTTCCTGATCCAGCCGCGTCAACGGTAAGTGTATCACCGGCTGTGACTGCCGCTGCAACTTTAAGCTCTACAGTTTGCGCTCCTGAACCCATGTTTAGCGTCAAACCTGTACCGGCAGTAACACTGCTTACGCGCACTGCATTTAAGTCAGCAGACAAATCTGCAAGTGTTACCGTATCAGTACCTGTCATCGCGCCGCTCAGGTTCAATTTCTCGATACCTGAAATACCAGTTAAGGCAGTCGTAACCGCAGCAGTGTCAACCAAGTCAACATCCGCTGTCAACATGTCTGCTCCGTCGCCGCCTTTGATAACGTCTCCGGCAGAAGTTGAAGAAGAGTTTGTTGGAGTAGCCGCAATGGTGATTGTATCGTCACCAGCGCCACCATCCACTAGAATTTCGTCGGCGGTAACACTTAGCGTCATATCCAGGCTGTCGTTGCCCGAACCACCAGTCATGGTGTAGTCAACAATATCCACACCCGCAACTGTGGCGTTAGGGGCAGCAGCGCCA
>Ga0181605_10004179_pt1 | contig 11565 bp, 7 predicted proteins | sample 041ome_11_FD_148676 | JGI IMG/M metagenome (GOLD analysis project Ga0181605, IMG submission 148676) | Coastal salt marsh microbial communities from the Groves Creek Marsh, Skidaway Island, Georgia - 041411US metaG (spades assembly) | ecosystem: Environmental > Aquatic > Marine > Intertidal zone...
TCTGGTCTTCATCCGCCTCCAACGCCATGCGTGCCTTTCCAAAAGGAACGACATAATCGGCGCTAGGCTCTGGTGTTTTAGCGCCTTCTGTCCCTGGGATTTTACTCCAATACAAGCCCTTGTGCTCGAACATCACCACCGGATTTGGGTCATAGAATGCGGCTTTCATTAAGCCTTTCAAATCTGCCCCAGTACTAGGGTAGGCAACTTTCACACCACGAATAGCGGTGACCACGCTTTCCACGCTCGAGCTATGGAATGGACCACCAGATCCATAGGCGCCGATTGGTACACGAATGATGGTACTTACGGGCCACTTCCCATTGCTCAGGTAATAGCTGCGGCTCACTTCTGTGAAGAGCTGGTTCATTCCCGGCCACAAGTAGTCGGCAAACTGAACTTCAACAATAGGCTTCAAGCCTGTAGCGCTCATACCCACCGTTGAACCAATGATAAATGCTTCCTGAATAGGGGTATTGAACACGCGACCATCACCAAATTTCTGCGCTAAGGTGGCAGCCTCACGGAACACGCCGCCTAATCTGCCCCCGACATCTTGCCCGTATAATAGCGCTTCGGGATGTTCCGCCATCAATTCCTTGATGGCAAAGAGTGCCGCATCAACCATGACCGTTGGTTCAGCTCCTTTAGGCGCACGCGCTCCACGCTCCTCCTTGATTGGAGTAGGGGCGTAGTCGTAGGTGTATAAATCCTCGGGTTGCGGGTCCGGCATCGCCAATGCGCTTTCGTACTGCGCTTGGACAAACTTCGCGGCTTCCGCTTCCCATTGTTTTAAATCTTTCTCTGCGATGCCTGCTTCCAAGCACTGCTTCCACAGTACGGGATACGGATCGCGCTTTGCTGCTTCTTCAAGGTCGTCGCGGTACCATTCCTTGCGGACCCCAGAGGTATGGTGGTTTAAGAGAGGAACATCCATACGCACCAAGAACGGTCGACGCTCTTTACGCATGATTTTAATGACCTTTTCGAGTTCGTTAAAACAGGTTTCGAAATCTGTTCCATCGAGATCGCGCGTCTCAATACCGGTAAAACCTTTTGCATACTCCACTGCATTGCTGTGGTGCACTTCTGCACGGTTCGCACTGATGTCCCAGCCATTGTCTTGCACGAACATGAGCAATGGAAACTGTTTTAGTGCAGCCATGTGGAGGGCCTCGGAAATTTCACCTTCCGTCATGGCACTATCGCCTATGCTGCAAACGGCAATGGCGCCCAATTCTTCTGCTGAGGCAATGCCTTGTTGTTCTCGGTATTGTATGCCCATAGCGACACCTGCAGTGGGAATGGCTTGCATTCCTGTTGCCGAACTTTGGTGTGGGATTTTAGGCTTATCGGCGTCGTTCAAACTGGGATGGCTGTAGTACGTCCGTCCCCCTGAAAACGGGTCGTCAATTTTTGCCAATAGCTGAAGCATGAGATCTTTAGGCGTCATGCCAATGCCCAAAAGAATGCTATCATCACGGTAATAGGGAGCCACGAAATCCTTGGCTTCGAGCTGGAGTGCAAGGGCCAATTGCGCGGCTTCATGACCGCGACTGGTCGCGTGCACATACTTTGACGTGGTCTCTTTTTCGCGCTCATAGAGCTCGGCCATGAGCTTGGCCGTGGCCATTAGTTTGAACGCTTTTTCAAAAGGAACGGTGGTCTTCTTGGGCATGTTTCTGTTTTTGGGCTCCTCAAAGTTAGGCTATGGGCCTCACTTTACAGGCACTTAAAATATTCAAAGGGCTCCAAGCAACTTTCGCATTTGTACAAACTCTTACATGCGGTGGAGCCATGAGCACTTACTAAAACGGTTTTGGCACTCTTGCATCGCGGACATTTTACCATTGGTGTGGATGCGAAGAGGGTGCGCTTATCTGCCGATCCTTTGATAGGTGGGGCAATGCCGTATTCCTCCATTTTTTTCATCCCTTCCTCCGTAATCCAGTCTGTGGTCCAAGCCGGCTTGATTTGCTCCTCTATGAAAAATGGAAGTTGCTTGGCGTACATGGATTCACTGATGTCCTGTGCCATGCGATCCATAGCAGGACACCCCACATAGGTTGGGCTAATGGTGATTTGATACACGTGAAGACCATGATTGGCCGGTGCATCGGGGTGCAGCTGGTGAAAGTCGCTTAGGGCTTTCTCCCGCTTTGGATGGTTTTCGGGGGCCAATTGGACCCCACGTAAAATCCCCATGTCATGCAAGCTCAATACGGGTATTTCCGGATCCTTGACCCTGCCTAAATACTCGAATATTGCCTGGCTCTGATCCATCTTAACCGCCGAAGAACGTGCGTAGAATGTCCTGTCCGTTCGCGAAAATCAAGAGCGCTAACAACAAGAAGAACCCGATCATCTGAGCGTATTCCAAAACTTTAATGGAAGGCTTTCTTCCCGTGACCATTTCAACCAGCGTGAAGACCACGTGGCCGCCATCCAACGCCGGGATAGGCAAGATGTTCAAGAAGCCTAGCATGATGCTTAAGAACGCCGTGAATTCCCAGAATCCGCGCCAATTCCAGCTGCTATCATATTGTTGTAAAATCATCAAGAAACCACCTACTTCTTTGTAGGCTTTGGTTTCGAAGTTGAAGATGAGTTTGAACTGGCGAATGTAGCCGCTCAACTTGTTGCCAACTTCCTCAAATCCACCTCCCAATGCTTGTGCAAAGGTGTATGGTTTGTTTTTGATTTCGTAGTATTTGAAAACCTCTCCGGTGTTGTACACGCCAATCTTACCGTCTTCAGGAACCGTTAATTGTAAGGTGTCGGCTTTCCCATTGCGGAAATAAGTCAGTGCTACCTCTTCACCGGCTAGATCTGGAATAGCATTTACGTATTCGTCAAAGAAAATCAACATTTGGCCATTCAAAGCGACCAAACTATCACCGGGTTCCATCCCTGCAGCCTTACCTACAGATTCTTCAGTAAATCCGCCAACGACATATGGCATGCGCGGGCGAATGATTCCCATTAAGCTTTTGTTAGCAACGATATCGGTTAATGCCGCTGTCGTGATTGGAACCCTTACTTCTTCGCCGTTGCGATCCACGACGATGTCTTCACCTTCAGAAAGGAGAATTTCCATTGCCGTTTCGCTGTAGCTTTCAGGAATGAAGTCGCCGATTCGAAGAATTTTATCGCCGTCTGCAAGCCCCATTTCCTTCCCAGTCTCGTTGGTCCAAATGCCGTGCACAAGACTTTCATTTGGCAAATAATCCTTGCCATAGGACATGAGAAGGAATACATAAATGAAATAGGCGGTCAAGAAATTCATGATAACCCCGCCGGTCAAAATAATCAGACGTTGCCATGCTGGTTTAGCCCGGAACTCCCATTCCTCTGGCTCTTCGCTGAGGTTTTCAGTATCCATGCTCTCATCCACCATACCTTCAATTTTCACATATCCTCCCAGTGGAATCCAACCGATGCCCCATTCCGTTTCTCCAATTTTCTTCTTGATGAGTGAAAACTTATAATCGAAGAAGAGGTAAAACTTGGAAACACGCACATCGAACCATCGTGCAGGTAGGTAATGTCCAAACTCGTGCAAAACGATAAGGATGGAAAGGCCAAGTAGGAATTGGGCGATTTGAATAAGCATAGCTATGTGGTAAATGTGGGGTCAAAAGTAACACTCCTTGGGCAGAAGGAGTGCACTTCTTTAGCCGTTAGCACGTCAAAAGGTTGTTAATCTTTAATCACGCCAAGTTCTTTGCCCACCTTCGTAAAAGCCGCAATGGCTTTATCAAGATGTGCCTGTGTATGGGCCGCACTAAGTTGGACTCGAATACGCGCTTGTCCATTCGGAACAACAGGGTAGAAGAATCCAATCACATAGATGCCCTCTTTAAGTAGTCGATCTGCAAATTCCTGACTCAAAGCCGCGTCGTACAACATGATGGGAACAATAGCACTTTCACCGTCTTTGAAATCAAAGCCTGCTTCCGCTACGCCTTTTTTGAAGTAGTTCACGTTCCACTCTAGCTGGTCGCGCAATTCAGTAGTCTCGCTTAATAGGTTGAAAACCTCAATCGAAGCGCCAACGATGGCCGGTGCAAGAGAGTTGGAGAACAAATAAGGGCGCGATTTCTGGCGTAACATTTCAATGATCTCCTTACGACCGGTTGTGAAACCACCCATTGCGCCACCAAGGGCTTTGCCAAGGGTGCCGGTTATGATGTCGACACGTCCTAGTACATTTTTGAGTTCGATGGTTCCGCGGCCGGTCTTGCCGATGAAGCCCGTAGCATGACATTCGTCCACCATCACAAGGGCGTCGTATTGATCCGCGAGGTCACAAATCTTGTCCAATTGGGCCACATATCCGTCCATCGAGAATACACCGTCGGTAACGATGATTTTGAAGCGCGCGCCTTCGGCTGCTTTAAGTTGCGTTTCGAGATCCGCCATGTCGTTGTTGGCATAACGGAATCGTTGGGCCTTACACAATCGGACCCCATCAATAATAGAGGCGTGGTTTAGGCTGTCTGAAATGATCGCGTCTTCAGCGGTCAGAAGGGGTTCAAAGACCCCACCGTTGGCATCAAAAGCTGCAGCATACAAAATAGTGTCCTCCGTATGCAGGAATTCCGCAATCTTCGCTTCCAATTCTTTGTGAATGTCTTGCGTACCACAGATGAAACGCACGGAAGACATCCCGAAACCATGCGTATCTAGGGTCTTGTGTGCTGCTTCCAATACACGGGGATGAGAACTCAAGCCCAAGTAATTGTTCGCGCAAAAATTCAAAACTTCTTCCCCTTCGGTGGTTTTGATTACCGCATCTTGAGCTGTGGTGATGATTCGCTCTCTTTTGAACAATCCAGCTTCGTCGATTTCTTGGAGTTGTGCGCTGAGGTGGTCTTTTAGTTTTCCGTACATGTTATAGGTTCGATTAATAAGGTTAGTCCATATAAGGTTGTTGCTTGGCCCACTCAATGCTTTCCTTCAAGCATTGAATGCCGCGGTCTGCGGCACAAAAGTCTTGCTCGATGTAGTAGTGCTGGAGGCCTGAGGTTTCAGCCGCTGCAAAAATCTCCTCCCAAGGAATGACGCCTTGACCTACGGGGATTTGCGTAGCGGTATCCGCAGCAAAGTCTTTTACGTGCCACAAGGGGAATCTGCCGGGGTAGTTGTTAATCCATTCTACTGGATTCTCTCCAGCAAAGGCTACCCAGTGCACATCCATTTCAAAAACCACATTCGTGCCTTCGAGTTCACTCAATAGGTATTCGTAAGCTTTTGGCGAAGCGGGATCTTCGGGATGCAAGGGTTGAAATTCAAAATCATGATTGTGCCATGCTGCGACCATACCGCGTTCTTTTGCGGCGGCCCCGAGAAGCTTGAGGTAGTTTACGAGGTGGCCGTAGCCTTCGGCATTGCGCCATGCCTCACTCATCCATGGAACGATTACCCAATGTTGATTGAGGGCTTCTGCAGCATCCAGGAAATCCTTAATGCTGCTGGTGTCGATTGGACCCACTACATCGGTTTCTAATTCCGCGGGCATGTAATGGCCAGAGGGACATCCTAAATCTGCCTCGAAAACTGCTTTCTCGAAGTCTACAACGGGCATGCCAAGAAAAGTTCCATTTGCGAAGCCAAAGCTTTCCAACTTATTGTAGCCCAACGCCTTGGTTTCCTTTAAAGAAGCCGCAATGGCTTCCGGGCTCGTCAATGCTTCACGAATGGTGTACAGTTGGTATCCTTTATCGTAGGGATTTGCGGACACGGCCGTTTGTTCTTGTTCCATGGGTTGTTCTACTGGGGTTTGGCACGCAAAAAGTACGCTTAGCGACAACGTGCCAAAGAGGAGTGAGTATTTCATTACGACGAAATTTAGTCAAGAGAGGCTGAAATTAGGGGAAAACCACCAAATTTGTGGCCATGCGTATCGACAAATTCTTATGGTGTGTCCGATTATTCAAGACCCGTTCACTTTCCGGTGAGCAGGTCAGGGGCAACCGCGTAGAAATCGATGATGCTCCAGTCAAAGCCTCTCGGGAGGTAAAGCCCGGCGATGTGATCCGAATAAAGCGCCATGGTTTTGATCAAGAATTTAAAGTCCTCGCACTGCCAAAATCTAGAGTTGGGGCGAAGCTGGTTGAAGAGTATGTCAAAGACATTACTCCTCAAGTAGAGATTGATAAAGAGGCGTTCTTAAAGCTCGCGCGAAACATGACGCGTCAAAAAGGGTTGGGTAGACCCACGAAAAAGGACCGTCGTGATATGGATGAATTCTTGGATTAATTCACTGTAGTCTTCAACAAAAACCTTTCTCAAACGTAGTATATAACTGCAATAGACGCATTCTGTCCTGCATTTGTCCGGGATACATGTTTGCTTGTTGCATGTGAAGTATGCACTTTTGAGTGTCCTAAGTACACTTATTTAAAAACACATCAAACACAATCATGAGAAAAATCACTTCGAAAGGATTATTCTTGACCATCGCCCTAGGTCTAGCTTCGTTCGCGCAAGCGCAGTACAAGGGTGTCGTTGTGGATGCAGCTGATAATTCCCCACTGCCCGGTGCAGTAGTCAAATCAGGATCGCAGACAGCAATGACCGATATGGATGGCCGTTGGACCTTAGACGTCCCGTCAGGAAGCACCGTCACCGCATCATTCGTTGGTTACGTAAATAAAAGGGTTGCCTTAGGTGACCAAAAACAAGTTACCATTGCTTTGAGCTATGATAAAGCTGCTTCTACGTTAGATGAAGTGGTGGTAGTTGGTTACGGTACCCAAAAGAAGTCAAATGTTACCGGTGCCATTTCGAGTGTAAAGGCTGAAGACTTAGAAGACTTACAATTGCCACGTCTGGAAACGGCGCTGCAAGGACGTACTTCGGGTGTTCAAGTATTGCAAAACTCTGGTCAACCTGGAGCTGCCTCTGTAGTACGTATTCGTGGTACCGCATCTATTAACGGATCGAATCCGCTATACGTAGTAGATGGTGTTGTTATTGGTGGGGGTATCGACTACTTGAACCCTGGTGATATTGAGACCATCGAAGTTTTGAAAGATGCTGCTTCTGCGGCAATCTACGGTGCTCGAGGTGCAAACGGTGTTATTATTGTGACCACCAAGAACGGTGCACGTGCCAAAGGCATGGAAGTAACCGTTAGCAGCTATACCGGTGTACAGAATGCATGGAAGCAACTTCCAGTATTAAATGCTCGTGAGTACGCTACCATTCAAAATGAGATGGCGGTTGCTGCAGGTCAGTCATTGCCTTATCCTGATGCGGCAAGCTTCGGTGAAGGAACCAATTGGCAAGACCACGTCTTCAATCAGAACGCAGTAATGCGCAATACAGATTTCAGCATCTCGGGAGCATCAGATAAAGGATCTTACTTCTCTTCTGTGAGTTACTTCGAGCAAGACGGTATTGTTGCAGAAGGCAAATCAAACTTCTCAAGACTTTCAGCGCGTTTAAATACAAACACCAAAGTGAATGATCGCTTCACCGTTGGTTGGAACGCTGCATACACACACAATGAAAGCCAGTCGGTTGCAGAGAACACAGAGTTTGGTTCTCCGCTTGGGCGCGCATTGAACATGGATCCAATTACTCCATTGTACGAAACGGATCCAACGGCACTTTCTCAAACGCCTTATACTTCAGGTGGCGTATTGCGTAACAACTTGGTTCGTGATGCAGGTGGTATTTATGGCATCTCTAGCCGTGTGACTTCTGAAATTGTTAACCCGGTTGCTGCTTACTTGATTGAAAACAACTACGGTTGGTCTGATAAGATTGTAAACAACACTTTTGCTGAGTTTGAAATTGCCGAAGGCTTGAAGGCTCGCACGAGTATGGGTATCGACCTCGCATTCTACGGTGGAAACGGTTTCCGTCCTTCTCATTACTTGAATGCAACCAACCAATTGGACACCAACCTTGTTTACAGCAACTTCAACCGTGCATTTACATGGATTTGGGATCAAACGTTGACCTACACCAAAGATTTTGGTGATCACCACTTCGATGGACTCGTTGGGCACAGTGCTCAGGAAGTGAACGGCCGTTACATTGGCGGTAGCAAGCGCGATGTACCCGTGAACACATACGACGGTGCAACAATTGATTATGCACGTAACGTTGAATCACAACAAGTTTATGGTGGATACTGGGAGCGTTATGCAATCGAATCGTACTTCGGACGTGCGAACTACGACTACCAAGGCAAGTATGTTGCTACAGCGATTCTTCGTGCGGATGCATCTTCAAACTTCGGTTCAAACTACCGTTGGGGGTACTTCCCATCGGTGAGTGCGGGTTGGAACATTCACAAAGAAAACTTCTGGGTATACGATAACATCAACACGTTGAAGTTGAAGGCAGGTTACGGTTTGAACGGTAACGATGCGGCAGGTTCATTGGAATATGCTTCGACCATTGTAGGTGGCCGTTCGTACACGTTTGGATCTAACGAAGTTTTGGTGAACGGTACAGCGCCAGCACAAGTGGCCAACCCAGATTTGCGTTGGGAAAGCGTTAGCCAGTTCAACATTGGTACAGAAATCCGCGCATTTGATTGGTTGACAGCGAATGTGGACTTCTTTAACCGTGTAACAAATGATATGAAAACGCGTCCACCACTGCCAGATTACATCGGTAATGACGCGCCTACAGCAAACATTGGTTCTATGTTGAACCGTGGTATTGATATTGAATTAGGATACGACAAAACATTCTCTCCAGACTTCCGCTTCTCAGCGAGTGCCAACGTAAGTTTCTTGAGAAATGAAGTGGTATTGTTAGGTAACGAGAGTGGGTACTTGCCAGGTCAACAATGGGGGCCTCAGGGACTTGAAATCACACGTATTACAGAAGGTTTGCCAATCGGTTACTTCTATGGATACCAAACGGATGGTATTTTCCAAAGCATGGATGATGTGTATGCACACACGGGTGGTGATGGTGATACTTTACAGCCTGGAGCGGTTCCTGGAGATTTCAAATTTGTTGATGTCAATGGTGACGGTGAAATCACTGCGGATGATAGAACATTCATTGGTAATCCTACACCAGACATGACGGCGGGTATTACCCTTACAATGGATTACAAGAACTGGGATTTGAACATCTTTGGACAAGGAGTTTGGGGGAACCAAATCTACAATGCAACGCGCCGTTACGATTTGCCTACAGCAAACATGACGGGTGCAGCACTAGACCGTTGGACGGGTCCGGGTACATCGAATGACTACCCGCGTTTAACGTTCCAAGACGACAATGCAAACTTCGCTCGTAGTTCAGACTTCTACGTTGAAGACGGTAGCTTCTTCCGCATCAAAAACCTTCAGATTGGTTACAACCTAACAGGTGCTGCGGCGGATAAAATGATGTTGCGTAAAATGCGTATTTACTATGCAGGTACAAACTTGTTGACGTTCACCAAGTACTCTGGTTTCGATCCAGAGATTGGTGCAGGTTTCGGTGTGGATCGCGGTATTTACCCTCAAGCGCGCGTACACAGTATAGGATTGAATATCACTTTCAAATAATCGGAAAGGATGAAGAATACAATGAAAACAACAGTTAAATCTCTAATCGCTATTGCGGCAGCTGCAGTAGTGAGTGTTGGATGTTCTAAGGACTTCTTGAACACAAAACCTGTGGGACGAGATTTGGAAATCAACTATTACCAAACTGAAGCGCAAGCATTCGAGGCACTCGTAAGTGTTTATGATGTGTTGCAATGGAACGACCAATATGGTTTTTCTATGTACCGCTTCCTGATGAATGTTGCTTCTGATGATACCTACGCAGGAGGTTCAGATGCTTCTGATCAGCCTTCATGGGTTGCCACAGACAACTTCTCTTGGACTCCAACATTGGGGCCACAAGCAGGTTTCTGGCGCAAGAACTACAAAGGCATTTACAGAGCAAACCTCTTCTTAGAAAAGATTGATGCAATTGACGATGCTTCAACCGCGTTCAAAACGAGAACGAAAGCAGAGGTTCACTTCTTACGTGCCAAATTCTACTTCGATTTGATCCGTTCTTTTGGAAACATTCCATTGATTACAAATACGTTGGATCCATCAGAATACTACACCATCACGCAAGTAGGCCCTGAGGTAGTTTATCCATTCATCGTAGCTGAGTTGGAAGCAGCCATCCCAGATTTGCCATTGACTGTTCCAGGTTCAGAGCTAGGCCGAGTAACGAAGGGTGCTGCACAAGCCTTGTTGGCGCGTGTATACCTAATGATGGACGATGATGATAACATGGATGAGGTTGCAACACTATGTCAAGACGTGATCAACTCAGGCGTGTACTCATTGTTGCCTAACTACGGCGACATCTTCACCAAGACTGGCGAATGGAGCTCTGAAAGTGTATTTGAAATCACGTATTCTGAGAATTCTACCAGCGATTGGGGCCGATTCGGTTCTGGTCACAGCGAAGGAAACGTAGGTGTCCAATTCTGTGGAATGCGTGACTACAATGGTCCAGATTACTCTCCAGGATGGGGCTTCTGTCCAATTACAGAAGATCTAGAATCGTTCATGGATGGCGACCCACGTTACCAGTATACCATCATCGATGCAGATAACATCGCCGGTGCTGAATATACACCAGGGTACCAGAATACAGGTTTCTTCATGAAGAAATACGCTCCGTTGGCGAGCCAATTCCCATCGGATGGTGAGCCTGCACTGAACTGGGGGAATAACGTACGTGAGATTCGCTACGCTGACGTGCTTCTTATGGCAGCAGAAGGTCTCGTGCGCAGCGGGGGGTCTGAAGCTCAAGCGCGCAGCTACCTCAACCAAGTTCGTGCTCGTGTAGGTATTCAAGGATTGGGTTCTTCAGGTACTCAGTTGTTGGAGGATATTTACAAGGAGCGTAGAATGGAATTGGCCACTGAAGGTCACCGTTACTTCGACTTGGTTAGAACAGGAAAGGCAGCAAATGTGTTGACTGGATGGCAAAGCCACAACCAATACTTGCCAATTCCTCAAAACGAAATTGATGCCTCACAAGGCGCTTTAACTCAAAATACCGGTTACTAATGAAAGCATTCAAACTATTTTCAGTTCTGGCTGCAACCGCTGCACTCGTAGCATGTGAGCCAACAGTACCAGGAAAAACGGAATTGGGCGCTCTGCCAACAGCAGATTACTCAATGACGTACATCGATTCAAACACCATCGAGCTCACCACTCAAAGCGGTGGAGATCCATTCCTCTACCAGTGGGAAGTGGACGGTGTAGGCACCTACGAAGGTGAGGTGGCACAGGTGTTCATCCCTAAAATGGGGGTTTACGACATCAAGCACACAGTAGTAAACCAAGGTGGTCACGCGACTGCTGAAGGTCAAGTTGAAATTTTCAAGGATGCAGACTTCGTTTGTGCGGGTGCTGCTGAATTCATGACCGATTGTACCGACCGTACATGGAAGCTCGCTCCACAAGCGGGTTCATTGTGGGTGGGTCCACCAGATGCATCAACGACTTGGTGGGCTATCGGCAATACAGCGGCTACTGACCGTCCATGTGCATACGACGACGAATGGACGTTCAACTCTGATGGCGA
>Ga0181605_10004185_pt1 | contig 11557 bp, 9 predicted proteins | sample 041ome_11_FD_148676 | JGI IMG/M metagenome (GOLD analysis project Ga0181605, IMG submission 148676) | Coastal salt marsh microbial communities from the Groves Creek Marsh, Skidaway Island, Georgia - 041411US metaG (spades assembly) | ecosystem: Environmental > Aquatic > Marine > Intertidal zone...
AAGCCGTCCAATTCGACGTCCAATCGGGTGCCGTCTTCAACGAGCACGAAATCAGCCATGGCCTCGAAAGCGGTGTGTTGAAGCAAGCGTTCTCCGTTGACATCGTGATATTCGAAGAAGAACACGGTGAGTTCGCCATCAATGTTCAACGAACTGTTCTCCGCGCCGTCCTCTGTGACATTCAGGCTGCCCGTCGCTTCGAGCAGCAAGCGCTCACCGACGATGCCGTTCACCAACGAACGGTTGAGAAGGGCTTGGGAGACATCGGCGTGGACCACCGTTTCCATCTCCCCGTCGACCACCGTGGTTTGAAGAGAGCCGAAACCGCGAGCATCGAACACCTGATGCGTCAGGATTCCTGCAACGAGCGTTTCGTTCTTCCAGACTTGCGTGAGGACCAAATCGAGGTCCGTTTCACCCTCTCCTGTGGTCTCGAGAGTTTGGAACGTGCCGTTGCCCAGTTCCCAAGAAGAGAGCACTTCGCCAACGCGTTGCTGCCAGCCCTGCCCGGTAAAACCCAAAGCAAAACGTTGCGGACCTGAGCCGTTGTCGTAGACTTGTTCAAGCGACCATGAACTCGTGAGCATCACTTCGTGATCATCCATCGGTTGGTTCCAAACCCCCACCGTCAATTCACGGCTGTGGATGACATCAACCGGACTTCCGTCCCGAGAGGTGACGTGCGCATCCAGAACGATGCGATCGCCCCAAACCAACGAGGTGTTGAAGGTCGCAAGTGCGGTTCGCATCCCGTCATCGCTATCCCATTCAAGCACGTAGGAAGTGGGAAGCAGCGTATCGTTTCGGCGGTGTTCCATGGACAGGTTGACCTGGTAAGAAGCGTTGTCTGCAAACGAGAGCAAGTAAGCGTGCGCCATCCCGTCTCCACTGGCTTCCAACCAGTGAACACGAATCTCAAGGCTAATCTCCGTGGCTTCTTCGGCATGAACGGGAAGCGTCGAGAAGAGCAAAACTGCACACAGGGCTACCGTGAGCAACGGTCGGACGGTTTTCATGGTGAGAATCCTGAGGCGGTCCCCTTCAAGACTTTGGGGAGATTGCGCCCCTCAGAGGTCCAAAACATAGCCAAACATCAGCGGCAAAACGATGCTGGCGTCGCTTTGGATGTTGAAGCGAGGCGTTGCTGCACTGAGTTTGCCCCACGTGATTTTTTCGTTCGGTGGTGCCCCTGAATATCCGCCGTAGGAGGCGGTTGCGTCGGTGATTTGAGCAAACCAAGCCCACAGCGGGACATCGGTTTCACCAAGGTCTTGGTGCAACAAAGGGACAACGCAGATTGGGAAGTCGCCGGCGATTCCTCCACCTGCTTGAAGGAAGGCCAACGGATGAGCGGTTGAGCGGTAGAACATCATCAGTTCGGTCATGTAGTGAACGCCGCCCAAAACCGCACTCGGGTTGACCACGCCCTCCGAACAACGAGCTGCAAAGATGTTGCCGAGGGTTGAATCCTCCCATCCAGGGACGAAGAGGGGCAGGTCAACCTCTGCCGCTGCAAGCAACCAGGAGTTCTTTGGGTCGGCTTGGTAGGCGTCTTCAAGCGCGCCCGTAGCGAGCAGACGGTAGAGGTAACGATGGGGCAGGTGCGATGCATCGTCATCTGAAGCCTCTTTCCAAAGACGAAGAACCTCGTGTTCGATCGCTCGTATGGCTTCCTCCTCTGGGATGCACGTGTCGGTGACGCGATTGAGATGTCGAGCCAGCAAATCTTCCTCATCGCTTGGAGCGAGATCTTCGTAATGCGGCACCCGGACATAATGGTCGTGAGCCACCAGATTGAAAACGTCCTCTTCGAGGTTGGCGCCCGTGCATGAGATGGCTGCAACGTGGCCTGAGCGAATCATTTCGGCGAGGCTACGACCGATTTCAGCGGTGCTCATGGCGCCCGCCAAGGTGAGGAAGATTTTTGCCTCGGATTGCAGCATGTTCACCAACGATTCGCTGGCACGCTGGACGGTTCCGGCGTTGAAGTGGCGGTAGTGTTCGTTGACGAAGTCACGAACACCCATATGATCACGCCTCAGTCAAGAATCGGTTTACGCGGTCTCGGCGTACCAAATGCAATTCCGAAGCACCTTCCATCAACGCATGATGGATGAAGTCTGCAATCTGCCCAGGGTCGGTGTCACCGCAGGTGAAGCAGTCCAAGGCAAGCATGCCTCGGTCAGCATAGTGGTGAGCCGTAATGTGGCTTTCATCGATGAGCACCACGGCTGCGAACCCGGGAGGAGAGGTTGATCCGTCAAAAGCGACGACGCGAGAGTGAACTTCCGTCGCAGGACTTTGGGCGACGGCTTCCCTCATAACGGAAAGCACCCAATCCGGAGCATTTTCATCTTCAAAAAAGGCACCCGTGTAGTCTACGAAGACATGGGCACCTCGAATTCGGTGTGCAGCCATGGTATCACCCTGCGCTCCGCCGGACACTTTCGTTTAAGAACGTGCCGAAAGTGTTACTCCCTTTGCTTCTGAAAAAAAGGTGGACGGCGCTTCATCCGAGCTTGTTTTTTCCCGATGAAGCCAGCGGCCCTCCCGCCGAGCCAAAAGGTGGCAAGCAAGCATTTTCGTCGCCAAACACGCAGCGGTGAATTGGGTTAATGGCGTTCCCTCTTGTGCAACAATTTCGTTGACATCGGCGCTGATGACCGTTGCGTTGGGGTTAGCAAACAAGGTCTCAATGGTCTCGACAGCTTGCCAATAGGACAACCCTCCGGGGACAGGAGTTCCGGTTGCAGGAACGAGCGCTCCATCCAATCCGTCGATGTCCAAAGTCAAGTGAACAGGACCCTGAATCGCTGCGAGCGCGTGAAGCCAGCCTTGCCATGCATTGCCACCGGTGTGGGGGTGTTGGGTGTCTTTAGCGAAAAACGTCGTGATGCGATCGTCTTCCTCTATACGGATCGATTCCTCGAGCGAGTAGGCCCGTATTCCTGCTTGAAGCAGGCGACCGACGCCGACATCCAAACTTCGCGAGGCGGCGCATGCGTGTGAAAACACCTCACCGTCAAGTTCAGATCTCAAGTCGGCATGGGCGTCGAGTTGCACGACGGTCAACCGCGACAAGTCACCGTCGACCAAAGGATGCATCCGAGCGGCACGCACGAGCGCTGGGAGAATCCCATGCTCGCCACCCAAAGCAAGTGGAAAGACCGACCCGTCATAGAAAGGTTGCACATGGTCGACCATCTCGTCCAGTTGGCCGTGAAGCGTCGGTGCCGAACCCTCCCAAACGGGCAGGGTTTTGAAACGGCATCCGTCGGGCAGATCTGCACCGAGCGTTGCATCAAACAATTCCACCTGGCCGCTGGCTTCCACGCAAGCAGCAGGACCGTCAACCGCACCGGTTCCGTACGAAGTCGTAAGCTCATAGGCCAGCGGTATCACGACGACGTCAGGTTTGCCTTCGCCTTGGGGCAGACCGAGGAACTGGCCCTCCTCAAAATCCGCTGACATGGGCGAGTGGTGCGGCAAACCCTTCATCATCCTGCCGATGGACAACAAAGCCCGAAAGCAGGGCTCAATGCACCGATTCCATGAAATTCGGTGGAACACTTAATATGGGTTGGCGACCAATATACATTAGCAAGAGCGGCGAGTATATCGGCCGACTCACTGGGGAAATCAGCATGGGAATGACGCTCGCAGAACTCACACGTGCAATTCAACAGCACATTGACGAAAACATGGACGCAGAGGTTGCGCAGGGCATGGCAGAACACGCTTTGGGGTTCTTTGGCTTCTACAATCGCATCATTGACAATGCGCTTGAACCGACCGACCGTAACTTGTTTTACATGTTCCAAGATTACGATTTGCTCACGACCGAATCCGAAGAAACCACGTTGTGGGACGGACGGGAATGGCGCATTCACTATTGGAAGTTCAAACCGGACCTGCGAGACCGTGTGGAAGCCTACATGCAACGCAGCCTCCAGGAAGAGGATGCTGACCCCTTCGCAGACATTTACGCTGGAGACGGAGCAAGCATCTGGACAAGAGAGGGCGAAAAGGTCGCGAACCCCAACGCGTTCACCTCCGACTGGTGAAGCCCGTTGGATGCAAGCGTTTTTCATTGGCGTGAACGACGGGAAACCATGCGAGTGGCCATCGGTTTGGTTGTTTGCATGGTGCTCGCCAGTATTCCAACGACGGCTGCCCAACTCATTGGGGACGACAACGCTGCTTGGCCTGGCGACCCTGTTGATAGCCACGTTCATCTGACTTGGGCCGCACTGACGCTCGACGTGAACGACTGGGCCAGCGAGCATCCAGACATCGTTGACCTCACCACCGCCGGGACCTCTGAGCTCGGCAAAACACTCTGGGTTGTGCGCCTCTCCGATTGGTCAATGGAGACCAAGCCGAACGGCTCGGCCAAAGAAATCGTGTACATTGACGGCGGGCACCACGGCAACGAATACCTCGGCACCGCCTTGGCCTACTTAACAGCAAAATGGTACATCAACGCCTGGAGCGAAGGGAACGAGGAAGCGGTTCAAGTGCTTCAGAGCACCGAACTTCACATCCTCATCATGCTCAACCCCGACGGGAACGATATCGATACCCGCTGGAACATCAATCAGGTCGACCTCAATCGAAATTACGACCACTACTGGAACACCTGCCCCACCACCCAACCCGGCTCGAGCGCTTTCAGCGAATCGGAAACCGCCTCCAACTCGGCCTACATGAACGAGTTCGTGGTCGACGCCGACCTGTATGTGACCATGCACACCGGGGTGTGGATCATGCTCTACCCCTGGGGGAAATGGCCGGATCAACCGCCCGACTGGGAATTGTTCTGGGGCATTCGGGACGAAGTTCACGCCACCGTCTCCGACATTCCGATTCAAAACGCGAACCAAGGCCTCTATCCGAACTGCGGCACCAGCCGGGACTACGGCTACGGCGTCATGGGATTCCCAACCTTCACCTTCGAGACGGACGACGAACAATTTGTCCCGGGAAGCTTTGAGAACCTCAACGAACGCTTGGGCGAAGAAATGGACGTCATGCGATACCTCATCAACAAGGTCTGGTATTGGCGAGCCCGCCTTGACGTCCAATCCCTTGAAATCAGCCAAGATTCGGTTGAACTCACCGTCTTCAACCACGGCATGGCCTCCACCTCGAACGCCAGTTTGGAATACCTCAACGGAGAAGGGGATGTGGTTTGGGCATCGCCTCTGTTCGGCGTCAATGCGACCAACAGCAGCACTGTTCAATTCGTTGCAAAGTCGTCAACGTTCGTGGACGGAGGTTCGTGGAATTTGAACTACCAAAAGCGAGTCATCACCGCTTCGGTTTGGGTCAACGAAAGCGTCGACATCAAGCCCCTCTACGTCGACGATGACGGAGGCGATCGCTTTCTCATCGGGTTCGGCGTGTTCAACCCCATGAGCACCCTTCTGGCCATGGTCGGGGTGAGCGCTTGGATGCAGCGCAGAACCGGCATCCATGTCGACGAAGAAGAAGCTGTTGTGTGACCCTTCATCTGAACCTCATGCGATGAACGAGAGTGCCTGCACCGTGGGTTGATTCCTGACGGAAGCGAAAGGAACACCCCCAAGGGTTGAAGTGGGGGAAATCATTGGTCCTCAACGGTGAACCCATGCAAGTGACCATCAGTTCAGGAAACAACATCAACGGAACGCTCGTTCTTCCGTTGTTCGAAGGCGAAGAAGCACTCCCGGAATCCGTTGAAGGCATTCCGAGTTCGCTCAAGAGCCAAATCAACGTCGTCCTCGGCGACGGCGACTTCAAAGCAAAAGCCAACGCAACGATGACCTTGATGGGAACCGATGGCGGCAAAGCCATCCTCATCGGCTTGGGCAAGCAAGCCAAAGCCGATGCACACACCTACAGAGAAGGTGGCGCCACCGTGGTGGCCTCGTTGAAGAAAGTCCACGGCAATGAATTGACCGTGGTCTTCCACGACGCCGACGTGGAGAACATGGCAGCCTTTGCCGAGGGCATGATGCTGCGAAACTACAGTTACGACGACTACAAACAAGTTGATGAGGACGACGAAAAGCCACCTCTGGCCGCTCGAATCAACTGCAGCGAAGCCAACGCCAACGCGTTGTCGAAGGCCGTTGAGCGAGCAGCCGCTATCGCAAGCGGCGTACACCTTTCCCGCGACCTCGGCAATTGCCCCCCCAACGACATGTACCCGATGGCGTTCGCCCTCAAGGCTGAGGAGTGGGCCAAGGCCTACGACAACGTCAAGGTGGAAATCATCGATTACGAATCCGCAAAACGCCAAGGTATGGGCGGATTGGTCGCCGTCGGCATGGGCTCGGCCCGAAAACCCTGCATGGTCATCTTCACGCTGAACGGCGACCAAAAAGGCCGTTACCCCGTGCTCGTCGGCAAAGGCATCACCTTTGATACCGGGGGCATTTCCCTCAAACCCGGAGCCAACATGGACGAAATGAAGTACGACATGGGTGGTTCAGCCACCGTCTTCGGCACCATGGAAGCCCTCGCAGCCAGCGGCTACGGTGGAAAAGTGGTCGGCATCACCTGCATGGCAGAAAACATGCCCTCCTCGAACGCTCAACGACCCGGCGACGTCATCACGACCCTCTCGGGCAAGACCATCGAGGTGCTCAACACCGACGCAGAAGGGCGCCTCGTCCTCTCCGACGGTTTGTGGAAGGCCGGAACCGACTTTGACCCCGAGTACATCATCGACTTTGCGACCCTAACGGGCGCGTGCGTGGTTGCGCTCGGCCACGAAGCCACCGGCCTATGGTCCAACGACGACGACTTCCGTACCCGCATTCACGAGGCCGGAAACGACGTTGGTGAACTCGCATGGCCCATGCCGCTTCTGCCCGCCTTTGAGAAGGAAATGACCGATTCCAAGATCGCCGACACCCGTAATTTGGGCGCTGGACGCTGGGGGGGCGCCAACACGGCCGCTGCCTTCCTCAAGCAGTTTGTCCCCAAGCGTGGCGAGGGCGACGATGCCGAACAAATCACATGGGCTCACATGGACATCGCTGGAACCTACTGGGGCGCCAAGACCAACAAGATGGTCGGCCATGGCGCCACGGGCATCCACGTTCGAACCATGGTCCGCCTGATCACCGGCGAGTGAAGTTTCATCCTCCGGCGGGTTTGACCGCTAAGGGTTTGCTAACATCCATCAACCAGTGAGCCGAAAGGCTAGATCTCGCGTCCAATCAGCACGGCGTTTTGATTAGATTTATATGGGGTCACCCTATCGCCACTATACAACCGATGGTTAAGTAGTGGTGAATTCAATGGCCGACGATTCCTGGGAAGACGCCTTTCTCGACAAACTGGAGAACATGCTCCAAAACATGGGGATGCCCATCAATCGAGAGCAACTCAAGGGCTTCATGAATCAATTCAAAGACCAGTTTGACGCCATGGGCATCAACCCTGAAAAGATCGCCAAAGGTGAAGTCAACTTCAATTTTGATATCTCCGACATCTCAAAGATGTTCAACGCAGGAACCTCGGTCGAGGACCTCTTCAAGAATTTGGGCATGAATGTTCGCGTGGATGCTGCCCCCGTGGAACTTGACCCCTCAGCGCTGGAATCCAACGCCGACGAAACGGTCAAACTCCCGGCAGAGGACGTCTACCTCGACGGTTGGAACATGTCGGTGACGCTCGATTTTGCCCTTAAAGGCGACATTGATTCCGAGCACCTCGAAATTGAACTCATCAAGAACGGTTCGCAGATCGAAATCATGCGAAGCACCCAACCAAAGCCACTGGCTTTGGTGGAACTCCCCCACCCCTGTGATGACGTGGTGGACTGGACCCTAAACAACGGCATTCTCGACATCACCCTGAAGCTGACCCCACAGGGGAAAGCCTTGGAAGCGAACGATGACGATGAGGTCCCCGCCCCGGGGGACATCAGCATTGACTTCGGCGAAAGCGACGACGACGATGACGAAGACGACGGTGGCATCCCCATTTTTTGAAAAGGAAGTGAAACAACATGAGCAAAGTGATTGGAATTGACCTTGGAACAACGAACAGCTGCGTGGCGACCATCGAGAACGGCGAACCCGTCGTGATCCCCAACGCAGAAGGCGCCCGAACCACCCCCTCGGTGGTCGCGTTTGCAAAAGACGGCGGCGAGCGATTGATCGGCGTCACCGCCAAGCGCCAAGCGGTGACCAACTCCGACCGCACCATGATCTCTGTCAAGCGGCACATGGGGGCCCAGTGGTCCACCGACGTCGATGGAACCACCTACACCCCGCAAGAAATCTCTGCGTTCATCCTCCAGAAGTTGAAGGCCGATGCAGAAGCCTACCTGGGGCACGAAGTGAAGCAAGCGGTCATCACCTGCCCGGCCTACTTTACCGACGCACAGCGAAAAGCCACCAAAGACGCCGGCCGAATCGCTGGGCTTGAAGTGCTCCGCATCATCAACGAACCCACCGCTGCGGCATTGGCCTACGGCGTTGACAAGACCCAGGACCAAACCATCCTCGTCTACGATTTGGGTGGTGGAACCTTTGACGTCTCCGTCCTCGAAATCTACGAAGTGGACGGCCAACCCCAAATCGAAGTCAAGGCCACTGCAGGAAACAACAAATTGGGCGGCGACGACTTCGACGAGAAGATCATCGCATGGATGACGGCCGAATTCAAGAAGGACACCGGCATCGACCTGGCCAAGGACAATCAAGCCATGTCCCGACTGAAAGAAGCCGCAGAGAAAGCGAAGATTGAACTCTCCGGGACCCAACAAACGCAGATCAACCTGCCCTTCATTTCCATGGCAGACGGCCAACCCGTCCACATGGACCTCACCCTCTCTCGGGCCAAGTTTGAGGATTTGATTTCCAAACTGATCGAGAAGACGATGGTCCCGACCCGCCAGGCGATGAAAGACGCCGGCCTGAAGAAGGGCGACGTCGACAAAGTCATCCTCGTGGGTGGTTCAACCCGTGTCCCAGCGGTCCAAGACGCCGTTGAGAAAGAAGCGGGCAAGCCACCGTACAAGGGCATTAACCCCGACGAAGCCGTGGCGATGGGCGCCGCCCTCCAAGCCGGTATCATCGCCGGTGACGAAGGCGTCTCCGACATTCTCCTGCTCGACGTGACTCCCCTGACCTTGGGCATCGAAACCCTCGGCGGCGTCATGACGACCATGATCGAACGGAACACCACCATTCCGTCCCGACGCTCCGAGATTTACTCAACCGCCTCCGACAACCAACCCGCCGTTGAAATTCATGTCTTGCAGGGCGAGCGCGAGTTTGCAAAGGACAACGTCACGCTGGGCCAGTTCCAGCTCGTTGGCATCCCACCCGCACCCCGCGGCGTGCCTCAAATCGAAGTCACCTTCGATATCGACGCCAACGGCATCGTGAACGTCAGCGCCAAGGACATGGGAACCGGCAAAGAGCAATCCATCAAAATCGAATCCGCCACCTCACTCTCCGAAGACGAGATTCAAGAAAAGATCGCCGAAGCCGAGAAGTTTGCCGAAGAAGACCAACGCCGAAAGGCCAAGGTCGAGTTGAGAAACATGGCTGATCAGGTGGTCTACCAAACCCGACGCACGCTTGAGGAATCCGCCGATAAATTGGACGACAGCGATGTTGACCCCGTAAAGGCCCACTTGGACGAGTTGGAAAAGATGGTCCAAGACGACGACGGGAAACCCGTTGCCATCGAAGCCATGGACGACGCCGCCATTCAGGCCAAGGTCAAAGAAATCGAGGAAGCCATGCACGCCGTCTCCACCAAACTCTACGAAGCTGCTGCTGCCGAAATGGCGCAACAAGAGAGCGGGGAAGACGGCGCCATCAACATGGACGATGGCGTCGTTGACGCCGATTTCGAGGTCGTTGAAGACGAGGACTGAACCCGTACCTCAAGCCTGCAAAGCGCTTGGCTTATGGCAGGGATGTCGGTGGCAGGGACATGAGCGAAGTCCCCATCCTCAAGGAGACCACCCGCTCAACGGGGAGAGAAGCCCTTCGAAGCAACATCACTGCAGCGATGGCGCTGGCTGGAGCGGTCCGTACCACTCTTGGACCCTTGGGTCAGGACAAGTTGCTCATCGATGACGAAGGTCGCACGATGGTGACCAACGACGGCGTGACGGTGCTTGAATCTGCGAAGGTTGAACACCCCGTGGCCAAGATGCTCATCAACGCCTCAACCACCCAAGACCGCATCGCTCGAGACGGCACCACCAGTGCCGTTCTTCTTGCCGCTGAACTTCTTCAAAACGCATGGGAATTGGTGCTCCAAGGGGTCCATCCCTCCGCCATAGCTCGAGGCTACCGACTGGCCGAGGAAGCCTGCAGGGAACATTTTCCAAAACTCGTTGTCAACGCAACCCCTGAGAGGCAACACCAAGCCGCCGTCACCTCCCTCGCTGGAAAAATCCACACGGCAATGCAAAACCATCTCGCTGAATTGGCCCTCCAAGCCGCCCAAGCGGTCGTGGAAGAGCGACCCAATGGCATTGTGGTGGACCCCACCCGGGTCAAGATCCTCACCCAAACCGGAGGGGCAATGACCGATTCTCACCTCGTCATGGGCTTGGTTCTCGCCAAAAAACGAGCCACGGACCTCATGCCGAAACACCTCGTTTCTGGAAAAATTGCCCTCATTGACGGAGGACTTGAACGCCGAGAACTGATGAGCAGCGTCAACGTCAACCTCACGAAGGCGGGCGTCCTCGACGAGTTTCGCCAGCAAGAGAAAGCCCTGCTTCACGAGCAAGTGGACCATCTCGCCGCCATGGGCGTCACGTTGCTGGCTTGCAAAGAAGGGATTGACGATGACATGCACCGTCGTTTGAGCAATGCGGGCATCCAAGCATATCGAAGGGTGGCTCGCTCGGATTTGGACCTGCTCGCGCGAGGGACCAACGCCACCCTCAACCACGACATCAGCAGTTTGACCGAGCGGGATTTGGGCGTCTTCATCTCCAGCCGCAACGAACATTGGAACGGGGTCATGCATTGGATCGTCGAAACCGAAGAGGGCGGAGCGACCTTCATTGCGAAGGGGTCAACCAACGAAACCGTGGGTGAGGTTGAGCGGTGTTTTGCCGACGCCCTCGGGGTGGCTTGTCAATTGCTGGAGGAGCCCCACTTGTTACCCGGCGGCGGCGCAACCCAGATTGCGCTGGCACGGCACCTTCGCCGATTTGCAGAGCGATTTCCCGGGCGGGAACAATTGGCCATCGAAGCCTTTGCCGATGCGCTTGAGGTCATTCCGAGAGTGCTCGCCCAAAATGCAGGTTTGGACCCCTTGGACACCCTCCTCAAAACCGTGGCCAAACAAACCACGGCAGAAGGCGATGAGGGGCATTTCATCGGCATGAACGTGCGAACAAAAGTCCCTGCCAACATGGTTGAAGAGGGCGTTGTTGAACCCCTTCGCATCACCCGTCAAGTGCTCTCCGGGGCCACCGAGGCTGCACTCTCCGTGCTTCGCATCGATGACGTGCTCTGGGCCAAACAGGACCCAACCGTGCCCGATATGCCCGAGAACGACGACGATTCCTGAGCAAAGGGTA
>Ga0181605_10004188_pt1 | contig 11551 bp, 13 predicted proteins | sample 041ome_11_FD_148676 | JGI IMG/M metagenome (GOLD analysis project Ga0181605, IMG submission 148676) | Coastal salt marsh microbial communities from the Groves Creek Marsh, Skidaway Island, Georgia - 041411US metaG (spades assembly) | ecosystem: Environmental > Aquatic > Marine > Intertidal zone...
TGATCATAATGGGTTATAGACACCATGGGACAGAGGAATACATTTGCTCTAATGGTACTATACGTAATGTAGCAGGTATAACAAAATGGAAAGACAGATTAAAAGGCATGTGGAAAGGTCTTAAAGCTGGTAAGATAGATGCATTTTCTGATCATAGCATAGACGAATATATCAAGCACATTGAGAACTACCAAAGGGATTTAAATAAAAGGAAATTAGGGTAATGCCAAGAAAAAAGTTAGAAGATTTAGAAGTAAGCACTAAAACAGAAAGAAGTGCTAAAAAAACTATAACAGAAGCAACAGTTAAAGCACCGGATCAAGGTGTAACTAATATGAGTAAGAATAAATTTAAAAGTATAATTTATCTTGCTCAAGCAGTTGACGCTTGGAGAATATTTCCTCGTGTGTTTATTACAGTTTATATCATTTTACTTTATCAAGTAACACATTGGTTTATGGCTTTGCCAGATCCAAATATGAATCAAGCAGGCTTAGTAAGCATTGTTGTAGGTGCCGGAGCAGCATGGTTTGGACTTTATTTAGGATCCAGTAAGAAGTTCAAGGACGACTAACTCTCACTAAGTACTATATGAATTATTATAATGTACTAGGGGTTAACAAAACAGCAAGTCAGGATGAAATTAAAAAAGCTTTTAAAAAAGCAGCAATGCAACATCATCCTGACCGCGGCGGAAATGAAGAAACATTTAAACATGTAACTGAAGCTTACGAAATTTTAGGTAATGCAGAAAAACGCCAAGAATACGATAATCCTCAACCCAAAAACGACTTTCACTTTAACTCCCAACACAATCCGTTTGGCCGGCATCCATTTGGTGACATCTTTAACCAAATGCATCAACAACGCAGGCAACCACAAAATAGAGATATAAGAATCAATCTTGTTGTAGAGTTTGAAGATGCGTTCTACGGTAAGATTGTAACAGCATCGTACCAAATGGCAAACGGGAAAACAGAATTTATAAATGTACAAGTACCAGTTGGAGCAAATGACGGAGACACAGTACGTTATAAAGGACTGGGCGACAATACAGATCCTAGAGTTGGCAGAGGTGACCTTTATGTTAAGATACGTGTAAGATTACCTGCGGGCTGGCAGAGACAAGGTAACGATCTTGTTACTAAAAAGTTTGTAAATGTATTTGACATTATGCTAGGATGTGTTATACTAATAGAAACTCCAGATAAAAAGAGTTTAAATTTGAATATACCTAAAGGCACAAAATCAGGCACAACATTGGCAATGCGTGGATATGGAATGAGCGATGTTAGAACAGGTAGGAAAGGTTCGATATTAGTTCAGATCGAAGCACAGATACCAAGGATCAACGATCCAGATGTTATAGCAAAGACACTGGAATTAAAGCATTTAATAGAGGATAAAAAGAATGGTTGAACCGTCTCAAGAACTACAATTAGTATTCGATAAGGCTATTAAGGATGCAAAAAAACTAAAACACGAATATGTTACGCTAGAGCATTTACTCTATGCAATGCTTTGCGAAGAAACGTTTATAAACTTAATGACCGAATACGGTGCTGATATTGCATACATAAAATCTAATTTAGAGCATCATTTAAAAAACAACAATGACATCAAAACAGATCAAAAAAAGTTCAAGCCAAAAAAAACACACACAGTAGAGCGTTGCTTAAACAGAGCATTTACTCAAGTATTATTTAACGGACGTACACACATTGAATTGCGTGACGTACTACTATCTATGCTTAACGAAAAAAAATCAGTATGTGTATATTGGTTGAACGAAGGTAATGTAAACAAAACTAAGTTTGCTGAATTTGTTGCTGAAGAATTAGACAACGTCGAAATGGTAGATGAAGAAAACTCAGGCGATGCAAAGAAAGCACTAAAGAGTTTTACAACTAATCTAAATGAAGAAGTTAAAAAAGGAAAAGTTGATCCTATTATTGGTCGCAACGATGAACTTGAAAGTTTAGCACTTGCGCTAGGACGTAGAGCAAAGAATAATGTTCTTATGGTAGGCGATCCAGGTGTTGGTAAAACTGCTATTGCAGAAGGACTTGCATATAACATTATAAACGATCAAGTGCCGGACTTCTTAAAAGAGTTTAAAGTTTATAGTTTAGACATTGGTGCAATGTTAGCAGGATCAAAGTACAGAGGTGACTTTGAAGAACGTTTTAAACTTGTGCTTAAAGGTCTTACTAGGCAAGGTAAAACAATTATGTTCATCGACGAAGCACATATGATTAACGGTGCTGGCGCAGGTGGACAAGGCAATGCAAACGACTTAGCAAACTTATTAAAGCCAGCATTGTCAAAGGGCGATTTAAAAGTTGTTGCGTCAACTACTTGGGATGAATACAGGAAGTACTTTGAAAAGGATCGCGCTCTTATGCGTCGATTCCAAAGAGTAACAGTCGACGAGCCTACACCTGAAGTTACTAAGGATATCTTACGTGGTATTAAGAAGTACTATGAAGACTATCATAATACAGAAATTACAGAAGAAGCAATTGAGGCAGCAGTTAAACTCAGTGTAAAATATCAGAGTGATAAGAAACTGCCTGATAAAGCAATTGATTTGATCGATGTAGCCTGTTCAAGATTTAAAGTAAAAAATCAAAAAGATAATAAAATTGTAGACGGAGACGCAATACAGTTTGAATTATCTAAAATGATTAAAGTTCCAGCTGAATCAGTAGCAGAACGTGAAACAGAAAATCTTTCTAAGCTTGACGAAAACATGAAGAAAGTTGTCTACGGACAGGACAGTGCAATTGATGCTATTGTTGATAAAATCTTTGTTAGTCAAGCAGGACTTAAACCAGACGATAAGCCAATTGGTTCGTTTGTGTTTATGGGCCCAACAGGTACAGGTAAAACAGAAACTGCTAAACAACTTGCAGCAAATTTAGGTGTTAAATTAGTACGGTTCGATATGAGCGAATATCAAGAAAAACACAGTGTATCAAAACTTATTGGTTCACCTCCAGGCTACGTAGGTCACGAAGATAATAACGGACAACTTATTGACAAACTACAAGAGAATCCGAATTGTGTGCTACTACTGGATGAAATTGAAAAAGCGCATCCGGATATATCACAAATATTGCTGCAAATCATGGACAACGGTATTATCACTGGATCAAATGGTAAAGAAGCAGATGCACGTAATAGTATTGTAATACTTACAACTAACTTAGGTGCTAAAGAGTCTGAGAAAAATGCAATCGGATTTGGCGTCGATCAAGACGATACTAGTTACAGTGAAAAAGAAATGAAAAAGTTCTTTGCTCCAGAATTTAGAAACAGACTTGATGCTACTATTACATTTGGTAAACTATCAAAAGAAGTAATGATGAAAATTGTTGGTAAGTTTCTTGTCGAACTTAAAACTATGGTCAAAGACAAGGACATTATAATTACTGTATCTGATGATAGTTTAGATTATCTAGTCGATAAAGGATTTGACCCTAAAATGGGTGCAAGACCTTTACAGCGTGTCATTGATAAAGAAATAAAACGTCCACTTTCTAGAGAAATACTATTTGGTAATCTAAAGCAAGGCGGAACTGTACATGTTGATGTTAAAGATGGCGATATTGTATTAGAGTGCGAAGCAAGAGTACATGAAGTTACCGAAGCGTAATCTAACTACAAAGTTACACTACCGTAAGTATCTTTATAAAGTAAATTTATACACGGAGTTAGGCTTTATATTTAGAGCAGAGTTTGATCGCGGTGTAAGGTTAAGTTATGCCGCGACCAAACTAGACGAAATACGAACAACTCTTAAAGATCGAGGTGAATATCTAATTCTAAGGTTCCGAACTTCCTTTGCCTTATCTGAAGTGCAATTTAAAGAAGCTGAAAAATTATACAATCTACTTATAGATAGTGACGACTATAAGATAAGAATTGAACGTGGGTACAATCTATGGATATACTCTAACACTAAATCACTTATAGATGACATCATTAAAGTGAGCCCTGAAACAGTAATTTCTTATTGGGATGTAGAAGATGATATTGCTAAATTCTTATCTAACAATACTAACACAGTAATTGTAGATAAACCTACTGACTACGAGTATAAAGTGTATCTAACACAGGGATCAAATGGTCCGGCAATTGCCCGTTGGTTAGAGAATAACACTGATAAAAGTAGAGTCGGTGAAAAAACTCTTAATGATTTAAAAAATGACTGGATCTATGGTCAGTATTGCTATGTTAAAGATAGCAAAGTTTTATTAATGTATCAACTAGTATCTGGTGGAGGCAATCCTCGGGTTGAGAAACTAGTTTACAGTGGTGATATTGATAAATATAATTATGGCACAGAGTGAAAACATTTTAACAACAATTACACACGTTGGCGATAGTAATACACAAACGCACACAGGTGATAAATTTAAAGGCGACGGTTACTACGGACGTAGTGATGGTCTGCATACTATACAAATTAATCTTAATGACTTTATTGGTACAATTGCTATGGAGGGAACTTTAGCATCGACACCAACTGACGACGATTGGTTCACTATACCTCTAGGTACAGGTAACACGTCAATGGATACAACTGGACTTATTGGTGAAGCAACAGTATCTGGTATTACACATTCAACTGGTAACAGTACATCAAGCACAAAGAATTTTACAGGTAATTATGTTTGGATACGTGCTAAGATAACAGATTGGACTGCTGGTTCGATTACAAATATCAAACTAAATCATTGAGGGCAGACATATGGCAAAGCAGATAATCAATATAGGAACTGGTGAACTTACAGGTGACGGTGAAACTATTCGTTCGGCATTTGATAAGGTTAACGATAACTTTAATGAACTATATGCAGGAGGCGGCGGCAGCGGCGGCGGCGCTACTGTACTAACTGACCTCGGAATAACTGAAGGTACTGACGGACAAGTTTTAAAAACAGATGGTGCTGGTACATACACATTTGTAAATGTTGGCGATTTGATTGCTGACTATGGCGGAATAAGTGTAAGCCCAGAAGACTTTGCAGAAGATATATCAACAGTAAATATTAGCGACTTAGCAGATGTAAATGCTCCTAATCCTAGTGTAGGTGAAGTTCTTAAATGGAATGGTACTGCTTGGACTGCACAAGCAGATACAGTCGGAAGTGGTGGAATTGCACTTACGGATATCAGTGTTACAAGTCTTGCAGCCGCAGGTAACGGAACACTTACATACGACAATGCAAATGGTGTGTTTACATATACTCCACCTGATCTAACAGGATACTTAACAAGTTATACAGAAACTGATCCTGTAGTAGGTGCAGTTACAGGTATTGTAAAAGCAGATGGCGCAGGAAATATTTCAGCAGCAGTGGCAGGAACGGATTATAGCACATTCGACGGTGATTACAATAGTTTAACTAATAAGCCAACAATTCCTACAGCATATACTGATTCAGATGTTGATGCACACTTAAATCAAAGCAATCCAACAAGCGGTTATGTTTTAAGTTGGAACGGCTCAGACTATGCATGGGTTGCGCAAAGTAGCGGAGGTATTGCGTTAGGTGATTTAAGTGTAGGTGCTGAAGATCCTGCCTCAGGCGATGGCGGTATTTCTTATGATAATACAACTGGAGTTTTTACTTATGCTCCCCCAGATCTATCACAGTATCAGCCAGTAGGCAACTTGAATGCAGACATTGATGCTCATTTAAACACAAGCACTGCAACTGCTAACCAAATACTAAGTTGGAACGGTACAGATTATCTTTGGGTTGCAGACCAAACAAGTGCTGGTGGTACTGATACTGTTATTGCACCATTTGCATTTGCAAATGTAGAGACTACTGCTAATGGTTCTGCTACTGGTATTAGCTGGAGTAACTGGAATAGTGGAAACGCATCACTTGATTTTACTTTTGATAATGCACAAGCAAATACACAATATACAGTTGTAACTGACAGTGAAACATTTGATGATTACTTTGTAGGTATCAGTAATAAAACAACAACTGGGTTTACAGCATCGTTTTATGATGATTCACAATCTCGTACGCCAAGTAACTTTTCACCATTTACAATTATAGTATATGGAGAAACACCAACAGCAACAATTACAGGTTCAAATATAAGCAATGCTAGTATTAATGACTTGGGAGATGTTAGCATTAGTTCAGCAACAACTGGACAAGTACTAAAGTATAACGGCAGTAGTTGGATTAACGATACTGATGCTGGTGGCGGCGGTACATTTGGTATTGCTGGTAACACTGGTACCCATACATTTGATACATCAACTGAGACACTTACATTCCTAGGAACTACTGGACAAATTAATGCTGAAGTCGCAACTAACTTTATTTCACTAAGTTTAGATGCAGACATTACAGGACTTAACAGTATACAGTTTGAAGGTGCTACAGACGATGCATTTGAAACTACTATTAATGTCACTGACCCCACAGCTGACAGAACTATTACATTCCCAGATGCCAGCGGTACAGTAGCACTTACTAGTGATATTGGAAGCAGCACAGACACACTTAGTGATATTACTGCACGTGGTGCAGTTACTAACGATGCTGTTACAATTAACAATACACTTACAGTAACAAGTTTAGACAGTACGGGACTTGGATTTGCAACTTTACAAAGTGCAAGTGACATCAGTTTAAACGCTGTTGGCGACATTAATGCAAACAGTAGTAAAATTACAAACGTATTAGATCCAGTTGACCCACAAGATGCGGCTACAAAGAATTATGTAGATACTGCAATAAGCAATAGTGAGCCAAGTTTTACGGTTACTGCACCTGATAGTGGAAGATACAGTTACACTGGCAGTGGATTTATTGCCGCAACTGATAACCCAGCACTATACTTATATCGTGGATTTACATATCACTTTATTATTAATTCACCAGGACACCCGTTCTGGATTAACTCAGTAAACGGAACAGGTACAGGAAATGCGTATAATGACGGTGTAACAAACAATGGTACTGCGTCAGGCACTATTGCATTTATGGTACCAATGGATGCTCCATCAACACTTTATTACAACTGTGAATATCACGGTGCAATGAACGGCACAATTAATATTGTTTAAGGATAGGATATGAGTACTGAAGACCAGAATAGAGCCGTTGTTACACTACACAAAGGCGTAGATACAGAAGAATTTGTAAACCAGATGTTGGATGCTGGATATGAATTACATGATGAAAAGCCCGGCAGTAAACGTAACTTTGACTTTGTTATGACTCGTGACCAAGCCGCTGAACTACGTAATGACCCACGTGTTATTGATGTGCGTTATGGAAGCAAAGTAGAAAATGGATACAATTTAATTAATGCCAGTTTAGACGAAGTTGCCCGTGCATATGAAAAAGGTAACACGCTGGCTGCTGACCAAGGCAACTGGGGACTATTAAGTTGTACTAGTGGTGCTGATCCATATGGCGGCGTAAGTGGAACTGTTCCTTATAATTTCCCATTTACATTGAGCGGTCGAGATATCGACGTAGTAATTCAAGACAGTGGTATACAGCCAGACCATCCTGAATTTATCAGTGATGCTGACGGAGCAACAGTAAGATACCAACAAGTTGACTGGCCAAGTATTAGTGGACTAAGTGGAACATATACACAACCAGCACAATATCACAGAGACATTGACGGGCATGGCACTCACGTTGCAGGTATTGCAGTGGGTAGACGTTTTGGTTGGGCTCGTAACGCCAACGTATACAGTTTAAAAATCTTAGACGATCCTGGTAATACATTTGGTGTAAGTGCAAGTTTCAACATGCTAAGAGCCTGGCATAATAGTAAAAAAGCAAGTAATCCACAAAATGACAGTGTTCCTATTCGTCCAACTATTGTTAATATGAGTTGGGGATATTTTGCTAATTATGAAAATATTACCGGCGGAGAATATCGTGGTGCTAACTGGAATGGTACCACTATGCAAGCACAGTATGGTATGATTCAAGGACAACAGAGCGAAGGCATTTATACACATCCAATTCGTATTGCCAGTGTTGATGCTGATATTCAAGACTGTTTGGATGACGGTATTATCATGGTAGCGGCTGCCGGAAATGGCAGTCATAAATGTGACGTTCCTGGTGGCAGTGATTACAACAATTTCTGGACCAGCAGTGTTTATGGAAATACTTATTATCACCGCGGCTCAACACCAATGGCTCAGCCAGGTGTTATTAGTGTAGGAAATATTAGCTATGTTTATGTAAGTGGACAAGAACCGCTGTTTAACAGTAGCGAAAAAGGGCCACGTGTAGATATCAGCGCACCAGGCGGTCCTATTATGAGTAGTATTGCAACAGGAAGTACAATTGCATTAGCCAGTGGCACCGCACCACATCCAGACAATGCTAGTTGGGATATTACAAAAATTAGCGGAACTAGTATGGCGTCTCCACAAGTTGCTGGTGTACTGGCATGTTTGCTGGAAGCCAGACCTCATTATACACAAGCACAATGTTTGCGTTGGTTACAGGAAGTTAGTGAAACTAACAGACTGTATGATCCTACAACTGGCATACCCAGTACGGACTACAGTAATTTTCGTGCATTGCAAGGTGCAGCAAACCTTTATCTTAAAACACCCTTTGTTGGAACTCAACCTTATAACGTTAGTTAAATGAAAATTGGTACAAAATTTCCCGAATGTATTCGTGACCTAGTAACAGGTGACGTAGAATTTGAACGTGTAATGCTGGTATTAGATTACAGCGGTTACAATTATGATCACAGTGATGACTGGGAGGCTAGTTGGAGTTATTACAGTCAGCCAATGGGCGCCTGGCACGGACTTGATAAAGACAATACCTGGAAAATGATAGACGAGTTGATGTTTCATCACAAAATACATCGTTATGAAAGTAGCATAGAGCCAGCCTGGAGATTTCCTTGGATGGAGATGGTTATCCCTAACGAATATTTAGATCAAATACCACAATTAAAGCAATTGTGGGAAGAATACGAACTTCTAGCAAAATTATCCATTCCTGCCGATAAATACTAATGCTCACTTAGAGTTTATGGGGCAACCACCCCGTAGCGGCTAGAACCCGCATTGGACTTCTATTCGAGGAGAAAACAAATGGGTAGACCACTAAACAAACGTTATTTCGGTGAGCCAACAGCAGCCGGTAACGAAATCAAAGTACAATTCCACAATGGCACATCAAGTGTTCCAGGCTGGATTGTAAAGCAAACAGGTAGCAAGCGTTTTGTATGTTCAGACGGATCAAACGAAGAAACTTGTTATCTAGTAGACAAAGCTGCTGGCGCAATCGCCGCTGGCGAAATGTCACTTACAGTTGATGATAACGGTACTCCAAAGCAAGTTGTAAAAATTGCTGGACGTAAAGTTACACTAGACGACGGTACAACACAGGCATGGGACTTCACAGGAACAGGCGCAACAGTTGAGATCGAAGAAGCTGGTGATGATGCAGCACTAACAAACGCTGACAACATCGAAGGTGACGTTGAGTAATAAATTTTAAACTCACTAACTAGACCCCTTGTTATGATAAATACTCGTAACAAGGGGTTTTTCAATGAAAGCACAGCAAATACATGAAGGCGTCAACTATCATTTAGAGCGAGGTATTCCTCTACATGAGAGTGTATATCGTCTTGGAAGTGATGAATATTTTAACATGTTTGTGGAAGCTCGCAAACTGTATAACGAAGGTCGATTACAAAACCTACATTGGTTTGATGAAGAAATACTACGTGATACACAACTAGGCGAATGGGCTAATATCAAAGGTATAGGCCGTGTACCACTGGATATGATTATCGATGAAGACAATCATGCGATTGCAGAAGCAGAATATCAAGGCAAAAAAGTAGAACTAAGCAAGCCAAAGCGTGGCGGTAGTAAAAAGTTCTATGTATATGTACGTAATCCAAAAACAGGTAAAATTAAAAAAGTTGCATTTGGTGCCGCTGGTGGAGGCGGTAATCTTGCTGTTAAACTTAGAGACCCTAAAGCACGTAAAGCATTTGCTGATCGTCACAATTGCGAAAAGAAAAACGACAAAACAAAACCAGGTTACTGGAGTTGTAGACTTCCACGTTATGCAAAAAGTCTAGGACTGAGTGGAGGAGGAACCTGGTGGTAAAAGACTATCCTTACAGTGACAGTGATAAGGAGAGTGACACATTCACAAGAATATTTGAATGTGATATAGATGACAGAGAGCTAGTTTGGCATAGAGATATGAAAAACAGACTGGTTAAAGTAAAAAGTGGTGTAGGGTGGCAACTACAAATGGATAACGAACTGCCAGTTGAGTTATTGCCACACCATGTTTATTATATAGAGGAAAAAAAGTACCACAGGCTTATTAAAGGAAATGGTACTTTAATATTGGAGATTAAAGAATGAGTGATGTAACACCGTTTGCATATCAGGTGAGAAGTATCGTTAAAATTATTGACGGTGACACTTTTGATTGCATTTTAGACCTAGGATTTGATGTGCTTCTTGAAGCACGTATACGCATGGCTGGTATTGATACACCAGAAAGCCGTACACGAGATAAAGTTGAAAAGAAGTTTGGACTTGCTAGTAAAGAGTTTTTAAAAGAAAGTATCAAACACGCAGAAAATATTATAGTACGTACAGAATTAGATAATGAAAAAGGTAAGTTTGGTCGAATCCTAGGTACTGTATATTTGGATGGTGTTAACATAAACCAAAAGATGATCGACGAAGGTTATGCAGTTGGTTATCATGGACAAAGCAAAGACGATGTTGAAGGACAACATATGGCAAACAGACAACGACTAATAGAAGCAGGTATAGTAGCGTTATGACTTGGTTTTTAATGGCAATTATGAGTATTACTCATTTGGGCGGTGAAATAGACACCTTTATCTGGACTAAACCAACGTTTAAGTCTAGTGAAGAATGTGTAGCATGGGTCAAAGATAATAACCAACCCATCTATTTTACACTTAAAGAAAAGTTTCCAAATGACAAACTTAATAAGTTGTTCTGTGTGCAAGAAGACAAACTTAAAAGATTTTTAGAAATGAATGAACAAGCTAAAAAAGGCAGTAAATCATGAGCAAGCCATTAACACAGACTGATATTGATCAACTGGAAATATTTGCAGATCGACTATTTGCAAAAGTTGGTATTGACGTCGAATTTACCAGACACTTTCTTGATCGTGTAAATGATGAAAGAAATCGTACACAAATTACCATGGGCGAATTAACTCGTCTATTTAAACAAGAACAAAAGCGTTGGGGTAAACGTATTGCACAATTAGGTCCCGACAGTGAAGCTGTAATGAAAGATTTACAGACTGATATTAACATGCCGTTTGCATTACGTTGGGATCAAAAAAATCAAGAGCTTGATTTGATTGCAAAAACTGTTATGCGCAAAAAAGACTTTAAAACAAGTAACCAGGAGTTCGCAGTGGAAGACCGTAAAATAAAAGATCCAATGGAAAAAGAAGTAGCAGTGCGTGGAATTGGTGTTTATTCACTAGGCTCACTGCAA
>Ga0181605_10004192_pt1 | contig 11544 bp, 13 predicted proteins | sample 041ome_11_FD_148676 | JGI IMG/M metagenome (GOLD analysis project Ga0181605, IMG submission 148676) | Coastal salt marsh microbial communities from the Groves Creek Marsh, Skidaway Island, Georgia - 041411US metaG (spades assembly) | ecosystem: Environmental > Aquatic > Marine > Intertidal zone...
ATTTCTAAGCACATGAACACCACCTGCAATTTCTTCAGCAACTTCTCCTTTTTCAGATAATAAAGTTAAAAAATCAAAAATCTCTTCTTCACTTGCTTTACCTGTCATCAATATTTCAAAAGCTTGTTTACTTTCTTCAAAATTAAGGTTTTTTTTATTTTTAAGTTTAATTAAAATTTTTTCCATATTTTTAATTATTAATAAAATTTTGTAATATTTTTAGACCTAATTTAGTTTTAATACTTTCAGGATGAAATTGAACACCATGTATATTAAATTCTTTATGCTGAATACCCATAATTATGCCATTATCAGTTTCTGCTGTAATCTCTAGATCTTTAGACAATGTTTTCTTATCAATGATTAAACTGTGATATCTAGTAGCTTCAAAACTATTTGGAAGATTTTTCAAAATTCCGACTCTTTTTGATTTAATTAAGCTAATCTTTCCATGCATTAATTTTTTTGCTTGAACGATTTTTGAACCAAAAACTTGTCCTATAATTTGATGACCAAGACAAACCCCCAAAAATGGTAATTCTTTATGTAAAGTCTTTAAAATATTAATACAATTTCCTGATTGATTAGGATTTCCAGGTCCTGGAGAAATTACAATTTTTTCATATTTTTTTTTAATTATTTCTTTTGAGGTTATTTTATCATTTCTTATAACATCAACTTTAGTATTTAATGAAGAAATATAGTGATACAAATTAAATGTAAAACTGTCATAATTATCAATTAATAAAATTTTCATTATCTCAAAGCATTAATTAAAGCCTTAGCTTTATTAACTGTTTCCTCATATTCATTTTTAGGCTTACTGTCAGCCACTATACCAGCACCTGCTTGTACATAGAATTTATTATTTTTTGCAATAGCAGTTCTTAAAGCGATACAAGTATCAAACTCTCCATTGGCTGCAAAATAGCCAATCCCTCCTGCATAAACTTTTCTCTTAGATGTTTCTAGTTCATCAATAATTTCCATAGCTCTAATTTTGGGTGCTCCTGAAACTGTTCCTGCAGGAAAACCTGCTAATAATGATTTAAATTTTGAGAATTTATTATTATATTTTCCTATAACATTTGAAACAATATGCATAACATGTGAATATTTTTCAATTATAAAGCTTTCAGTTACTCTCACAGAATTAATTTTAGATACTTTACCAGCATCATTTCTTCCTAAATCTAGAAGCATTAGATGTTCAGATAATTCTTTTTTATCATTAAGAAGATCTTTTTCATAATAAAGATCTTCTTTTTTTGTTTTACCACGCGGTCTAGTCCCTGCAATTGGTCTTACAGTAATTTTGTTATCTCTAAGTCTAACTAATATTTCTGGACTAGCACCAATTATTTGGAAATCTTGAAAATTAAAGAAAAACATAAAAGGAGAGGGGTTTGTAACTCTAAGTTTTTTATAAATTTCTATTGGCTTTTTGGTTAATTCCGCTTCAAATCTTTGACTTAGGACAACTTGAAAAATATCACCTAATTTAATGTATTTTTTAGCTTTGTTTATCATTGCTAAAAATTTATTTTTAGATGTATTTGACCTAACTTTAATTTCTTTTGATTTTAGTGTTTGTTCTTTATCAAAATTTTTAGTTTCTGATTGCTTTAATAAATTTGATAGGTCAGAATTTATTTCTTTATATTTTTGTGAATAGTTTGATATTTTTTCATCACTGAAAATATTAATTATATAATAAATCTTTTTCTTTAAATTATCGTGAATGACTAAAGTTCTTGGACGAAGCAATCTAACATCAGGTAAATTTAGATCATTTTTGCAATTATTGGGTATTTTTTCAATATACCTGATTGAATCATAGGAAAAATAGCCTGAAATTAAAGAACAAATATTTGGTAGATTTTTTGGTGTTTTGAATTTGAAATTTTCTATAATTTTTTCGATTAAATCTTCAGGCTTTTCATTTAATTTAATCTTTTTATTTTTTTGGATTAAATATGATTTTTTATTATTAAATTCCCATATCTTGTCAGGATTTTTCCCAAAAATTGTGTATCTACCTCTAATCTTACCTTTTTCAACTGACTCAAAGATAAAACTATTTTTTTCGTGTAGAAAGTTATCGATTAAATTTAATATCTCATCATCATTTTTAACTTTTTTAGAAGTATAGATAATTTGATTATTTTTGCTTCGGTGTCGAAACTTAAATTCTTTGAAGCTTCGATTTATTATCATTTAAAATAATTTTTAACACGATCAATTGTTTGTTGATTTAAATCAACTTTATATTTCTCATTTAAAAATACATCATAAGATTTAAGAATTGTATTTCTGTTATAAGTAGTTTGGTTTTCTAAATATTCTTTATTAGAGACTTCATTATTATTAAATTTTTTTACCTCAAAATTTAAGATTTTTGCTAAAAAAATGTTATTATTATCATCATTAATTAGTGTGAATGAATTTGAAGGTAAGTTATAAAGCAATTTAATTGAGTTTATGTTAAATAAACTGTCATCCTCTATAGAATTAACAGTTTTAATTTCTGATAAATTTTTAGACATTTCTAAAAAAGTATTATTATTAAATTCCTGATTTTGAATTTTTTCGATTAAATCTCTATTAAAATCAAATTTATTTTTTTGAAAAATTAATTCTAAAATATCTTTTTTCACCAGATCATCACTGATATCAGGAGTTTTTCCTTCCGTTTTAGAAATATTATACAGAATATACTCATTCCCATTCTCAACTAGATCAAATTTATTTGCCCTTAAAGAATAAACTATATTTTCAATCGATTGATTTTCTTCAATGGGTGAAAAATTACTGTATGATTTTGATGTTAAATCAAATTCATTGAGCAATGTATCAAAATTAATATTTTGAGATATTTTATTTTCAATTTCGTCAATTTTATTAAAAAATTCCTGATTAAATTCATCTATTCCAATTAGTATTTTAGGATTAATTATTGAGTATTTGAAATCTATGTAATCTCGTTTAAGTTGATCTTTGTTATCATCAATAAATTTAATTATTTCATTATCATTAAATTGTTCTTTTTTTTTGTAAAATGATGATAAATTAATAATTTCTAATTCTAAAGTTCTGTTATCATTTTCGAATTTTTTCTTAACAAACATGCTAGGTGTTTTTGATCCTGCTCCAATATAATCAAAAAGTTGTTTTTGCAATTCTCTGTTTTTTAATCTTAACTCAAACATCGGAGCTGAAATATTATTAGTTAGTAGAAATTTTTCATATAACGTTCTTTGAAAAACTTTATTTTCATCAAAAAAATTATTGTTTGATTTAATTTGTTTTAGCAGAGTTTGTTCGGTTAAATAAATATTAAAATCTTTTATTTCAAGATCCAATAAAGTTGTAGAAATTAATCCTGATAACAATTCTTCAATTACATTATTTTCTAAATTATTTCTTATAGCCTGTTGACTGATCCCAGACTCATTTAGATAGTCCATAAAATCCTGCGTAGAAATATTTGTATTATTTATTTTTGCAATGTTATTGGTGTTTCCACTATTAAACATACTTCCCATGCCCCAAAAAACGAATGGGATAATTATGATAAATATAAACACACCAGCTATTTTAGTTTTTGCAAAATTTCTAAAACTACTAATCATATATCCATTAAATTATTGATCTCTAAAAAACAAACCTATAGATTAAAAATTGGTTTATGACAAATAAATATATGTATTTCATAGCAAATTGGAAAATGTTTGGTGACTCTAAAACCTTAAAATCATTAAGTAATGTTATAAAATTTGTAAAAAAAAATAAAAATAAACGATTTAAAATCATCTATTGTCCACCGTATACTTTAATTTCAAAAATGAGTGCAAAGTTTGTAAAATCATCAATAGAAGTTGGTGGTCAAAATTGTCATCACGTAAAAAATTATGGAGCTTATACAAGCGCAGTAAACCCAAAAATGCTAAAAGATGCTGGAGCGAAATATGTAATCTTAGGTCATTCAGAAAATAGACAAAATGGTGAACATGATAAATTGATAAATTTAAAAGTAAAAAATTCTATTGATGAGAATCTAAATATTATTTTTTGTATTGGTGAAACTTTAAAAGAAAAAAACAATAAAAAAACTTTTTCAATTTTATCTAAACAAATTAAAATTGGATTAGATGGTATTAAAAATTTAAATAAATTAATTGTTGCTTATGAACCGGTTTGGTCAATAGGGACTGGTATCATTCCTAGTAGCAATGAATTGTATGATGCTGTTAATTTTATTAAAAAAAAAATTAAAAATAAATCTATAAAAGTTTTGTATGGTGGATCTGTAAATAATAAAAATATTAATGAATTAAAAAAAATTAAAAATTTAGATGGTTTTTTAATTGGTGGTGCGTCCCAAGATACTAAAAAATTTATTGATATAATTGAAAAAACATATAATTAACCATCATGGAAAATATACTTTTAGTTCTAAACATCATCATAGCTATAATCCTAGTTCTTCTAGTGCTGGTGCAAAAGTCTGAAGGAGGTGCACTTGGAATAGGGGTTTCCCAAGAAAATTTTATGTTTTCTAGATCTGCTGGTAATTTTATGACCAAAGCAACAGCTGTTGTAGCAACTTTGTTTATAATCTGCAGTTTAGCATTAACTATAGTCTCTAGAAGTGAACTATCTCCAACTGGTTCTGTATTGGATAATGTTGAGGAAAAAACTCAAGATACTCCTGCAATTCCTGAAAAATAATAATTAATACTTTTATTTTCTTAATTAGATCGGTATAAGGTAATTCCATGGCGCGATTTATTTTTGTTACCGGCGGCGTGGTTTCATCACTTGGTAAAGGTCTCTCTTCAGCATCCCTAGCTTATTTATTACAATCTAGAGGCTATAAAGTTCGTTTAAGAAAGTTAGACCCATATTTAAATGTTGATCCAGGAACTATGAGTCCATTTCAACATGGAGAAGTTTTTGTTACTGATGATGGTGCTGAAACAGATCTAGATCTTGGTCACTATGAGAGATTTTCTGGAGTAACAGCAAAGAAAACTGACAATATTACAACAGGCAAAATTTATCGTGATGTTCTTAAGAAAGAGAGAAAAGGTGAATATCTTGGAAAAACAGTTCAAGTGATTCCACATATTACCGACAGGATAAAACAATTTATAAAACACGATACGTCCAATGAGGATTTTATAATTTGTGAAATAGGTGGCATTGTTGGTGATATTGAAAGTCTTCCTTTTGTTGAAGCAATAAGACAGTTTGCAAATGATGTGGGTAAAAAAAATGCTTTGTTTATTCACTTAACATTAGTGCCTTATTTAAAAGCTTCTGATGAAATAAAAACAAAACCAACGCAACATTCTGTAAAAGAATTAAGAAGTATCGGAATTCAACCAGATATAATTATTTGTAGATCAGAAAGACCAATACCTTTAGATCATAGAAAGAAAATATCATTATTTTGTAACGTTGATATAAAGAATGTAATTGAAACAGTTGATGTAAAGACTATTTATGAAGCTCCTATAAGTTTTGCGAAAGAAAAACTTGATACTCAAGTATTAAATTATTTCAAAATCAAACCTAAAAAATCTAATAATTTATCTCCTTGGAAAAAAATTACTAAAATTGCTCTCAATACAAAAAATATTGTAAATATAGCAATTATTGGCAAGTATGTTGAATTAAAAGATGCCTACAAATCATTAGATGAAGCCTTAACTCATGGTGGAATAGTAAATAATGTAAAGATAAATTTATTGAGAATTGACTCGGAGAAACTAAAAATTTCAGAAATAAAGAGTAAACTTAAAAATGTTTCTGGAATTTTAATACCTGGTGGGTTTGGAAAAAGAGGTACAGAGGGAAAAATAGAATCTATAAAATATGCAAGACTTAACAAAATTCCTTTTTTTGGAATTTGTTATGGAATGCAAATGGCAATAATAGAATTTGCAAGAAATGAATTAAAATTGAGAAATGCTACTTCCTCTGAATTTGATAAAAAGGGAATTCCTATTATTGGATTGATGAATGAATGGGAAAAAGGTGGAAAAAAATTTAAAGGCACAGATAAAGATCTTGGAGGAACAATGAGACTTGGTTCTTACGATGCTATTTTGAAAGACAAGACTAAGATTAGAGGAATATATAAATCAAGAATGATTAAAGAACGACATAGACATAGATATGAAGTTAATATTTCTTTTAAGGATAAATTTGAGGCGAAAGGTCTTATATTTTCAGGATTATCTCCAGATAGTAAGTTACCAGAGATTATAGAGCTTAAAAATCACCCATGGTTTATTGGTGTTCAGTTTCATCCTGAATTTAAATCTAGACCTTTGTCTCCACATCCGTTATTTTCATCTTTTATCAAAGCAGCAAAAAATCATAAATGACTAATATTAAAAAAGTAAATTGTGATAAAATTGAAATTTCTAACAAAAACAAAATTTGCATTATAGCAGGTCCATGTCAGCTAGAAACTGAACAACATGCCATGGATATGGCAGGAAAAATTAAAGAAATTACTTCAAAATTTAATTTAGGATTTATTTATAAAACTTCTTTTGACAAAGCAAACCGAACAAGCCTAAAAGGTAAAAGAGGAGCAGGACTAGATGCGTCTTTGCCTATTTTTGATAAAATTAAAAAAGATTTATCAGTGCCAATATTAACGGACATTCACAATATTGAACAATGTTCCATTCTTGCTAATCATGTTGATGTTTTACAAATTCCTGCTTTTTTATGCAGACAGACAGATTTACTAGTCGCTGCTGCTAAAACTAACAAAATAATTAATGTTAAAAAAGGTCAGTTTTTAGCACCTTGGGATATGGTGAATGTAACCAAGAAAATCTCAGAGTCTGGAAATGAAAATATTTTAGTAACAGAAAGAGGAGCGAGTTTTGGTTACAACACTTTAGTTTCAGATATGAGATCTATTCCAATTATGGCTAAAAATGGTTATCCAGTTATATTTGATGCCACACATTCTGTTCAACAACCTGGTGGATTAGGAGAAAAAAGTGGTGGTCAAAGAGAATTTGTTGAATATTTAGCTAGAGCTGCTGTTGCAGTTGGTGTTGCGGGTGTGTTTATAGAAACTCATCAAGATCCAGATAATGCACCTTCTGATGGTCCAAACATGGTTCCTCTTGATAAACTTGAAAATTTATTACATCAATTAAACGAAATTGATAATTTAATAAAAAATAAGTGAGCAAAATTTTAAAAGTTAGAGCGCGTCAAGTATTTGATAGTAGAGGCAACCCAACTATAGAAGCCGAAGTATTTACTAAAATAAATAGTTGTTCTGCCATATGTCCTTCAGGTGCTTCAACAGGCACTTATGAAGCTCATGAAAAAAGAGATGTTAAAAATAAAAAATATTTAGGTAAAAGTGTATTGGGTCCAATTAAATCAATAAATACTTTAATATCAAAAAAATTAGTTGGTTTAGATATTCACAATCAAGAACGTATAGATACAACTTTAATTAATTTAGATGGAACACGTCAAAAAAGTCTACTTGGTGCTAATGCTATTTTAGCAATATCTATGGCTGTAAAAAAACTTTCAGCAAAAGAAAAGGGTTTACCATTGTACAAATCTTTTTTTGTGAAAGATAATTTTAAATTACCTTATCCATTAATGAATATTATTAATGGGGGCGCTCATGCTAATAATGGTTTGCGTATCCAAGAATTTATGATTAGGCCAGATAAAGCTAAATCGTTTTCTGAAGCAATGCAAATGTGTTTTTTAGTTATTAAACAACTAAGTAAATTGATAAAAGGTCATGGTTTATCAACTTCCGTCGGAGATGAAGGTGGTTTTGCACCAATGATTAGTAGTAACAATCAAGCGTTAGACTTAATTGTTTCTGCTATTAAAAAGGCAGGCTTTAAAAATGGAGCAGATGTAAGCATTTGCCTCGATGTTGCAGCCAATGAATTGTTAAAAAAAAATAAATATTCAATTCATAGTTCTAAATATATTTCAGTCGACGCATCAATAAAAGAGTACAAAAAAATTATTAAGAAATATAAAATTAAATCTATAGAAGACCCGTTTGCTGAAAATGATTGGAATGCCTGGAATAAACTGATGAAAAATATTTCTAAAGTCCAAATTGTTGGTGATGATCTATATGTGACTAATTTAGAAAGACTAAAAAAAGGTTTTTTAAACCTATCATCAAATGCAATTTTAATTAAACTAAACCAAATTGGAACTGTATCAGAAACATTGGATGTAATTAAATTTGCTCAAACTATTGGTTTTCAAACAATTATTTCACATCGTTCTGGTGACAGCGAAGATACATTCATTGCAGATTTAGCTGTTGGCACTAATTCAAATCAAATAAAGACAGGATCCCTCGCAAGATCTGAAAGAGTAGCAAAATATAATCAATTATTACGTATCGAAGAACAACTAGGAAAAAAAGCTAGAATGAATATTATTCATTAATGCTTAAAAAAATAAAAAATAATTATTTTATTTTAGTTTCAATTTTTTTGATTTTATATTTTATAGTTAATTTATTATCTGGTGAAAGAGGATTATTTTCATACTATGAAAAAAAAGAGATTTTAGAAGGCTTGAAATTAGAAGAAGCTAATTTAATTAATAAAATAAATGATTTAGATTTTAAAAACTCTTTGTTAAGTGACAATCTTGATTTAGATTATATTGAAATATTAATTCGTGAAAAATTTTTATTTGGAAAAAAGGGAGAGACAATTTATATAATTAAATCAAATGACAACTAGACATCCCGAAAAACAAAACAAGCCAATTAATCCAATTAAAAAAAAACCAAATTGGATAAGATCTAAACTAGTTAACAGTAAAGAATTTTTTTTAACAAAAACCATAGTAAACAATAATAATTTGACTACTGTATGCCAGGAGGCAAACTGTCCAAATATTACTGAATGTTGGAGCAAAAGGCATGCAACATTCATGATTATGGGAGATACTTGTACTAGAGCTTGTGCCTTTTGTGATGTTAAAACTGGTATTCCTAAATCTTTAGATGAGTTCGAGCCAATTAGAATTGCTAATGCTGTAAAAAAATTAGAATTAAGACATGTTGTTATTACTTCCGTAGATAGAGATGATCTGGAAGATGGTGGTTCAAATCATTTTAGTGATGTGATTAAACAAACAAGAAAAATTAATCCAAATACTACAATAGAGGTTTTAACACCAGATTTTTTAAGAAAGGGTGAAGCATATAAAATTGTTGTTAAAGCTAAACCAGATGTTTTTAATCACAATATTGAAACTGTACCAAGTTTGTATCTCAAGGTACGACCAGGATCTAGATATTTTTCTTCACTAGAACTTTTAAAAAATGTAAAAAAAATAGATAAAGATATATTTACCAAGTCCGGCATTATGGTTGGATTAGGTGAGACAAGAGATGAAATTCTACAAGTGATGGATGATTTAAAAGCAGCTGATGTAGATTTTTTAACTATTGGCCAATATTTACAACCTTCAGTTAAGCATTTTCCTCTAGACAGATATTACACCCCAAAGGAATTTGAAGATTTAGGAATTATAGCAAAAGCAAAAGGTTTTTTGTTAGTTTCTTCATCACCTTTAACAAGATCATCCTATCATGCAGATGATGATTTTGCCCAGTTAAAACAGAATAGAATAAAAAACAATTAATGCCAAGGGCATCTGTTACACGACAAATTAATTGCAAGAAAAAGCAATTAATTGATCTAGTTTTGGATATAGAAAAATATCCTGAATTTGTACCTTTTTGTCTAGATGCTCATGTTTATGAAAATAATCAAAAAGGGAATTTAAGATTTATAATAGCAGATCTAACTATAGGAAAAGGTCCTTTTAAAGATACTTATAAAAGTGATGTTAGGTTTGATAAAAAAAAAAACAGTATTATTGTGACTAATATTGGCGGACCACTAAAGCATCTTCAAAATAACTGGCAGTTTAAAGAAAATTTAAAAAATACTGAAGTTATTTTCGATATTGATTTTGAAATTGAAAATAAATTTTTAGATATTTTAATGAGTAAATCTTTTGAATTTGGATTAAATAAAATCGCAGATGCTTTTCAAAAAAGAGCTGAAACTTTATATGGAAATGTAAATTTATAATATTATATTAACTTATAATTTTTGTAATCATTTTAAAAACTTCATTAACTGTTAATTTTTGAATTTCTTTCCTATTTTTTGATTTAAATTTTTTTTCTTTAACAATAAGTTTATTACCAAATTTTAATCCAATATAAACTAAGCCGACAGGTTTTTTCTTAGTGCCACCTTTTGGACCAGCTATACCAGTAATAGATACATTGATTTTGCTATTTGAAATATTGGATAAATTTTTAAGCATTTCCTCACAACATTGAGAGCTTACAGCACCAAATTTTTTGATAATATTTTTATTTACTTTCAAAATTCTAATTTTTGCAATGTTAGAATAAGTTATCAAACCCATATTAAAAATAGCAGAAGCACCACTAATCGATGTTATTTTTGATGACAATAATCCTCCGGTACAAGACTCTGCAACAGAGATACTTATTTTTTTTTTAATTAATTTTTTTAATAGAGATTTCATATAAAATTACTTTTTATGATTACAAAACATACTAAAGTTAAAACAACATAAATTCCTGCCACTACATCGTCCATAATAACACCAAAACTATTTTTAAAATTTTTATCAAAAAAACTTACTGGAAAAGGTTTCATGATGTCAAAGAATCTAAATAAAATAAAACAAATAGTATAAAAAATTATTGCATCTGTAGAGTCTTTGTTTGTACCATGAGATATTTCATATAAGTAAATTGGTATAGATTGCCCAATAAACTCATCGATAATAATTTCACCAGGATCTTTATTTGAGGAATTTTTTATGTGAGTTGAAACTGCATAAAAAGAATAAAAAAAAATAATTAGTAAAAAAAGTATTATTATATTTGATGGAATCCTAAGAATATGAAAAAAAATATATAGGATTAATATTGTAGCTAAAGATCCAAATGTTCCTGGAATTTTTTTAATTTTCCCAAGTCCAAACATTGTCACTAGTAATGTGTTAAATTGGTTAATCATATTGGTTAAGAGAGATTATAGCTTCACAAGCAATTGCTTCTTCTTTACCTATTAATCCTAATTTTTCAACAGTTTTACCCTTTAAGTTTATCAAATTTCTGTCAATAGCTAGTAAATTAGAGAGTGATTTGATTATTTTGTTTCGATGAATAGAAACTTTTGGTTTTTCACAAATCAAATTTATATCTAAATTATTTATGTAATAGTTATTTTTATTTAAAATTTTAATTATTGGTTTTAACATTTTTGGTGAACGAATATTTTTGAACTTTTTATCATTAGAATAATAGTAACCTATATCCTTTTTCCTCATAGCACCTAAAATTGCATCTATAATAGAGTGTAAGATAACATCCCCATCTGAGTGCCCTTTTAAGCCTGAATGAAAAGGGATGTTGATACCACCAAGATAAAGCTTTTTATTCTTAATTAA
>Ga0181605_10004230_pt1 | contig 11469 bp, 8 predicted proteins | sample 041ome_11_FD_148676 | JGI IMG/M metagenome (GOLD analysis project Ga0181605, IMG submission 148676) | Coastal salt marsh microbial communities from the Groves Creek Marsh, Skidaway Island, Georgia - 041411US metaG (spades assembly) | ecosystem: Environmental > Aquatic > Marine > Intertidal zone...
ACACCCAAAACGCGCCCACATGGGAAAAACAAAATCCGTCATGGTGTGTACTCGTGACTGGGGAAACCTCAACGACCGCGACGACGACGACGACGACGACGACGACGACGACGCAGCGCGACGCGCGAACGTGCGTGGGCGCCGAAGACGAGTGGGGATGACGGCCACGTATGCACGCGCGATGATGCGCGCGCTCGCGTCGGCGTCGACGTCGTCATCCGTCGTGGCGTTGGCGCCGAAACGAGCGGCGCGTCAAGCGCACAAGGTGGTGTTTGGAGGAACCGCGACGACGACGACGACGACGACGACGATGACGACGAGTGGAGGTGCAAGTCGCGGTGTCGGTCGACGATGTGGTGCGAACAACGGTGCGTCGGGGACGGGACAGAAACGCGTGGTGATTGAGGACTTTTTAAATGGAGGTAAGTCGAGCGGGGGAGGCGGCGGAGCTCTTTACGCCGAGCGGCGCGCGGCGCTCGTGGCGTTGAGTGGGATCAATCCGGGTTCGAGACTACAGCTAGCATTAGCCAAGATAGCGATGTATGAAGCACGAGACGAGCTGGGGGTGCTTGATGAAGAGGAGGATGAGGATACATGAGTTTGCAACGGCGCGAGACGTCGCGGTGTCACCATATTATTTGTTTAATAAACGTACGTACTACCACATTCTTCGACCACCGCGATGTCCTCGACCACCGCCACGAGCACCACCACCAGCGCCTACGGGTGTGGTGAGCATCATCGCCAAGCCCCGACCCGGACCGGGAGGATTCGGAGGCGGCACGACGATGCCATCATGAAAGCGCGATAACCGCTTACCGTCACTTAAACTCCACGCAGTTTCATCCGTCGGCGCGGCGCTGACTTTAAAACCAAACTTGTTCAAACATGAATTGAACGCGTGAAGAACCTCGGCGTCGCATCGGGGAACGCCATCAGGTCCCGTCGGGCGACACAAGCACACTTCGCCAGTGCCCGACACTTGAATAATATCGGCGTCGAAAGCGCGAGCGACGACGACACCGTCATCGCGCTTGGACACTTGGCACGGCCCAGGCGGCGGGCCACGCGGTAGAGGTGGCGGGCCACGACGCATAGGAGGCAATGGGGGCGGTCCGCGCTCTTGGAAGTCGCGCCTGCCGTCTCGTCTGGGAATATCGCGGCCCATATTTTTTCCTGCTCGTCCTTCGCGCTTGAACCCACGCTCGCGATCTCTGTTGGTTTGTCCGAGCCTGTCGAACACCGAACCTCGTCGATCCGAATGTCGTCGGTTAGGACTCGCACCATCATCGCGTCTGTCCTTCCCAGAACGTCGTCCTCGACCGCGAGAACGACCTTCACCACCTTCAATTTGCATGGAATCGTCGTCACCCTTTGCCGCTGCCGCGTGTTCGCCGACCGCCTGCACCGGCGCTGATCCGACGTCACCTTGCCTGTTGTTCTCATCTATGTTCATAGCAACATCGTTGGCCGCATCCGTCATCGCGATGTCGACTGTGCGTCGAAGAATGTCGGGACAATTTCCGTGGGAAAAAGGGAGCACTCGTTTTAGGCGCTTGGTGCTACGACAAACATACTTTGCGTACTACAAACAAACAAACAAATAGGAGACTACAGTTAAATCAAACGTTTCCACACCTCACTCCTCAACTTTGGCTCGCAAGCGAATCGACCCAGCTTCGTGACCGTGCACGTCGAGGAGCCAGGCTTTTCGACGCCGCGAGAAACCATGCACAAGTGCGCTGCGCGTGCGGCGACCATGACGCCCACACCACCAGTCAACGCGTACACCTCTTCTGCTACGTCGCGCGTCAAGCGTTCTTGTACTTGTAAACGACGTGAGTGTCTACTCACAAGGGCTTGCAGCGTATCACGGCTTAAAGTCACGGCGGGCGTCGAGCAATACGCGACGCTCACGGTGCCGTGGAACGGGAGCAAGTGATGTTCGCATACGGTGGACATGTGCAAATCACTCATCACTCGCACTTCACCGTCGACAAAGTTATTCTCCATCGACGACGCCTCGCGTGCGTCTCCGCGGGCGGATTCTTCGATGCGGGAAAAAGGCACGAGGTTCCCCGAACGCATCGCGGCTAACAGAGAGCTGAATCGTCGCGCCGTGTCCTCGGCAGTCATCTTCCCACCTGTAGCCTCCTGGACTCGCGTATTCAAATCTAAAGTGCACAGAAGTCTCAAGACACCATTGAATACTGCTTCGTTGGTGTCATTTGCAGCCTGCGTCGCCGTAGCGTCCACCGCTGCTTCTGCGCTGTCGCTCGACGACGCGGTGTTTACGACAAAAGCCGCGTCGGCGTTTACGCCATCATCACACACGCCACACATATCTCCCCATACCCCACGCGATAAATCTGATGGTTCGCCTCCAAGTGCTACCATCGCTTGAAATTCGTGCCACCATACGGAATTTATCGTGGCGAAGCATCCAGTGCTCGCGCGTCCCTCGAGCCTGCGCGGCGCAAACGGACCTAGTTGCATGCCAGTGAACGCGACACCGACACCTAATGGCGACGCAACATCGTGCAGCGCTTGAGCAACGTCCATCGTCAATGCATTCGGGGTTTGTAAACGTCTAGCATAGACTTCAGCGACACGTGCGAGCTTGCTGAGACCTACTATGACGCCATCTTTTGGGACGTAGCCGACGTGGATAACTCCGTAAAACGGCATGAACGTCTTGGCACATGTGGAAAATACCGGGATGTCGCGCACGAGCACGATATCGTGCGTACCATTTGCAAGCGCATCAGCACTCTCGGACACGCTCGCATTCGCACTCGCTAGATTTTCTTCATGAAAGAGCGCCGTCCCCAGAGCCGCCGTCGCGCTCGCCCCGTACCCTCTCATGGCAAAAGTCAGCGCTTTTGCTACGCGTTTAGGGGTGTCTAAAAGCCCTTCGCGCGCGACGTCTTCGCCTAAACCATGAAGAATGTCCCTCACGCACTCCTCTACGCGTGCTCGACGTCCAAGTTCGTTCGCATCGCTATCTGTATTCTCCCCCATCTCCACGCTCTCATCGCCTTCGCTCGTGCTCGCCTTGCTCATCCACGGCGCATCGTCGTCTAGCCTCACGACCACCTGCGCGGTGTCATCGCACGACATCGTCGTCGTCATCGCGCGAGAATCCACGCGCGCGCGTAGGACCGCGCGTCGTCCACTGTCGACGTCACGCGCCGTCGTGCGGTCGTGCGGACGTGCGGTCGTGCGGTCGTGTGTGAGGGGTACATACACACGCACATGTACATGTGTGTACCCCCGATCAATTCAAGCCGCGCGAGGGCAGAAAAGGGCTTTGCCTCGCGCGCGCATCCGCCTTTCACACGCGCACGGCGTACGTAGAACCATGGTGAAGTTCCTCAAGGTGCGTGTTTGGAACGATGAATGATGCGTGTGTGTGTGTGTGCGCGCGCGTGCGTGTGTGCGCGAAGCGCGGCAGGGGCGAATGCGCGCGCGCGAAGACGACGGCGAGACCGATGGGGTGGCGCGCGTGCGGTCGATCGCGGCACGACGATTGCGGGCGCGAACGCGGGTGCGCGAGCGCGCGATTGGAGTGCGATGCGAACGAGATGACTGATGAGATATAATGTGTTGTATACGTGCGCAGCCCGGTAAGGTTGTTGTTGTCCTTCAAGGCCGCTACGCGGGCAAGAAGGCTGTCATCGTCAAGAACAATGACGATGGCGCGTCTGGCCGCAACTACGGTCACGCCCTTGTGTGCGGGCTCTCGACCATCCCGCGTAAGGTATGTATAGTTTAAACGACAGTGCTGACGTGTATTTGCGCGGTTTCCAAACGATGGCGCGCGCGGCGACGGCACTTCGGCGTCGTCACGCGTGTTGGATCGCAAGCAAAAACCCTATTTCGCCCGCGAGAGCGCGCTTGTCGACGCAACGCGCGCCTGCCTGCAACGACGATGTACTGACGACGATACTTCTTACTTAACACGTTCAACATAATAGGTGACGAAGAAGATGGATGAAAAGAAGCAAGCCAAGCGCTCCCGATGCAAGACGTTCATCAAGAACATCAACTACAGCCACCTCATGCCGACGCGTTACACGCTCGACGTGGATTTCAAGGGTGTCGTGTCCACTGACTGCTTGGACAACTCCACGAAGAAGGTTGCGGCGCAAAAGGAGGCGAAGAAGCTCCTCGAGGAACGTTTCAAGACTGGCAAGTCCCGTTGGTTCTTCACTCGCTTGGCCTTCTAAGTGCGGCGCAAGACGCATGAGGTCGCACTAGGCGATAAAGACTTTAGTCGGTGGGGGTGTTTCTTGGAATCAATAGCGGAGTTTGATCCATTCGTGTCGGTGCGCGCACTAGTTAGCATATAAAATGTGTTATGCCACATCATCACGAGCTAATCTAATACATCTCCTTGTGTCTCGTTTCGTTAGAACGTGTTTTTCGATTATTACAATTCGTATATCTCTTGTTCGTTCCGGCGTGCGTGTGTATAAGCTCGGGACGACACAACCTATTCATCTATGTAAGCAAAAATAATAAACCAAAGTAAGACAATATAAGATTACGCCGCCTTGGCGACGCGCTTCAACATGTTAAAGTTGTCGGAGATGATGGTGGTGGACGGCGAAGAGCGGTAAGTGATGCCGTTCGCCTTGGCCCAAACCTTCAACAACGGGCGAAGCTTGTGGTAGTTGTATCGCGGCATGGTCGGGAACAAGTGGTGCTCCAATTGCGTATCCATACCACCCCAAATCCAAGTCTCGAGCGGACCGGCAACGCATTCGGCGTCGCGCGTCGATCGGAACTGCCCCTCCACGTACTCTGGAGATTCACCAAACTCCATAATCTCTTCACTTTGGTGCGTGGCACTCACCAAGGCACCGACGAGGAACCCACTGAGCGTGATGGCGCCGACGGCCACTTGCCACGGCATCATCGTCGCCAAGAACACATAGTTTGCGCCCAAGAGCACCAACTCCTTCTTGTCCTTTCTCGCCCACGCGGTTTGGAACGAGTGGAATCGCCAGAGCCAAAACATGATTGACAACAGCGGGTAACCATAGATGTGCTGGAACTTGCGCATAGGGTGGTCGGGGCGACCGCTTTCCGTGGGGGAACGCAAGAAGAAAAACGGCTCCATCATAACGTCGTTGTCGAGGTGCTCCTCGTTGGTGAACGAGTGGTGCATAGAGTGCTTTTGCATCCACCATTCGACGCTGTGTCCGTTCAAGAGCGTAGGCATGTATCGCATCAAATCGCACCACGGACCACGTCCGTGGACGTAATCGTGACCTAACCAACCCGCTTGCTCCATACCAAGTCCCAACAAGATGGTCGCGATGATGGGGTGCGAGTACGCGAGAAACGTGCCGCTCGCGTACAAAGCGACGACTTGGAACAACGCCCAAGCTTCTTTCAATGGCTCACGCTTGAAAAATCCATCTTCTGCGAGCTTATCGCGCAATTCGCTAAACGCCATGCTCACCGCGTACGATCGCTCATTCGGAAGTTTGCTCTTATCCACTGGCGGGTCGCACCGAGGAAGCTTGCTCAAACGCTTCAAGGCCAAATCCGAACCGTTCGGTCCGTAGGAATGCAACGCGTAGAACACATCCGTGGCGTCGCGGCCGTCAAAAAAGTACAACCACCGTTCACCACCCGGGTGCGCCTTGGCCCAACCTCGGCAATCGTACCACTCGTCACCAATCTTCACTCGAATGGGTTCATTCTTGTCCTTTGCCGGGCCGTCGTACCCATCGTACGTGGGCATGGCTAACGGCGAGGCGCTCGCACCGACGGTGCGCACCAACCCACGCGGCGACGACGACGACGACGACGACGCGCGCGTACGCGACGCCACGCCCCCGCCCGCACCCGCGCGCATCGTCGTCGCACTCGCACTCGCACTCGCACTCGCGCGCACCCAACCTCGCGGTCGCCCAGTCGCGCGCGCGCCGCCCGTCACCGCACGTCTCGCCGCCGCATTCGCGCGCGCGGGCGCCGTCGCGGGCGCGGGCGCGCGGGCGGTGGTGAACATCATACCGCCGGTGTTTACTCGGTGCGGTGTGCGGTGTGTCGCCACGTACCGCGCGCGGTGCGTGGGAATGCCGCATCGTGCGCGACGCCGACGACGACGACGACGTCACCCGTGGTCCACGCGCGCGCATCGCGTGCGCCACGCGAACACATCCGTGGTTGTCATCCGTGGGCATCCATCATAACGTCATCCATCCGTGGTTGTCGTACTGTGGGTGACGATATCCTATTATGCACCCATTCGTGGTCGTCATCACGCATCACCCCGGCGCGCGACGACGACGACGACGATCTAAAACGCAGGAGGTCCCTGGACCGAGGGGACGACGTGGTCTGTGGTCATGATTGGTGACAGTCTCTACCCTCCGGATTGAGGCGCGAGTAGTAAAAAACAACCAGGGTATAGAAGTATCGTAGTGTGGTTCGTTTAGTTCTATATACGTGAAAATACTATACCCTAGCATTATGGAGAGACATTGTACGGACTAGCCCGAATCGCCGCGCGCGACTCGGGGATGTTTACGCGGATGTTTCGGGCGTACTCGCGTCGATTTTCGAATTATCCTCGTCATTATCGTCTTTGGGATCTTGTTTGACCGTGCTTACTTGTTGAATGTATCCCGCGATGGCACCGAGAACGGCGCCAGAGATGATCAACGTGAGCTCGTCTTGCTCAAAAATTGGGTGCAACACGCGCTCAAACTCGGCGGGAGACATGAGCTTCATTTTCTCGCGAATGAGCGTTTGAAGCCCTAGAGTATCGTCGGTGTACTCGTGCAGTACGCCAATGTGATTCGGAAGCTGTTCGGCAACTTTAGTGGCGACGTCCTCGATTAATGTGACGTCCAAGCCATCCGTGGACATGCCGCGCGCCGCCGACTCGGCGACGACAAAGTCCTTGGTGTATGTCTCGAGCATCGACTTGAACTCTGGGCCTTTGGCCCCGTGAAGCATGTTATCCCAAATTCGTTCGCTCTTGATCACTTTGGATGTTAAATAATCACTAAAAGTTCCACTCACCTCTTGTTGGCGTTGTAGAAATAACCCTTGAAGCTTGAACGGTCCGACGAAAATCGGTTCGACGGGTTCGAAAATGCACTTGAGCGCGAGCCAATTCGTGAGCAAACCGACAACGGCACCGCCAGCTGTGATGGACCAAGGATTATCATAGAACGCCCACACTACCATTTGAATCACACCGAGTAGGAATCCAAAGAACAATCCACTGTTGACGAGGAAATCCAACTCTTTGGCGCCGCACTGTCGAAACAAATCCACCATGACGACTCTGTCGGTGCACATCGCGGTGACCACGAGTTCCTTCAAATCAATCACCGCATCGACTTGTTGCTGCAGAAGAGTCACAAAGCCTATCAAGTATGACGACACGACCGAGCTTACTTCGTTGAGCATAGCACTCGGAAGCGCAGGTACGGCACCTTGCGCGAGGTTGACCGCCCATCCCGGTATCATGTCGCTCGCAATCGACGTCGCCATGGCGGGCACTTCGGTGAGCAACAGCGCGGACACCGCCGCAGGATCGAGCAAGCGGAACACTTCTTGTACATTAACGAGCTTATCAGTCACCATGGTCACCATGGTTAAGCTCATCGCCGCTGCTTTAGCCGGCACGATGCCCTGCCAACCAAAAAAACCGAGCGGCTGCAAAATGTCAAACCCGTACACTTGCCCTTCGACGTACTGCAACAGTGGCAAGCCCCAAAATCCAATCGGATAGAAGATCATCTTCACCGCGAGCCAATTGGTAAACCATCCCACTGACGCAGCGACGACTGGAATCAACAACATGCCTTTCAAATCACCTCTAAATTTACTCCACGCGCGGTCCCGCGCGCGACGCACGGGACCGTCACACAACGCTCGCGCCGCGCTCGCGGCGTCTCGTAATACATAGTACACCCTTCTAAAAACAAATCTAATCACAAAAATGGACACCAATCGCCGTACAATGAGACTTATCGTGCCATCGATGGAAGATCCTTGCGCCATGGATCCAAACACCACGAGCGTCCCAGCCGTGAGCGTCAACGCGCGCGCCAACCGCGCGTTGAGCGGCGACTTTTTCACCATCCCCGTCTGCGATGTCGTCATCGCCGGTGTTGAGTTCGATGTCGAGTTCGACGCCACCACCGCACTTCGGCTCATCATCGTCGTCGTGTCCTCTGTCGTTGATTCTCGCACAACCAATGTCGCATCATACTCAGCATCCTCGCGCGCAATCACAGCTGCCGCTGATGCGTCGGTAACCGTAGAATTCACTCGAAGCGCATCTTCCGTGCTCGACACCGCGCGCGCCCATCGCTGGCGGATATCATCCAGCGCACGCACGCGTGGATCGATGTCGTCGCTCGCGTGATCATCCTCGCCGCTCGCTTTGCGCACGCACCGTCGTCCTCGTCGTCCTCGTCGCGATGTCCACGCGTCGTCGTCGTTCGTGCGGTGACGCGGCGTCACGTGGATGACGACGGCGCGCGACGACGACGACGACGACGACGACGACGTGGATGGGGTCAACGTGCGACTGCAAATGCATCGCGGGTGATGACGACCCGGCGATGGGGATTGCGTTCGCGCGGCGATGGACATCACGCGCGTCACAGTCATCGTGGGGAGCGCAATTGTGAGGCGCGGCGAATGCGAGGACGCGTGTCAGCGTAGGTTACGACGTACTGTGTGTGTGTATTTCATTAATCAATAGTTTGCATGTATGTGTGCATTGCTTGCTCTGCTTTTGCTTGCTTTGCTGTGTTATGGCTAGAAAAGCTAAACGACGAAAACCTTGTGCTGCGAACCAGTCATCGTGGTGAGTTGCATGAGGAGGGAGACGTCACCGTCAAAATTTGTCTCGGCAGCGCGCTTCAAGACATCCAGTTGTTCACGGAATGCGGCTTGAACACCCGCGATACCGAAACATCCAGCGCCGGCGTTGTTACTATCATTCATGGGATCTTGCACGCGCAATCCAGATCCTAATGGCGCTTGCATCTTGGTCGACTCGCGTAAAATTCCCCACTCGTCGCCGCCGTTGCAGACGGAGACAATGTCTTTAGACAAGTCTGTATCGTGTCCATATAATTTCAGGAAATTCAACATTGCGCGACCGAGAGTCATTGCATCCTTAGCATCCGTCTCGCTATCGAACTCAACGACGCCGGCATTCTTCTTCTTACCGTCATCCTTCGCGCTGCTCACTTCGACGACGCTGCTTTCGGCGTCGGCGGCGTCAGCGTCAGCATCGGCATTCGTCGCGAATGCCGATCGCTGAATAGAAGTTAATGCCATGAGTGTCAACGCATATGAACCTAATCCACCCTTATAAACCCCGCGTAAGCCTTTGCTCGCCAACACAGCCTTTTGAATGCTCACCAAGGGCGCCAACGCACCATTCTGTTGCTCCGCCGAACTCACAAAGCGCGCCGCGGCGACCCCGGTGTGATTGGCATCTTTCAACGAAATGTGCACCTCGAGCGGTAATCCGATACCACCTTGGCCTAAACCTGGCACGCCATACGGTGGGCGCGGACCAGGAGGTAATGGCGGTACGCCTTCACTCGTCATACTCGGCGGCACGACGGCAGCCACCGCGCTGGCTAACGACGCTGCGGCTTTCGCGCTCAACGTCGACGTCATAGGTTGGAAAAACGCCGTGTGCGTTTGCATGCGAATCAAAGGGCGGTACGCCGATGGCACAACGGCGACATCGATCACCCATGGGTTGCTACGAAGTGCCATGGCGAGCGTATTAAGAGCTTCCATTCGACGATCTGGGTGAGACGCCACGGATTCGGGAAGGTTGAGCGCCAAATCCAAGTTGCTCGACCCCGGTACCCACGCCTTGGTCGGGTACGATCCGAAGACGTCTAAACCAGTCTGAGGAAAGAGAGTTTGCACGATCGCCGTCATCGCTCGAATAACAACTTCAACTGAACGACGCTCCTTCTTGAGCAATTGCGCAGTCGGCGTGAAATTTTGCACGTGCGCGCTCTCCAAAAGCTCTCGACCGAGCTTCGCTGCGATGGCGCTTTCGAGATCCTTGGACAAAATCGTGTCGTTATCGCTCGACGTAGACACATCAATCGGCTTAATCGTAGCGGCAGGCGCAACGTGAATGGCGACGCGCGACGGTTTATCCTTGCGGAAAGAGTCTTGACGCTTGACTTGCTTGTCATTCTTATCGCGCTGCTGCTTTGAGTTGGCACCATTCTTGCCGTTACGCTGCTGCTGTTGCTGCTTGCCCCCCGACGTTTTGCCGTTTGATTGATGATCATCAGATTTGCCATTTTGTGCTCGCGATGCCACGCGAGTCTCAGGCGCCGCAGCCGCGGCCGCGGCATCCGCTTCCATCTGCGTCTTCAAATCCACCTTGGGCGGCGGGGCTTTCACCGCCCACCCGTTCCACGCCGGTTGCGCCGCCGTGGGGGCCGACGGCATTCGATTCGGTTCGCCATCGATAGACAATCGTCGCGTATCTTCAGCGATCGTTTTACCCGTCGCTCTAGTCGACGCTCGCGCGAGCGGCGGACTGTCGCCGGCGCCCGAGGGCGAGCTCACCGACGCGGGCGACGCGTCGTTTGAGGTCGGCGAGGCACCCACCGCGGGTGAACTCGAACCTCCAAGAATAGATGCCCATCCGCGCAAAGCTTTGGCACCAGCGCCAACGGCGCTCGCGTTGTCTCTCGCACCGTCTATGATGCGCGTCTCTCGCGCCGCCGCGCCCGGAGATGACACATCCGTCTCGCTCGACACCAAAGGACCTGAATCTTCGCGCTGAAGCGACAAATCATTCACCGCACCTTCGCCATTTCTAGTAATAATAGTAGCATCCAAAATAACATTCATCGTCGTCGTCGTCGTCGTCTGCGGCGCACTCGCACCCGCATCCTCGCCTGTCGCGTCTTCGTTCGTTCGTCGACCGGTGACGACTGCGGCCCACCCCGAGGGTTCGCGCGTCGCGGTTTCGCGTTCGCCGCGTTGGTGACGCTCACCCAACCCATCTTCGCTCTCACCCGTCGACGCACGCGCGTGAGACTTTGTCCCCATCGCCTTCGTCGTCATCGTCGTCGTCGTCTCCGTCGTCGTCGTCGTCTCCTTTGCCCCTTGCGCCTTGCGTCCGCGCGCCTTGCCGCCTCGGCTCTCGGCTCCTTCGTCTGACGACGCCTCCTCCTTCGACGTCGTCGTCGTCGTCGTCGTCGTCGTCAAACTCAAACTCGAGCTCGTTTTCTTCTTCGTCGTCACCACTTCCCACGTCGCGTCCTCTCTCGCGCTGGCGTCGTCGGTATCCCCCATCACGCGCCTCGTCGCACCCTACTTCCCCGAGCAGCGCGAATCTGATTCAAAACGCCCTCGTCGTCGTGCGTCGTCGTGCGTCGTGCGTCGTGCGTCGTCTAATCGTCGTCTGATCGTCGTCGTCTGATCGTCGTCGCGATG